>SDBU01001649.1_pt1 | contig 31158 bp, 31 predicted proteins | sample 2277071 | NCBI WGS metagenome assembly SDBU01 (sample SAMN10397929, study PRJNA504765) | marine sediment metagenome | isolation source: marine sediment core GS08_GC12, 126 cmbsf | place: Arctic Ocean: Gakkel Ridge, Loki's castle | collected 2008 | reverse complement strand
CCTGGATGCCGGACGAGCTCTGGTGATGTTCCCGGAAGGTAAGAGGAGTCGCAACGGTAAACTGGAGGCGGCACTGCCGGGCGCAGCCCTTATCGCCTGCCGCAGCGGCGTCCCCATCATCCCTGTGGGTATCAGCGGTACGGAACAGGTCAGAGGTATCACCTGGATACTGCGTCGTCCCAGGATAACCGTTAATATTGGCCGCTCTTTCTACCTGACACCCCCTGACGGCAAGCTGACCCGGGAAGAGTTGGCTGAGCTGGCCAACTCCATAATGAAACAGATAGCTGAACTCCTTCCCCGGGAATATCGAGGTAACTACCGGACATGAAAATAGAAAAGGCGGACAAGACCGGCTTTTGCTTTGGGGTCAGGCGAGCCATTGATATCATTGAAGAGGCGGCTCGTGAGTACGGTGGGGTGGAAACACTGGGGCAACTGGTTCATAACCAACAGGTACTGGAAAGACTGGCGGAGTTAGGGGTTAAGGTAATCAATGACTTGGGTGAAATCAAGGGTGACACGGTAGCCATCAGCACCCACGGCATAAGCCCAGGGCTGGAAGCGGCTATTCGGGCCCGGCAAATTGGCGTGATTGACACTACCTGCCCCTATGTTCACCGGGCTCAGCTTGTTGCCCGGAGATTGGCCGAGGCTGGTTTTTTTGTTGTTATCTATGGTGAGGCTGACCACCCTGAGGTCAGGGGCATTCTCGGCTGGGCCAGGGGTAACGGGTTAGCCACCCTGGACGAGAATCTTATCGCCAGCCTTGACACGCTACCCCGCCGCATTGGCGTTCTGTCCCAGACCACCCGGATACCCGCCCACTTCAATGAATTTGTCAAGAAACTTATCGATTCCGCCTTTACTAAAGATTCCGAGCTACGTATGATTGACACCATATGTCACGATATTAGAGAGCGCCAGGAAGCCGCCGTTAAACTGGCCAGCAACGTGGACTTGATGTTTGTTGTCGGTGGCCGTAACAGCGCCAATACCAATCACCTTGCCCAAATATGTTCAAAAATAACGGAGACACACCTGATTGAGACCGCAGAGGAAATTAAGCCCGAATGGCTTCAAGACCACCAGCATATAGGCGTAACCGCCGGCGCTTCCACTGACGAGCTGACAATAAACGAAGTACTGGCTAAGCTGAAAGCCGTGACCCAATAGTATGCCTGAGCTACTGACAAGGGCTAGTTATTAACCGCGCTTATCTAACTAGTCCATATTGCCAGGCAGGTCACCGTTCGGCTAATGCCGTTGATGGGATGGATTTTTCCGGTAACCAGGTCACCAATGTCGTTAAGCGTCTCTCCCTCAGCGATGACGATAATATCATAGGGCCCAGTCACCGCGTCGACCGATTTCACCCCTTCCAGCTTTCCGAGAGCAGTGGCAACTTCCCTAGCTCTACCCACTGCAGTTTCAATCAGAACATAAGCCTTGGCTGCCATTGACTTCACCTCCCTCCTACCGACTACCAGGCTATTACGCCCTGGTGACGAAGTTCATTAATCCTCTCTTTATTATACCCCAGACCAGTAAGTATTTCCTCGCTGTGCTCACCAAGCACCGGAGATAGACTTCTAACCCCGCCCGGCGTATCGGATAGCTTGATTGCCAGACCAACCTGTTTGACCTTACCTTCAGTGGGGTGCTCCACCTCGATAACCATCTGCCGATGAAGCACCTGGGGGTCAGTAAAGACCTCATCCATGGAGTAGACCTTGCCTACCGGGACGTCCTTCTGGCTCAGAAACTCAAACCACTCGTCCCTCGTCCGGGTAAGAAAGAGCTGTTTCAGATAGGACGAAACTTCCGGCCACTGGCTACCCTCCGGCGGGTAGACAAAATGGTCAGTCTCAAACCGGACCGGAATGAACTCTTCCTTGCCTATCGCCCGACAAAAGTTCTCCCACAGCCAGGGTTCCAGGCAGCCAATGGTAATAAACCCCCCGTCTTTAGTCCGGTAGATATTATAGTAGGGATAGCCGCCGCTCGGCCAGGCTGCCTGTCGCTGAGGCACCACTTTATTATGGAAATAGTTTACCGTGAACGAACAGAGGAGCGAAATAACGCTATCCGTTAACGATATATCGATATACTGTCCTTTTCCGGTCCTGGTTCTGGCAATAAGAGCACTCAGGATACCGATAACGCCATTGGCCCCACCCCCACCGTAGTCGGCCAGAAGGTTTAACGGGATAACCGGTTGCCGGTCAGCCTCACCGATTAAGTGGAGTGCCCCACCCATTGAAATATAGTTAATATCATGGCCGGAGAGACCACTATAGGGGCCATCCTGCCCATAGCCGGTGATAGAGCAATAGATAATCCCGGGGTTTATTTTACTTATGGCGGTATAATCTATGCCCAGGCGTTTCACCACCCCCGGTCTGAATCCCTCCACAATAACGTCCGCCGCCGCCGCCATCTGGTGGAAGATACGGCGCCCGGCCGCCACCCGCAGATTAAGCGCCACACTCTTCTTGTTGCGGTGAAGACACTGATATGCCGCTTCCCGCTTCCCCTCTTCACCCACCGGTGAATGAAAGGAGCCTGCCTGGCGCTCGCCTGCGGCAGGAGGAGCCTCAATCTTAATCACTTCGGCGCCCAAATCACCTAGAATCATGGTGCAGAAAGGTCCCGGTCCCGCCCGGGTAAGGTCCAGTATCTTGACACTTTCTAACGCAAGCATTATTCTATCACCTAGTACATATTAAAACTGGTACGTGCCGGTTTTGTAACCGAAAGCAAAATAATAGATATTGAGGGGAAGTTTATTATATTTTACCCCTGTCCGGGCTGTCAATCAAACCGTGTTTACCAGTCTATCTTGTTTGGGTTGACCAAACAGGGGAAATGGGTTACACTGAGATATTATGAGGCATTTTGGCATTTCATGGTCTGGCTACGTAATCAGTCCTACACGCTGACTGCGGAGGATGCTGGACTAGTTCGCCCGTCTCTTTGCTCCCTCCAGCTAACCCTATATAGTATAACATCCACTTGTCAGAATAGGTAAGGCAATAAGACACAACATATCTTGAGCCTGACAGGTGGAGAGGAGGATGAAGTGAAAGTTGACCTTAAAGAGCTCCGCTCTCGTCTGGAGAGTGAACAGAAGCATTTAGTGCAGGAATTGGAACAATTAATGGCTAGCGCCCACCCGACTGATGAGAGGCGGGAGGGAAGCCCTTTTGGCAAACGTGAGGAAGAGGCCACGGAAACTTCTGAATTGGAGAAGCGTTTAGCCCTGGAGGGACGTACCCGAGGGCTTCTGGGCGAAGTAGAACACGCTTTGCAAAAATTTGAGCAAGGAACCTATGGTTTATGTGATAAGTGCGGTCAACCGATAATCCCGGAACGGCTGGAGGCCCTTCCCCAGGCAAGCCTGTGCCTGCAGTGTAAGGAGAAGGGGTCCAAAAAGACAGAGCACCGCTAGTGTGAGGACGTAATTTGGTCTTTTCCCTGACTGCGCTACTGGTAGTAGCCGCTGACCAGCTCACCAAGATATGGATCAGGTCTAACTTAGCCGTCGGGCAATCAATACCTGAGCGTGGTTTCTTTCAAATTACCCATATCCATAATACTGGAGCCGCCTTTGGCTTATTTCCCGACCATTCTTTCCTCCTGAGCATAGTAGCTTCTGCGGGCATTGTCCTTTTGTTAGTCTATGCCCTCTTCATTCGTCGCCGATTTCCCTTTCTGGATAAGATGCCATGCTGGATAGCCCTGGGGTTAATCCTGGGCGGCACCATCGGTAACCTCATTGACCGACTACGCTTCGGCTATGTTGACGATTTTATAAGCGTGGGCATCTGGCCGTCATTCAACATTGCTGATTCCGGGGTAACTGTCGGCGCGCTTATGGTCGCTTACTTTCTCCTCCGCTTGATGCGGGCAGAAGAGCAGTAGGATGGACGAGGTATATAACTTCGTATGTGATGCCCCGGGGATTCGCCTGGACAAGTATGTCAGCCAGAAGTGCCCGGAACTCTCCCGAACCTACGTGCAAAAGCTGATTGGTGAGGGCCATATCAGGGTTAACGACCACCCGGCCAAGGCGAGCCTTAAACTCGACCCCAGTGACCGGGTAACCGTTACCATACCCCCCGCTCCCCCCGCCCCCCTGTCGCCAGAAGATATCCCGCTGACAATCCTGTACGAGGATGATGACCTTCTGGTCATTGATAAACCCGCTGGGCTGACCGTCCACCCGGCGCCGGGGCACCCGAGCCACACCCTGGTAAATGCTATTCTGTCCCATTTCCCCCACCTGGCTGATATCGGTGACTCGCTGCGACCGGGCATTGTGCACCGGCTGGACAAGGATACCTCGGGGGTGATGCTGGTGGCCAAGAACAGCCCCGCTCAGGCTAAGCTGATAGAGCAGTTCAGGGCTCACTCGGTAGTAAAGGTGTATTTGGTACTGGTTAAAGGGCACCTGACGCCGGAGAGCGGCATTATTGAGGCACCCATCGGGCGCGACCCGGGCAACCGCAAGCGCATGGCAGTAGTGAGCAAGGGCAAAGACGCCCGCACCGAATACCAGGTGGTTAAATACATTGGTGACTATACCCTGCTTGAAGTCCGGACGGAGACGGGCCGCACCCACCAGATACGGGTCCACCTTTCGGCCATCGGCTACCCGGTGGCGGGCGACCCGGTGTACGGGGTAAAGTCTCCCTACCTGTCACGGCAGTTCATGCACGCCTGCCACCTCGGTTTTAAGCTGCCCTCCACCGGCGAATATGTAGAGTTCGAGTCTGAACTGCCACCTGATTTAGCGCAGGCGCTGGAGAATATTGGCTAGAATGCTGGTGGGTGGGGTGGTAGAATGGTGAAGGTGCAGGATGGTTATTAGTAAGATTTTAGAAAGACTGGACAGTCTAATTAGCATGGGTGACAAAGTACTGGCAACGCGAAGTTCGCCATATAGGCCAGGAGAATTCGGCCCTATTACTGTGGCAACTGATTTATTTCGTCAGTGGCAGACAAGCTGTCTATCATTCCTAAAGGCTCTTCCTTCTGAATATGTTTATTTCCGTCAATTTGAAAATTGTTGCAAGTCTTCTCATTACAGTGATGCTCAACAGGGGGTATCAATTCTACGAGCAGCAAAAGACGATATTGAGGGTGGTTACCTCCAGAAGGTAGAGACACTTGTTTCCGCCGAGGTGTTCTCTGACTTTCTAGAGATGGCTCAACATCTTCTGGATAATCGTTATAAAGACCCCGCAGCTTCGCTGATAGGGGCAGTGCTAGAAGATGGTCTCAGGCGCATTTGCATTAACAATGGTATAACCTTGAAGACTAAGGAAGATATAAGCTCCTTAAACCAAAAGCTCGCTCAAAAACAGGTATATAACCCGCTTCAGCAAAAACAAATTCAGGTATGGAACGATATACGGAATAATGCTGACCACGGAAACTTTGACCAATACAAACTGGGTGACGTAACCGACATGCTCAAAGGAGTTAGGAAATTCCTAGCTGATTACTTGAAATAGAAGGTTCTAAATGACTAACTCAATCAGAGTGCGCTATGCCCCCAGCCCTACCGGTTACCCCCATGTGGGCAATATCCGGACGGCCCTGTTTAACTGGCTCTTTGCCCGCCACCACGGGGGCAGCTTCATTATCCGCATTGAGGACACTGATGTCGCCCGCACCGTTGAGGGCACGGTGGAGGCTATCCTTGATAGTCTGCGCTGGCTGGGTCTGGACTGGGATGAGGGGCCGGAGGTGGGGGGTAAACACGGCCCCTACTTTCAGTCGCAGCGCCGGCAGCTCTACCGTGATGCCGCCGAGCGCCTGGTCTCGCAGGGGGATGCCTACTATTGCTACTGCTCTACCCAGCGCTTGGAGGAGATGCGGGCGGAGCAGATGAAAAACAAACAGCCGCCGGGCTATGACCGCGCCTGCCGCAACCTCAGCGCTGAGGAAAGGAAAAAGAAGGAAGCCGAAGGCATCACGCCGGTGGTGCGCTTCAAGACCCCGCTTGAGGGGCAGACCGCCTTTAATGACCTGATTCGGGGGGAGGTAGTCTTTGAGCACAGCACCATTGACGACTTTATTTTACTTAAATCGGACGGCTACCCCACCTATCACCTGGCCAGCGTGGTTGACGACCACCTTATGGAGATAAGCCACGTCCTCCGCGCCGAAGAATGGCTGTCCAGCACCCCCCGCCACCGGCTGCTGTATGACCGCCTTAGCTTTGAGCCGCCGCAGTTTGCCCACCTGCCCATGATACTGGGAACTGACCGGGCTAAACTGAGCAAGCGGCACGGGGCGGTATCAATAACCGAATACCACCGGATGGGATATCTCCCGGAAACCATGGTGAACTTCCTGGCCCTGCTCGGGTGGTCTCTCGACGATAAAACCGAGCTTTTATCCCGGCAGGAGCTGGTGGCTAACTTCTCCCTGGAGCGGATTAGCCGGACAGCCGCCATTTTCAATCTCGAAAAGCTCAACTGGATGAACGGCGTATATATCCGCCAGCTAAGTCGGGAAGATTTTACCCGGCGGGCGCTCCCTTTCCTGGATAGTGGTTTGCCCGCTGAGGTGAAGCGACCGCTATCCGTGGAATACGTCAACCTGATTATGCCCCTTATACAGGAGCGAGCCCGGACCCTGGCTGAAGTACCTGGGCTGGCTGACTTCTTCTTTGTTGACGAGCTTGCCTACGAGCCCCACCTGCTTATCGGCAAGAACATGAGCCGGGAGTCAACCATAAAAACACTGGAGGCGGCAAAGGAGCGACTGGAGGAACTGGCGGCATTTGATGCCGACTCCCTGGAGACAATGCTCAGACCGCTGGCGGTAGAGCTGGAGCTAAAGACCGGCCAGCTCTTTGGCGCCCTGAGGACGGCGGTTACCGGGCGGACGGCGGCGCCGCCACTATTCCAGACGATGGCGGTGCTGGGCGGGGAGCGGTGTCTTAAGCGGATTGAGGTGGCATTAACCAAATTGTATGCATCGCCCAAATAGGCAAGAGTGTTATCCAGTTATTCTTATCCTACTCTCAATCCACTTTAGCGTATGAAAAGAACTATCAAGGATTGGCTCATAATTCTAGTATTACTGCTGGACGAAGCGGCGGCATTAGTGCTGGTTTTGTTGGTGCTGTCATTTCTCGGTATAGATATCCCTTTACTGGTGACGATTGTCATCGCACTGCTGCTTGGTGCCTTTGGTTTTATAATTCAGAAGGCGGTTATACCTGCCTTACATAAGAAGAAAATTACTGGCTCAGAAGGAATGATAGGCCTCAACGCTACAGTGATAGAGCCGCTGACACCGGTGGGAGTTGTCATGGTTAGTGGAGAATTGTGGAAGACAAAATCGGTTGATAAAGACATAGAGGCGGGTGAGGAGGTGGAAATCGTGGGATTAAATGGCCTCATACTAATGGTTAGGCTTAAAGGGCAATAGTCGATAAGAATCTTAGCATCCTCACCCCCTTTATCCCCCTCTCCTAAACAGGAGAGGGGGAGGGAATTAAAAAGAGGGGCTTCGCCCCTCTTAGACACCCTAGCAAGTAAACTTTCTTCGTACCAGCCTAATTCTTTATGAAACCTTAATGAATAATTTACGGAATATTTATGGTCTTTATTATTCTCTTTATAATTGTCTGGTAGACTAGGGAGCAGATGAAGTATCTTCTTGGCTTGCTGATTGTCTTTGAGATTCTGGATGGCGTGCTGACTCACTTCCTCATCAGGGACGGGCTGGCACGAGAGGGTAACCCCTTTCTCCTGCCACTGGTCGGCGAGGCCAACTTCCTGATACTCAAGGTAGTGGGGGTGCTCCTGGCCGCCCTTATCCTGTGGGACATACATAAGCGGTGGCCCCGGGTAGCTATAACCACCACCGCCTGCTTTGTCACGCTCTACGTTGGCATCGTGCTCTGGAACGTGAGCTTCTTCTTCCCGGGTTGAATTCAGTAAGTTTCCCGCCGCCTAGACCACTGGTGGCTGGCATTTGGGGCAGAAGTAGGTACCCCGATTCCGCACGACTATTCGCTCAATGGGCGTGCCGTGAACGGGGCAAGACTCACCGCTGAGGCGGTGCGCCACCTGGAACTGAAAGTGGGCTGTTCCCAGGCCGCCATTGGGACGAAAGTAGTCCTCGACACTGGCCCCCTTATCATCAATAGCCGCCCGCAGTATTCGCCGTATAGCGCGGTGAAGCCGTTCTATTTCCTCCCGGGAGAGGCTCTTACCCAACCGCAGCGGGTGGATTTTAGCGGCAAAGAGGGTCTCATCAGCATACATGTTTCCGATACCGGCAATTACACTCTGGTCGCAGAGGAGGGCTTTTATCGGCGCACTGCGGTTATCCAGGCGCTCCGCCAGAACTTGAGGGGTAAATCCAGATTCCAGCGGCTCAGGACCAAGCTTACTGGTAACCGAGCTGGCATCATCAACCAGCCACATTACCCCAAACTTGCGCGGGTCACGAAAATGTACGGCAACCCCGTTATCCAGGTGAAGGATGGCGCGGACGTATTTCTCCGGCTGGGCTGAGGCTGGCTTTACCAGCAGGGAACCGCTCATTTTAAGGTGCATGATTAATGCCTCGCGGCCGGTCAGGCTGAAGATAAGATATTTGCCGCGCCGTTTCAGTCCCAGTATCCCCTGTCCCACCAGCCGGGAGCAGAACTCCTCAACCGAGGGCTGGCGCACCATACCGGCCCAATACAGGGTTACGCCGCTAATCTGGTGCCCGACGAGATAAGGCACCAATTCATTCTTTATCGTTTCAACCTCGGGTAACTCAGGCATCAGAAACTATTCCATCTCTCCCCAGTTTTTGCCCGCCTTCATGTCTACTTTCAGCGGAACGCCAAGTTCCAGTGCCGTCGACATTATTTCCGGAACCAGACGTCGCATCTCCTCAAGCTCATCCTCCGGCACCTCAAACAGGAGGTCATCATGCACCTGTAGTATCATCTTGCTCTTAAGCTGGCGCCTCAACATTTCCCGGTCTATTTTAATCATCGCCACCTTTATGATGTCGGCTGATGTCCCCTGCACCGGCATATTGATGGCCATGCGCTCTGCGGCTTCCCTCACCTGCCGGTTTCGGGAATCGATTTCCGGTATCCGGCGCCGTCTGCCCAGCAGGGTCTGGACATAGCCCAGCTTCCGGGCCTGCTCCTTGGTGGCGTCAAGGTACTGCTTTACCCCGGGGTATTTTTCAAAGTAGGCGGTAATGAACTGGGACGCCTCTTCCCGTGATAGCTCGGTGGCCTGCTCCAGTCCGTAGTCGCTCATGCCATAAATAACACCAAAATTAACCGTCTTGGCCAGGCGGCGCATGTCCGGTTTTACCTGTGAGGCCTCCACGCCGAAGAGCTGAGCGGCGGTGGCGGCATGGATATCCTCGTCCTGACGGAAGGCATCGAGCAGACTCCTATCCTGCGACAGATGGGCCAGGACACGGAGGTCAATCTGTGAATAGTCCCCGGCCAGCAGGCGGGAGCCGGGCGGGGCAATAAAGGCATTTCTAATCTCTCCCCCCAGCTCGCCGCGCACCGGGATATTCTGTAGATTAGGCTCACTGGAGGAAAGCCTGCCCGTAGCTGTCTGTGTTTGATTAAAGCTGGTATGCACCCGCCTGGTTTTCGGATTTACCAGGCTTATTAAATTGTCAGTGTAGGTTGACTTCAGCTTGAAAAACTGGCGGTATTCTAATACGAGGTCTATTGCGGGGTGAGCGCCGCGCAGTTTCTCCAGAATTGAGGCTTCAGTAGAATAGCCACTCTTTGTTTTACGAGCTGGCGGAAGTTTCAACTCCTGAAAAAGAACGGAACTCAATTGCTGAGGTGAGTTTATATTAAACTGGTGACCAACACTGTTATATATCTCCGCTTCCAGCCTGAGTAACTGCTTGCCGAGGCGGTGCGCCATCTGTCTTAATAGCTCGGTATCCAGGGCTACCCCGTTGCGCTCCATAGTAACCAGTACCGGCACCAGCGTCATTTCAACCTCGGAGAATAGCTGCCAGAGACCCTCCTGATGCAGCCTCCCCACCAGTAACTCGGCCAGCTGCCCGGTGATGTCAGCATCGGCGCAGGCGTAATCAGCCGCCTGACTTACCTCCACCATCGACATAGAGATTTGTTTTGCCCCGGAGCCAATGAGAGCCTTGATTGGGGTCATTTCAATGCCCAGGCGGCCGAAAGCAAGCTCCTTCAAGCTTAATGCCTTCTCCCCCAGAAGATGGGCCGCCACCATGGTGTCAAAGCTCAGGTTGTTAACCATTAACCCATGCTCAGCCAGCACCACGATGTCATACTTGCCGTTATGGGCCAGCTTGGGTAAAGCCTTGTCCTCCAGGGGAAGCCTCAGCCGGTCAATGACCTGCGGGAGAGGCAGTTGCTCTATCTGCCCCAAGACAGTATGCCCGACCGGAATGTAATAGGCCTCGCCGGGAGCGGGTGATAAAGATATGCCTACCAGCTGGACCTCCATAGGATTGAGGCCGGTCGTCTCCACGTCAATGACAATTTGCTTGGTTGCCGACAAACGGCCCATCAGCTCATTCAGGGCTGAGGTAGTGTTTACGATATGATAGTCATGCTTAGGCGGTGGCTTAGCCTCAACCCCGGCCGCCGCTTCAGACGGTCCTCCGGCCACGTCAGGCAATCTGGGCAGCAGGCTGAAAAATTCAAGCTCACGGAAGAGCTCGGTTACCTGCGACCTTTCATAGCGGCTCACCTGGCAATCATCCAGGTTAAGGGTAACCGGCATTCGTATATCAATAGTTGCCAGTTCCTTACTCTGGCGGGCAGCACCCTCATTCTCCCGCAGTATAGTCTGAATTCTGACCGGGCTAACCTCATCTATGCGGGCATAAAGCTGGTCTATGGAATCAAATTGCTGGAGCAGTTTGGTGGCGGTTACCTGGCCGATATTGGGTACACCGGGGATATTATCCGAGGCGTCACCCACCAGTCCCTTAAAGTCAGCAACTTGCTCCGGCCTCACGCCATATCTCTGGATTACCGCCGCTTCGTCATAGAGCATGGTATCGCTAAAGGTTTTCCCAGGCCTGGGATAGAGAACCTTTACCGTGGGTGAAACCAGCTGCATGGCATCGGCGTCACCGGTGACAATGATGGTATCAATATCTTGCTCACTTGCCTGCCGGCTGAGCGCACCCAGAATATCATCCGCCTCGAAGCCCTCAAGCTCAAAAACTGGAATATGGAAAGCCTCCACTAACTGCCTTACCCGTCCCATTTGATTTACCAGCTCATCAGGCGTCTCGGGCCGGTGTGCCTTATACTGGGCAAACATCTCGTGGCGGAAGGTAGGGCCCTTCACGTCAAAGGCGATGGCATAATGGGTGGGTTTTAGCTCACTTATCACCTTGAGTAACATCAAGGCAAAGCCGTAAACCGCGCTTACCACCTCGCCGGTCTTGCTCACCGTAAGTGGCTCTCGCAGGGCATGAAAGGCACGATGAACTATGGCATTACCATCAAAGAGGACCAGGCGCGGCTTTTCCATAGCCTAATTATAGCAGAGTAGGGGAAAGCAGGTAAGTCAGCTTCAGGCTATTGCATTTTAAGATTAATTGTGGTATAATCACACTTGACTGAGACGAGGACTTTGTTTGGAAGTGGGTTTTATCCCACTTTTTTAATTATTAGGAAAAAATAAAGCGGAGGCTAGTCTGAGGTGAAAAGCGACTTCTTGCTCGCTATTACCCAGCTTTCGGCAGAGAAAAAACTGCCCAAGGAGGTAATTCTCGGTGCCGTAGAGGCAGCGCTGGTATCAGCGTACCGGAAGGACAATTTTGCGCCTCATCAGAATATCCGGGCTAAAATAAATCCTAATACCGGCAAGGTTACGGTATGGGCCGACAAAGAGGTAGTTGAATCACCTGCTGATGAGCGCTTCGAAATATCTTTGTCCGAGGCACGCCAAATCAATCCCGATGTGCAGATTGGTGACAGTGTAGAGGTAGAGGCTACGCCACACAATGCCGGGCGCATTGCGGCCCAGACGGCAAAACAGGTTATTCTCCAGCGTCTTCATGAGGCAGAGCACAGTGCCATATTTGAGGAGTATACGGACAAGGAAGCCGACATTGTCTCCGGGGTAGTACAGCGTATTGAACAAAGGCAGATATTGGTTGACCTGGGTAGAACTGAAGCTATCCTGCCCGCATCCGAGCAGATGCCCACGGAGAGGTATCGGCTGGGGCAGCGACTCAAGGTTTACCTCGCCGAGGTGGCCCGTGGTACTCGAGGCCCCCGTCTGGTGGTGTCACGTTCCCACCCGGATTTACTCCGCCGGCTTTTTGAATCAGAAGTCCCTGAAGTTTTTAGCGGGACGGTGGAGATAAAAGGCATCGCCCGTGAAGCGGGCTTCCGCAGCAAGGTAGCGGTAGCCGCCCGCCAGAAAGGCGTCGACCCGGTTGGCTCCTGTGTGGGGCTTCGCGGCATCAGGATACAGAATATCGTTAATGAACTAAATGGCGAAAAGATTGACATCGTTATGTGGGATGAGGATACCCCCAAATTCATCACCAATGCTCTCAGCCCGGCTCAGGTGATAAGGGTGGGGCTGGACGATGAGCTGGGGGTGGCCACGGTGGTTGTGCCTGACAGGCAACTTTCTTTAGCTATCGGTAAAGAGGGACAGAATGTCAGGCTGGCGGCAAAGCTCGCCGGGTGGCGAATCGACATCAAGAGCGCTTCTCAAGCTGAGGCAGAAAGCAAAGCAGAAGCCAAGGTTGAGGTTGAAGAAAAAGAGGAGGCTTTAGCTGTTGAGGAAGTTGCTGCCGAGATGCCGCCTATCCTTGAGGAAGCTTTAACGCCTGCTGAAACCGGGGAAGAGGCGGTAGAACAAGCCGAAGCGGAGACTGAGCCTTTACCGGCGCTTGACATTGCATCTCTTGTTCCTCCAGTCTTCATAGAGCCACCGGCAACTGGAGAAAAAGCACAGGTCCGGTTCGCCGAGGATATCTTAGGACCCCGCCCGCCCAAGACCGAGCCCAAATCAAAGAAGAAGAAAAAGAAGGGTCCGGAAAGGGCTGAGGATGGTATCAAGACAAAAAAACGGCGCCGAGCGGTGGAAATTCCTGTGGATGAGGAGGAGGATGAGTATTAGGAAGCATATACCGCAACGGACTTGCGTGGCTTGTGGCCAGGTAACAGCCAAACGGCAGCTAATCCGTCTGGTACGTACGGCGGATACTCAGGTTGAAGTCGACTCCAGCGGCAAGAACGCTGGCCGCGGGGCTTACCTGTGCGCCGCATTGAAGTGCTGGGAGACGGGACTAAAGGGCAAACGGCTGGAGCGTACCCTACGAACCACGCTCACCCCGGATAATCGGGAGCGGTTGACAAGATATGGACAGAACCTCGGTCAAGGAGCAAGCTAGTGGTTGGAACCGGTAAATCACGTAAAACTGTGGAGCCTTCAGACCAGGTGAACGAGGAGGAGGCTTCACCACCGGAGGTAAGCCCGGTCGAGTTACCTCACAGCCTCAGTGTCAGGCAGCTGGCTGACCTCCTGTCAGTCAGCAGTGTGGCTATTATCAAGCAATTGATGAGAAACGCTCTTATGGCCAATATTAACCAGGTAATTGACTACGAAGTGGCGGCAGGAGTGGTTGCTGCCTTTGGTTATGAGGCCCACCCCAAGCCCCACACAACGGGAAGGTTGGCCCGGGCTGAACTTAAGAAACGGCTCGAAGGTGAAGATGCGGGCAAGCTACGGCCTCGACCTCCCGTAGTTACCGTTATGGGGCATGTTGACCACGGCAAGACCAAGCTTCTTGATGCTATTCGGCAGACTAATGTCGCCGCCAGCGAGGCGGGTAGCATCACCCAGCACATTGGCGCCTATCAGGCAGAGGTCAACGGGCAAAAAATAACTTTCCTGGATACTCCAGGCCATGAAGCCTTTACCGCAATGCGAGCCCATGGCGCTCAGGTAACTGACATCGTAATTCTGGTTGTGGCGGCTGATGACGGGGTAATGCCACAGACTCTGGAAGCGATAGACCATGCCCGGGCAGCGGGAGTGCCGATTGTAGTGGCCCTCAATAAAATAGATAAGGCCAACGCTAATCCTGACCTGGTTAAACAGCAACTGGCTGACGCCGGTTTGCTTATTGAGGAGTGGGGTGGCGAGGAGGTCTGCGTACCAATCTCGGCCAAGGAAAAGACTGGTATCTCTGATTTACTGGAAAACCTGCTGCTGGTGGCGGAGCTGGAGGACCTCAAGGCGAATCCTTCCCGGCCCGCCGAAGGTGTGGTTATCGAAGCCAAGATGGACAAGACCCGGGGGTCACTGGCTACCGTGTTAATTCAAAACGGAACCCTGAGGCAGGGTGACACGATAGTAATTGGGGCCAGCTGGGGCCGGGTAAGAGCCTTGTTTAACGATAAGGGTAAACAGATAAGGAAAGGTGAGCCGGCAATGCCGGTTGAGATCCTTGGCTTGGACAGTGTGCCTCAGGCGGGTGACCTGCTAACTGCGGTCGCCGGCGACCGTCAGGCGCGGGCTCTGGTAGAAAAGCATCAGCCGCAGAGAGAGTCCGAGTCCGCAACGTCAGCAAAATCGGTGACCCTGACCAATCTTTTTGACCGGATAAGTACCGGGAAAGTAAAAGAGCTTAACGTTATCCTAAAGGCTGATGTTCAGGGCAGTATTGAGCCGATAAGAAATTCTCTGGAGCAGCTAACCACAGGCGAAGTCAAGGTTAAGGTCATCCATAGTGGCAGCGGCAATATTACCGAGAGCGACGTTCTGCTGGCCAGCGCTTCGAAGGGGCTTATCATTGGCTTTAATACTGGTACTGAGCCCGGAGCCAAGCGAGCCGCTGACACTGAGGGGGTGGCTATCCGCCATTATAACGTCATTTACAGTCTGGTTGACGATGTCGAGAAGGCACTCAGGGGTATGCTGGAGCCCACTTTTATTGAGACAGTAGAGGGGCGGGCTGAGGTGCGGGCAGTTTTCTCCGTGGGCAAAGTGACCAAGGCGGCTGGTGTCTATGTTACTGAAGGTAAAGTAAGCCGGGGAGCCTCCGCCAGGGTAAAGCGGCAGGAGAACGTTCTGTTTGAATCTACCATCTCCAGCCTGAAACGCTTTAAGGACGATGTCAAGGAGGTAAACGCCGGCTACGAGTGCGGCGTGGGCATCAAAGACTTCAACGAGTTTGAAATAGGTGATACCATTGAGTTTTTCCGGGTGGAAGAGAGCCGGTAGCCAGTCCCTAACGAGGAAACCATCGTGGCGCATCGTATTGAGCGAGTGAATAATCTCATTCGCCAGGAAATTAGTGAGATGCTCAGGCGCCAAGTCAAAGACCCCCGACTTGGCGGTTTTATTACTGTGACCAAAGTGTCCACCTCTCCTGACCTGAGATACGCCAAGGTCTACGTCAGTCAAATCAGCGGCGAATCCAGCCGGCAGGATATACTAAGCACACTATCGGCGGCTTCCGGGTTTTTTCGCACGGAACTGACTAAGAGTCTCAGATTACGCCGCATCCCGGAGCTCAGCTTCCAGTGGGATGATTCCATTGAGCGGGGATCTCATCTTCTGGAACTTATAGACCGACTCAGCCAGGAGTGAAACCCCGGCCAGTACGGTGACTAATGTGGACGGCATATTAAACATCAATAAGCCCACGGGCAGGACCTCTTTTAGCATTGTTGCCCTGGTCAAACGGTTAAGCGGAGAGCGCCGGGTGGGACATGCCGGTACTCTTGACCCACTCGCCAGCGGTGTTTTACCGGTTTGTCTTGGCCAGGGAACACGCATTGTCCAGTTTCTGATGAATGGCACCAAGTCCTACCGGGCCCAGATTGAATTAGGCGTAACTACTGATACCTATGACGCCAGCGGCCAGGTTACCCGTAAGGCAGACCCTTCTGGGATTAGCCCGGAACAGATAGAGGTGGCCCTTACCTCTTTCCGCGGTGTTATCCAACAGATTCCCCCCGAATACAGTGCGGTGAAGTATCGCGGTCGGCCGCTCTATCAGTGGGCGCGGGCCGGCATCAAGGTGGAGAGAAAGAGCCGCCCCGCTGAAATCCACCGCCTGGAGCTGGTAGATTTCAAGCCGCCGGTGGTTACTATTGAAGCAGAATGCGGCAAGGGTACGTACATACGGTCGCTCGCCCACGATTTCGGGCAGGTCCTGGGCTGCGGTGCCAGTTTGAAGAGCCTGGTGCGCTTACAGTACGGCCCCTTTGACATCAGGGATGCTGTTTCTCTACCCGAGCTTGAGGAAGCCTTTCGCCATGGCTACTGGTCGCACCTTGTTTATCCCATTGACAGCGTGGTTTCACACTGGGCCGCCGTAGTCGTCAGCTATGACACAGGGCGAGTGATAAGAAATGGGGCACCTCTGGTTCTGGAGAAAGACCCCGGTCTAACCCTGTCTCCCGCGGAAAAGCGTTGCCGTGTCTATACTCCTGACGGGCACTTCATCGGCGTGCTGCATTTCAATTCAGAAAAAGGACAGTGGCAACCGGAAAAGGTTTTTGGCTAGCCCCTTTTACCAGCCCCGGTCTGAATAGGGCGGAGGTTCTGCTCGGTTGTGGTTGGTGGCAATAAACGGCTAATAATAAGACCCGACTATTGTCATAATCGGGCTTTCGTGATATTATCAGGTCAAAGGTAAAAATTCAACTGACTGGATTAAAACTAAAGACTACTTGCACTAGCTTTGAGAACCCTCAATTACAGATATATCATAACATATTCTGTAAAGGGGGGTCAAGTTCAAGATGGCCAATACATTATTAAAAGAACCGGAAGTTAAATCACTAGGATTCTACACCCCGTTTGAAGCATCCCGCATTGCACACGTTCCTCAATGGACTGTAAATTCATGGCGAAGAGCAGGAATTGTTATCCCTTCCATAGAATGGATTGATGAAAAAAACAGAGTACATATCGGACATACATTTGAAACTGTAGTATTTTTACGTTTAATAAGATTATTGCGCAAGAAGCAGGTTACTCTTTTTGAGTCAGTACAGGCAGTAAAAAAATTACGTGACCGTTTAGGCCCTCCAAGCCAAAGGTGGGCTGATGCCAAGATTTTTGTACATAACAAAGAAGTAATTGTTCATGACAATAGAAATGGATTTGAATCTACTGTGGTTACGAGAGGGCATCAAAAAATTGCGGAATTTTTCTTCGGAGAAGAATTCAAACGCTTAAAAGATAGATCTGATGCTTTATTAATTCCAGAGCAATTCATGGATTATGTCGAGATTGACCCTTCCATACAAAGTGGACTCCCAATAATATTTGATACTTCAGTATTAACAAGTCTTATTTACAAACTCAGAAAGCAAAATCACGAATACACCGATATTCAAAAGATGTATCCATTTATCCCAAATAAAAAAATCATCGGTGCTGAGGAATACGAGATATTCTTAGACCAAGCAGGCAAGAATTAACAGCCCATCCTGAAATCTATGCAGACGCCAGTGTTAATCGGCAAGTTGTAGATTTGCTGAGACAACTAGACTGGGACATAGAGACCGCACAACAGGCAAACTTGACTGGTAAAATTGACGATGTTGTCTGGGTTATTTATGCTAGAGAACATAACCGCATAGCAATAACATTTGATGAATTAAGGGCAGAACAGGGAGAAAGAGTTGCACGTGAATTACGCCAAAACGGTGGGCACATAATACGAATTCAAGGTGGCCCCGAACAAGATAAATACCGTTCTATTGGTAAATTGCTATTTCATTATCCAGAATGGTATCCATTCTTGACTAACAATAATGGCGTATCAATTATTTCTGATGTAAGAACCGCAAGTTGCAGGAATTGCACACCTGAAGAATATCATCAGAGATATCATCCGACTGATGCAGAGCAGTTTAACGGATACTTAAAGAAACGTAAAGCAAGGCCATATAGACCAAGACCTCGCAAGCGCAAACCACCACCAGACGAACAAAGTCTACTCCATTAACTGAATATACCCTTACCAGCCCCGGTCTGAATAGGGCGGATGAAGTCTTGACAGCTTGTGTATAATAGTAATATAGTTTCAAGAAGTGCCAGAAAGGAGGTAGCATAAGTTGCAAGCGTACTGTTTCAAGTGTCGAAAGAAGGTAGAGATTAAGAATCCCGAGAAGGTTACGCTAAAGAACAAGCGACCGGCTACCCGAGGTGTCTGCCCAGCGTGTGGGACCAAGGTCTTCAGAATCGGTCAGGGCTAGGTATTTATCCCGGCGCTGGTAGCGGGGCAGGCAATTTATCAATTAATACCCGAGGATTAACATTCCGAACTTGATTGCAAGCGGCATTATCCAGACCAGCACCATGAATAATAGCATCAGCCAGGGATTCGGTGAGTAAATCATGTTCGCTATGGGCGTCAGAGTTGAGGAGGAGCTTGGCCCCTGATTGCTGGGCAAGGGAGGCAATAAGACCGTTGGTTAAAGAGTGGCCTTTTCTAGCACTAATTTCCAGGAATATACCATTGGCGGCTGCCAGTTGGGCTTCTTCCGGGGTCAACAGGCCGGGGTGTGACAATAGGTCAACATGGGGACTCTGAAGCGCGGCCAGGTTTGAGCCTTTTTCGACTGGCTCAACAATTGTCTCGCCATGAACGATTACAACCATTGCCCCAAGTTCCTTAGCCCTTTTAGCGGTTTCAGCAATAGCCTGGGCAGGAAGATGAGTAAGTTCTATACCGGGAATAGCCAGTATGTTCCAGTATGAGCGGGCTAAAGTGCATACTTCAATTGTCTCGCGAATTATGCGCTCCATAGTTCCGGTAGCGGCGTGGTCAGTGAGGGCAATAGCGGTATAATTATTAACCACGGCCCGCCTGATTAATTCTATTGGCGATAGGACGCCATCACTAAGTAAAGTATGGGTGTGAAAATCATAGACCATTTATCTGAGGGTAACATAAACCGGTGAATTGAGGCAAGCCTTTTATGGCGGCTGTCACCGGCAAGAAAGGGAGGAAAGTCAAGCTATGGGTAACATAAATGTAGCCATAATTGGAGTCGGCAATTGTGCCTCATCATTAATACAGGGGGTCCATTACTACCGGGAAGCGAAAGAGACTGAATTCGTTCCCGGGCTGATGCACGTCAAGCTCGGGGAGTACCACATAAGCGACATCACTTTCGTGGCCGCCTTTGATATTGATAAAAACAAGGTGGGCAAAGACCTGGCCCAGGCAATTTTTACTACCCCTAATAATACCTTTAAATTCTGTGATGTGCCGACTGTCGGCGTTAAGGTTGACCGGGGGATGACCCATGACGGCCTGGGTAAATATCTGTCTCAAGTTATAGAAAAGGCGCCGGGGCTAACGGCTAATATAGTAAAGATTCTCAAGGACACCCAGACCGATGTCGTGATTAATTATCTGCCAGTGGGCAGTGAAGAGGCGACCAAATGGTATGTGGAGCAGGTGCTGGAGGCTGGCTGTGGTCTTATCAACTGCATCCCGGTCTTTATCGCTCGAGAGAAATACTGGCAGGGGCGTTTTACTGAGAGGGGACTCCCCGTTATCGGCGACGATATAAAGTCCCAGGTGGGCGCCACCATTGCCCATCGCGTGCTTACCCGACTGTTCAGAGACCGCGGGGTAAAGCTGGAACGAACCTACCAGTTGAACTTTGGCGGCAACACTGATTTCTTAAATATGTTAGAGCGGGAGCGCCTTGAATCCAAGAAAATATCTAAAACCAATGCGGTTACTTCGCAGCTGGACTACAAGCTTGATCCTGATGATGTTCACGTCGGTCCCAGTGACTATGTCCCCTGGCTTACCGACCGAAAGTTCTGCCATATCAGGATGGAAGGGCGAACCTTTGGCGATGTCCCACTAAATCTGGAGCTAAAACTTGAGGTGTGGGACAGCCCTAACTCAGCCGGCGTGGTTATTGATGCTATAAGGTGCTGTAAAATTGCGCTGGACCGGGGGCTCTGGGGAACACTGGTGGCTCCGTCAGCCTATTTCATGAAATCGCCTCCGGTTCAATATACCGATGACGAAGCTCACCGGATGGTGGGAGAGTTCATTGCCAGTGCTGAGCCAGAGGCCAAGAAAAGCCCCGTCTCAGAGATAGTCTAGGCTAAATCAGTGGAGGTTAAAAATCGTCAACCGATGAAGATAGCACTGGTATCTCCTTATGATTTTGCTTTTCCCGGCGGTGTTTGCAACCATATTTCCTGCCTTGAGCACCGTCTTACCCAGATGGGCAACGTGGTGAAGGTCATTGCCCCCGCTTCCCGCGCCGTCACCACTTTTGGCGACAGGTTCATACCCATTGGCAAACCACGGCCGGTTCCAGCCAACGGTTCCATCTGCCGGGTTACGATATCGCCCTGGTTGTCCTCCAGAATAAAGCGCGTGCTCGATGCCGAGCAGTTTGATATTATCCATCTTCACGAACCTCTAATGCCGATGTTATGTACCACGGTACTTCGCCTGTCAGCTACGGCCACGGTGGGTACTTTTCATGCTACCGGAGGCCGGCTGGGCTATAATTTTGGTAAACCGCTGACCACTATATTGCTGAAGAAGTGGTTTCGCCGCCTTCACGGTAAGATTGCCGTATCTCAAGCGGCTATGGAGTTCGCCCGCAATTTTTTCCCCGGCTACTACAATATTATCCCCAACGGCGTGGACCTGGAGCATTTCTCACCGGATGTACCACCAATTGATGAATTTGGGGATGGAAAGGTAAACATTCTTTTTGTTGGCCGTCTGGAGACACGGAAAGGGTTGAACTACCTGCTTGACGCTTACCAAATGGTCAAAAAGCAGACCCCTAATTGCCGACTGATTATCGTGGGTCCCGGCACCAGACTGCGCCGCAGGTATGAGAAGCGGGTCGGGCGGAGAAAAATGGAGGACGTTATCTTTGTCGGTCATGTCGGCTATAGTGAACTACCTCGATATTATAAGACCGCCGACATCTTTTGCTCCCCGGCTACCGGCTCTGAGAGCTTCGGCGTGGTCTTGCTTGAAGCTATGGCAAGCGGTAAGCCAATTGTTGCTTCAAATATAGAAGGTTATGCCAGCGTACTAACTCACGGTGCTGAGGGATTACTGGTGCCACCCAGAGACCACAAAAGCTTGGCCCAGGCTTTAAGTACCCTCATCACCGACGAGCCGCTTCGGCAGCAGATGGGAGCCAGAGGAATAGCTAAGGCGCCTGACTATAGCTGGGAGCACATTTCTCGACGGATATACAACTATTATGTTAGAGTGCTGGGTGAGCCACCGTGGCAGAAAAAAATGCCAGAATTTGAAGCTATATCAGTTACATCCAAGTAACAAATACTACTTAGCAAAGGTAGGGCTGTTTTGGAAAAACAATTGTCAATAGCCAAATTATCCGTAGTCCGTAAGACCGTAGCCGGTTACCTTACCGAGCCAGTGGTGAGATTATTGGCGGGTACAAACATATCACCCAACGCCATAACCTGGTTTAGTTTTGCCCTGGCGGTAGGCGCGGCCATACTCATTACCACCGGACACCTGCTGACGGCCGGCTTTCTGGTGCTTATCAGTGGATTTTTTGATATTCTGGATGGCGCCCTGGCCCGGGGGACCAATCGAACTACCCGTTTTGGGGCTATCCTTGACTCCACACTTGACCGCCTATCTGAGGCCGTGGTATTACTTGGCATCCTGGGGTTGATTTTGCTTAGCGAGGAACCGGCCATTCCTCCAGCTTTCTTAGGCGAAGAGTTGATTATTTTACTTGTCTTCGTCGCTCTCTTTAGTTCGTGGTCGGTGAGCTACATCCGGGCCCGGGCGGAAGGAATGGGTATCGATTGCGAAGTGGGGTTATTTACCCGGCTGGAGAGGGTTATCGTGGTGGTACTGGGACTCTGGTTGAACCAGATTGTCATCACCCTGGCTATTATCGCCGCGCTCAGCCTGGTCACCGCGGGGCAGAGGTTTGTTCATGTCCGACGGCGAGCCAGAGATTAGGTGGCCGTTACCTCTTTTCTTCATCGCTCAGTTGTGATATAACTGTGATGTAAATAAAAAAGACTGGGATAGGGGGGTAAGCCTGATGAATGACAAGACGTTTGAGAGAAGCCTCACGGGACTGACGGCAGTGGTCTTGTTGGGGATTATTCTGGGAATAGTTTTTGGTGTGATGGCCTGGGTGTTGGTAGTGTTGACTGGCCTGGTGGTTGAGATGGTAGCCGGCGGATTCCTCCTCCGCCGCTGGGGCAAGACCTACATGGAAAGAGAATAGCGTTAATTAGGAGAGCCGATGCCGGCGATTGCGGTTATTGGGGGTCAGTGGGGGGATGAAGGCAAGGGTAAAGTGGTTGACCTGCTGGCCCAAAAAGTAGGGATAGTTGTGCGTTTTTCCGGCGGTGACAACGCCGGGCACACGATAGTTAACCCCTACGGAGAGTTCAAGCTACACCTTATTCCTTCCGGTATCTTTGCTCCTCACGCCACCTCTATTATTGGCAACGGGGTGGTGATTAACCCCGCCGTTCTGTTTAAAGAGATAGACCAGCTTAACCAGCACGGGGTGGATACCAGCCGGCTTTTTATCAGCGACCGGGCACACCTGATTATGCCCTACCATTTGCTCCTTGATGGCTTGGAGGAAAAGCTACGGGGAGGGAAGGCACTGGGCACCACCGGCAAGGGCATCGGCCCCGCCTTTGCCGATAAGATAGCCCGGGCAGGTATTAGAACCGGCGACCTTCTGGATAAAGAAATTTTTCTGGAGCGACTCCGTTTCATACTGGACTACAAGAATGCCATTTTGACCAAGGTTCACGGGGTTAGCCCCCTATCGCTGGACGAAGTATATGGGCAATATTGCCAGTATGGAGAGCGTCTGGCTCCTTACATCCGGGAGACCACTGCCATGCTGGCGGAAGCCCTGGACCGGGGGGAAGTGGTCTTGCTGGAAGGGGCTCAGGGGGCGCTACTTGACCCAGATTTTGGCACTTACCCTTATACCACCTCGGCGTCACCCCTGACGCGCGGAAGCTGCCTGGGCTCAGGTGTGCCGCCAAGCAGGATTGGTCGGCTGATTGGTGTGTTTAAAGCCTACTGCACCCGGGTGGGTAGCGGACCACTACCCAGCGAACTGAAGGAAGAGACCGGTGACCTGATTCGGGAGCGGGCTCACGAGTACGGCACTACTACGGGCAGACCCCGCCGCTGTGGCTGGTTTGACGCCGTGGCGGCTCACTATAGCCACCGGATTAATGGCTTCACCGAGGTGGCAATTACCCGCCTTGATGTGCTTGACATTCTGCCTCGACTGACAATATGCGTGGGCTACAAGCTGGATGGACGGGACATCGATTATTTCCCGGCAGCGTCGTCGGCTCTGGAGAAGTGCCAACCAGTCTATGAAGAACTGGACGGATGGCTATCCCCTACCAGCCACATCCGAGAATACGAGAAATTGCCCCTCAAGGCTCGCCAGTATATCGGCCGACTCGAGGAGCTTATCTCCTGCCCGGTGAACCTCATCTCGGTAGGCGCCGGCCGGGAGCAAACTATCTTCTGCCAACATACCTCATAGTTTTCTATATTTCTATATATTGACACCACCTACCAAAGTAGTCACATGCCATAGCTTAAGCGTTTGATAAGACTCTCTGGTAAATTACACTGCCTCATTCTGGACTGGGTGGCGGCAATATCGTAGGGAATACGGTAGTGACTAACCGACCCGGCTTCGCCGTCATAGACAGCATAGCTGGCCCGGGGGTCGCCGTCCCGGGGCTGGCCAACGCCGCCGGGGTTAATAATCAACCGGTTCTCGGCCAGGGTAAGGACGGCATTGTCAGCGAATTCTCTCAGGGAACCGGCGCCGGTTTCATCGTACTCAAGCATTAGCGGTACATGAGAGTGCCCCACCAGACAAAACGGCGTCGGAAAATAGGCGAGATTCTCCACGGCGCTGCTGGTTGAAAGTATATACTCCCAGATAGGCTCCCGGGGGCTACCATGCGCCAGGGTAAAGTCGCCCTTCTCAGTAACCAGGGGTAAGCTTTCCAGATATTGCCTGTCCTCCGGGCTTAATTGCTCGGTCGTCCAGTGACAGGCAGCCGCGGCCGCCGTGTTAAAATAGGCGGTGTCAATCTTGCCCACCGCCGCCCAATCATGGTTCCCCGCCACACAGACATGGTCATGCTGGCGCAAAAGCTCAAGGCACCGGTGCGGGTCAGGCCCGTAGCCAACGACGTCCCCCAGGCACCATATCTCCTCCACCCCACCCCGGCGCTCGATGTCATCCAGCACCACGGTAAAGGCGGCCAGATTAGCGTGAATATCAGCCAGAATGGCGTAACGCATCGCCCTGGGGACACTATAGCAGGTTTCGCCGAGTGAGGCTAGGTTTAGCTTGTTGCGAAATGCATCAACTAAGGAATTATACTATTTAATGGCTAAAAAACTTGACAATGAAATCCGATAGTAGTATATGTTACAATAAAAAAGAGGACTAATAAATCAAACAACTCATATCTGATAATGTTATCTTGATGAAGCGATTTAGCACAAGGAGGGAGGTATGCCGGCCATAATTGACATTAAAAAAATAGTGGAAAGCGCAGGTGGCGAAGAATCATTCGACCTAAGGCTTAGGCATTTCGAGGATGATGTGCGTTATCTACAATCGGTCAGACCAGACCTGTTACGCAAGCATCTTGACCAATGGGTAGCGATTTTTGATAAGAGTATTGTGGGTTATGGGAAGTCTGCCTCAGAATTGCGGAGAAAGCTAACATTAAAAGGTATTCCCCAAAACGAAGCTGTTGTTGATTTTATTGCTAGTGAAAGGAAGGCAATGTTGCTGTAAGGCTATGTCCATTAAAGGGTATTTCCCTACTGGCATTATTCAGTTGCCTGCTCCACATGTGCAGGCAGCTATATTTTTACCGCGTTTGAATATAAACGGCTTTGCAAGCTTCATGATTGATACTGGGGCTGATAGCACGACATTGAGCTTAATTGATAGTGAAAGACTGAACATAAACCATCGTCGTCTTAAGCCTAGTTCCCTGATACCAGTTACAGGCTTTGGGGGAGAACAATATTGCTACGTAGAAAGCGGACTTATCTTGTTACGCGACGAGGACGATGGAACAACTTGCTATTTTTCACTTAATATCAATATTCCGAGGAAAGGGAAAAATAACCAGACACGAGAACAGCAACGCAGAATAACGTCTGTAATTGGAAGAGACTTAATAAGCCAGTGTGAGTTCAGAATGCACTATCCGCAAGGAATAATAGAATTGACAGCTCCGCAGGCAGCCAGATTTCCAACCCCCACACGACTACTATTATGAAGAGTTCCTTTCCCATATTGTGTTTGCAACCTAATATACACAATTCCTTGGCGTATCAGGAAAAGCCAGTGCTGTAGCTTGCGTCACGATAATCGGAAGTAAGCTATGGACTTTTACCTTTCGTAGACGCCTGACAGTGATGCTATTTAGACGCCTGTGTTCTTTCATCCTGCCGAATATCCTCCCAGGTTGTGACCCCCATACGGGCGTGTTATAATTCCACCTGTGAAAGTCTCGGATTTAGGGGAGTTCGGGCTGATTGAACTCCTGGCGAAAAAGGTTGCCAACTCAAGGGGAAATCAAGCCTCCGCGCGGCAGCTCATTATCGGCATTGGTGATGATGCCGCCGCCTGGCAGGGTAATGGTGCCGTCCAGCTGGCGACTACTGATTCCCTGGTTCAGGATGTCCATTTTTCCCTGGCCACCACTCCCTGGTACGAGCTGGGCTGGAAAGCACTGGCTATCAGCCTGAGTGATATTGCCGCTATGGGTGGTGTTCCCCGATACGCCCTGGTAACGTTAGCCCTGCCGGCCGATAGCGAAGTCGAGGACGTTACCACCCTGTTTCAGGGAATGGTTGAACTGGCGGAGCCGTCCGGGGTAGCTATCGCCGGGGGTGATATTGTCCGTGCCTCCCTGATTGTTATTACGACCACGGTTACCGGTAATGCACCAGACCGGGAGCATGTGCTCACCCGCTCCGCGGCCAAGCCCGGTGACAAGGTAGCGGTTACCGGCTATCTGGGAGCGGCCGCCGCCGGCCTTAAAATACTCAGAGAAAAGCTTGAGCTGGACTCTGAAACCGCCAGTCATCTAAGGCGGGCTTTCCTTCACCCTAACCCCAGAGTAGCCGAAGGACAACTGCTGGCAGGGTACGGAGTAAAGACAGCGATAGATATTAGCGATGGTCTGATTTCAGACCTCACTCATATATGCCAATCAAGTCGCGTCGGCGCCCGAATAGAGGTTGACCGCCTGCCCGTGGCACCATTAGTCAAGTCTAATTTCGGCCAAGAATCTCTGGAACTGGCGCTGTCCGGTGGGGAGGACTACGAACTACTGTTTACCGCCAGCGCCGAGACTATCGATACGGTAACCAGGGCGGCCTCCTGTCCGGTAACCGTAATCGGTGACATTATAGCCGATAAGATAGGGGAGATAGACCTGGTTGATAGCCAGGGGAAACCTTTTCACCTGAAGAAGGGTGGGTGGGACCACTTTACTACCGGATGAAATTGAAACAGCCGATAAACTGCCCGGAAATAATCAGTCATAGCCCGGAACAGACCCAGAGTCTGGGAGTCCGTATTGGTGAGCTGTCTTTACCCGGTGACACTTATCTGCTGGTGGGACAACTGGGAACGGGAAAGACCTGCCTTACTCAGGGCATTGCCTGGGGACTGGATATAAAAGAATATGCCGCCAGTCCCTCCTTTGTCCTGGTCAGAGAGCTATACGGCCGGCTAGCCCTGTACCATATAGACCTGTACCGGCTTGACCACCTGGAGGAAATTGCCGGGCTGGGTCTGGACGATTACCTGTACGGCAACGGCGTTTGCGTTGTGGAATGGGCGGAAAAGGGGCTGGCGCTCCTGCCCGAGGAACACCTGTTGATTCAGATAAGCTATCTTTCCGATACCGGGCGCCGCCTGGAACTCAGGCCCAGTGGCTCGCGCTACCAGGAAATGCTGGCCCAACTGAAAGATTACCGACTAACCGACAGAAAAGTTGACACGGGATAATGGAAATAGCCATAGATACTTCAACTGATACCGCCAGCCTGGCCCTGGTTCAAGACAGCGAAGTGCTGGCGGAACTCACCTGGCGCTGCGGGCAAAACCACACCACGCAGCTAGTGCCGCACCTGGCTCACCTGCTGGACCAGGCCAGGCTAAACATGAAATCGGTTACGGCTATTATCGTCGCCAGGGGACCGGGAAGCTTCAACGGACTGCGGGTCGGCCTCAGCACGGCCAAAGGGCTAGCCCTGAGCCTAGGAGTGCCCATAGTCGGCATCAGCACCCTGGAAGTGGAGGCTTACCAGTATGCCGAAACCGGCCTGCCTGTCTGCCCCATCTTCAGTGCCGGCCGGGGAGAGGTTGCCACCGCCACATACCAGATGAAAGGTAAAGAGTGGCTTCAGCTGGCGGCGGAACATATTAGTACCATTGTCGCCCTGTGCTCGCAGATAACCACCAGAACTGTATTCTGCGGGGACTTTGTCACCCTCATTGCCCCACAGCTAAGAAAACAGCTTAAGCAGAGAGCCGTAATACCGCCCCCGGCCAGCCGGCTGCGGCGAGCCGGCTTTCTGGCTGAACTGGGGCAGCAACGGTTAAAAGCCGGCGACTATGACAATCTGGCTACTCTTCAGCCGCTATACCTCAGGCGCCCGTCAATAACCAAACCGAAACGCAAATTATGGAGATGACGATGAACAACTGGCCACAGGTATCAATTGACACGGTGAAAAGCCCGACCATGTGTTTTTGCTGCGGGAAGGAAAACCCTATCGGGTTGAAACTAAACTTTACCTGGGATAACGGCATTGCCAGAGCGGAGTTTATGCCTACTGAGCTTCATCAGGGATGGTCAGGTATCGTCCATGGCGGTATTGTAAGTTGTCTCCTTGATGAGGGTCTGACCTATGCGGCCTACTTTACCGGCATTGATTGCATCACGGCCAGAATGCAGGTCAGGCTGAGACGCCTGGTTCCAATCGGCGAACCGCTGACCATCACCTCCTCCATAATCAAAAAGACCAGGCGGCTGGTCGAGACGCGAGCCACCCTGTCCCTGAAAGATGGTACCCCGGTTGCCGAAGGCACCGCTACCATGTATGTTGTTAGCATCAAAGGGCGTTCAGCCGATAGTGAGAGAAGGTTTAACGGTGATGCCAGAAAGTAAGGCGGTAAGAAACTACTAAAATAGAAACAGGAGTTTGAAATGGAAAGGTCTCTCGTTCTTGTCAAGCCGGACGCGGTACAGAGGGGGGAAACCGGCGCTGTTATTAGCCGACTGGAAGGGCTGGGACTCAAGCTGGTAGCGCTTAGAATGCTACATCTGGATAAAGCCTTAGCCCAGCGGCACTACGCCGTCCATCAGGATAAGCCCTTCTTTAACCGGTTGGTAGATTATATTAGCTCGGCTCCGATAGTGGCCATGGTCATTGAGGGCAAGGACGCCGTGGAGGTAATCAGAAAAGCAATGGGCGCTACTGACCCCGCCCGGGCGGAAGCCGGAACGATACGGGCCGACTTTGGCCTGGATATCGAGCATAACACGGTCCACGGGTCGGACTCAGTCAAGACCGCTGAAGAGGAAATAAAGCTATTCTTTACCGAGGAGGGGATTGTTAGTTATTGAACCCTGACCAGAGTACTGGCCTGGCTCCATAGCTTATCCAGCTGGTAATAGTCCCGTTCCTGGGGGGAAAAGATATGGATAATGATGTCAACGTAATCAAGAAGAAGCCAACCTGAGTCAGTACTTCCCTCCTGGTGGTGCGGCAGAACACCCTGCTTTTTCAGCACATGCTCAATCTCATCGCGAATAGCGTCAATTTGCCGGGCGGAATCCCCGCTACAGAGAACAAAGTAGTCGGCAAAACTGCATACATCACGGGTATCCAGCAGGACAATGTCAATAGCCTGCTTATCACTGGCCGCCTCTACCGCCCGGCGGGCTATGTCTATCGCTTCCAGAAGTTAATCCTCCACCAGTACCAGCCTTGTAGTACTATTATACCATAAGCGTAAATTCCTGTTTATTGCTATTTCTGGTATAATGTATATGGACTAATTAATCTTTGAGGTAAAAATGAGGTCGGGTTGGAAGCTTAGCAGCTTAGTCTATATCATTATCCTGGTTGCCGCCATAGCGCTGGTGTCCCAACTTTTCACGGGAACGGAGAAACCTGCTGAAATCCCCCTGAGCCAGGCCGTAGCTATGTCGCAGCGGAAAACCATAGAGAAGATTTTAATTGATGAGGACCTCTTAGTCATTACCACTAAAGATGGCAGAGAGCTGAAGACCTTCAAAGAAAGCAACGCCAGCATATATGAGATTGAAGGGCTGGAACTTAGCGGGGTAGAAATTGAGATAAAAGGCTCGAGCGGAATCAACTGGGGGGGATTGCTGATTAACTTCCTGCCTCTCCTGCTTTTCGGAGGGCTCCTGTTCTTCCTGTTCCGCCAGGCGCGAGGGGCTAATAGTCAGGCACTTAGCTTTGGTCGCAGCCGCGCCCGGTTGTTCGCGGCTAACACGCCTACGATGACCTTTGACGATGTTGCTGGCGTTGACGAAGCCAAGCAGGAACTCCACGAGGTGGTAGATTTCCTCAAGTCCCGGGAGAAGTTTCAGAGCCTGGGAGCCCGCATCCCCAGAGGGGTGCTACTCATCGGTCCGCCGGGCACCGGCAAGACGTTGCTGGCTCGAGCAGTAGCCGGTGAAGCCGCGGTACCTTTCTTCTCTATCAGCGGCAGTGAATTTGTCGAGATGTTCGTCGGTGTTGGCGCCTCCCGGGTACGCGACCTGTTTGACCAGGCGAAACGTAATGCCCCGTGTATTATCTTCATTGATGAGATTGACGCCGTTGGTCGTCACCGTGGCACCGGACTGGGTGGCAGCCATGATGAGAGGGAGCAAACCCTTAATCAGATTTTGACGGAGATGGATGGCTTTGACACCAACGCCGGCGTGATTGTTCTGGCGGCTACCAACCGCCCTGACATCCTTGACCCGGCCCTGCTCCGTCCCGGTCGCTTTGACCGCCGGGTAATCCTGGACCGCCCGGACATCAACGGGCGAAAAGCCATCCTTAAGGTTCATTCCAACGGTAAACCGCTGGGCGAGACGGTTAATTTAGAGGTACTGGCTAAACAGACTGCCGGTTTCAGCGGGGCAGACCTGTCCAACCTCATCAACGAGGCCGCCATTTTAGCCGCGCGGCGGGAAAAGAAAACCATTGAGATGGAGGAACTTGAGGAGTCCATCGACCGGGTAATCGCCGGTCCGGAGAGAAAGAGTCGTAAGATAAGTACTAAGGAGAGGGAAATCATCGCCTACCACGAGGCGGGGCACGCCCTGGTGGCTAAAATGCTGCCCAATATGGAGCCACTACGAAAAATAACCATTATACCCCGTGGTATGGCGCTGGGTTACACCAAGACACTGGCTGAGGACAGGTATCTGCCATCACGCTCACAGTTCAACGATGAGCTGGCTACCCTGATGGGGGGACGTGTCGCCGAAGAGATAATCTTTAATGACATCACCACCGGGGCACAAAATGATATTGAGCAGGCCACCAAACTGGCCCGCCGCATGGTTACCGATTTTGGCATGAGCGATACTTTGGGGCCACGAACCTTCGGGCATAAAGAGGAGATGGTGTTCCTGGGTCGTGAAATCTCCGAGCAAAGGGACTACAGCGAGAAGATAGCCAAAGCGATTGATGATGAGATGCACCGCATTATCCAGGAGGCCTATCATACCGCTAACAAGCTGCTAACTCAGAACCAGCCGAAATTAATCCAGATTGCCGATAAACTCATTGCCGAAGAGACTCTGGAAGGCGAGTTACTGGAATCACTGTTTAGCGAACCCAGTCCCACACCTCCAGCTGAACCAACGGCGGTATCTTAATCCCGATATTATTTCTTTCGCCCTACCACGTAATCAGCTATATCAGCCAGCAACTGGCGAATGGTATCACCGGGCAGCCCCTCAAGATTATTACAGGCCCGGGAAGCGTATTCCGAGGCCACCCGGTAGCATTCCGTAGCAATCGGCGAGCTACGAACCAGTTCTATTG
>SDBU01001648.1_pt1 | contig 31160 bp, 78 predicted proteins | sample 2277071 | NCBI WGS metagenome assembly SDBU01 (sample SAMN10397929, study PRJNA504765) | marine sediment metagenome | isolation source: marine sediment core GS08_GC12, 126 cmbsf | place: Arctic Ocean: Gakkel Ridge, Loki's castle | collected 2008 | reverse complement strand
TAGAGAATGCAAAAAATACAAAAATAAAAAAGAAAATTTCAGATAGTAAGGAAGTAAAAAGCAGTAGGTTTGATACGTCACATAAAAGAATTAATTCTTGACTTGACAAAGTCTGAGAAGTATCCATACGTCCAGTAAGTAATCACCAGGTTTGAGAAGTGTCCTAGAAGTACCCTGTTGGTGCGGAAAGTGTCCGAAAAGGATAATCAGGTTACGGCTTTGCCCTTTTAGTCGCCTCTGCCTTTTTAGTCTATTCCTCTTTTAATTTAGCTTCCCAATATAATTCTTCAAACTCTTTTCTAACTTCCCCTTTCAACTCAAAAATATTTCCGGTCTTAATAGATTGTATATGAACACTATCTATCTTCCATCCTCCTAAAGGGATAACCCAAAATAAAACAGTCCTATTTAAATTATAAATAATGTTAAACAATTTTCCCTGTCCCTTTTCTATTGAAGTAAGTTTTACGCCATTAAGTTGTTCTTGTTTTGTTTCAGTCCCCCAAGATATAAAGAAAAAGAAAAACTCAATCATATCAATTTTCCTCGTAAATTTCAACTAATTCTGAAACTCTCTTATATAAAATCTCACAATTATCACAACTCTCTACATAGCAATAAGCAGAATACTCATCATACTGATTTGTGGTAGATGTATCCTTTGATGTAAACTCGCCAAATTCAGAACTTCTTGAGGCTAAATTTCCATAATTATCTAAGGCAGAGAATACAACCCCTTGTTCGACATTACTTAATTTACATCTCACATTAACATTCTTAGCCTCAATATCTCCATAGTTTGTAATCCAATAGTCAAATAACAATTCACTATCATCATATAAATTTTCTCCCCAATCATACATCTCTACATCCAATATCGCTTTATCATCCATTCTCTCTAGGCAAGTTTCACACTGCTCACATTCAAGACATTCTTCTTCTGTTTGAGATATAAAATAATAGAAAGAGCCAACAAGCAAAACTAAAAGAATTATTGAGATCACTTTCCATGCAGTCACCCCATTGTCTTTTTTCATATAATATTGTTAACAACATTGTTTATAAACATTACGCTGATTATCACTCTCTCTTATATTCTGAAAGTCACGCTATATGTTATGGTAGATGATGAAATATTAATCTTTTTTGCGAGGAGTAAGCTTAGATTAGAAGTGTTGAAGACCCTTGATGATAAGCCACAGATTGCTTCTTTTTTAGCTCACAAGTTAGGGAAACATCGAGAAGTTATTAGTAGGATATTTCTAGATTTACAAGAGAATGGACTGGCTGAATGTTCTAATCCTAGATCGCCACATTTCAGATATTATAAGATTACAAGGAAGGGTAATTATATTTTAGGAGAACTATTTTTACATTAAGGAATCTATGTACTACGAGGTTATAGAAAGGTATAAAAGTTTCTTATTTATAATTACTTTATGAACAAGAAAGGACAAGGACGTTTAGGGTGGATTATAATTCTTTTAATAGTTTTTATTATTATAAACAAAACAAGTCTCTGGCTTAACGGAAGCACACTAGACGCAACAAGTCAATGGATAAGTATAATTATTATCTCCCTAATAGAAACGGGAATATTTTGGGTAGTAAAAAACTTAGAGTGGTAATAACAGCACCAACTAATACCCCAAAGTAATAATCATTCTCTCTTGTTTTTCTTGGTTTTTTTTTCATTTTAATCAAAACCCAAACTCCTCTAGTTCTTTTCCCCACTCCTCAAGAAAACTATCGCTAACCTCAACATTGGTTCTCCTAATACTTTTCTTAATTTTTAATACTCCAAGTTTCTTTAATTTCTCTACATGCCTATTAGCAGTCGGCCAACTAACATTTACCCTGTTGGCAATCTTCTTTACAGGGAGAGGCCTTCTTGCTTTCAATATACTAGCGAATATCTTACTATCCAACGGTTTTATTCTACTTTGTTTTTTTATTGCCATGTTTCTTTTTGGGAGTTGATCTGTCAACGACATCAAAAGTCTTTACAACCTTTTTATCTTTTTCCACGATACTGAATAATATATTCTTCTCAAAGCGATTCTTTTCATTTAACCCAAGATAGCCACAAATCTCTTTTGGTATTCTAACTAACAGATTTCTCTTATCCCATGAGATAGATACCTCTCGTTCAATTACTTCAGAATCATCAAGACTACTTAAAAGTTCTCTAGCCTCTTGTTTTTTTAGTACGTTGTTTTCACCCATATAAGATAAACTAGTGTACTTGAGTTTATAAATATTGCTATAGGTATACGAAAAAAGCAAACATTTAAAAGGGAATATAATATCTAATCTTATGTACGTATAAATAAACCATCTGCACGATTCTCCTTGCCTTATGGGGGCGAGGGATAGTGCCAGCATAGGAGAAAAACAATGGAAGAAATAATAATAACGGCAATAATAAAATCAATAGGAATATTTATTGGTAGCGACAATTCAAAACTAATAGACATAGAAGCATCATTGGAGGTGGCGTTCTAATGGTAATCACAACAGTAATAATCATAATAGGAATTTTGGCGATAAGCTACATTGCTTATAAGCTTTACATGAAATCTAGAAATTTAGAAATAGAACTCAAACAAGCAACCTTCTCACTTCGTTCAGCATACGTTAAGTTCGGAAAGACCTTTGAGCAGTTCGCACCATTCACAAAAGATTTCACCGAAGAAGAAAAGAACGGTTTTATTTTTTTAGGTATGCCAATCGATGGAATAATATTTGGAGAAGATAAAATTAAATTTATTGAAATTAAAACAGGCGAATCTCAATTATCAGGAAAACAAAAGAAAATTAAACGAATGGTCGAGAATGGGCAAATAGAGTTTGTTGAGGTGAGGTACTGACATCCAAATAACATTACCAGCAGATAGAAAAGACACACAGAAGTGGAACAAGTATAACTTGGCCAAGACTAATGAGAAGAGACTATTCTACGAACTTTTAGATGAGTTATGTAAACTTATACCAGAACCAAAAAAGCGTAATGGCAGACCTCCAATCCCCACTAGGGACATGGTATTTATGACAGCACTAAAATTATACAACAATTTCTCAAGCAGAAAGATATGGTCTGATTTAAAATTCGCAGAGAGATCAGGATATATCAAGAAAGCCCCTCACTTCAATAGACTATCAGATTTTCTAAACTCAGAAGGAACTTATGATTTGTTGCAGAAACTTCTAACATTAACGGCGATGCCGTTAAAGAATTTAGAGAACCATTATTCGATAGATGCCTCTGGTTTTGGTGGGTATCAGAATGAGAGATGGATGAATGTTAAATATCATAAGAGGGGTACATTTTCAAAGTATTTGAAAGGACATGTCGCAATCGGAACTAAGACAAATGTAATTTGTAGTTGTGAGGTAACATCTGCTGCTGTCGGTGACGTAACAGCAGCACCATTAATCTTGGAAAATCTATCTAAGAACTTCCAGCCTAAAGAAGTATCAGCAGATAAGGCCTACTCGGCACACAGGGTTCTAACAATAATTGAAAAGATGGATGCTGAACCATTCGTCCCATTTAGAATAACTACTAATCCCAATAAGAGATCTCCAGAGATATGGATTCGATTATTCAAATACTTCAAGGAGAACGAAGAAGAGTTTAATGAACATTATCACAAACGTTCTAATGTTGAGACAACTTTCTATATGGTAAAATCTCGACTTGGAGAATTTCTAAGAAGTAAGAGGCACACTTCACAGAAGAACGAATTGATGATGAAGTTTATTTGCCATAATATTTGTTGTTTAATCCAGGAAGTATATGAGAATGATATTCATGTGAACTTCAAGACACAACTTCAAGCATTTATCAACCTCGATAAACAGGACTTTACGGTCAAAGCAAAATACCAATAATAGTTTCCGTGCAAGAACCATAAAGTTGTCCCTATGGAATGATAAGAAAGACTTATATATTATACTATATAGTATAGTATATGAAAACAAATAAAATTTCAGAGAATGTTTATGAAATTGACGGAAGAAGATTCATAGCAGAAGATTCTAGTGGTTGGTTAAACATTCCCGAATTAAAAATTTCTGTAGAAGTTGAAGTACATGATAAAGATAAGTCCTGGGATAAATTAGGATTGTCAAAGAGAGAAGACGAATTATTAACAGATGAACAATGCAAGTTTATAATGAATACTCCAAAATATGCTAAGATTCTAAAAATGGACGGAAGTTCAACTAAGGATGATTTCTTTATTAAACAACCTTATGACTTGAATAGAAATAATGGTTATGTTGCTAGGTTCTATGCGGATTCGGATTATGCGGACTTGGATTGTTACATGTATTCGTCTGACTCTTACTCCTACCTCGGGGTACGTTTCGTCCGAGTGTTGAAGGTGAAAAAATGATAAAGGACAAATGTAAATACTGTGATAAAGAAATTGAGGGACACACAGAAAAGCAAGTAGAATATTTAATGAGACAGCATGTGATGGCAAAACATCCAGATAAGGTAAAATTCAAACAATAAAATGAAGAATAAACTAGACAAACAAATTGAAAAGAAAGAAGCAGAATTGGAAACTTTAAAAGAAAAAAGAGAGGCAGAAAAAAACAAAGTTAATTTTATTGTTATTGATGGTTGGGCTTACGAAACAAAAGAACACGACTTCAATAAAGAACTTGGAGACATTGAGATTCCAAAAGGAAGAGAACTTTGGTTGCCTAGTGAGGTTTATAGATTCTATGAAGATAAGAATCTGAAAGAGAAATTAAATTTATCTAAATGTTGGTTCTTTGTAAGACAAGTTAGAGAAGATACTACAGACGTTGCTAGGTTCTATGCGAATTCGGGTTGTGCGAGCTTGAATTGGGGCATGGTTTCGTCTGACTCTTACTCCTACCTCGGGGTACGTTTTAAATGGAAGGTGAAAAATTAAGATGGTAAGGAGTAAAATGAAAAAAATAAGTGAAAATATTATAGAATTTAATGGAGAAAGATATATTAAAGAAGATTCAAAAGGATGGTTAGACATCCCCGAATTAAAAATATATGTAGAAATAGAAGTTCATGATAAAAATAAGTCGTGGGATAAACTGGGATTATCGGAAAGAGAAGAGGAGTTATTGACCTACGATGAAGTTGTTTGGTTAGCAAATTCTAAATATGCTAAACAACTAAAGATGGATGGAAGTTCATCAAAAGATGATTTTTTCTTTAAGCAACCATTCGATTTATCTAGAAAGAACGGATACGTTGCTAGGTTCTATGCGGTTTCGGATGTTGCGGACTTGGATTGTGGCTTGTATTCGTCTGACTCTGGCTCCGACCTCGGGGTACGTTTCGTCCGAAGGACGAAGGGGAAGAAAGTTTCCAAAACTTCTAAATAAATGTATGCGTAAAAAGTAGTTAACACGCACCATGAAAGACAAAAATAAAATATACAGATTAGCACAAAAGATAAATGACTATGATGAAGATAAAGATGGATGTATCTGGTCACATATTTTAGAATGGACAGAAAAAGCATATCTCTTAGGAAGAAATACTAAGGAGGAAGAATACACGAAACAATATTCGTGATAATTATAAATTACGATGGAAAGATATGTAATAGGAGATATACACGGAAACTACAAAGCATTAGTAGAAGTCTTAGAGAACTCTTCGTTTAATTACGAAGAAGACATGCTTATAGTAATTGGAGATGTTGTAGACGGATATAGTTGTTCTTATCAAGTTGTCGAAGAATTACTAAAGATTAAGAATTTAGTTTTTATAATTGGGAACCATGACGTTTGGTGGATGAATCACATGAAGAATGGATGGGCTGAAGAAGTTTGGTTAATGCAGGGCGGAAAGAATACAAGAGAATCTTATTTGAGTGAGGGATATAATTATAAGAAGATACCAGAAGAACATAAGGAGTTTTTTAGAAATGGAAGATATTATTATGAGTTAGATAAAATGCTTTTTGTTCATGGAGGATTCTCATATCCAAATCATCCAGAGAAAGATACAATAGAAAGGCTAACTTGGGATAGGGATTTGATAGAGAGATGTAAAAACGGATTAAGAATAAGAGGATGGAAGAAAATATTTGTCGGGCATACAACAACAGAAAGCCAGGGATCAGAACCAATAACTTATCAGCAAAAGAATTATGGAAAACTAATACAGATAGATTGTGGAGCTGGTTGGGGAGGAAGACTTTGTATTTATAATATAGATAACGACGATTACTTCCTAAGCGAATACGCTAGAATATTAAATCCAAATGAAAGGAGTAGGGACGCCTAAGGCTTGATAAACGAAATGGTAAAACAAAAATATCCAAAACTACACAATTTCAATGATATGTATACTCCACCAGAAGCAATGGAATATATAGTACCATTCTTAAATAAAGATTTGACTTACTGGGAAGCGTGTTATGGGAAAGGACACATGGCAGATGAATTAAAAAAGAACGGATTTAATGTAGTTGGAAACAGAGCAATAGATTGTTTGAAAGAACAACCACCAGAATGGGATTTCTGGATAACAAATCCACCCTTCAAAACTAACAAAGTTTTTATTAAGAGAGCAATAGAATTAGGCAAACCATTTGCATTCTTAATAAGATTAGAACATCTTGGAGGAGTCGAAGCATTAAAACTTCTGAAAGATTTAGACTTCAAAATTATCATACCAGAAAGAAGAATAAACTACATAACTCCAAAGATGTTAAGAGGAGAGAAAGTTGGTGGTTCTCCATTCCATTCCATTTGGATAACATACAAAGTTAATCTTCCAAAACAAATAAATTATATCAGTTCGCTTTTCAAAGCCGATACGAATAAATAGATACATTTATATACTAAGGTATACTTAGATAGACTATGGTAAACAAAGAACAAATAACTACAATAAAGGTCAGCGTCGCTACGAAGACTTCTTTAGATTTAATGAAAATTCACCCAAGACAATCTTATGATGAAGTTATTAGAAATAAAATAATTGAGGTTAAAGCAGATGAGTAGAGAAGCACATGAAGAATTTATGAATCGAGTTGCTGAAGAATCAAGAGAACCAGAATTAGCAGAGAAGACTCACGACGCCTTGAGCGAGACAAGCGATGGAGGTTCAAAATGATAGTTAATGATTCAGATATAGTGGAAAGTATTGCAGTAGTTTTATTAAACTTTAAAAACAAAAAGATACATCATTTAGAAGCATTAAGTCAGATAGATAAATTGGTAGTTGATAACTCAACAGAGAAATTAAGAGAACTTGTTAAAGAGCAAGACGCAATCTCTGGGGAGAACGACCAATGAAATGTAAAATGTGTGGAGAAAGAGAAGCTGTAAAGCAAATATGGTCTCCAAATTTTGAAGATGATTCATTTTGGGATGTATGCGAAGATTGTGATAAATTTATCAAAGATGCACAAAAAAAGATGTTTGAAGAAATAGTTAAAGAACACAAAAAGAAATTCGCTTTAGGAGTAAAAAATGAATAAGAAAATTGTTAGAAAAGTAGACGAACACATGAGAGAAAGAATCATAGCAAATGTTGGTAGATTTATTGATGAAGGATATTCTGACATTGTAATTAAAATCAGTAGCGATGGTTTTACAATAGTCCCAACTAAAGTAAAGTTCGCTTGTCGAGAAGAAAAAGTAATTAACAGTCATCCCTCCGTAAAAAGAAATAAGAATGAGGCTCGGGATGATGCCTCACCTAATCAAGACGTAAACGTATCAGGAGACGTAGAATGAGAAGGAGTTATAGTGCAGAAATGCTATTGATGTTTTTTTCAGCTTTAAGTGGAGTTATAATATGGCAAGGTGGATGGTTTATATTAATTGGAATGTTATTTATGGGATTAACATCTTACTTTCTAACATCAATATTGAAAACCGCTACAATAAAAGAATATCGAGACGCTTTATCAAAAGGAGACGAACAATGATGAAAAAACAAGATATTAACATGTATACATTGTCATTTACATCAGGATTAATTATATCATTTTTCTTATATGACTATTGGTGGCAATTACCACTTTTTGCTTTAGTGTTATACTTAGTATTAAGATTTTTAAATAGGAAACAAAAAGGAGACGAACAAAATGAATAAAAAAGGATCGGTCGTATCAATAGTTATATCTCTATTAGTAATTATAGGATTAGGATCATTATTCTTTTCAATCATGTATGCAGAACTTGGACAGACTTGTAAGTTTAGAAGTAATTCTATTCTAATGTCTGTAAACTCCATAGAAGATATAGACACAGGATTATTTTCAGGTGGAACAATTAGGGAAAAGACTCTGTTGTTTAAGGGCGGACTTGTTGCAACATTTAAATCACACCAATTAAGAGATGTTGAATTAGTACTTGGTAAAAGATATAGAATAAACAAGTGTTCAAATAATGGTGGAAGAGTTTGGTATGAATTAAACGACGCCTTAGTATCAGGAGATGAACAATGAAGAAATGTGACCGTTGTGGAGAATATAAGAAAGTAAGGAAAGAAAAGAGTATTCATCCAAGCTGTACTGGTTTAAAAAGGCATGAAGTAGTTTGTTATTCTTATGTGTGTAAAGATTGTGATAGAAAAAGAGAAAAGGACGCCAACGGAGGCTTGGACGAATAAGATGGAAATTAAGGAAGCAGTTAAGCAAATGGAAGATTTACAAGATAATTTTATCTGTGTTAGTAGTCAGTTAGATATAGCGATAATGAATTATTGGGAAGGTCAAAAAGCAAAAGCAATTGAGGACATATCTAGAATTAGAAAAAGATCAAAAAAAATCTATGATAAGTTTAAGGATGGATGTAGAGGGGATGTAGATTGTTATGGTTATACTAATTTTGACGGTGGTTGGGAATGCGGACAACAATATTTAAATAAAGAAATTATATCTTGTCCAAACTGCAAAGAAATAAAGAAAATACACGACGCAATCTTAGGAGAACCTGTAAAATGAAATTTACTGAAGCATGTGTGTTGATAAATGATGGTAAGAAGATTAGAAGAAGATGCTGGGGAAACGGAGATTTCTTCATTGTAGATAATTTCACAGTATTAGAAGAAGATGATTTTGCAGCAAACGATTGGGAAGAGTTCGTATTAAAACAGGAAGGAGTAACAAAATGAGAAAAGTAACAATAAAACCATGTATATTCTGTGGTGAACCAATATTTGAACAATTCTGGAAAGGCGAAGTAATGATAAGAGAAATGTCAAAAATAAGGTTAGAACATGGCGACGGACCACATACATGCTCATTAGATACGAAAGACGCAATCTTGGGAGAAACTGAATAATATGGCAAAAGAAAAACAACAATTTAGCATTTTAGGATTTTGTATTCATAAATGGAAATTCATAAGATCAGAGCAAGGCACAACACAAATGAAAGATGTTTGTGAATGTATTTACTGTGGTAAGAGGAAGGGGTTTAAAGTATGGTAACTAAAAACGACTTACTTTCGGAGAATCAAGAAGGAGGTAAGCAATGATGGAAAAAAAACAATTTAATAAATTTTGTGAACTATTAGAAGGTAAAGAAGGATGTAACTTTATTGAGAAGAAAAAAGGCGATCCTAATTCAGTAACATGGAAGTGTTATCATGATTATAGATTTACTAAGAAAATTCTAAAAGCTCATTTCAAGAAAGTTAATGTAAATAAATTCATAGAGTTCTGTAAAAAGAATGGCGGATATTGTGACTGTGAGATATTATTTAACGTAGAAATAGGAGATAAACAATGAAATGTAAAACCTGTAAAATAAGAGAAAGAGAAGGTAAGAATGATATATGTAGTTCTTGCAGACTAAAGAAATGGAGAAAGAATAATCCTGATAAAATAAAAGCTTACTTGGAGAGATCAAAGGAACATAGGGCAGAAGTAAGAAAAGTTTATATGGAAAAAAATAGAGAAGAGAGGCTACAATATGATAAAGGTTATTATGCTGATAATCGGGAAGAGTGTATAAAGAGGCAAAGGAATTCTAAAAGAAAGAGTGGTTATGCTTGTGACAAGACACCCAAAAGGAGAAGCCGTGCAAACATTAGAAAGGCAACCAGTAAGAAATATCCATTAGAAGGAAACAAATGTAAATTCTGTAAGAATAAAGCAAATCAACACCATAATACCACAGAGCCAATGACAGTAGATGATTTTGTTTTCGTATGTAATAAACATCATAACACAGCCCATGGTAAAAAGTGCGTCTTTGTTGGGGTGAGCGAATAATGGAAATTACACTTGAATGTGCTGGATGTGAAAACACTGAAGTAGATAGTCTTAGTTTCCATAGAGGTACATTACTTTGCGGATATTGTTTAGGAGATTGGTTAAATTATACAAATAATCCATGCGAAGAAATATTCCATAGATGGTTATTGGGTCAGAGAATTAAGATGGATTTAGATAGAAAGGAAACTAAAAGAATTGGAGTGATTGAATAATGGTAGATGTATATATTGGAACACATTTTGAGATTGAAAGAAAAGTCTTAACTATCGGAGCAATCGAGACAGAAATTCTTAAGGCTGTAAGAGAATATAAAGGGAAGAATATTTTATTAACTATAAGTAAGGAGATTCGTGATTTATGCAAGATGAACATTGGATATGATGAAAGAGGTTTTGGAGTTTCTAAAATTAATGTGGATTTTCAATTACCTGAATGTGAATTTATCTTAACTGAAATAAGCGATGCAGTCCACGACGCAGTTCATGCGACAGACGACGGAGGTAAAGATGAAAAGAAAGACTAGAAAGTTAAACGGATTAAAAAAGAATAATCTTAGAAAAAGACTCGGAGAAGTATGTGTTTATTGTGGATGTAAACATAAATTCTTACTAACAATAGATCATAAACATCCAACCGTCAGGGGTGGAGAAGATATTGATAAAAATAAACAAGTCTGCTGCTTTACATGTAATCAATTAAAGGGCGCATTAACTCACGAAGAATTTAAGAAATATATAAAGGCACTTAATCTTTTGGATGATGTTAATAGATTGATTTTTATGCAAGAGATACCAAAGGTAAAATTAAACACATCTTCATATCCAATAACCGAAGAAGATATTGAGTATGAAATTAAACTAGAACAAAAAAGAAAAGATGATATAGCATGGGAAAATCAACAAGATGATAAGCACGACGTATCTGTAGCCGACGGCGAAGGAGGTGGAAAATGATAGATTTTTCAGACATAATCGGATTAATTTGCATGACGATAATAATTGTAATTGAAATATTTAGGCTTGTCGAGGACGGTTTGAATTATGATGTACTGCTTATTTTAATACTATCAGTTAACCTAATTTTGAACATTATATTTAAATCATTCGTAAAACGAGACTTATGAGAAACATAAGAGTTTGCAGGAAGATGTCAGCAAAATATCCAAGAGGACATACAGAAGTTGTTCAAGTTAAAGATTATGAAATCATTGATGGCAAAATTAAAACTAAACAGAGCGACGTGAAAAAGGGAGTTGACGTAGAATGAAAATGAATAGTGAGAGTTGGTGGGCGTTATTTTTAGCATCAATGATAATACTTTTATTTTTTATAGAAGGATGGTATGCGGCGGTTGTTTACTTTCTGGGAATATATTCTGGGATGGTATATATGCAGATATTAATGCGACGCACTTCTAAACTTAAACGAAGCGGAGGTAAAAAATGATAATTGAAAAGGCTTGGGATACGTTTGGTGCAGGGTGTCTAGTTATTTTATGGTTCCTTTTTATTCCATTTCTATTATTCATGCCAGTAGGAATTTTTAGTAATCTAAATATCAATTATCTTATAATATTTATAATTTTATTAGAGATAATTTATCACGCAGAACCAAGATCGAAGAAAGAGAAGAAAAAAGGAAGAGGATTTGCAGTGGTTTTCCTTAAGAAGATAAGTTCAGCAGTTGATTCATTTTTGTTGATATTTATAGGAATGATTTTATTTAGTGGTATTAAAAGATTAACTATACAAGGGATTATAGATGTATTTTTAAAAGTTTTAAATTGGGTGGGAATAATAGTATTCATAGCAGCATTAATATTCATATACTTATGGGTAAACAGACTAAGAGATCGCCCAAATAAAAAAATTGTTCGCAATATTAAAACTAGACGAACTAAATCAAAGGGAGGTAAAAAATGATGGAAGATTTTACACATGGTATCATTGCAGGAATAGTTATAGGATTGATTTTTGGAAGTCTTATAGGTATGACGTTATTCAGTGAAAACCGACGTGACAACAATTTAAAAATTAGTCAACAAACTGGTAATGATTTTTGTGCAGAAGTAACAGGTAATGAAAGTTCAGTAGCAAAAGATTGGTGGGATTATGCAGCTGGTAGAGAACCAATACAGAAAGGCGGATTAGTATGCGAATTACCAAGTTATGATTCAACGCATAATATAGTTATTAAAAAGAATAGCGAATAAACAAAATTTATTATTTGTCCTTTTTATTTTTTAAGGAATCGAGAAACGGAGAACACAATGGAACACAAACAAGACAAACAATTGAAAGAGAAACGACGTACTTTAAATCGAGGACGAAACAAATGAAAGACATATATTGTAAATCATGCAAACACTTAAATTTATTTGTGCCAGGAGAAGATGATGAGAAGTGTGAGGCATGCGGAGAGAAATTAGAATGAAACCAGAATATAAATCAAGAACTGGCTTACAAAGATTTATGGATAAGTTCCCTTATTGGCAGACAAGAAGACAAACTAAGAAAGAAAACGAGTTTGAATATTTAGGTGTTGGGGCCATGATGGTTCCAGTTGAAAGATTAAGCGATAAAGGAATAGATCAAGAAATAGAAAATGAATAAATACAAAAAAATAACAGAAGAGATGAAAGAGAAGATAATATCAATGAGACAGTCCGGCTTAACACTAAGAGAAATCGGAGAAAGGTTTAAAGTAAGCACGGCCACGGTAGCATATCATTCAGACGAAGAACAAAGACAGAAATCAATCGCTAGATCAATAAAGAACGCAAAGCCAAGAGATAGAAAAGAATACAATAGAAAATATCAAGCAGACAGATATAAAAACGACGAAGCATACCGCGAAAGAATAAAGAAAGACAATCGAGTTAATAAAAAGAAAAGATACTGGGAGAAGAATGGAAAAAGCAATAATATATCTTAGAACAAGTACAAAGGATCAGAACCCAGAACTACAGAGAGAAGACTGCGTTAAGTTCTGTACTGAGAAGTCGCTAGAGGTAGTTGAGGTCGTCTCAGAGCAAGGTTCAGCATACAAACTGGAGAAAGTACGTCCACTATGGGAAGCAGTCATTAAAAGAGCCAAGAAAGAGAAGTTAGATATTATTATCTGGAAATATGATAGATGTTTTAGGAATAGAAAAGAGTTCTTTAATTTTATGAAGGTAATGTTTGAAGTATATCATAAGAAGGTTTATTCAATAACAGAGCATTCAATAATAAATTTCTGGGAGCTTATGGATAAGTTCAAGCCAACCGGCAACCCAGTATTCGATGAACTACTAAAAGGAATCTTCAAAGTCCTATGGGATTTTATGATACAGAACGCAGGAGAGCAAGCAGAAGACGAGTCTAAGAAGAAATCAGAGAGAGTTAAAATGGCCATAAGAAAAGAAGGCGGAGTCACAAGATCATACAAAGGAAAGCGGTGGGGCAGGAAAGCAATAAAGGTTGATGATAAGATAATTGCAGCGCATAAAGAAGGAAAGAAAATACTAGAAATCACAAAGGAAGTCTATTATTGGGATAAAAACAAACACAAGAAATTCGTAAGCGCAGGCTACGTTCATAAGGTAATAACACAGTATAAAGATTTTCATAAATTGTCTAGTGAAAATAAGCCCAAATTACCCACAAATCAATCCGCAGAAAACAAAGGAGATGAATTAAACAATTAATGAAAATGGCAAAGAATAAAGAAAACAAATTTTTAAGATGCACTCCAACTATATTTTTAGCAATGGGAATATTATTGGTTGTATTAATGGACATAATTGAAGAAACGTATTTAAGGATAATGGTTGGAATAGTCTTCTGGGTAGTTGGGATGTGTTTATTGCATTTACATGAAAATAGTTTATTAAAATTAGAAAACGAAAACAAACAACTCAAACAACTCTTATCAGCAGACGTCAAAGAGTTCTGCCTAAATAGAAAAGACTTTTCTGATAGATGCGACTATATTCAAAGATGCATGATGGTTTATAGAGCAAACAAAGGAATGAAAAACACGATACCAGTAATAGGAGATAAAAAACAATGGAAGAAGAATATATAAAAGAGTTTAATAGAAAGCTAAGAGAAATAAAAATAATAGATTTATTCAATGATAATATTAAAAACGAACTAATAAAAACAAAAAATCTCTTGATAAAGATATTCTTAATATTAACTGGAAAAAAAATACGCAATCATAAGTGACGAAACGGGATATTGTATTTTAGATCAGAGAACGGTAGATTGTTTTGAATTAGGTCCTTCAGATTCGTCCCTTGAGAATGAAACTATAACTATATAAATAAAACTTAATTATAAATAACATGGCAAAAAAAGAAATATTAGTATGGGAAGTAGCGGTTAAAACAAAACCAATTTATAGAGACATCTTTCAATCAGCAAGAAACTTATTAGGAATGAATCTAGTAGCATACGAAGCAATGATTGACGACGCATTCGCAGAGACTTACGGAAAATTAATAGTTAAATATCCTGACGCGACAGATATAAAATTCACAACCACACAAGTAACAAATGGAGCATGCGAAGTTATATGTTATGGAAAAACTATGGTTGAAGAAGATGAAGAGATATTACAAATTCTAAAATCCAAGAAAATCGACTGGAAGAAATTCAAAAAGAAACAGAAAAAACTTACTTGGAAACAAAAACTGATAGGAGTTCTCATTAAACTAATACCAATAGCAATAATAATTGGAATAATTCTGTGGTAAAATGTACATAAAACCAATAATATTTTCTATATTAATTATGGCTTCAATAATATTCTTTATGGCAGCACAAGAAGCAAGTGGTGTAGAAATGAAGATAGAAGAAATAAAAGAAGCACCACCATACATAGAGTCATATATAAATAATAAAAAAGTTAATAATTCAAGTATTACAATATGGATAACAGAGAAAATCAATAATTCTATGAGTCATGTAAAGGAAAAAGGAATATATTATGGTGATAAATTCAAGTACCCAGAAGTATGGAAGAAGACAACGAGATTAGTTTTAATTGGACTAATATTTTTATTAATATTAAACATTTTTAATACACTCGTATCCATGAAGAAGATTTAAAGCAACTTACCAGGCTTATCACTGCGATTTTTCCTACTTTCCCAATAAATTTTACCTGAAGAACTAATACGTTTTCCAGGAGCTAGGGCTTTACGTTTAGCATCAATCTTAACATTAGTCGTTCCAGTCTGAGGAAGAACACGAACACTCTTACTTTGATCCTTTAATCCCAATGCCTCAAACTCCTTTTCTTTTTCTCTATCAAAAAATCCCATAGTTATACGAGTAGAGTTCTATTTAAATATTAGAGGTATCAAGGCATTGGGTTTCACATCAAGGCATTCAAACCTCTAATATATAAATACAAGTATCATACTATATTTATCACCTCTTACCCAGCTTGGTGATTCCCTCTTATATTTTTCTCACAAGAGAGGTTGAGTGTAAAAACTTTGTAAAATTACCAAGTATGGTTTTTATTTTTTCTATGAATAATTTTATGGCAATTTTGACAAACCAATAAACAATCCTTTATCTTCTTGGTGTATTTGATATGGTGTATTTCCAACTTATTAATATCAAAACATCTATTAAACCCTAATTGACAATGTTTATATTTCTCTAATAAATTATTAAAATGATTTTTTCTACTATAATGTCTTATATTTTGTATAAAGCTGTATCGTCTTGTTGCATATCTTTTTTTATCATAAATTCTTTTTTTATCTTTATTTTTAGCATCCCATTTTCTTTGATATTCTAATTTCATCTCTCTATTTTTATAATAGTTTCTTATAGCATCCTCTTTCTTTTTATATGGCACGATTGGAGAAAGTGGAAACACTTTATAAGTATTTGTATGTTAGTATCAAGGCATTGGTTATCCGGTCAAGGCATTGGTTATCCGGTCAAGGCATTGGCGATCCAAAGATAAAAAGGAGGATAATAAAAATAAAAATTAAGTTAGGGATTAGGTTTATTCTTCGTCTTTTGATTCTTCTGTAGTTTCTTTTTCTGTATCTTCCATTGGATTACCTCCGTTTGTTTGATGTCTTTTTTGTTTTTAAAGATATGTAACCATTCTAAAATTAAGAAAAAGAACAGGGCAATTAAGCCCCATTCAAACATTAAGAAAAGTATAAGTGTAATATGATTTTATAGCCAAGCTATAAAACCCTTTCTTCCTTAATGTTTTCCTGTTTAAAGTCCAGGTGACTATCTAAAAAAATAAATTAATTAAATTATTTCGTCTGTCTCACAAAGTACGCACTCGTATTTATTGGATTCGTTTATTTTGTTCTTCATTGTTCTTTAATAAAAAGTTCAGCGTCGTTTTTTATATCTCCGTCTATTCGTATAGTGTATTTAGATTTTAAACTTCCTTCGTTAGTTCCTTTTACACATTCAGAACATAAATATTCTGCTCCTCCGTCTGTCTTGTGGTGATATAATTTCATTTTAAAGTGTTTTTATCAAAACTTAATAAAACTTCTCTTGCAATTTCTGCAACTGTGTAAAAATCGCCCATAGCGTCCAACTCATTCTCAATAGTATCATCTAATAAAGCGAGTATTTCCTTTTGAGTTATTGGCTTAAGTTCTTCTTTTGTTAGTTTTCCCATTTTAATCCTTATAACACTCAACACTAAACCCAAGAGTATCATTATTAGAACTATATTTAAACCATAAATAATGCTCCAAAGCTTTCATCTCCAAAAACATTTCATTTAATACTGTTTGATTTTCTGCCTTTGGTATTTGTTCTTTAAGACAATTCATAGGATCTTTTATAAATCTGTCATCAATTATATAAAGATTAAACCAATCTATACCTTTAGAATCTTTTTCTTCAGTAACTAAAACCTCAACATAACCCATGGGTAAATTAAAACCTTCTTTTATCAAAGTTGTTTCATTTGTAACACCGTTAATATATCCATCGTCGTCACTTTCAAATTTTTGTTTTTTCATTTATTTTTATTTCTCCTTCTCCATTGATTTTTTTGGAACGTTTTTTTCGTTCTTTCGTTCAAATGCGAACCCCTATAAAATTTAAGTGGGGCGTAATAATAATTATTGTTTTATGCAAGTTCGTCACCTTCTCCGATGCACAAACTAACATCTCCAACATCATCAAAACTAACAAGCGAAAACTCATGCATTCCTTTCTCTGTTTCTATAAAAACCTCTGCGTTCGAGTTACCACAATTAATAGTTTCCTGTAGTTGTTTGATTAATTCTTTAGCTTTCATTTTAGTAAATATATCTAAGGATATTTATTTTCTTTTGTTTCTTATCCCAACATACCAAAACACCTTCTAAATTTTCTGGATATTCGGGATCTCCAACAAGACTACTTTCTTCAAATACTAAATCATGTAAAATTTCAAGTTCCCATCCATCCTCTTGCTTTTCTATACTATCTAAATCAGATGGATAAAATTCCCTCTTTCTCTCTATAACTTCAATATCTTTTTTATTTGGTTTTTCCATTTTAATAACTTCCAATAATAAAGCCCTCATCTATATCATCCTTAAATTTTATTAAAGTTGTTTTGTCGTTTATATCTTCTTCGATAATTGCTTTAAAATCTCCGTCGCTTTCGTCTGAGTCTTGTTCTTCATGTTGTCCTGAATAGTAAGCCAAATATGAATCAAAGTTTTTATACTCCGAATACTCACAACACAAAGAAATAACATCCATCTTAAACGGGTTTTCTTCTTCGTGTGATTCGTCGATATATTCAAACAAAAATCTCAATCCTTTATAAGAAAAGTTACCGTTTGGATTCTCTGAAGTCTCAACCCTTTTATAATCTTCAAACCTACTAATAAATAAACTCTCGTCGTATTCTTCAATTATCATTTATTATTATAACCCCCTTTCAATACCTTAATTAATTTTTCATAGTGATCTATTTCTTTAATACACAAAGAAGGAACAAGGGAACTTTTATCCCATTTCCCCCTTTTCTTCCACATATCCAAACTACTTTCCGCCCAGCTTATTTTTAATTTCAAACTACATTTTAAACAAAAGGTTTCTTCTCCCCACGCATTCGCAACGCCACAAATAAAATCACAATCTCCAACAACCTCTTTTAACTTTCCAGCAATATGTTTAAATCGTTTTCCACATCCCAAACTATTATTAGTCATCCTAAAAACTCCAAAAATTTATTAAATTCTTCTTTCCAATCGTCCTCAATTTTAGCGAAGAAGTCTTTTATATCTTCTGTCTTAAATTCTGGTGCATTCTCCCAATCAATAACCCAATCCCCTTCTTCGTTTTTTATAGTTCCGTCATAAATATCAATATGGGCATTATTATAATTCATACCAAACTCGTCAAAATCCAAATCACTCAAATAAATATCTTTAGAATTTAAATAATCTAACAAAGACGAAACACTAAACCAATTTTGAACAGGGCATTCTCCCATTATTCAAACCGCCCCTTAACATTTAACACAATAAAGTTTTTAATCATAGGCAAATAAATAAAACTCTTCTCGATCTTCTCACCATTAAATTTTAAAGTTCGCCTTATCATACCAACGCGCTTATTTTTTAAAAGCCCGTTCTCAATATCATCCGTTAAGAAGTTCAAATAATTATTCATTTTAAGCCCTCACACTCGCAGACAAAACAACCACATCTAAAACAACGATTTAAATTAGTATCAACCCTACTCAAAGAATCCTTAAACTCATCTATATCTTTAACGACCTTCCAAAATAAAACCACTCTATTAGTAACAGGGCATAAATCTTTTTTAGCAAACCCAACCACTTTAAAATGGTTTCTTAATTCGTTTACTCTGCCCGTTATTTTATTAATACTCAAACCCAACTCCCGCCCTATCATTGAATTACTACACTTGCCAAGCTTCCTTATACAATTATAAACTTCTAATCTTCGCCCCTCTATCTTTCCATTTTGAAGTTCCTTTAAAGCGTCCTTGCTTGTTTCTTGTATTGCGTTCTTCATATCAAACCCATCCTATATTTAAACAACCGAATCTTATCCTGCGCCTTCCGTTTAATATTTAACTTTATTCCAACTAACCCCAACAAAGCAAAGCCCAACGGATAGAAGATAAACCCCAACCCTTGCGGAAAGACAGCAACGCCCAAACAACCAAACCCTAAACCTGCAACAACAAACCCAAGCGGTTTAATTGGTGTCTTAAATGTCCCGATCCCTTCTGCTCTATATCCGATAAGATACGTTTTATTAATACTCTTTTTCATAACAAACTAAGCCAAGAAGTCTTTATAAACCTTCCGATTAAAAGTTCCATCGGCAAGTTAGGGTTAAGATTGTGTTATTATTTATAAATGACATAACATTTAAAGGGTGTTACCACTACAACATAGTAAATAAGTTTGGTATGCGTGGCGGTGTCGGGCGGTGTCGGAGTGTGTAAGTTTCATAAATTGACCAATTAAACGCAGAAGAAAACAGCGAATTCTTAGGCGTAGTTATTTTAATATTTCCGTGAACAAAAAAATCGAAAAAAAAATCGAAAAAAATCGAAAAAATAAACGCAAAAATCGACCCTCAAAACACCCCATTATAACACTAAGTGTTATGTCTAAGAGACACTATTTTTACCCAGTGCCTAGATTCTAGGATCCGCATGCACCAGTGCCTTGATTTTAATCGTAGGTAACACAAAAGAGATCGAGTGCCTTGAAAACAATCCACCTGGAGCCGAATGCCTTGAAAATAACCGGAGCGCATGCCTAGTTTGGTGTAGAATGAGGGCCAATGCCTTGGAATAGGGGTAGTTTATGTGTAATCTCAGCGTAAACCACGCCCAATGCCTTGAACTAACCCATTTTTTAACCTTTTATGGGGTTTGCGCCGCTCCACATGATTATAAACCATATATATGTAATTATTTAATTGTTAAAACTTATAAAAACCCCGATTTTACGAACAAAACCGATGTTTTACCACAACTTTACCCCAAAAAAACAAAAAAAGCCATTAATTATTCTTAAAAACAACATAAAACAACCAAATATCAACAAAATACATCGAAAATCAACATTTAAGGCAAATAATCAAATAGAAACACTAGAAACGACCTAGAAACATCAAAAAATCGGAGATATGAAGTAAAATAGGCAAAATATCACAGATAAGTATTAAAAGGCAAGCAATACCTCTAATATATAAATGGAAGTTAATATATAAACACATGTTAGTCTCAGAAACGTATCACAAAGAGTATTATCAAAAGAATAAAGAGAAATGTAAGTCTAATTTTCAATCATGGTATTCAAAACCAGAGAATAAAGAAAAGATGAAAGTTTATATGAGATATTACATGAGAAAAAAGAAAGGAATTAAAAAAGAGAACTTCAGGATAAAAGAATAATGGCAGAAGGAGACGAAGTATTAATATCAAAGCATAGTTCAGGTGTTTCTATCATCATAAGGATAAATGGATTATGGATAGATGCGAATATAGCCTCATGCGCAGGACTATACTCAAAATGGAATACAAAACTAGACGTTATATGGCGAGAACTAGCACGAGACATCCTAGAAGATGAATATAAAGCAAAAAAGATGGCATTCGATAAGTTTGATGGGGATTTAGTAAAAGTTGGACCATTTAAAGACACCGGAAGCGATACTTTTGAAGATGCAGATACAGAAGACATAAAAAACAGGTCAAAACAGTATAGAATTCTTAATGACAAGGAACTTTATCTGAAAAGACTAGAAAATAAGCTTGGAAAGGGAACAACTTTCCATGATGGAGAAGAGGATGACTTCTAAGTCAGATGTAGTGATCATTTATGATAAGAAACAAGATAAAACAATAAAATACTACTTAGACGAACGACTACATAAGAGATTAGATAGAATAAAAGAAGATTTAAAGGGAAATGATAAGGATTGTTTCCTAGCGCTTGACGGAAATGAAGGATCGGGAAAATCTACACTCGCATTACAGATTGGAAAGTATGTAGATCCAACATTAAACATTTCGCGTATAGTTTTTAATGCAGAAGGATTCAGAGCGGCAATTCTTAAAGCAAAAAAAGGACAATGTGTTATTTTTGATGAAGCATTTACTGGATTAAGTTCCAGGGCATCACTTTCAGGAGTAAATCGTACGCTGGTTAGTTTGATGATGCAGATTCGTCAGAAAAATCTATTTGTTATAATGGTTTTGCCGACTTTCTTCTTGCTTGACAAGTATGTCGCGCTGTTTAGGTCCCGTGCGTTAATTCACGTATACGAAACAAGTGGAAGACGTGGTTATTTCAAAGTTTATAACCAAAGAAAGAAAAAATTATTGTATTTACTAGGAAAAGCAACGTATTCATACAGTGGAGCTAAGTGGGCAGTAAAAACAAATTTCAAAGGAAGGTTTTATGGAGTATTTGCATTAGGAGATAAAGATATGGATAAAAAATATCGAAAAAAGAAACTAGAAGCACTCGAAGCAACAGAAAAAAATCCAATGAGTGCAGGCCAAGTAAAATACAGAGAGCAAAGAGATATTGTTTTATACCTCCTACGTAAAACAACAAAGATGACATACGAACAGTTATCAAATTTGCTTGGAGAATATGATCTAGATATGTCATACGTACAAGTAAGAAATATTTGTGCAAAATTTGGAGACAAAGAAAAGTTAGACAAAGGATTCATTGAGAAGAAGGCTGAAGTCGTCGACGAAGAAGAATTAGAAGAAGATTCTGATGAAGATATGGACAATTAGATATATTTGTCACAGAAATTACTAGACTTATATAAAAAAGCCTACAAATAAGATATTTTTTCTTAACTACTCGTAAAGGACGAATCATACCTCTAATATTTAAATAGAACTTATCTCTAACTATTATGGAACGACAAGTTTTTCATAGTTTAAGGAGGGGAGAATAAAGAATGTTAGGAAATATTATCGGTGGATTTATCGTTATACTGGTGGGCGTAACTTTGGCCCCAACCATAGCGGATGAAGTAGCAGGTGCTCAGGCTAATACAAATATTACAGGAGCTTCTTCTACAATCCTTGGACTTACAACATTATTTTACAACCTTTCTATTGCTTCTACAGCAATTGGAATTGCGGCTCAAGGTTTGCGAAATAGTGGTTTAATGTAAATAAGGAAATCTACATAAATGTACAAATTTAATTTGAAAAACAAGGAAGAGAAGATAAAGGCTAACGCTTTAATGCTGGCTAATTTTTCATTTCCCTTCCTTGTTTTCATTTTTTTAATCTCTTTCTCTTCAGCAGAATTACAACTAGGTCTTGACGGAGCATCAGAAGAAATCGGAGTAAATTTTCACCCAGAAACTCCAATAAACTATTCTCTCATACCAACAGTCAACGCAACAGAATGGTGGATTACATCTATAGGTGCTTTAGATTCTGTCGACGCAGTACAACACAATAACGTCGGAGGAGTTCTAACTATTGATGAAAGTTGGTTTACTTCTTTATGGAATACAATTTTTGGAACTAAAACAACAGACAACTTGACAGAGGGTTCAATAAATCTTTATGATAACCAAAGTTGGAATGAAACTTATGCAGATACTTTATATGCTCAATATCAATTTACAAATAATAATTTTAATGGTAGTGGGAATTTCACAACAACTGGATGGATTGGTATAGGGACTGCTACACCAACAATGGCTTTAGATATTTATAATGGAGAAGTTAATATTACTGGAAATAATGCATATCTTCCTAATGTTGATGCTTTTAATGTTTTTACTATTCGTGGTGGGGATGGTAATTTTTCTGGACATGGAGCTAATATTTCATTAACTACTGGTTCTGGGGGAGATGCTTCAGTATTACCGACCTTTGGGGGAGATGGAGGAGATTTTGAATTGACAACAGGTGCAGGAGGGATAGGAGATGAGGGTGATGATGATGATGGAAGTGGTGGAGATATTGAATTAACAACAGGTGCTTGTGGTGATGATTGCACAGGAAGTGCTTATGGAAATATAATTTTAGTTAAAGATGGAGGATATGTGGGAATTGGTAAAGTGCCAGTTGTTGCATTAGATGTTGTTGGAAGTGCAAATATAACAGGGGATACTGAGATAGGTGGGGATGCTGAGATAGGTGGAAATATTCTTATGAATGATGATAATTATATACGATTATCTGATTCTGAAGATGAAACTAAGATTTATTTTAATGTAGGACCGCCTGAGGAAGGAATACATATTGTCTCACCAAGAACTTCTGTATTTTTTGAGAGTCTAGTAGTAGCACAAGTAGGTTTAAAAGTTGAAGGTGATTTAAATGTAACTGGTTCTATTCTCGGTGTTGGAGGGGGTGATGCTAACTATAGTTTCGGTGCTAATGATTTTAATGGTAGTGGGAATTTTACTACGACGGGAAACATAAGTGGGGCGGATGGGATTTTTAGTGGAGATGCTTATATTGGTGGAGATTTTTATACAAGTGCAGGACACATTTTTGATGATACTTTTTTCAGTGTAGTGGTTGATGGTATGGAGTATAGATTTAATACAACAGCATTATATCCTGAAAATAATCAAAGTTTGGGTGGAGGAGCTGTAGATGGAGAGAAATGGAAAAATTTATTTTTATCAGGAGATATATGGATGAATGGAGATATAAACCTTGATGGAGATGTTATCCCTGAGGGTGCTGTTAAGTTTGCACCAGGGACTATTAATGCTCCAAGCATAGCATTTGCACTTGAGCCTGATAAAGGATTTTATAGAGCAAGTGCAACAGCTTGGGGATTTGTTGATGGAGGAATTAAATATCTTGATTTAAGTAAATATGGTTTAGGTGTTCTTGATGGGAGTGCATCATCACCAACACTTTGGTTTATTAATGATTTTAACACAGGTCTTTATAGAATTGGAAGTGATAGATTAGGTATTACAGCAGGGAATAATTTAGTTGCAGAATTTAATAATGCAGGAGTTTTAATGCCCCATGATTTAGATGTTACTGGAGATTTTTCTGCGGTTGATGGGAATTTTAGTGGAGCTTTATTTGTTCAGGATAGTATTGAAAATAATGGAACTTTTTTAACTCATTCACCCTCGATATTTTGTGGAGTTCAAGAAGGAGTTTGTTTGGGAATAGATTATAAAACGAAAGAATTTGATTGGTGTCAAGAAGATGAAAAAGGAGATTATTTTTGTGATGATAATAATGTAGAGATTTTGAATAAATTAAATTCAGTTAAAGAAAAAGCAGAAAGAAAAGATAATTGTAAAGCAAATAATTATTCTTGGGATGGAGAATGTTATGAAATTGCGATAAATATTGTTACTTATGAATATGCTGTTGAGATTATTCAAGTAGATGAAATGAAATATATTAATTCAACTTGCTCCCAATTATCTCAAACTTTTGAAGTTGAAACTTATGATTGTGTGAAACAAGTTAGTTCTGGGAAGAAAATAGACAAATATCAATTTAAAGAAAATTGTCAATGGAATAAGGATGATGGATATTATTGTAGGGTTAGGGTATTAAGAAATGTTGAGGTAATAGAATAATGAAATTAAAACAAGAAAATCAGAAACTAAAAGATTGTATAGCAAGTTCAGAAGATTTTACAGAATTAAAAGTTTGTAGTGTAGGAGTTTCGTCTTAACTGAAGAGAACGAACAAATTGGATCATGGATTAACTTTCAACCCTCTAATATATAAATAGAAAAAACAATAAAATAACATGAAAACAACAAAAATAAGTATACTATTAATATTCACACTAATGTTTAGCATAGCACTTGTAAGCGCGATAGAAATAGAACCAGTAAAACAAGGAGAAGGAGTAGAACTATATCAAACATGTAATAATTGTACATATTGCAACTTCACAAGAATAGCTGCGCCAGACAATAGCACACTGCTATCAAATATCGAACCAAGCCAGGATGGAACATATTATTACTTTTGGCTAACAGGCGGCAACACAACAACACTTGGATCATATAAATATTTTTACGACTGTGGAAACGCAGACGATTCTGAAACTGGCAAGATAAACTTTAAAGTTACTCCATCAGGAAGAGAAGGAAGTGATAACATAGCTTTGTATATTATTTTAATAGTTATGATTTACGCAATAGCCTTTATTAGTTTTTGGGGAAGAAATATACCAATATCTATTTTGTCAGGAATGTTTATGTCTTTTTTCGGAGTATGGATAGTAAGAAATGGAATTGTAATTTATAGAGATAACTTAACAAATTATTTTGGATATGCAACAATAGGAATTGGAGCGATAATTGCTATAATGGCAATACTCGCATGGATTGAAGATACGTTTTAAATAAATTTAATGGAGGAAAAAATGGATAAAAAAGAAGATAAAGAAGAAGATGAAGAAGAGCCTGAACCAGAGGTAGAACAGAATACTAATCAAGTACAATTAGGACAAGTACCTACAGAGTTTGGATTAGTATATATTACACCAGAAGGAAATCTGAACCAAAACGAATATATGGTTTGGCTAGGAAATCTACTTCTAGAGATCAAAGAATCATTAGTAGGAAATAAGTAATTAAGTTGTAGCTTTTTTATTTTCAAAAGCTATTTAGAAATAAACGGAGGAAAAACAAAATGAGTAAAACAAAAATACAGGGAAATTTTGAAAGCACATCAGTTAGAACTCCGATTTATTTTTTTCAGGAGGGGAGATTATAATGGGAAAAGAAAAAGAAATATGGAGAGATTATTCAAGGGTAGAGAAAGTTGGTTATAGTATTTATATTATATTATTAACATTATTTATCATAGGAATTATATATTGGGGGTATGTTTCAGGAGAACCACACAGGATAATAGAAGACAATAATATTTTATACCTACTTTTAGTAGGAATAGGATTGTATAGATTCTCTATTTTTTATTACAGAATAGTTGAGTATCTATTTTGCCCAGAAACAGAAAAAGAAATAGAAACGAAGCAAAAGAAAAAACATTATAAGAAAAAATATCCACTTAAAATTGCCTTTATGAAGATTGATATATTAGACAAACAATTAGCAATCAAAAGAAGAGAGAAGGAAATTAACAAATTAGAAAATAAAGTAAAAGATTGGGATAACTCCAAATGGCAATAATCGCAGTCTTTGAGATGGGCCCAGATCAAGTCGAGGTCATAGTAGATTCAAATAACATAATGTTTAGAGATACCTCTTCAGGAACAACTACAACAATTCATGGACTAAGATTAAACAAAGCAGGAGTAATAAAAGAACATCCAGATTTAAAAGACGACGAAGACTGGAAGAAGAAAGCAATAGAAAGATTAAAACAACACGTAAAGAAATTCAAGACTGAGATTCAAAAAATAAATTATATAAAGGACGAGCTAGAAAAATTCGGATACAATCCTATGTATTTCCAAGAAGCTGGTCATCGTCCGAAACCATTTTAATGGCAATGAACTGGGATCCAATAATAAATGCAGTGATATTAATATTAGTATTATTATGGTTAATGGCAGCGATAACAAAACAGACAATACCAGAAATGCTACGTGGAATTATGGATTTTATAAACGGCACGAAAGATGATGCTCTAGAAAAAGGGGAGGAATTATTATACTATGACTGAAATGACAGAAAAAGAAGCGCAAGATGTATTAAGACAGATGGCTGACAATAAGCAATCAATCTATGCAATATTTGCAAAAGTAATAAACGAGAAACAAAAGACAACTAAGGTAGGTAATCTAAGTGTAGAAGAATTAGGAACATCAAAACTACCACTAAGAACTTATTTAGAGTTATCTTTATTTTGTAAGGATATTGTTGGTGATGATGAATTTTCAGAATACTTTACTAAGATGGCAGCAATACAAACAGATTCATCTCTATCAAAAGAAGGATTTTTAATGAAGCTACTTGTTACAATGAAGAAAGAACTTGCGGACGTATCTCCAAAAGCCAAGAAGAAGAATACTGGATGGTTTAAGAGGAAAGGTGAAGAGGCACCGACTCAAGCATAATGGATTTGGACGACATCTGGGACGCGATAATAGATAGCTTTGCTTACATCTTTAGTTTCGAGTGGCTAAGTGACGCATGGGAACTATTCGGATCAATGTTTGAGAACATATCAGAATTTAGTATACTAGGATTAATATTCGGAATAATAGGAGCAGGAACAATATTTATAGCAAGAGATTATATGTTAGGACCATTCTTAAAACACCTGGGACCAATAGAAGCAATGTTTTGGGGAATAGTAACTTACGTAGGAACATTCGCAGCAGGATATTTTGTAGGATCCCACTTTCAGAATACTTAATGTAAGGAGGATAAAATAATGGAAAAAGAAATAGAACAAAAACCAATGCCAATAATGAAAGAGTTAGAAATGTTGAGAGACTTTAAAGATTCAAATATCAAAAAAGGTAAAATGAGGATTCCAAGAAAAGCAAAAGTTCGTAGAGGAAAACTAAAGAAAGGATGGTTAGGTATTATTAAAATAGACGAGAACGGAAATATCTCTGGAGAAAAACAAAAGCTAGAGGATAGTACCATACGTCTTAAAGATAAATCATACCACTCTATCAGAGGAGACGAAATCGGAATGTGGAACGGAAAATATCCAGTAGTAATTTTACAAGTATGGAAAAAGAATCCACTTAAAGTAAAGCGTCTTGAAGGAGAAAAGAACGAGACACACGGACAAAAATATATTATGGCTAGAATGTTAGGAGATACTATTAAAGTAAAAGCAGCAGCAGGAGCTAAGGGACTATTATACGTAGTTTTAGCAGGAGCAATAGTTTACGGGGCATACATGCTTTTCACAGGACAGTTATAAAATGGGATTCAAGAAGCAAGAATGGTTTGAGATGAAACGAAGTGGAATAATGTTTGAGTTAATAGTACGAGATCAAGATTGGAAGAAACTTGAAACAACGAAATTTAACCCACACGACTTTACAAAAACCATGAAAGACATAGGAAATCGTTATGGCATAGATGAAAAAATGTTAATTCCTAGTAATGAAGTCCAAGAAGAAATGGGATTTCTAAAGAAAGAAGGAATTTTAGGATAGTGCAAGTATCTCTTTTTATTTTTTAAGTAATACCTCTAATATTTAAATAGAAAGTATTAGTTACTATTATGGAACGACAAGTTTTTCATAGTTTAAGGAGGGGAGAATAAAGAATGTTAGGAAATATTATCGGTGGATTTATCGTTATTTTAGTAGGAGTTACACTTGCTCCTACAATTGCAGATGAAGTAGCAGGAGCACAAAATAATTCAAATATTACAGGTGCGGCTTCTACAATCCTTGGACTTACAACATTATTCTATAACCTTTCTATTGCTGCTACAGCAATTGGGATTGCAGCACAAGGTTTGAGAAATAGTGGTTTGATGTAAATAAGGAAATCTACATAAATGCAAAATAATTTGATACGCAAGGAAGGGAAGATAAAGGCTAACGCTTTAATGCTGGCTAATTTTTCATTTCTCTTCCTTGTTTTCATTTTTTTAATCTCTTTTTCTTCGGCCGACATACAAGTTGGTCTTGACGGAGCATCAGAAGAAATCGTAGTAAATTTTCACCCAGAAACTCCAATAAACTATTCTCTCATACCAACAGTAAATGCTTCTGAATTCTGGATTACAGACATAGGCAACGCAGGTACAGTCAATAATACAGAATTTAACATAGTAGGTGAAACATTAACAATATATAATTCATGGCTACTCTGTATAGTTAACGGGTGCTAACAAATATAAAATGGAGGAAAAATATAAAATGGGAAAAACATTCTGGTTTGCATTGGGAATCTTCGTAATGGGAATTATCTTTATTCTACTTGCCCTTTTCAATATTATAAATTAAAGCTATGCAAACCATAGCTATACAAAAGGCGACAAAAAGCCAATTCCTGAGAGATTATTTTCTTTGAAATGATTATCAGCACCCGCTAACTATACAATGTAATTCATGGCTAACCAATACCTCTAATATTTAAATAGGTCTTTACTCGTAATACTATGAAGTTTAAAGATGTTGTAAACCAAAAGATTAATAGTAGAAACCATCAAGTATCTTTTGATTTTCAAAAAAGAAAAGCTAACGAAGCAGGAATAGATATTGAAGACTTAATGGAGATGGATATTTCTAAATCTAAATTACAAAAATTTAAACAAGGAAGATTTTAATGGAACAAGAAATAAGAAGAAGATTAGATATACTAAACAAAATGAAAGTCCCAAGAATAGATGCAAGAATGCTTCGTGGGGGAATGCAAAAAAGATTACATCGACAAGAAATAATAAGATACGGAAGAGATATTGAAATGCAAAAGAAGAAGTTACAAAGTAAGCTATCTTTAATTGAACAAGAAAGACAGTCAGAAGGTTTTGGGATATTATCTGCACAAGCAGTAGAACCATTAGAAGAATTTAATGAACCAGTCTTCAGAAAAATAAGAAGTAGATGGGGGTTCTTTTGATGAATAAAGAATCTTCTGGGGCGTTGTTCGGGATAATGGAAACATTTATAACTAAATTAAACATTAGAAATATACGATGAAAAAGCTATATATAACTTTCGCGTTATTATTGTTAGTTGGGTTTTCTTTTGTGTCTATCTTTAATAATTTAGAACAGATAGAAGCAAAAGAAACAAACTATGAAGGTTTGACGATGTTAGGTTTGGCTCCTAGTTCTGCTTCTAGAATTGCGAATGAAAATGATATTGATACTGGATTAAGGGGCCAATCTCAAGGGCAAGTTTTCGGATTATTTGAATCCAGAACATGGGAAACTCTTGACTATGGCAAGACGTTTATTTCTCCTATTTCTAATTAATAACTATTAATGGCTAGCCAATTTGAAGAAACATTAAGAAAAGGAAGAGAAGAGGCTAGAGAAAAATTAAAGGTAATAGCCCCCGAATTTACTGGTGAAGTGATAGAGTCTGGCATACCAAGAAGAGGAGGCGGAGGATTAGGAGGTGAAGGTGGAAGAGGACAACCAACTGGACCATCAGCCGCAGAAATTGCAGCAGAAAATAAAAGAATAGCAGACGCACTAGCAGCAAAACTTAAAGCAGCACAAGACGCAGCAAGAAAAGCAGCAGCAGACAGACTGGCAGATATTAGAGGAAAAAGAGCAGCAGCAGACATCGCAGCATCAAGACAAGACATTCTATCATCTGGAGGACGAGTAACAACTAAAACTTCTAGAGACGTAAAGACAGGAGCAGAATTAGAAATAACAGAAACAAGAGGAAGTGGTGGAAGATTAATTCGTGATGTTAAAGATGTTGAAGCAGAAGAAACCAAAACAGTTTATTATGCACCTGGAATTGGAGGAGGTGGAGTTGGAGCAAGAGGGGGAGTAATTTTAGGAGGAGAACCAGCTCCAATAACAGTAGAAGTTGATACGACGCCACAAGATGTAATAGGATTTAATGCCTTATCTGTGATACCAACAGACAGAGAAACATTCGTTCCAGAATTAAATCTATTTAAAACTAATGGAACCGAAATATATTCTCCTGGTTTAGGCGGTTTTGTTCAGTCAGGAAGTCAAGGAGAGTTTTTAGATCAAACCGCAGTAACAAGAATACCAACAATCAAAGAACAAGATTTAATAGATAGAACAACTGGAGAAAAAGTAAAGGATATAGCCAAAACATATGAAGAAAAAGTTGTTGTACCTGTTTCTAAGGCTTTATATTTTGGTGTAGATACTTACAAAGAAAAAGTTGTTGATCCTTTATCAAACATTTTGGTTTCTGGTGCAAAGACATACAAAGAAAAAGTTGTTGAACCAACATCTAAAGCTTTGTATTCTGGGCTTAATATTTACCAAGAAAAAGTTGTCAGACCAACCTCTAAAGCTTTA
>SDBU01001647.1_pt1 | contig 31163 bp, 31 predicted proteins | sample 2277071 | NCBI WGS metagenome assembly SDBU01 (sample SAMN10397929, study PRJNA504765) | marine sediment metagenome | isolation source: marine sediment core GS08_GC12, 126 cmbsf | place: Arctic Ocean: Gakkel Ridge, Loki's castle | collected 2008 | reverse complement strand
TCACAAAACACACCCCATCAGCGGTGCCGGTCCCGACTGAAACAGGTAGGCCACCAGGTACGTCAAGTCACCTACGTCGACGGCACAGGATGCGTCCACATCGGCCAGGTCGGCAATTGGCGGTGGCGGGCCGCCCTGAAAAAGATAGGCCACCAGAAAGGTCAGGTCACCCACGTCAACCGAGCCGTTATAGTCAACGTCGCCCGCCACTACCGAGGTCGGGCTGACGGTCAGAGTAAACTCAAGATCGTCTGTTTGACCATAAGCATCAATATGCACCGTAAACGTAAACTGGCCCGTATCCGAGGTGATACCGCCGATAAGGCCGTCATTGTCAATCTCGTACCCATCCGGCAGAGCGCCGGCCACAATCGTGAAGTCCTCCTGGCCATTGCCGCCTTTGGCCTCAATCGTGTCGACATAGGCCAGGTATTGCTGAGCGTCGCTGATCTCCTCCGGGAATGTCACAATGCGGACGCCCCAGGTAAACTGGCTATTGACCTCAAGCACCCAGTTATCCCGGTCAAGCTGGACTAACATTATATCATCCAGGTCTACATGGAACTTAAACCGTTGTGATCGCTGATCCACCCACAGCGTATCCCTGGTATATGAGCTGGTGCTTTTCTGGAAATAAAACTCTACCGGCATGGTGAACACCTGCGGAGTGGTCGTTTGTGTCTGCTCCACGATCATGTAGACATCGGTACCGCCGCCGGCTGGTTCGTGATAGTACGTCCACTGGTAGTTGGGCAGGTACCAGCCATAAACCCACTCATCGAAGAACCAGTCCAGATCCACACCGGAGACGCTTTCCATAATATCGCGGAAGTCTTCCGTGGTGGCGGTGCCGTGCTGGAACTCGGAGTTGTAGTAAGCTCGCATCCCGGCAAAGAACAGTGAATCGCCCACTACCCCCCGCAGCATGTGCAGTACCCAGCCACCCTTGTGGTACTGGGCGAGAGTGAAAAGGTTGGACAGGGTGTCATACGAATAGACAGAACGGCTGGCGTTGTGATACTCAATGCCGGTCATATAGTCGAGATAGAACTCATGACCGATTTTCTGTTCAAAGTACAGCGCTTCGCAGTAGGTGGCAAAGCCCTCGTTCAACCAGAGATGCCCCCACGACCGGCAGGTGATCATGTCGCCCCACCACTGGTGGGCCAGTTCGTGCACCACCACCCACTCGGAGAAAATGCGATCAGTGGTCCCCATGGTGCTCATTGTCTGATGTTCCATGGCGCCACCACCACCATCCGTGGAGTGACCGTACTTCTCGTCGGCAAACGGATAAGGTCCAAAGATGTCTGAAAAGATGCTCAAAGCTCCCGGCACAACGCCGTAGCTCTGAAGCGATTTGGTGTAGACATCGGGAAAGACAGCGTTGGTAATCAACATCGTGTCCAGGCCGCCGTTGTGTACCCACTCGTCGTACCAGACGGTGTATTCGGATATCGCCAGCGAGAACAGGTAAGTCACCATGGGATAATGCTCAGTGTAGTAGAAAGTGTGCCGGCGGTCGCCTTCGTAGACAATCGAATCCAGCGTGCCGTTGGAGCCGACATAGAAAGACGTATCCACAGTAACGGCTATCTTGAAGGAGTCGGCCTTGTCGTCGGGGCGGTCCTTGCACGGCCACCAGTTACGGGCACTCCAGGGTTCGGAATAGGTAGCCAGGCAGACGGTGCCGGATTGGGTACGGGGAATGAACGTATAGGTGGAACGATAGAAGACATCAAACTCAAACTGCTCATCGGTGTTGTAGGACCGATCAAGAGTTACCGTCACCTGGTCGCCTGAGCGGGAAAAAGCCAGTGAGCCGGTCGGTGCTATAATAGAATCAAGCGGTTTGGCGCCATTGTAATCGAACTGAATCTCCGCGACACCGTCGGTGGTAGCCTGGGCCAGAAACTTGACTCGGCCATACATAGTATCGGGGGAGATTTCCGGAATGTCATCGGTAAGGATATGAATGTCATAGAAGAGGACATCATAATCAGTCTGAAGGTCAGTAGAGCCAGTTGGCAGCAACTTCTGACGAAACGCTCGATCAGCCATCGCCTGCTGTTTGGCCTCGGCCAGGGCACGGTGCGCCTCGCGCACCTGCGTCATATCCGGGTGTGGGTACTCCTCTTCGGCCGGGGCGCTTAAGACCGGTGCCATCCAGGTTATCAGAATGATTCCCCCGAGTATTGCTGTTCGTGCGTACTTTGTCACTTGGCAGCGCTCCTTTCGCGCGAAGATAATAGACTTTCTCTCACGGCAGGTTCCGAGTTTTCAATGCGATGGCGGTGTAAACCGAAGTATCCCACTTCCAATATACGAATCCGAGCGTTTTCGTCAAGCCTGATTAATGGTCGCTGGGCTCTCAACCGGCGCACTCAAATCCCGCGCAAAGAAAAGGCCTCCGATTTCTCGGAGGCCGATACTGCTTGTGACGGTCGCCGGTAACCGTGGCGGAGCTACTCGACACACCCCATCAACGGCGCCGGACCGCCCTGGAACAAGTAGGCGACCAGGTAGGTCAGGTCATCGACACTGATCTCGCAGGACGCGTTGACATCCGCCGTGTTAAGCACCACCGGCGGCAGGCCACCCTGGAAGAGATAGGCAACCAAATGCGTCAGGTCGCCAACGTCCACGGACCAACTCAGATCCATGTCCGCCGGAAGAGCCAAGGTCGGCTCGACACGCAAGTTGTATACCACCTCATCCCAATAGTTGCTGTAGATATCATCGACGCGCGCGGTAAACTGGAAGTCACCGCTATCGGCAGGGGTGCCGCTGATAAATCCGGCCGTATCCATGTTTAATCCGGTCGGCAGAGCACCGGCAGTCAACGACCAGGTGATGAAGCCGGTACCGCCCCTGGCCTGGATCGTGTCACTGTAGGCCAGGTACTGCTGCGCCGAACTCAGTTCATCTTCGGTCGTAATGATATAGAGTTTCCATGGCTGCTTTGTCTCGTACTTAAGCACCCAGTCGGAGGGATCCAGTTTGATATTGTTAACCGAACCCGGGAAGTTGAAATGGAAGCGTTCGAGCCGCTGGTCAACCCACAACGTGAGAGTATCGTCCGGACCGGAATCGAAATCAAAGAAGAAATCGACCGGCATAGTAAACACCTGGGGATCGGTCGTCTGCGCCTGTTCTACCCGAAGGAAGAGGTCGACCCCGCCGCTGTCGGCCGGTTCCGTCCAGTACGACCAATGATAGTTGGGTCGGTAGGTGCCGTATATCCACTCCTGGAAAAACCAGTCCAGGTCCATACCACTGGCGTTTTCAGCCACGCCCTGAAAATCCTCGGTGGTTGCGGCTGCATGCTGATATGGTGAGTTGTAATAGCTGTCTACCACTGCCGTGAACAATGACTCGCCCACGACCCCGCGCAGCATGTGCACTACCCAGGCTCCCTTGTCGTATACTATCGATGAGAAGATATTCCAGACATCGGTGGTGTCGTCAATGTAGATGGTACCGCCGCCGGCATAAGCCATCCCGTTCATGTAGTTTTGGTAATTAGTCCATCCCTGCAGACTCAGGTAATAGACGGCTTCGGCGTAGGAAGCCCAGCCTTCATTGAGCCAGATGTGTCCCCACTGCTTGCAAGTTATCATATCTCCCCACCACATGTGTGACAACTCATGGACAACCACCGGTGCCCAGAAACCAAAATCGGTACCGGTCATGGAACTCATCGTCTGGTGTTCCATGGCGCCGCCCCACTCGAAGTTGGCATGGCCGTATTTCTCATCGACAAACGGATACTGCCCGAAGGCATCGGAGAGTATCGTTATCGCCTGCGGCGTGATACCCCACGTACCCAGCGAGTAGCTGTACCGATCCGGATAGACGGCGTTGACAATCGGCATGGTGTCCAGGCCGCCGTTGTAGACCCATTCATCGTACCAGACCGTATACACCGATATGGCCACTGAAAACAGGTAAGTAACCATCGAATAGCGTACGGTATAGTAGAACGTATGCGAATTGGCGCCATGGTTGATGGTGGAATCAAGAGTGCCGTTGGAGCCGACATAGAACGCCGTGTCTACCTCGATGGCGATATCAAAGGAATCGGCCTTGTCATCCATGCGGTCCTTGCAGGGCCACCAGGTGCGGGCGAAGTATGGTTCGGAAAGTGAGGATATAACTTTTTTACCCAGCCGGGTGTCAAACGAAAAGGCCTGAAAGCCGCCTTCGACCGGGTGGCCGTGGTAGTGGCAAGTGAGTTCAAACTGCTGCCCGGCATCGTAGGTGCCGTCCAGAGTGACCGTCACGACATCGCCTGAGCGCGTATACCCCAGCACACCCGACGGCGCCACGATAGAATCGATGAGCATGTTCTGGTGAAAATCGATCTGCACCAGGCCGACGCCCGCTTCAGTCGCCCGGGCCACCATAGTCACCACTCCGTAGATGACCTTGGTGGTATCATTGACCCGTATGAAAATATCGTAAAACAGCACATCGTAGTTCGTCTGAGTGTTTTCAATACTCTCGCGTGCCGCCAGTGTCCGGGTGAATTCTCGATCCATCCGCCCGGATACCTTGGACTCCCACATTATCTGGTGAATCTGGGCCGGAGACAGGCCGTCCCAACCGGTTTGATCGTCACCGGCCAGGACAGAGATCGGCACAACCGAGGCAAGTACCAGGCCCACCACTACCGGGATAACTTTCAACCACGCCATTTTTATGTTCACTGATGCCTCCAGGATTTCAAGCTTAACAAATCAGTCCCGGCCACACTGTTGCGGAAGTCCGGGTCATACCGGGAAGAAACTACCGTCAAGGTCCTAACCCAATGTAGGGCAATATCCTCCATTGTCAAGACCTTTCCCGCCGGGGGAATGGTCTGACCACCGGTTCGTTGTTTCCACTGTTACTATAACGGATGAAGGGAGCGCAGAGTTTAGCCGCCGGCCGGTTTATTGGCTTCGGGGTGCCGACTATCAGCCGCTTCGGATTCCGCATCCCGGCACCGAGCCCGTGTTGGGCATCGGCGCCGGAATCACCAGGTTAATGTTTTTTGTAAGGATTGCCGCAGGGAATAGGACCATTCTGAAACAGGTAGGCCACGAAATAGGACAAATCGCCCACATCAATAATGTGACTGCAGTCCAGATCACCAACGATCCGTTCCGGCTCCGGATCTGGACCGCTGCGAAACAACCAGTCTATATTCATAACGAGGTCACCGACGTTGATCTCGCCGTCGTAATTCCAGTCACCATGGAACCGCCAGACTCTCAGCAACAGGTCCACCTGCTGCGGGCTGTTCGTGGCCGTGGGGGCGACTACCAGGAAAGAGCCAGCATATTCACCGATCAGGTATCCGGGAGCATCGACACGAAGATATGACTCACCGTGCACGTTGCCACTGTCCGGGTCAGGGGTAAGCCAGGGGACATCCTCCTGTATCTCCCACGGCATACAACCGCCAAAACGGTTGAGCACCTCAAATACGGACGGCAGGATGGGCCCGGCGTTTTCCTGAATCGGTATGACGTAGCTGTCCTTGCTCAGATAGATCTCCGGCTGGTTCAAACCGGCCACCATGTTGAACTGCACGACTACCGTTTGAGGTGAGTTCACCGCTTTCTCAGCGGTAATATAAATGGTGTCGTAGTAGGTGCCCAGAGGAAGTTGCAGGTTCATGGCCGTTACGTTGATTCCAAAAGGAGCCACACCGGAATCATGGCTGACGGTGAAATAAATCGACTCATATATCAACTGGAACGGCAAGGGGTTATCGCCGCCGATGTTATTGACGAAGAATGTCCTGCCGGGCATACCCACCCCGGCCCCCATGTCACACTCAAAAACATTGAGCTGGATGATATCATAAGACACGTACAATTCGGCCGGATCGTCGATATAGTGGAACAAGAAAACCACCGGGATCGGTGAATTGATAGCTTCGTTGGAATACACCCACAGGGTGTCGTAATAGTCGACGCCGCCAGTGCCACCGGTTATCTTAAAACCGACTTCAACACTCTGGGGCGCGGTTCCTGAATCGGGATTGAGAGTGAACAGCCGGGCACTGTTCTCCTCAAGCCAAAAATTCATGGCGCCACCACCATCATTGCTTATCAGGACGTGCCGCGGTGGCACATCGAATACGCCGCCGGTCACCACCACGTAAAAGAAACCCGAATCAACGGCAATAACCGGCAGATCGGATGCGACATTGAGCGTCACCGGCACCTTCACCGGATCATTGGTGGCAACAGGGTCACTGACAACAATGGTGTCGAGATACTGCCCGAACGGCAACCCCGTTATACTCACCGAGACGGTCACGTCGGCGGAGTCAACGCCGCTGCCCGGCGCCAGCCCCAGCCAGCTTTCGCTGTGAGACAGACTCCAGTTGAGAGTGGACGCGCCCTCGTTGGTAACGGTCAGTGTTTGCACGGGCGGATCACTTTCGCCGGCAATGGCATTGAAGTAAAAAGCTGTCGGGGTGACACCGATCACGGGCGGCGGCTCCTCCAGGTACATTACTAATTTTACATACTGGGGGGAGTTGTCGGCCTGGGCTGATTCCACTTTCAGCGAGTCAATATACGTGCCGGCCGGCATCCCCACTGTGTTGGTCAGCACCGTGATCGTTCGCGCCGTCGTACCCTGAATAGGGCTGGGAATGGCCCAGGAGATACTTTCGACGATGTTGAAATCCAGGGGGTCGCCATCGGAACTGACTAAGAACGGCTGCGATGGCGGGCTGGAGCCCCCGGCCATACCGGTAAAATAAAGGGAGTCAGGCGTGAGAACCAGGTTGGATGGGGGGGTGTAATCACAATCATACTCTGTTTTTTTGCCGGTCCAGTAGGGTATGTAATTTTTGTTTCCCTCGCCGACTAACTTGAAGGTGCTGCCGTCGTTGAACTTCAGGGTATCTATGACTATAGAATCGCTGATAGTCCACCCCGACAGCGTGAAATAGTAGCTGGCCCACAACTGACGCGTCGTAGCCGTCTGGACTCCCGGATAAGTTATTTTTGCACCGCCTATCATAAAGTGCTGGTTGGCGTTAGTGATATTGATGTCGTCGTCTTCATAGAAAAAGGGGCCGATATCCCACGCGGCCAACAACATAGGGGAGCCCACGGCGCTGTCCATCTGCAGATTGGGATTATCCCAGACGAATCCGGCCGCTCCTCCAATCAAGGTGTTGGAATCATTGAAGACATACAGATCAACCTGGATTTCAAGTTGACCCGTGGACAAACAGGGTGTCACCGAAAACACCAGGTCCACCGTATCGGCGACGCCCAAATCCAATGTGTCCTGACTGAATTGAGCTTGCACCGGCACCGCACTCATCGCCAGTAAACATACCAGGGACCACAAGAGCTTCGTTTTCATTTGTTGAGCCTCCATGCACATCCGATGTATTCACTTACTCTCTTAATTTCACCATCAGTCAACGAAGCCAATGTCAGGCATAATTATAACGCTGGCAAAAACCCACTCTTAGAAAAACCGGCCGAATCGAGATTGTGAAATGTACATCAAACCTGTTTGTAACGTTCACGAAGTTAGCAGCCTGACCGTACGGTGTCCGGCACCTTTGACACCGACAATATAACCCGGTAACGGCGAATAAGTCAAGGGAAAAGGCGATGCGGTGGATGTCCGGATGGGTTTGCCTGAGAATCTCACCCACCGCCCGATCCGGCAACGACTCACAGAAAGTGATTGGTATTCTGCCTTTTTTCTTTAGGTAACGGCAATCCGGTGTTATATTACCGGTTGACCTTTTTTAGGAAGAGACTGATGGCTGACGGCAAGCGTAACGCCAGAAACAAAGAGTTCCTGCACGTCAAGGGCGCCCGGGAACATAACCTGAAAAATATCGACGTCAGGATTCCGCGTGACACCCTGACGGTAATCACCGGACTGTCCGGCTCCGGCAAAAGCTCCCTGGCCTTCGATACTATCTACGCCGAGGGCCAGCGCCGCTATGTCGAATCGCTGTCGGCTTATGCCCGTCAGTTCCTGGGCTTGATGGAAAAGCCGGATGTCGACTTCATCGAAGGGCTGTCACCGGCGATTTCCATCGAACAAAAGGGCTCTCCCAGGAATCCGCGCTCGACCGTGGGCACCGTCACCGAAATCTATGACTACCTGCGGCTGCTTTTCGCCCGTGTCGGGGTGCCGCACTGTGTCAAGTGTGGTCAGCCTATCACCCAACAGACGGTGGAGCAGATAGTCGATTCGGTGCTCAGTTTCGAGGAAGGCACACGCCTGATGGTGCTGGCCCCGCTGGTGCGCGGCAAGAAGGGAGAACACCGGGAAATCATTGAGGAAGCTCAGCGTCAGGGTTTTGTCCGGTTGCGCGTGAACGGTGACGTTGTCGAGTCCGATTCCGACATAGAGCTGGAAAAGAAGAAAAAGCACACTATTGAAGCCGTCGTCGATCGCCTGATAGTCAAGAGCAAATCGAAGCGCCGGCTGGCCGATTCAGTGGAGACGGCGCTGAAAGTGGGACAGGGTACGGTGCTGGTGAATATCAAGAACAAGGATTTACTGTTCAGCGAGCAGTTTGCCTGCCTTAACTGTAATCTCAGCTATGAAGAGCCCAGCCCCCGTCTGTTTTCGTTTAATTCTCCCTATGGCGCCTGTCCGATATGTGACGGTCTGGGGCAAAAGATGGAGATCAGCCCCGAACTGGTGGTGCCCGACCACACCCTGTCGATCAGCGAAGGCGCCATCCACCCCTGGGGCGGGCCGGAGATGCCCAACTGGTATCGCTATATGCTGCGGGGGCTGGCCGGACACTATAATTTCAAGTTCTCTACCCCTTTCAACAAACTGTCGCAGAAAGTACAACAGATCATTCTCTACGGCTCACATAAAGAGGAAATCACTTTCGAATATGAGCATACGTCCGGCAAGGGTAAAGGCAAAGGTGTCTACAAGTCGACATTCGAGGGCGTCATTCCCCATCTCAAACGGCGCTACCGTCAAACGCAATCGAGCGGTGTGCGTACCTGGATTGAGAACTACATGTCAATATCCGACTGCCCCAGTTGCAGGGGCGCTCGTTTGCGGGCGGAAGCGTTGTCGGTCATTCTCGACCGCGAGACGATTGACAGCGTTACCGACATGTCGATCAAACAGGCTGCCCGCTACCTGCGCACCATCAAGCTGACACCCCGGCAGCAACTCATTGCCCGGCAGATACTCAAGGAGATTCGTGAGCGGCTGGGATTTCTCTGCGACGTCGGGCTGGACTATCTCACGCTCAGCCGGGCGGCCTCGACTCTTTCCGGCGGCGAAGCCCAGCGGATACGCCTGGCCACCCAGATTGGTTCCCGGCTGATGGGGGTGCTGTATATTCTGGATGAGCCGTCGGTGGGACTGCACGCCCGTGACAACCGCAAACTTCTGAACACCCTGACGGAACTGCGTGATATCGGCAACACCGTGCTGGTTGTCGAGCATGATCGCGAAACCATCGAAGAGGCCGACTATGTGATCGATCTCGGTCCCGGCGCCGGTGTCAACGGCGGCCACGTCGTAGTGGCCGGCAAGCCGCGAGCGATCAGAAACTGTAAAAAGTCTATCACCGGACAATACCTGACCGGTGCCAGGAAAATCGAGATACCGACCATGCGGCGCAATCCGACCGGCCGAGTGCTGCGCCTCGGTGGCGCTACCGGCAACAATCTCAAGAGCGTTGAGGTCGAGATTCCGCTGGGCATGTTTGTGGTCGTCACCGGTGTTTCCGGATCAGGGAAATCGACCCTTATCAATGAAACCCTCTACCGCATCATGGCCCGGCATTTCTATTCCAGCCGTCGCATGTCGCTGCCGTACGAAAGTATCGACGGTCTGAAAAATATCGACAAGGTGATTGATATCGACCAGTCACCGATTGGCCGCACGCCCCGTTCCAACCCGGCCACTTACACCGGGCTGTTCACGCACATCCGTGATCTTTACGCCGGACTGACGGAATCACGGGTACGTGGTTACCTGCCGGGCCGGTTCTCTTTCAACGTCAAGGGCGGCCGTTGCGAAGCCTGCCAGGGGGACGGCATTATCAAGATTGAGATGCATTTCCTGCCGGACATCTATGTCCCTTGCGAGGTTTGCAAAGGCAGTCGTTACAACCGGGAAACGCTGGAAGTCACTTTCAAGGGGAAGACTATCGCTGAAGTGCTGGACATGACGGTCCAAGAGGCGCTGACGTTTTTTGAGAACATTCCCCGCATCAAGAGAAAGCTGATGACGCTCAATAAGGTCGGGCTGGGCTACATTCGTTTGGGCCAGCAGGCCACCACCCTCTCCGGCGGCGAAGCCCAGCGGGTAAAGCTGTCGACGGAGTTGTCCAAGATGGCTACCGGTCAAACGCTGTACATTCTCGACGAACCGACCACCGGGCTGCATTTTGAAGACATCCGCATGCTGCTTAAGGTACTGCAGGAACTGGTCGACCGTGGCAACACGGTGCTGGTGATAGAGCACAACCTGGAAGTCATCAAGACGGCTGACTGGATAATCGACCTCGGCCCCGAGGGGGGCGACGGCGGCGGTCGTATCATCGCCACCGGCACCCCGGAGGACGTGGCGGAAAATAAGAAGTCGTATACGGGGCAGTACCTGAGTAAGATACTCAACGAAGCAAGAGCGCGTAACAGAGGAGTGATATCAAATGTCAAAGTTCGATGAACGAAAGGAAAAACCGTTTCCACTATTATTGATTGTGCTTTCTGCCCTTGCCTTGGCACTGACGGGGATTGGGCATCTATTCGGGCCGAAACAAGCATTTTCGCCGGTGATTACGATCGGAAGAGCGGTCTCTGTCGCGGCTTGTGTGGTAATAATTCTGGGTCTGACCATTCCGCGTGCGGTTCACTGGATACAGGTAGTCATTCGCAACTGCGCCATGAGAAAACGCGAAAGAGCGGTATTGAGGCAACTTAAAGCATTAGTGGATGAGTTGAGTGACCTTTTTGATCCTCACCGGACCCATTCTCTAGTTCACTATATTGAAGATTTAGCTCACAGATGCATCCAAAATAAAGAGGTCCACTCCAAACTCCAACCCGTCTCCAAAATGTTGAAAATATTAGTTAGGTGGCAGATGCTGCTTAGACAGTCGCTGCAGAGGTCAAGTAGCAACCACCGAGGGCACGGGTTTCAAAGGACTGTTTACGATGTGATTTACTTTCATAATTCATTCGGAGATGTAATTAGAGAGTTTGAGGTCATTGATGTAGAGTGTGACCCTGGACAACTACGGAACATAGAGTCCGAACTTATTGCTGTATCTAAGTATAACTCCTACATCGATAGACTTGAGGTGGTCATAAAGGATGCCCAAAAAATACATTCGGAGTTGCCATTGGGCGGTTTTGTTCGGCTACCGCAGCCTACTGGTAAACCCCACTAGTACTAAACTGCAAGAAAAAGGGCGGGCCTTGCATTGGATAATTTATTATATATCAACATGTTAAAGGCCGACTATGTTACGCTAATTTGTGCAGGGAAGTACTAGTAGTGATGAACCTGAAGCAGTTTGGTTTATTGGAGCCATGGATACTTCGTGCGAGGCGGACGTCCCCGTCCGCCTCGACAACAGAAGTCGGCGCACGAGGACGTACACCGACCACGAAAAAGGCTAATTGATGCCGGAACTACCTGAAGTCGAAATAGTTGTAAGGGGGCTGCGCGAGACGGTCGTTGGAGAAACGATTGCCAGGGTCCGTGTCAATGCGCCCGCGAAGTCGACTTATGTCAGCCCGTCACTTAAAAGCCGCAGCTTCGCTCTCAACCTGAAAGGTAAGCAGATTCTGTCAGTATCGCGGCGAGGCAAAAACATCCTCATTAGTTTGTCAGAAAATGTAACTCTCTGGGTGCACCTGAAAATGACGGGCCACTTTTCGTATGTCCCCTCAACTCAGCCAAGAGACAAACACGACCTGGTCCTTTTTCATTTCAAATCCAGCCAAAAAAAGAAGCGATGCTTCCATCTGCGCTTTAACGACAGTCGCCGCTTCGGGAGGCTTCGTCTGTTTTATGATCATGAGCTATGGGAGCAGAAAGGGTTGGCCGATCTCGGTCCGGAACCACTGGAGATTTCACCGAGTGACTTTGTGAGTCTTTTCAGAAAGAGCCATAGAATGATTAAACCGGCGTTGCTGGACCAGACCTTTCTGGCCGGACTGGGCAATATCTATGCCGATGAGTCGCTCTACCTGGCGCGGATTCATCCCCGGAGGCAAGCCTCATCCATCTCTCCCCGAAAACTTAGAGAATTGCATAGTCACATTCAGGGCATACTGAAAAAAGCGATCCGACTGATGGGCACCTCGGTCGACAGCTACCGAGGAGTCAACGGCCGGGCCGGACGGTTTCAGAACTACCTGTTAGCTTACGGACGGGAAGGTCTGCCCTGCGGCCGGTGCGGGACGAAAATTGTTCGGGAGAAAATAGGTTCCCGATCGGCGCATTTCTGCCCCCGTTGCCAGCGACGCTGATATCACCAAAGCTCGATTACGATTTCGTCTGCTCCTGATCGGCGGCGTGCCGGAGACACAGGGCACGGGCATCCTCGTTGCTGATAAACGACAATTCTTCGGTATCTCCATCCGTGCCCCCGGCGTTGTCAGCCACTTCCTCGCCTCGTTTCAGAGTGATGGCGGATCGGGAACGGGCGTTGCGATGTTCACCGAAAAATCGCTGCATGTCCAGATCGTAGTCACCGGCGATGCGGAACCGGTCGAGGTTGGACCGCAGGGCTTGTGAAACTTCGCTGGGATCATCCAATCGCAGACTGCGAATACGGTGGGAGGCATCCTGCTTGACGCGGTCAAACAAGGTGTCGACATCTTCCATGCGCATACTGCCGGCAAAGGCCATGATGATGACAATGAAGTCGATGGCAAAGGCCAGCAGCAGCGAAAACAGCGCCAGCGGATCCGGGTTCATCAGGTCGGTGATGACCAGTTGAAAAGCCTGCTGGCGGCTTCGGGGTGACTCAACAAACTCAGCCGGGTTGGGTGGCGGCACCACCGACGGTGTTTCGGATGTCAGTATCTCGATCTCGCTGGTCGGGAAAGCGACCCAGGCATGGTTTACCAGGGCATACTGATCGTCGATTGGCTGATCGGTACCGAAAGCCAGTTGCAATGAATCGAGGTAACGCCCGTAGCCGTCAATCCGGTCCAGGTTGTTCTGCACCTGAACCAGGTGACTCTGGAGATAGTTCAGGATGATTCCGCGGCCACCGCCCTGACGGTAGTCGGTGCCTTCAATCTTGTTCCAGGAAGCAACCGTGCGCCGGGCGCCCTCCAGGACCGACTGCACGTACGGGTCCCGGCTGCCTTCATCGACCACCGTAGCCCAGCCTTTTTCCTCCTCCAGTTCCACCAGCTTGGTCAGACGATCAACCTGGTACCGACCTCGCAGTTGAGCCTGGCGGGCAGTCTCGGCGTAGGCGGTGAGAACAGGCCGGGCGGTATCGATGTAGGAGCTGCGCATCTGCGCCGAACGCGTATAGGACTTGAGCGAAGAATCAAAATTGGCATAGGAGAAGAAAATCGAAAACATGGCGGCGACCATGAACACCGCGAAATAGATCGAGCGCCCGACCCTGATTTTCATCAGGTTCCAGGCCAGGCCCAACAGGGCAATCTGCAACCCCAGTGATCCCACGAAAGCCAGCCTTTCATCGAGCAGGATGGTCAGGCCGTAGTAAGTCGTGAAAAACGACAGAACCGACAGGCACAGGGTGCCGGCATAAATCATGGCGGTAGTCAATTTGGAGAACCGAGAAAGTATCACAAGATTTCCTCCGGCACGCGTTGCAAAACTGTCCGCCGGACGACCCGACGGCATGGCTATTCGTCACATACTCTGATTATCGGCAGCGATCGGCTGCCGTTTACCCCTGTCGCGCCACCGCGCTGCCGGATAGAGGGATCAGCAGTGGAACCTGACAGTGACCACCCGCAGGGGCTTGTTGAAAAAGTCCCATTCTCGTCATTGCGAGCGACAGCGTGGCAATCTCGGATATTGAATGTCAACGAGATAGCCACGTCGCTTCGCTCCCTGCTATGACGTTTGCTATGTTTTTCAACAAGCCCGCAGGGGCAGGTGTATTCGGGCGGTTACCGGATTATGATAATTCCGATCTGTTGGGGGCGGCCATCAAGTTCGAGGTTCTCTTTCTCTGATACAGGTAGATGCCCAGACCCAGCAGGAACAGCGCCAACGATATAACCTGGTTGTAAGTCGGTTGCATCCCCATGAACTGAAACTGCATGGCGTCTTCGTAGAAGCGGACGTACTCGATAGCAAAACGCGCCACCGCCTCCAGCATAAACATCAGGCCGACCACCTGTCCCACAAAACGGCGCCGTTTCAGCAGGTAGTGCAGAACCAGGAACAGCCCCAATCCGTACAGCGAGCTATAAAGTTGTGCCGGGTGCAGGTGAGCATCGAAGTATACGGCGTACGGTATTGAGCCGACCGGGAAAGCTATTCCCCAGGGCAGATCGGTGGGAGTTCCGAAACAGCAGCCGTTAAAGAAACACCCGATTCGGGCCAGCACCAGGCCCAGCCCCAGGGTAGGCGCAAAGTAATCAAACAGATCCAGGACCGACACTTTCTTAAACCGGCAGTAAACAACGGTCGCCAGCACGGCCACCAGTACCCCGCCGTACATATTGAGTCCGGCGATACCAAAGTGGTCGGAAGCGAAGGGATTGAAAGACGCCAACCAATTGTCGGCGAACTCTCCGAGGTGAAACAGGACATAAAAGAGACGCGCACCGATAATGCCCCCGAAGATCATGATATATGCCACCGACAGGTATAGCTCGAACGGTTTGCCGTCGCGCCGAGCCACCATACGGACATATATGATACAGGCCAGGAAAGCCAGGGCCAGCATCACGCCATAGCTGCGGATGACTACCGGACCGATATGAAACAGTTCTTCATGCATACTCTACTTCCCGTGTTGTGTGCTTTTCGCCTGATCCGGATGGACGGCGCCACCCGGGATAGAATCTCCAAACCAGTAAAGTGACCGCCACTCCCATGACACTACCCACGACAACATCAGAGACATAATGAAACCTGCCCCAGACGGTGCCGATGGCCAGACCGATATTGATCGGCAACAATAGCCAGCCGATTCGTGCGAAACGTTTCAGACAATACATCATAATTACCAGTGCCACCGCCACGTGTGATGACGGCATGCAACCACCGTGCACCGCAGCCTTGTCCATAACCAGGTTCACCAAACCTCTAAACAACGGACTTTCAATCCGGTTCATGTACTGACCGGCAAAATACCACCGGGGACCCTCAATCGGGTACAGGGAAAAAAGAATATAGGAAAGAAAAAAGGTCAGGCAACAGGCTGCCAGAAAACTCTTCAGCAGTTGGTACTCCTTCCTGACATACAGCACCAGCACGAAAACCGGGATCATCAAGTAGTAACTGAAATAGAAAAAGGAGAAGATTTCGTTGGCCCAGACCGACAGCAGGTGCCGATCGATATAGAGGGTCGGATTGACTCCCAAAAGCGAAAGCTCGAAAGCGGTCAACTGGCTGTCAAAGAAGTGGTCAAAGACGATAAACATCAGCCCGCCGGTGTTGCGATAGAAAAAGGTAAACAGCAGCACCGGGTAAACCAGGCGCACCAGCGCCTGCCGGCGGCTTTTCTGTTCATCTGCAAACCGTGCCACCAGGACGACCAGGATGATAGCTGCGGCATAGAAGGCGGCCTCGTCATAGAAGGCCGCCGGCGGTCGACCCAGCAACATGATCAGCAGCAGCATCGCCGCACAGTAGCCCATTATCAGCCAGTCGAAGGGATAGAATCTGCTCGGCGGTTTACTGATCTCAGGAGTTGCTGTCGTCAATAACATCTAATCCTTTGCCTTACCGCCGACAATCAGGACGATCTCACCCTTGACGGTCTTTTCAGCCGTCGCATCAACCAGCTCACTTAAGGAACCTCGCACAAACTGCTCATATCGCTTGCTGATTTCACGGGCCAGGCAAGCCTGTCGGTCGCCCAATACCTGCAGCATGTCCGTCAAAGCCCGACCGACCCGGTGCGGTGATTCGTAGAAGACTAACGTATGCTCCAATTCTTTTAATCTTTCCAGCCGTTTCTGTCGGGCGACCGATTTGTGGGGCAGGAATCCCTCGAAGAAAAAGCGATCGGTCGGCAGACCGGAAACCGTCAGGGCCGGAATAATCGCGCAGGCTCCCGGCAACGGTACAATCTCCACGTCGCCTTCGATAGCCGCTCGAACGATGCGGTAGGCGGGGTCCGAAATCCCCGGCGAACCGGCGTCGGTGATAACCGCTATTGACTCTCCCTGTCTGATTCTGCGTAGCAATTGTTCAGCCCGGGAGGCTTCGTTGAAATCGTGATAACTGATCAGTTTTTTCTTCAGACCCAGTCGCTTCAGCAGCAAACCGGAGTGACGGGTATCCTCACAGGCGACCAGATCGACCTGCTGCAGTATCTCCAAAGCACGTTGGGTGATGTCACCCATGTTGCCGATCGGTGTCGCCACCAGGTACAGTTTTCCTTCAGATTCAGTCATAGGGTACCGCTTATTCGCACAGTTCAATGCAATCGGGAATCATTACGCGACCCAGCGTGGCAACATCGGGCAACCGCCGCTTGAAGGCGTTCCGGTTCAAAAGCGTAACCACCCGACTGATACTGCCGGCGTCAAAACCTTCCTTTTCCAACGTTCTTCGGGATGTCATGCCATCGTCAATCAGGCGGCGCAGCAGTCGGTCGATCTCGTCGTAGGTGACGCCGATTTCACCTTCGTCGGTCTGCCCGGACCACAGGTCGGCGGTCGGCTGTTTGTTGCGGATCGTCTCCGGAACTCCCAGCACCTCAGCCAGTCGGCGCACTTCCGTCTTGTACAACTCGCCAATCGGGTTGACCGAACAGGCGGAGTCGCCGTACCAGGTGGTGTAGCCCAGACATATTTCCGACCGGTTACCCGTACCCAGCACCAGACAGTTGGTTTGGTGAGCAATGTCGAACAGAATAGCCATCCGTTCGCGAGACATTTTGTTGCCCACCCGCAATCGGTTGGTCTGGTCGACTTGATCGAAATAGGCATCAATCATGGGCGAGATGTCCACCTGGCGGTGCTTGATGCCGAGTTGGTAAGCCAGCGCTACGGCATCGGACGCAGAGTCGGGGGATGAAGTCCGGTAAGGCATCATGACCGCCAGCACTTTTTCTTTGCCCACGGCCGCCACCGCCAGCGCCGTCGCTACCGCCGAGTCAATGCCGCCGGAAAGACCGACCACGTAACCTTCTAAGCCCGATTGCCCGAGTTTCTCCGACAGGAACGCCTTGATGGAAGCTGTTACTTGAATGGGATCAACGTCGGCCGTGGCACTACTCTCCTTTCCGGGTACAATCACAATATGCGATTGGTACGATCTCATCAAGGAAAATGTTCCCCTCCCGATTGACAGTGTGTCGCGGCGCTGTTACTTTGCGCTACGGTATGATTCATCGCATCGTCATCACCGGCGCTCCGGCTTCGGGCAAGACGGAGGTTCTCCATCGCTTGAAAGGTCACCCGGCCTTTTGCGATTTCGTTTTTTTCGACGAACTGGCCCGCCGTCTTCTTGCGGAGGATCCGCAGTACCGGCAGGACTGGCGCCGCTTCCACGGTGAGATCTATCGCCGGCAGGTTACCCGGGAAGATCAACTCGGTGCACGTCCTTTCATAACCGATCGGGGAACCGCCGACGCTTTCGCTTTTCAACGTGAGACGATACACCAGGTCGGTACCACCCTGGACAGGGAATACCGGCGCTACACGGCCGTGGTGCAGTTGGGCAGTACCGCCTCGCTGGGTGAAACTTACTATCAATGTGACGAAATTCGCCGGGAATCAATTGCGCAGGCCATTTCAATCGAAGGAGCCATCTATGACATCTGGCGAGAACATCCCGGATATCGGTGGGTGGATGCCCGTATTGATCCTGAGGAGAAATATACAGACTGCCTCAAGTTGCTGACGGACCTGGTCCGCCGGCCGAGATGACCGCAGCCACCGGGAATATACCCCCATGTCGTCGAACAAACGTCTTGGATAATCTGTTATCGGTAGTTATAATAACGTGATGGTCATCGAATACGGCAAGACCGATACAGAAAAGGCAATTCTTATCGGGCTGGCGTTTAACTCTCACCACCGCCAAGAGGTCACCGAGTCCCTTCGGGAATTGGAGCGTCTGACCTACTCCGCCGGAGCCACCGTAATCGGATCCAGAATCCAGACGCGAGCCAGACCTGATCCGGCTCTCTTCATTGGAAAGGGATTGGTCAACGAATTAAAGGACCAGTTGGCCGACGGGGGCGGCAATTGTGTCATCTTTGACGATACTCTCAGCCCGGCCCAACAGCGCAACCTGGAAACAGCGCTTCAGGCCAAAGTTATTGACCGTCCCATCCTGATTCTGGATATTTTTGCCACCCGCGCCCGTAGCAGTGCCTCACGGCTCCAGGTCGAACTGGCCCAACTGGAGTACACCCTGCCCCGGTTGACCGGCGCCTGGATACACTTTTCCCGGCAGTACGGCGGTATTGGCGCCAAGGGACCCGGCGAAACGCAGTTGGAGATCGACCGCCGCCAGGTACGGACTAAAATCGCCCACCTGAAGAAGAAACTGGTGAAACTGTCACAGCAGCGGGCCACCCAGCGCAAGAGAAGACAATCGTTATTTAAGGTGGCATTGGTCGGGTATACCAATGCCGGTAAATCAACTCTGTTCAACCGGTTGACGAAAGCCCGGGTGAGAACGGCCGACATGTTGTTCACCACCCTCGACTCCACTACGCGGGTGATGTCGGCGGGTTATCCCTGCAATATCATCTTTTCGGACACGGTGGGGTTTATCAAGAAACTCCCTCATCAATTGGTGGAATCGTTTAAGTCTACTCTCGAAGAAGTCAGCCTGGCCGACCTGCTGTTGCACGTGGCCGACTGTTCGGATCCCAGCCTTCTCAAACGAATCACTCAGACCCGACAGGTGCTTTCAGAAATCGGCGCTGACGAGATTCCCTACCTGATGATTTACAACAAGGTGGATATAGTGCCGGAATTTGTTCTTCCGCCTGAGAAAGGGGGTGCCGCCTTCGCCTTGTCGGCCCGGGACAGGATCGGGATTTCGGCACTACAGGCCGAATTGGTGGCCCAATCGACTCAATTCTCACGACGGGGCGGCCGGAGACGTTAATTGCCCGGCACCCGGGGCCGATATAATTAGAAAGCAAGGAGGCTCGATGAGTAAGCCGGTTCTGATAGTGGACGACAACCCCAATATGTCGTCGCTGCTTTCTGACATGCTGGAAGTGTTCGATTATCCGTCGGTTCGGGCGTCCGACGGTCAGCAGGCTCTGGAAGAACTACAGAAACAGAACTTTGTCATGATCATCTCCGACTTGCGAATGCCCAATATGACCGGCCTGGAATTGTTGGAAAAAGTCAAAAGCCGATATCCCAAACTACCGGTAGTCCTCATATCCGGGTACTCCATAGCCGAGTTGGAAACCGAAACCGAGGGGTGCAAACCTGATGGTTTCCTGGCCAAACCTTTCATGATGTCCGACATCGAAAGACTGCTGAACTCACTGCTATAGCCAGTTGCTCCGTCGTCGCCATCACGTCAAACAAACCTGTCCGCAATGGGGTATGACATAAGCACAGAACCCCGGAAGCAATGCAAGGTCAAATTCGAGCAGCAGTGTGTATGGTGCGGATTAAAACCACACCATACACAATTGCTACATTGGTTTCAGCAGATCGGCGGGGGGCCACCTTGAAAGAGGTAGGTCACCATGTAAGTCAGATCGGCAACATCAATAAAGCCCGATCCATCAACATCCGCTGCGGCGAGAACAGGCGGTGCCGGACCACCCTGGAAAATGTAGGCCACCAGGTAAGTCAGGTCGCCCACATCCACAGCCCCGCTGCCATCTACGTCACCGCAGATATAGGGAATGAAAGTAAGTTCATAAATAACTGATGATGACGAGTTGCCGACTCCGTCCCGGGCATCAACCCGCCAGTACGACACCACCGAATCAGGCAGAGTATCAACCGGTGTGTAGTATGACTCGGGCAGATTGGCGTAGACACGAGTGTCGGGGTCAGCCGGGAAGGTGGAATCATCCGAAATGTAGAGATCGTAAACGACCGGCGAACCCAGCTTGGCGGAGCTGGTCCAGTCAAATGTCGGCGTCGGCTCGTTGGTTACCTTGCCGTCTTCCGGCTCCAACAAAGTCGGCACCTCGGGCGGGGTCCAGTCGACATCAAACGTCCACACTTCCGAGAACTCGGAGCTGTCGGTTCCGGTGGTGTTGAGAGCCTTCACCCGCCAGTAGTGGAGACCTTCGGATGTAATAGTATCCTTGTGGAAGAAGTTGGTATCGACCACAAATGAGATCATATCCGTCATAAATGTCGAGTCGGTAGATATCTCGAGCCGGTAGCGATCCAGATTGTGTTTCCAGGAGGTGGACCACTCAAACGTAGTATAAGGGGACAGATAGACACCATCCAACGGTCCGATCAATTTCGGCTCGAGTATTGGAAGATACCAATTGGCAGTATAGACTTCGGAGTTGCCGTCGCGGGAGTCGGTCCAGACGGCGTTGATCTTGTCATGGAAAGCCGTGACACCGATATACTCTCCGATCAGACCGGCCCGTCCGCTGACACGAAGCGGGATCACGATACCATTCTCATCGATTTCAAACAGCGGCCTCTGGTCGGTATCTTTCAGGCTGCCCGGCGATGACGAGACATCCGAAATGCGATGGTTGCTGGTGAACGTCAGGCCGCCGTCAAACGAATAAGCAGCCATCATGTCAAACAGGTAGTAACCAGGTGGGTCATAGCGCTGGTCGTAGAAGACGACAATAATGACGCCCTCATCGTTGACTACCAGCCAGGGATGGAAAGCATCGATGGCGGCCGAGTTGGTATCATCGTTGATCCGGATGCGCTGTGACCAGGTGACGCAGTTATCGGTGGAGCGAATGAAGTCGACATCGGTGTTGCCGGCGTCCTCCGGTCCCTCGTTTGTAAAGGCAATGTACATAGTACCGCCAAATGGTCCGCCGGTCAGATCGGCATCACCTACCGGCTGAGAGTAGGTACTAATGCCACCGTCGGCGGAAGTATACCCCGAAACGGTCAGCACCGTGTCTTCGTAAGTGAAGGTCTGCCCGCCATCAGTGGAGACGACGTGCTTGATAGTTGAGACACCGGAGCAGGTGCCGCCGGAATCGAGAGCGTATCCCTGCCAGAAGACGTGGACGTCTCCATTTGAGGTAACAATCGGAATCGAAAACTGCCCAGCGTCAATCAAACTGCTGCCGCAGCCGCTGGAGGTCTGATTCGGACCGACTGTGACCGTATCCTCGAATGATGCCGCCCCATCAATCGAGCGCACCACCAGGATCCGATCAGGGGGGTCGGCGGGACCATAGAAGCGTGTCCAGGAGCAGTAGACGTTGCCGTCATAAGTGCCACCGGTGCGGTCGGCAGTGATAAACTGTTTATCCTCGAAGAACTGATTCGATGGGATAGTGTTGGGCACCGGGCCGGTCCAGGAGATGCCCTGGTCGGTCGATTTGTAAAAGGCGATCAGGGACTTCCCCGTCATTCCGAAGGCGTCCCAGTCGAGGTTGCACATATAAAAGTTTCCATACCGGTCGACGGTCAGAGTCGGGTCGGACTGTTTGGAATCGTAGCTGAAGTACTGCATCAATCTGGCCACCAGCGAGTCAGTCCAGGTCTGACCGCCATCGGTGGAGCGACCGATTCCGATCTGCCGAAAGCCAAGACGGAAATCGCGCCAGTTGGCGATAATTATGTTACTGTCGGTGGGGCAGATAAAGACCTGCTCCTCGTTGTTGAGTTGGGGGTAAACGGTGATTCGGATGTTGGCGGGCGGGGGGTAGCTGCTGCCGGCCATAGCGACCGAACCCAGGCAGATTACCAGCACCAAGGGTAGGAACAGTTGGCGCTTAGTCATACACCTTCTCCTTATTATGTGTTTCTGTCATGCATCGTGAGGCAAACAGACAAGTAACAGTGAGGACGCTGTTTCAATATAGTGCCTTTCACCAGCAAGTCAACCGAAAATCCGGTAGTGGGTCAGTATGAATTTCTTGGCTGAAAAGAGCACAAGCCCTATCTTAAGCGAATGGGCAAGATCAGTTTTTGGTCGTATGAATGGCTCTGCCTTTATCAGGCCAGTTCCCACACTTGGGCGTTCATTCGGAGATATTATCTATGGGGAGTTCCTGTAATGATTTTATCAGGAGCGTTTCACGTTCTCTCCTTGCTGCCAACCACATGGAACGAATTAATCGACAAATTTGACATGAGTATCGTTTGGGCCTTTGCAGCAGTAATTGCGATTGTCATCATCATATTCATTTGGAACCTGTCATTGACGCCGTATCGCACTTATAAGAAACAGCAATCGCAAATTGCAGAGAGAGACCGGCAAATAGTCGAATTAAAACAACAGATAAGACAATTACGTGAGAAAAAAATTGACATGAACGGTTTACAGGTACTCGAATATATGGCGAAACATTCGGGTCTTGAGACTAAGCGGGAAATTGAATCAGCATTAGCGACGGCGGCGGCAAGGGGGCTGATTACGGTAGAGGCAATGGCGCTGAACGTTGCTCGTGTGCTTCCCGTTCGGCCGGAGGTTTTTGAAACATACATTTTCATCTTGGAACCAGAAATGGGCGGTCGGATATGTCGTGAGGATTATCCAGCCTACGCGCTTTATCATCTCCCAATGTTCTGTCGTGCAGAAATTGAGTTTCATTGGCCGCCAAAGGAATCACGATGACTCTCTTTCCTCAATCAGTTTCACTATGTCCTCGATGTCCCAGAGCTTGTCGGTTACACCAGGAGAAGGCGAGGCTACAATTAGTTCTTGATCCTACAAGGAAGAAGTGTGAGTTAACTGATGGCTGTTAACGTTTTTTTCGTTTCTTCGCCTTTTTCCATCGTGCCAGTGCGGCTTTACGGGCGATTTCAGAGCGTTCTTTCTTGGTTGTGCCTTTCCATCTGGCCTTGCCGCCCTTCAGGCCGCCACGACGACCAAGCTCGACCGCCGCTGGGTCTTTGCCGGAATCGACGACCTTACCTCTTATTTTCAAACTGACCCACTACCGAAAATCCGGGCACAATTGCCGCTAATCGAACCGGCCGGCCGGATTATTGATTGTTGTCTTAACTCATCTCTACGTATATTGGTCCCGCATGGATTCAGAAAGTTACCGCAATTTCATGAAAGTCGCTTTTTCGGAAGCCCGGCTGGCATTTGATAATGGCGAAGCCCCGGTGGGGGCCGTGGTTGTTATTGAAGACCGTGTAATTGGTCGTGGTCACAATCGGACCTGGCAACTTCACGACGCCACCGCTCACGCCGAGATGATCGCCCTGTCGGCAGCTTACGAACATTTCGGGGACTGGCGTCTCGAAAACTGCACTCTCTTCTGCACTCTGGAACCGTGCCCGATGTGCGCCGGGGCGGCGATGCTCTCGCGGATCAAGACAATCGTCTACGGCGCCGCCGATCCCAAGTTTGGCGCCTGTGGCTCGATACTTGATATACCGTCGGATACCAGGTTCAACCATCAGATCGAGGTCGTCAGAGGTATCATGGAGACCGAGGTGGCGGAAATAATGAAGCGATTTTTTCGGCGGCTGCGAAAAAGCAAAGAGGAGATCAGCTGATGGAATGGGACCAGGGACTGCGCCGGGAGTTTCGCAAAACAGTGGTTTTGGCGGTCTTCATGCTGGTGGTTAATCCGGTTGTACTTCTTGCGCTAGCCGTTTTTCTGGATGTCCCTGCCAGACCTGGTGGCGAGTCCGATATGATGTTCTATATGCTGCTGATGGTGGCCATAGCTTCACCGGCGGCGGCTCCGATAGTGGAACGATTCCACATCAGCCGGTACCGCTCGGACAAAACCTCGCGAATGAGCCCGGGGCAGTTGTTGACCAGTATCAGCATCATGAAGTTCGCATTCATGGAAGCGGCGTATGTATGTGGACTCATCGTGTATTTCGCATCCGGCGACATGATGAGGATGCTCTCTTTCTACCCGATCGGGATCGCCTGGAGCGTATTCTTTCGGCCGCGCCGATCAAGTTGGGAAAAGAATGTAGAAAGAATTGAAACTCCATGAAAAACGAAAACGAAGACAAGTACGACCTGAGCCGGATGATTATCCAGCCGCTCTATTTCGGACTGGTGGTGAACATCCTGGTGCCAGCCGGAGTTCTTCTGGCTTGTCACTACATCCACAACAATTATGGGCGGGGCAACATGATCGGGGATCAGGCCAACAATCTGTTTTACCTGTTCGTGGTGCTGGCTCTGTTGCAGGCCGGTCTAGCGGTGTGGTGGCGATCTCAACGGCTGCAACGGCCAATGATCAAATCGGAAACGACTATGGAATCAGACCTGACGGCCGGTCTGTTGCATGTCTGCCGACCGGTGTTTGTTCTTATTGCCGCCATCTCCGGCTACGGTTTCGTCTATTTCTTTCTGACCGGCCGTTTCAATGAAACGGTTGTTTTTGTCTTTTTCTCGTTCGTTGTCTTCCAGGTGGTTCGTCCCCGCCACGGCTTCGCACGCAAGTTTATTGCCCGGCAACGGCGGCTGTTTGAGCAGTGAGTTGGCTGCTCCATCTTCCTAACCCTGTACCCCACTTCCTAAGCCATTGGGAACAAATCTGACATAATTATAGTTATAACAATAACAATTATTATTATGAATTATTGATTTGGGAAATGAAAACACAGAGAAATACAAAACAGAGACAGGTGATTCTCGAGCAACTGCGACGTCTCACCACGCACCCGACGGCAGGTGAGTTGTACGAGATTGTTCGGCGGCAAATGCCAAAAATCAGCCTGGGAACGATTTACCGCAATCTGGATTTGTTGCACAAAAAAGGTGAGATTCAGAAACTGGCCCTGGGGGCTCGCGAAGCTCGTTACGATGGTAATCCGGACCGACATCAGCATGCACGCTGCACCGAATGTGGTCGAATCGGCGATCTAATGAAGCGGCCGCAAAGTGTTGCCGACATGAAGCTCGATGACGTTGACGGCTGGAAAATTGTCGGTCAGCGCACCGAGTTCATCGGTATCTGCCCGGAATGTCGGCAGCAGGGACTACCTTTGTGATAACAACGGAACTGAAGAAATTATAGGAGGAGTGTATGACTTCAAAGGAAGTTCAACAGGAAATCGTCTCCAATATGAGACGCTGGCAGAAGATTGAAAACGCTTCGGTAGCCTCAACCGGTAACGTCATTGAGCGCACCGAGAACCCGATCATCCGTCTCATTATGGAGATCATCCAGCGCGATTCGCAGATGCACTATCGCGTACAGGGTATGATCGCGGATAGTCTCGAGTCCAAAACTATCACCCTGACTCCGGACGAACTGGGTGAAGTGTGGGGGCTGATCGAAAAGCATATCGAGTTGGAGAAAAAGACGGTCCAATTTGCCAATGAGGCTCTGGCAGCACTGAAGGGCAAGAAGATGGTAGTTCAGGAATACCTGCTGAACTACCTGTTGATCGACGAGGAAAAACACAACCGGATACTGGAATCGCTGGAGACGATCAAGAAAGGGATGTATCCCTACGGTTAGGGCCTCAACCCTTCACGGAGAATCGATTCAGAAACTTTGAAACTGATACAGGAGATTATTATGTCAAGTCTGGTTACCAAAGAAGCTCCCGATTTCACCGCCTAGGCGGTGATGGGTGACAATTCGTTTGCGGAGCTGAAACTCTCGTCGTACCGCGGCAAATATGTGGTCTTGTTTTTCTATCCTCTGGACTTTACCTTTGTGTGCCCGTCGGAGATCATTGCTTTCGACAAAGCACTGGCGAAGTTCAAGGAGAGAAACGCTGAGGTGATCGGTGTTTCGGTCGATTCGCAGTACTCGCATTACGCTTGGAAAAACACGCCGGTTGACCAGGGCGGTATCGGATCGATCAAGTTCCCGCTGGTGGCTGATCTGAACAAGAACGTCGCTCGCGACTACGGTGTGCTGTTCGACGATTCAGTGGCCCTGCGCGGTCTGTTCCTGATCGACAAGGAGGGTATTGTCCGCCACGCGCTGGTCAATGATCTGTCGCTGGGGCGCAATGTCGATGAGGCACTACGGATGCTTGACGCCTTGCAGTTTACCGAAAAACATGGCGAGGTTTGTCCGGCCAACTGGCGCCAGGGTGATGACAGCATGAAACCGACGGCGGAGGGAGTTGCCGAATATTTAGCTGCTCACGCTTAGGAGAAGTATCAACTATCGTGAGAGTCAAAAATAGTGATGATGCAAAAGGAGAGGATTGAGATGAGCGAGAGATTAGGTGTTGTCAAAATGAAGGGTAACCCCCTGACGCTGGTCGGCAGCGAAGTCAAGGTGGGGGATACCGCCCCCGACTTTGAAGTGTTGAACGATAAGCTGGAACCGGTCAAGCTTTCCTCGTTCAAGGGGAAGGTGACGGTTCTTGTCTCGGTGCCGTCGGTGGATACGCCCGTTTGTGATCTTGAGGCCAGACGTTTCAATAAAGAGGCCGGGAAACTTGGTGACAAGGTCGTGATTCTTACCATCAGCATGGACCTGCCTTTTGCCCAGGCACGCTGGTGTGCGGCGGCAAATGTGGAGAATGTCAAACTTTTCTCGGATCACCGCGAAGCCTCCTTTGGAAAGGCATACGGTGTGTTGATAAAAGAACTGAGGTTATTGGCACGAACCGTTTTTGTCATCGACCGGAGTGGTACTGTCCGGTACATCCAATACGTTGAAGAGACGACCGAGGAGCCTGATTACGACGACGTACTGGCGGCTGTCAATAAGGTTCTGGAGGAGTAAATGACGATCGAAGAAGCAATCAAGATGGCTGTCGATTACGAAATCAGAGTCCGCGATGCCTATCTCAAATCCGTGGATAGTATTTCCGACGAAACCGGCCGTCGAGTATTTAAGGTGCTTGGCAACGAAGAGCAGGGGCATATCGATTACCTGCAGAACCGGCTTCAGCAGTGGCAGAAAACCGGCCAACTGTCCCCGACCAAACTGGAGACGATCGTACCATCTCGAGAAGTGATCGAGGCCGGTGTCAAAAAACTGGACGATCACCTGTCCCGGCGGGACTTCGGTACCGAGCGCGAGATATTGCAGAAGGCGCTGGCCATGGAACAGGAAACCACGGATTTCTACAAAAGGATGGTAGCTGAGCTTGGCGAAGAGGGGAAACTGTTCAGCCGCTTTCTTGAAATCGAAGAGGGGCACCAGGCGATCGTGCAGGCGGAACTTGATTACCTCAATCGGACCGGAACTTTTTTCGATTTTCAGGAATTCACTCTTGAATATTGACGGTGTGAAACAGAAAGACCGTCACGGGTTATTGTGAGAACATACTAAGGAGGAAACCGATGGCTACTGAAAGACTGCAAGTGTACAAATGCCAGGTATGCGGCAATATCGTGGAGGTTGTCCATGCCGCCGCCGGGAAGCTGGTCTGCTGTGGCAAACCTATGACATTGCTGAAGGCAGGCGAAGTTGACGCCGCTACCGAGAAACACGTACCGGTGATCGTGAAAGTCGACGGCGGTTACAAGGTGACGGTCGGTGAAGTCGCTCATCCTATGGAAGACAAACACTACATCGAGTGGATCGAGCTGATTGCCGACGGCATAGCCTACCACCAGTTCCTCAGCCCCGGCGACGCCCCGGAGGCTTTTTTCAAGGTGACTGCCGCTGAAGTCAGCGTGCGCGAATACTGTAACCTGCACGGATTGTGGAAAGCTTAAACCGAAGGGGAGAAAACGAAGATGTTTGATTCTGCCGATAAAATTCTGGATTTTGCCATTGAAAATGAGCAACTCGCGGCCGATTTCTACACTCGCCTGGCCGACAAGATGAATGTTCAGAACATGAAAGATGTATTCCTGCAATTTGCCGAGGAAGAAAAAGGACACAAAGCCAAGCTGGAAAGAGTCAGGACCGGCAAGCTGCTGTTGGGCGCCGAGAAAAAAATCCAGGACCTGAAAATCGGTGACAGCCTGGTCGAGATTGATCTGTCCGGCGATCTCAGTTACCAGGAAGCCCTCATTGTGGCGATGAAGGCCGAGAAGGCCGCCTTCAAGCTCTATACCGACCTGTCTGCGGCAACTGACGACGACGGTTTGAAGCGAATCTTTCTGGATTTGGCTCAGGAAGAAGCCAAACACAAACTACGTTTCGAAATTGAGTACGATGAACATATCTTGACGGAAAACTGAACTGCTAAAAAACTGGAAAGGTTCGACTGATGATAAGCAAAGCAATGCAGGAGGCACTGAATGAACAGGTGACGGCTGAGTTTTACTCGGCCCACCTTTATCTGGCTATGTCGGCCTATCTGGAATCGATTGATCTGCCCGGGTATGCCAACTGGATGCGAGTGCAGTACCAGGAGGAAGTATCACATGGAATGAAGATGTTCGACTATGTGATTGAACGGGATGGTCGAGCTCTGGTAAAAGCGTTCAAGGCTCCCCCTTCCGAATGGGATTCAGCACTGAGCGTGTTTGAGGCGGTCTATGAACATGAACAAAAAGTGACCAGCCTGATTAACAATCTGGTCGACATCGCCATGTCTGAAAAAGATCATGCTTCCCATATCTTCCTGCAGTGGTTCGTCAACGAGCAGGTCGAAGAGGAAGCCACGGCCAAGGGGATTGTTCAACAACTCAAGATGCTGGGTGATTCCAAGGCCGGCATGTTCCAGATTGACCGGGAACTGGGACAGCGTGCATTCACGCCGCCGCCGGCAAGTGCCGGATGAAATAGCGTGGAACGACGGGCGATCTGTTGATCCGGTCGGATTTATTGAAGGAAACCGTCAGTGAGTAACCAAACCGACAAAGTTGCTGTCAGAAACCTGCTGTTGCTGCGGGACCGGAAAGGCCTGCTGCAGTGGTCCGGCAGACGACGCAACCATTACCGAGTCGTGATGTCTCTGGTTTATGACTCCGACGAATTGGTGCGCCGGCGGGCGATTGAAGCGATCGGCCGGCTGGCCGGCAGCCAGGATCGGCACGACCTCGAGAAAGTCCGCGATCTCATCCGTCGACTGCTGTGGCTGATGAACGATGAATCCGGCGGACTTGGCTGGCAGGCTCCGGAGATGATCGGTGAAATCCTGGTAAACGTACCGGCCCTGATTGGCGAATACGCCCATCTGTTGCCGGCCTTTCTCGACGAAGAGCCGTTTGAAAGAGGTGCGCATCAGGCGATCTATCGCGTGGCGACGGTCAATCCCCAGCCGTTTGCCGAGTCTGCCGGAAGATTACGCGATTCTCTCAACGATCCGGATCCCGCCACCAGGGTCTATGCGGCGCTGGCTCTGATGGCAATCGAGGCTGACACCAATGGTAATGGCATCAAAGGACTCCGGACGGACCCGGGCAAACTTTCGTGGTATGATTTTAGTACCGGTGAACTCAGTCGGAGCACGGTGCGTAATGAGATGGAAAGAGTTTTGGAGCAGCGGGGTCCCTGTAATCGGGATGGAGACCAAAGGTTTTACAGGAATGAGTGTTGTAGAAGGAGAATGACATGGCAGATCTGAAAGGATCACAGACTGAGAAGAACCTGCTGACCGCCTTTGCCGGAGAGTCTCAAGCGCGAAACCGGTACAACTACTTCGCCAGCAAGGCCAAAAAGGAAGGTTTCATACAAATTTCGCACATCTTCGAAGAAACCGCCAACCAGGAAAAAGAACACGCCAAGAGACTGTTTAAGTTTCTCAAGGGCGGTGAAGTCGAGATTAAGGCATCCTTCCCGGCCGGAGTAATCGGCACCACCTCTGAGAACTTGGCCGCGGCGGCCGCGGGTGAGCATCATGAATGGGAGAGTATGTATCCTGAGTTTGCGAAGGTTGCTCGCGAAGAAGGTTTTGAGACAATTGCCCGGACCTTTGAGGCCGTTGCCGTGGCTGAAAAACAGCACGAAAATCGCTATCTCGGTTTGAAGGCCAATGTGGACGCCGGCACTGTCTTCAAGAAAGAAAAGAAAGTCGTCTGGAGATGTCGCAACTGCGGCTATATCCACGAGGGTGAAGAAGCGCTAAAGGTCTGTCCGGCATGTGCCCACCCGCAGGCGCATTTCGAACTGCTGGCTGAAAACTGGTAAAGAAACTCGAATGACATTGAGGTTTAGATCAACTTCTGCTGGAGGCAACGATGAATGTATTTGAATATGCCATGAAGATGGAAGAGGATGGCCGGGCCTACTACCTGGAACATGCTGAGAAGATGAGCAACCCGGCCTTGAAAAGTGTGTTGGTCGAACTGGCCGAGGATGAATTGAAGCATTACAACACTTTCAAAGCCCTCAGAGACGCGCAGCCCGCCGAATACAAAGAATCCGAGAAAACCACTATTCTTTCTACTCTCAAGAATGTCTTTGAAACTTTGAAAGCGGAGACCGGTGAGCATAGCATTCCCACAGACGCGCCCAGGGTCTGGGAACATGCTCGTGAAGTTGAAAAGAAGTCAGAGGATTTCTACCGGGAGAAAGCGGCTGAGGTCGACGATGAATCTCAGAAGCATATTCTCATTCGGATTGCGGACGAAGAACACAGCCACTGGGTGGCGCTGGATAACGTGATACGTTTTCTCAGTCGCCCGCAGCAATGGCTGGAAGATGCCGAATGGTCCCATCTGGAGGACTACTGAACCGATTGCCGCCTGGCGGCATGGTAAACGGTATTGATGATGATTGATGTTATTTTCAGAATAATTACCGAGAGCTGGCTGGTTCTCGGTCAGATGTCGCCCTACCTGCTGTTCGGTTTTGTAGCCGCCGGTGTCATGTCGGTGTGCTTGTCAACCGAGTGGGTGCAGCGCCATCTGGGGGGACGGGGTATGGGGCCGGTTATCAAGGCCTCCGTCCTGGGAGTGCCCTTGCCGTTGTGTTCCTGCAGTGTTATACCGGTGGCGGTTTCGGTGCACAAGCAGGGCGCCAGCCGCGCCGCTTCAGCTCGCGCCTGATCTCCGCGGTCGAGGCCGCCGACGCCCCC
>SDBU01001646.1_pt1 | contig 31172 bp, 34 predicted proteins | sample 2277071 | NCBI WGS metagenome assembly SDBU01 (sample SAMN10397929, study PRJNA504765) | marine sediment metagenome | isolation source: marine sediment core GS08_GC12, 126 cmbsf | place: Arctic Ocean: Gakkel Ridge, Loki's castle | collected 2008 | reverse complement strand
TAGAAAGTGATGCCTTGCGTAAGGTTCTTTTCCCATCGCCAAGTTACAGCCCCGAGGAGAGTTCATGGCTTTTTCGGGCATACCACTCTCTTATTGAAGGACTACTGAAAAGGGGGATTCCCCTTATTTTAGATGCCACCAATCTATCCGAGCGTCATCGTGAGCACTTATATAGTATTGCTGACCGTTTGGGGGTTAAGCTAATTCTGGTGCGGGTTGAGGCACCACCTCAGGTAGTGCATGAACGGCTTAAGGCCAGGGTAGACGGAGTAAATTCAGGGAGTAACTCGGATGCAGACTGGGAAGTATACCAGAGGATGAGGCATACTGTTCAGAAAATCCGTCGTAATCACTATGCTGTGGATACCTCCCGGGATATTACCCCGGTCTTGGACAAAATTATAAGAGAGGTGAGGCGTTAAAGAACGATTATCATCCTCACCCCTTAATGAGTAATTTAAGTTAGCAAGCGAAAGGAGATTTTGATGGAGGTTAAGGTCATAGCTGGTGATATTACCAAGATAGAAACCGGTGCGATTTTAGTGAACTTTTTTGAGGAGACGGAACACCTTGATGGTCTCGTAGCTACCATAGATAAGGCCTTGACTGGGGCTATCTCCCAGCTTATTAGCCAGGGTGAGATTAAGGGGAAACTTAACGAGATTACCGTAATTCATAGCCTGGGTAAGCTTCCAGCAGCTCGGGTAGTGGTTGCCGGCTTAGGTAAGAAACCGGAGCTATCTCAGGACAAGGTGCGTGGAGCGGTGGCTGAGACCTGCCGATTATTACGGCAGAAGGGTATAGATAGTATTGCCACTATTGCTCAAGGGGCAGGAATAGCTGGTATAAGCCTGGAGGCAGCGGCTCGGGCGGTAACCGAGGGTGCCCTGCTTGGGGTCTACTCGTTTCGCAAGCATATAACCAAGGAGGCTGAATATGGTGAGATTAAGCAGCTTACCATAGTAGACGCTGACGAGGCTAATCTGCCTGTTTTAGCGCAGGGCTGTAATAAGGGCAGGGTTCTGGCTGAGGCAACTAACCTAGCTCGTGATATGGTCAATGAGCCAGCAAACCATATGACACCTAGCCACATGGCTGAGATGGCAGCCAGGCTGGCTGAAAGTTATGGGCTTGAACTTAGCATCCTTGAGCGGGAGCAGATGCAGGAGTTAGGCATGGGGGCACTATTGGGTGTGGCTCAGGGAAGCCGGCAGCCGCCTAAGTTCATTGTCCTCCACTATAAAGGGGGTGATTCTACTGAAACTAATGTGGCGCTAATTGGTAAAGGGATAACCTTTGATTCTGGAGGCATTTCGATAAAGCCGTCAGAGGGGATGGGGGAGATGAAGGGGGATATGGCTGGGGGTGCGGCAGTTATGGCGGCGATAAGTGCCATTGCCCAACTTAAGCCGAAGATTAATGTTACCACTATCGTTCCAGCCACAGAAAATCTACCTGGTGATAGTGCCCTGAAGCCGGGCGATATTCTTACCGTAATGAATGGTAAGACTATTGAGATTGTCTCTACCGATGCTGAAGGGAGACTTATTTTAGCTGACGCTTTATCTTATGCTAACAAGCTTGGCGCTAAATTAATGATTGATGTGGCTACTCTAACCGGAGCCTGTAGGGTAGCTCTGGGCGATGTATGTAGTGGTGCTTTTGGTAATAACCAGGAGTTGGTGGATAAGGTAATTGCCTCCGGTGCTGAAGCTGGGGAGCTTATCTGGCAGATGCCGATGTATGAACAGTATAAAGAGCAAAATAAGAGTGATGTAGCCGATATTAAAAATGTCGGCGGTAAATGGGCTGGTGCCATCACTGCTGCCCAATTCCTGGCTGAATTTGCTGGTGATACGCCGTGGGTTCACCTGGATATAGCTGGCACCAGTCTAAGCGAGAAGGAGCGTAGTTATTTAGTTAAAGGGGCTACCGGGGTGCCGGTGCGAACCCTGGTCAACCTCATCCTGTCTCTCGCCAAATAGTAACCAAAAAGGAGGTTTAGATTATGAAGGTTAAATGGTTGGGACATGCCTGCTTTATGATTACATCAGATGCCGGAACCAAGATAATAACTGACCCCTATGTAACCGGGGGCAACTTGAGCTATGGTGAAATAAAAGAAACGGCTGACATTGTTACCGTAAGCCATGACCATGCCGACCATAATAATGCAGATGCGGTTCGGGGTAACCCTGAGGTAGTCAGAGGAGCAGTTACCAGAAAGATTAAGGGGATAGAGTTTAATGGTATCCCTACCTACCACGATGATGCCGGCGGGAAACTAAGGGGTAGCAATACTGTATTTTGCTTTGAAGTGGATGGAGTAAGAGTCTGTCACCTTGCTGACCTGGGTCACCAGCTCAGTGATAAGCAGGTGGCTGAGTTAGGCAGAGTAGATATACTACTTATTCCTGTAGGCGGTTTTTATACCATTGATGCTAAGGTTGCCGGTCAGATTTGTGATAAACTGAAGCCTAAGGTGATTATACCTATGCATTATAAAACCGGTAAGTGTGCCTTCCCTATAGCTGGTGTAGACGAATTCCTTCGGAGGAAGGAAGGTGTAAGCCGGTTGGATACCAGCGAAGTGGAGTTTAAACAGGGAGAACTGCCTGCCACTACCCAAATCATAGTGCTGATACCTGCGTTATAATTAAGATTGATAAATAACCTATATGGTTTTAGGCTATTGACTAGGGTGGTAAAATAGTATAGGGGGTAAGGTTAGGGGACGAAACCGAGAAATTTATCTTGGATATAAGTTGCATTGTTCTTGCTGGCGGCAAGGGCTTGCGCTTGGGACGTAACAAGGCTTTAGAAGTTATTGGCAAAGGAAGTCTGCTGCAGGGGGTAGTATCTCGGCTTAGCTTGTTTAGCAGCGACATTATTATAGTTACTGCTAGAAAGCAATCTCTCGCCCAGTCCATTGACTACCCGAAACTGAGAGTTGTAGCCGATACTCATCCCGGTAAGGGCCCCCTTGGTGGTATTTATACCGGCTTAGCCGCATCAGATTCATTCTATAACCTTGTTGTCGCCTGCGATATGCCCTTTTTGAACCAAGACTTGCTGCGTTATATGCTCCGAGTCTCGGCTAAATTTGACCTGGTTGTTCCCCGAGTGGGCAATCTGGTCGAACCACTTCATGCCGTCTACTCAAAGAGCTGCCTGGCACCTATAGAATATCTATTTGAGCAAGGTAGTCTAAAAGTTTCGGAATTGCTTAATTTAGTTAAAGTGAGGTATGTGGAAACTGAGGAGATTAACAGGTTTGACCCTAAGCAGTTGAGCTTTTTTAATATTAATACTCAAGCTGATCTGGAGTTGGCAAGAGAACTACTAACTGGAGATATGAGTGATGATAAGCGTTAAACAGGCTCTGGGGAAAATTCTGAGTTATGTAGATGTTTTGAAGGAGGAGGAAAGCCCAATTCTGGGCTGTCTGGGGCAGGTTCTGGCTGAGGATATATATTCCACTATTAATGTGCCCCCGCTGGACAATTCAGCTATGGATGGCTATGCGGTTAGGTCAAGAGATACCCACGGAGCTAGTGAAAAGTCGCCTCGATTTCTGCGGGTTATTGATACCGTCACCGCCGGTTCTATTTCAAAGCATGAGGTAGAACCAGGCACAGCTATTCGCATTATGACCGGGGCGCCAGTACCAAAGGGGACTGATTGTGTAGTACCCTTTGAAGACACCGATGAGTCACAGCGCCAGGGTTCTCCCGGTGAAATAGGCATTTTACAGGAAACCGAGGCTGGTTTGAACATTCGCCGAGCCGGTGAAGACATTGCCATTGGGTCAAAGGTATTAAGTAAAGGAGTAGTAATCAGACCATCAGAAGTTGGTGTTTTAGCCTCGTTGGGGCGTAGTCGGGTGCAGGTTATCCGCCGCCCGGTGCTGGCTATTCTGGCTACCGGGGACGAGCTGGTTGATATTAATCAGCCCCTGCCTCCGGGTAAGATATATAACAGTAATACCTATAGTGTGGCTGCTCTGGTTCTGCGCTACGGTGGCATACCCAGAATACTGGGGATAGCTCTAGATAGTGAGGATTCACTACTAGCCAAGCTCCACCGAGGGCTAGATGCTGATATGCTGATAACCACCGGTGGTGTCTCGCTTGGTGACTATGATATAGTCAAGGATATTTTGGCTAAAGAGGGTGAAATTGCCTTCTGGACAGTTCAGATGAAGCCAGGGAAACCCCTAGCTTTTGGTAGGATTAAGGGGATACCGCACCTTGGTTTACCGGGCAATCCAGTTAGCTCCATGGTTACCTTTGAGTTATTTGTTCGCCCGGCTATCCTCAAGATGATGGGGAAGAAAAACCTGGTCAAGCCTGCTGTAGAAGCAGTAATAGAAAATCCTATCGTAAATAGTGATGGACGCCGCATCTTTGCCCGGGCTATAGTCGACAAGCGTGGTGGGCAGTATTTTGCTCGACTTACCGGTCCTCAAGGCTCTGGGATTCTAACCTCAATGAGCTTAGCCAATGGGCTAGTGATTGTTCCTGAGGACAAGGCAAGGGTAGAACCAGGCGATAAGGTCCGAGTGATGATGCTGGATTGGAATGAGGAAGCAGGCTAATAAAAATAGAGAACAGGAGATTTAGAATGCACCCAATTATTTCTATTGTGGGGAAATCAAAGTCTGGTAAGACCACCCTATTGGAGGGTTTGATTGCCGAGCTTAAACAGCGGGGCTACAAGGTAGCAGTCATTAAGCACGCTGGCGAGGACTTTGAGCTTGATAGAGTGGGTAAGGATAGCTGGCGACTTAGTCAGGCTGGGAGTAGCGTAGTGGCTATTAGCTCTGCCACCAAGCTGGCAGTTATTAGGCAGGTGGAGCATGACCAAAGCCCGCAAGAATTGTCTCGTTTTATTGGCTGGGACTATGACCTTATCCTGACTGAAGGATTTAAGCAGAGTAAAGCCTTTAAGATTGAGGTTCACCGTAAGGAGCAAGGTGGTGACTTGCTATGCCAACCTCAGCAACTTTTAGCCATTGTAACTGATGAGCCACTGGATATAGATGTGCCCCAGTTCTCAAAGGATGAGATTCAACCGCTAGCTGATTTAATCGAAAACAGGCTACCAGCTCTGCGTAAAGAAGACGATGTTGACCTTTTTGTTAATGATGCCTATGTGCCAACAAATCTGTTTGTTGCCAGTCTTTTGGCTAGAATCTTAGTGGCTATAGTATCCGCTCTGAAGGGGGTTGAGGAGGTAAAGAGTCTGCATATTTCGTTAAGGAGGAAGGCTTGATACTTGACGCTTCGGAGTTTGCTTTCAAACCACCACCGGCAATATCTAGGGTACGGCGCGTTTTGATTAAACCCAGTGCCTGTTACCCGGTATCATATCCGGTAACCACCAGCCGTGATATACTATCGGCGATAATAGACAGTATCAGGCAGGTCAGTGATGCCGATATTCTTTTACTTGAAGGCACGCCTGGTGGGGGGTCAATTTACCCGATATATCAGGCATTGGGCTACAATTTCCCGCGAGTGTTGACGCTAGATGTAAAGGATTGCATCTGGGTGGAGGTGGACAATCCTCTACCTAAACCGTTTGCTGTACCGACCTTCTGGGTGCCCAATGTTATCTTGTCCAGCGACTACTTGATAACGGTGGCCCCATTGAAGGTTTTTTATGGTAGCGGCAGCCTCAGCATAATGAACCTGCTCACAGTGCTGCCGAGCGCCAAGTACGCTGGTGAGGTACCGGGTAACTGGGGGGCTTTATATAGCCTGGGGATAGATAAGGTGATAGCCGACCTCTATTTTACTCTCCCCTTTGACCTGGGGATTATAGAAGGTCGCCAGAAGTTCACCGGCCGGGATGACCCCACCCAGGGTGAGGTTGAAAACTACGGCAAGGTATTTATTGGCGAGCCGTATGAGATAGATTGTGAAGCCTCAGCAGCACTGGGGCTTAAGACAGGGTATCTTGACCTGATTAAGGAAGCCAAGGCAGAGTTTGAGATTTAACTTGGTAAGCAGTTTTTGTGGATAAAGATATAACTATTGACGAAGTTAAGCCACGCTGGTCTATTGACTTAGATTGGTATGGGCAGAATAATCGCTCATTTTTTGCCGTGGCCAAGAGTTGCTTATGCCCCAAATGTCGGGAACGACTGAAGGCAGGTGAGGGGGAAACTTCGGCGGCTGAGCTTTTGACTACTATTAAAGATTGCTGCTCCAAAACCCCGGATTTTATAACTGATAAGCTACCTATTTTAGAGAGTATATTCCGCCTTTTCCTGGCTAGTGATAACCAACCCCTTGATTTGGAGGAGCTGGGGAGGCAACTGGCTCAGTGGCGTGGTGACGATACCTACCGCACTTCGGCAGAGATTTTATCCCGTCTTCTCAGCCAGGACCAATACTATGGGCTAAGGCAGGTTACTGAGTTGCCGAAACCAGAAGACTAGCTAGTACCTTACGCTGAAGCCGGGATAGCTTCCGGTATATTCTGACCAGTTGGTTATTACCTTTTCCACCTTAGATGCCGGCGGTCCGACCTTAAGGTAGCTGATTAGCTGTTCTAACTGCTGCCTTTCCCCCTCAGCGTTTACCTCCACGGCTTCGCCACCGGGCAGGTTGCGCACATAGCCGGTTAGACCTAGCTCGGTAGCCCGCCTGGATACGAAGGCGCGGAAGAAAACACCTTGAACATAACCGTATACTATTGCCTGAACCGAGGCTAGGTCAGTCATTGCTTATCTTATTACAACCTTACTGGGAGCGGGAAGTTATGTTTATCCAATCGGTACAAACCCTGCTGGTGAGCCAGGTTAATGGCTTCAGAGAACTCCCGCCTACTTACCGGACGGGAAAGTAGTGGTATATCAAAAGCCTTATAGCAGGGGTGATACTGGGCCATAATGTTCAGGTAGGTATTGGTCGAGACCTCTTGAGCCAGGAAGCGCACCACCTCCTCGGTTCCAGCTAACCTATTAGGCAGCACCAGGTGCCGCACCAGGAGACCACGCTGAGCTACACCCTGCTCATCTATCTGGAGGTCAGCTACCTGGCAGTGCATCTCCTTGACGGCGGCTCTATTTACCAGCGGGTAATCTTTTATCCCGGATAATTGCTCAGCTGTTTTTTCGTCGGAATACTTCATATCAGGCATATAGATGTCAATAATCCCATCCAGAAGCTTCAGGGTTTCCACAGAATCATAGCCACCGGAGTTATATACAAGGGGCAGATAGAGACCCATTCCCACTGCCAGCTCTAAAGCTTCCAGGATATAGGGGACTACATGGGTTGGGCTTACTAGATTTATATTGTGGCAGCCCTTTGCCTGAAGGGAGAGCATCATCCTTGCCAGTTCTTCCCTGTCTACCGCACTCCCCCCACCTGATTGGCTTATAGTATAATTCTGGCAGAAGACACAGCGTAGATTACAGTAGGTAAAAAAGATGGTTCCCGAGCCATGCCTAGCGACTAGCGGTGCCTCCTCGCCGAAGTGAGGACCGTAGCTGGAAATTACAACCTGACTGGTAATGCGGCACTTGCCACTTTCACCAGCCAGGCGATTAACCCCACAGTGGCGAGGGCATAGGCGACATTCTTCCAGCGCTGACCTGGCTTTCTCAGCTCGAGCCTTTAGCTCTCCTGCACCATGAAGCTCTTGGTAAGCAGCTACCTGTCTTACTCCTCTACTTTTCGTTCCTTCTTCGCCTTCTTAATTATTTCCACTGTGGCTGGAGGTGGTAGGAAAGTAGACGGCAACACTTTCTTGGTATCCTTTTTGGTTTTCTTTGTTTCTCTTCGTCTGAAATCTCGGCTCCCCATAGTGACACCTCTATTCAAATATCAGGGCAGTAGACACAGTCAATTAAAGTTTAGCAAAGGGAGGCTACTATGTAAAGTTGGTTGGAAGTTGGTCTAGTGCTGAGCGGGCAGCTTCAGTCTCGGCGATTTTCTTACTCTTACCTGAACCCCTACCCAGCACGGTATCACCCACCCTTACTTCAACAGTGAACCTCTTGTCGTGGTCTGGTCCCACTGCTTCTACCACATGATAGGTAGGTGCCGACTGCTGCCTAGCCTGAATGAACTGCTGAAGCTGTGATTTATAATCGGCTACTGCATCCTGGCTAACCACTTTCTCAAGCTCTTTACCAAGTAACCCTATGATGAAATCCCTGGCAGTAGCCGAGCCCTGGTCAATGAAAATAGCGGCTATCACTGCTTCTAGGGCACCAGCTAGGTTAGCCGGTTTATGCCGACCGCCGCTTGTCTCTTCACCCTTTCCCAAATACAGGTAGTCGCCGAGCTTGATAGTTCTTGCCATACGGCTCAAGGTATCTCGGCGCACCAGAGCCGAGCGGAGCTTAGTCATTTCCCCTTCAGTGAAGTGTGGAAAATCTTGGTATAGCTTTTCAGCGATAACAAGGTCTAAAACAGCATCACCCAGAAATTCTAGCCTCTCATTGGAGGCCGGGGCAAAGCCAGGGTTCTCGTTAAGGTGAGAGCGGTGAACCAGGGCTTGCTCCAACAGGGACTGGTTGTTAAAGGAAATGTCCAGGGTTTGTTGCAGAGCAGCTAAATCAGCCAAAGCTATAGCTCCTTACTTAAACTACCTTTTTAACCTACTAGTTCAGCATAAACAGGTCAGGTCGGACATGTCAACTATTTTGTTATTACCTGACCTTATATTGCCGAAGATATTGATTTACTTGAACCAGATGGCGTATACTAAATTTAAGGACAGATAATAACCTGTCCGGCATTAAGCATGAGGAGGTATCCAGATGCCTGAAGAAGTAATTGGAAAGGTGAGCGACTTCTTCGCCAGACCAGTGGTAGCCGGTATTGAGCTAACCACAACCCTGAAGCTAGGCGACAAAATCCATATTAAGGGGTATACTACTGATATTGAACTCACCGTTGACTCAATGCAGATTAACAATGTAAATGTTAATGAAGCAAAAGCCGGAGATGCGGTTGGTATCAAGGTTAGTGAGCGGGTAAGAAGGGGAGATACTATCTATAAGGTTATCGACTGAAGGAAATATTGGCTACCCCCATTGAAGTTATAGGGAGTAAAAAATGACGGTCAAGGTATTAATTGAGCGCCGTGTGAAAGATGGCAAAGAAGGCAACCTAATTGAACTACTGAATAAACTGCGGGCTGAATTAATCTCACAGCCAGGCTATATCTCGGGTGAGCTACTCCTAAGTGTGACGGATAAATCTAGTATCTTTGCCCTCAGCACCTGGTTAAGCACACTTGACTGGAAATCCTGGGAAGGTAACCCCAAGCGTCTAGAGATTGAGTCTAAAATTGAATTGCTATTAACTGAGCCAGCAAGGTTAACTGTAGCTACATCTTTGTAGCCGCTATTTACTCTAATAATTAGCCTATGCTCTTGAGCAAGTTAGCCATTTCAATGGCATTCACCGCGGCTTTAAAGCCTTCGTTCCCCTCCTTAGCCCCCGCCCGTTCAATAGCTTGCTCTAGGTTATCAGCAGTGATTACGCCATAGATAACCGGCAGCCCGGTCTCCAAACCCACGTTAGCAATACCCTTAGTCACCTCAGCGGCGATGTATTCAAAGTGAGGTGTGCCGCCACGAATCACAGCACCAAGGCAGATAACCGCATCATACCGCTTAGTCTCGGCTAGTTTCTTGGCTACCAGCGGAATCTCAAATGAGCCCGGTGCCCAGGCAATATCCATATCCTCCTGGTTAACCCCATGGCGAAGTAAGGCATCCTGTGCCCCCTCAAGTAGTTTTTTGGTAATAAACTCGTTAAAACGGGAGATGACCAGCCCAAACTTCAGCCCCTTCCCCAGTAACATACCTTCAAAAGGCTTGCTCATTACCTTCTCCTTTTATTTATTTTGCTGTCCTAATTATCATCGGCACTAGGCACCTCCAAGAGATGACCTAATTTTTTCTTTTTGGTCTCCAGATAACCGCGGTTGTAGGGATTAGGAGGAGTGATAATAGGCACCGTCTCCACCACTTTGAGTCCATAACCTTCCAAGCCTATCACCTTTTTTGGATTGTTGGTGAGCAGGCGAATGTTATGTAAGCCCAACTCAGCCAGAATTTGAGCACCAATGCCGTAGTCCCGCAGGTCTGGCGCAAAGCCCAGGGACAGATTTGCCTCCACAGTGTCCATTCCCTTATCCTGAAGAGCATAAGCACGAATCTTGTTATGGAAACCAATGCCTCGCCCTTCTTGCCTCATATACACGAAAACACCTCGTCCCTCATTAGCGATGTTCTGCATTGCCAGAGCAATCTGCTCACCGCAATCACAACGAAGACTACTAAATACATCACCGGTAACACATTCGCTATGAACTCGAACTAACACCGGCTCCCGGGTAGATATATTTCCCATCACCAAGGCCAAGTGTTCATCAGGGTCTATATCACTTTTGTAGGCAAGAGCAATGAACTCGCCGTATTTTGTTGGAAATTTAGCCTCAGCTACCCGGTGCACCAGGCTTTCATGACGACAGCGATAGGCAATAAGGTCGGCTACAGTTATAACCTTAATCCCATGCTTCTCTGAGAATGCCTCAAGCTGAGGTAGCCGAGCCATAGAGCCATCTTCATTCATAATCTCACAGATAACCCCTGCCGGGTAAAGACCGGCTAGCCTGGCTAAATCAACTATAGCCTCGGTATGCCCTACCCGCACCAGAACGCCACCCTCTCTTGCCTGTAGCGGAAACATATGCCCCGGACGGACTAAATCCTCAGGTTTAGTCGCCGGGTCAATTACCGCTCTTATCGTCTCGGCTCTATCTGCTGCTGAAATACCTGTGGTTACTCTGTGTTTAGCTTCAACAGACACAGTAAATGCTGTAGAAAACTTTGAGGTATTCTCGCTCACCATCAATGGAATCCTCAATTCATCTAACCGCTTGCCTATTACGGGCAGGCAAATCAATCCTCTGGCATGCATTGCCATAAAGTTAATAGCTTCAGCAGAAACCTTCTCAGCGGCTAGAGCTAGGTCACCCTCATTTTCTCTACCCTCATCATCAACTATGATAATTAATTTGCCCGCCTTTATGTCCTCAATGGCTTCAGGAATAGTTGATAAGCCCATGCCTATTCCTCCTAAATAATTAGGCTACTAAAAACCCGTGCTCCTGTAAAAAATCAACGGTTATCCCCGGGCGGCGAGGCTGGGTAAGTTGGTCTACATATTTGGCAATAATATCTACCTCCAGATTGACCAGGTCTCCAACCCGCCGGCTACCCAGATTAGTATGTTTCTGAGTATAGTCAACAACAGAAACCTGAAACGAGCTGGTCTCTTTAGTCACCACGGTTAGACTGACCCCATCAACAGCAATAAAACCCTTCTCCACCACATAGTGCATCACTTGAGGAGAGGCTTCAAATCTAATTATTATTGCCCCACCATCCCATTTAGTAGACGCCACTCTTCCGGTATCATCCACATGCCCCTGGACTAAATGCCCGCCTAACTGCCCGCCTAGAGCTAGAGGTCGTTCCAGATTAACCCCATCCCCAGCCTGCAGTAAACCAAGGTTACTCCGCTTTAATGTCTCCGGCATTACATCGACTGAAAACGAGTCGGTGTTAAGATTAGTTACCGTCAGACATACCCCGTTAACCGCAATACTTCCGCCCAGCTCCATCCTCTGGAGAACCTGGCTGGCGGCAATAACAAGATTCCCAGATTGCGCTGAACTAACTCTACCTACCTCTTCTATAATCCCGGTAAACACTCTCGCTCCTTAACATATCCGCTGACCATCAAGTCTTCGCCAAACCTTTCCAGGCTAACCCGCTCTAATTTAAGTGAGTCTACCACTTTATCAACCCCTTTACCACCCACCGCCGTCTTTGCCTTGTCTCCACCAATAATAATCGGGGCAATAAAGGCAATAACCTTATCTACCAGCCCACAGTCAAATAAGGAGCCAAGAAGGAGGCCACCACCCTCGACTAAAACACTGGTAATTTCTCGCTCACCTAATGCTTTTAACAGCCTCTCCAAATCCACTTGACCTTCTGGCGAGGGTAATTCCAGCACTTCAGCGCCAACCTCAGCGAAGGCTGTTTTCTCCTCCAGCGTAGCTGGCTTGCCTAGAGCCAGGAGCGTTTTGCCTGGCTCGCTAAATACTTGAGCTGTCAGCGGTGTGCGCCCCTTACCATCGGCAATAACCCGGAGCGGTTGCTTTCTCGCCGTTCCACCTTTGCCGCCACAACACCTGGTAGTAAGGTGAGGGTCATCAACCAGAACGGTATTCACTCCGGCCATAATAGCATCAGCAGTATAGCGTAAGTTATGGACATGCTTCCTTGCCTCCTCACCGCTAATCCACTTGGAATCACCGCTCTTAGTGGCAATCTTACCATCCAAACTCACCGCAAATTTTGCGGTAACAAAGGGCATACCAGTAGTAATAAATTTGGTATAGGCTTCATTAACCTGTCTAGCCTCCGCCTCGTGCTCACCTACATATACCTTAATGCCTTCCCTCTCCAGCTCGTCTTTGCCCCGTCCTGAAACTAGCGGATTAGCGTCAAGCATCGCCATGTGGACCTCACTAATGCCGGCGCTAACGATTGCCTGGCTACATGGTGGGGTTCGACCATAATAGCAGCATGGCTCTAAAGTAACATACATCACGCCGCCTCGGGCTTGTTCACCGGCCTGCTTCAAGGCTACTACCTCGGCGTGAGGGGAGCCTGGTGGTTGGGTGTAGCCCTGCCCAACAACCACACCATTCTTAACCACTACCGCCCCTACCGCCGGGTTAGGGCTCACCTGTCCCAAAGCTAACTTAGCCAGGGAAAGCGCCTGCTCCATATAGTCCATACTATTGCTATTCTAGCACCTCCCCTCAAAAAAGTGCAACTCTGGGATGGCAAGAAGGCTATTAAACTGAGGGCGTTTAGTAGTACCTCATCAGCCTCGGCTAGAAAGATAGAGGCAGATAGGGTATAATTAGGATTAAATCTAGGGGGCTAAATGAGGACTTTTCTCCGCGAGGTTCTGGTAACACTCATACTGGCCGGGATAATCTTCCTACTATTACAAGCCACTGTCCAGAGTTCTGTCGTGGTCGGTTCCAGTATGGAGCCTGGTCTTGAGGAAGGACAACGATTATTAGTTAATAAGGTTATTTATAAGTTCCATGAACCGGAGAGAGGGGATGTAATTGTATTTCAACTTGAAAACCGGCAAGTGGATTATATTAAACGCATCATTGGCTTACCTAGCGAGTCTGTAGAGATAAAACAGGGGAAAGTTCATATTCATAAAGAAGATGGCAATGTCTTGCCACTGGATGAGCCCTATATTAAAGAAATGCCTAGCCGTCCTTCTAGCGGAGATACAGTTCCGGAGAATGAATATTTTGTTCTTGGTGACAACCGCAATAATAGCAATGATTCACGCAACGACTGGACGGTAAAGGGCGAAGACATAATTGGCAAGGCCTGGTTACTAATCTGGCCACCAAGTAAATGGGGGGTCGTTACTAACTACTCCCTACCTTAGACAAAAGGAGACATACCTGTGGAAGTAGAAGAAATCTTTCAAAAATCAGGGGCGATACTTAACGGGCACTTCTTGCTCGCCTCCGGGCTACACTCCCCTATCTATTGGGAGAAATTCCGAGTTTTACAATTCCCCAGCTATACTGAACAGCTCTGCCGCAAAATTTCTACCCACTTTAAGCAGCAGAGAGTCCAGGTAGTGGCTGGACCTACTACTGGTGGCATTATCCTAGCTTTTGAGGTAGCCAGACAGTTGGGAGTACGCGGCATATTTGCCGAGAAGGAAGGCGCTGCGAGGGCTTTCAGGCGCGGCTTCAGCATTAACCCCGGTGAGCGAGTCCTTATTGTCGATGACATCCTGACTACAGGCAGCTCCATACGCCAGGTTATGGCAGCAGCAACCAAGCAGGGCGGCATAGTAATCGGTATCGGCGTATTAGTTGACCGTTCTGAGCAAGGAGTAGAATTTGGCGTTCCCCTTTTCAGTTGTCACCGTTCAATAACCCCAACCTATACACCGCAGGGTTGCCCATTGTGTGCGGCGCAAATCCCCCTGGTCAAACCTAGTGGCAGCTAAAATAGGCTGACGAACAAGAAAACTAGATGAGTTGATGAGAATGCAAAGTAAAAATTCCTATGATAAGCCGGCTCTTGACTACTTATTTCACCCCAGGTCAATAGCAATTGTCGGGGTTTCAACTAAGACAAACAAATTAAATCCTGCACAAATATTTATTGAACCTCTGCTTAACTGTGGGTACAAGGGTAAAATCTATCTGGTAGGCCGTGGTAGTGAAATACTCGGCTTAAAGATTTATCCTAGCATCAAGGACGTACCTGGAGCAATAGATTATGCTATATCAGCTATCCCGGCTCAAAATACACCCCAGCTAATAGCTGATTGTGCGACTAAAGGGGTAAAGGCAGTCCACATGTTTACCGCTGGCTTTAGTGAACTAGGCAGCGAAGAAGGAAAGCAACTGGAATCGCAGATAGCGAGTATAGCTCGCCAGAAGGGCATTCGAATTATCGGTCCAAATTGTGTGGGATTATACTGTCCTCAAACCGGCCTATCATTTGGCTCAAAGTTCGCCAAAGAAAGTGGACATGTTGGCTTTATCGTCCAGAGTGGTGGCAACAGCATATATGCCACTCAAGAAATCATTGCGCATGGTGTTTACTTCAGCAAGGTTATCAGCCATGGCAACGGTTGTGACCTGAGCGAATCTGATTTTCTTGAATATCTCAGTCAGGACCCTGAGACCAAGATAATCGCTGCTTATATTGAAGGGGTAAAGGATGGGCAACGTTTTATCAAAGTGTTAAGGCAAGCAGCTAGAGTAAAACCAGTTGTAATATATAAAGGTGGGACGACTGAAACTGGACGTAAAGTGGCAGCGTCACACACCAGCGCTATAGCTGGTTCAGCTAGGACATGGCGTAGCCTGTTACGGCAGGCAGGTGCTATCCAAGCAGATAGCCTTGAAGAACTAATTGATGTAGTCTTAGCACTTAACTATATGGCACCGCCCCGTGGGAATAACATTGCGGTAATTGGGGTGGGGGGTGGAGCCAGTGTCTATGCTGCCGATGCCTGTTCAAATGCCGGCTTAACCCTGCCAGCGCTGCCAGTAGAGATTAGGCTGAAGCTGAAGGATATTTTTGGAGGTGAAGCTGGGAAGATGTTTAATAACCCTCTAGATTTAGCCCCTAGAGGTAGGCAACGCCCAATTGAGAAAGCGATTGAAGTAATTGCTAACTATGACCAGATTGACTTGCTGCTCATACACATAGGATTTGACATATTTCCTGTATCTATGGTGAACTCATTCGGAATATATATTGACTCGGTTATCAAGCTGAGCAAGAAGATAAATGAGCGTAGTGCAGTTGTTTTAAACTTTATTACTCAGACTGAATCCAAACAGATTGCCTCGGAGGCACAGGTAGCGCTCAGTAAAGCCGGATTTGCGGTATATCCTTCAATCAGCCGGGCAGCCAAGGCTATCAGCAAGCTTATTCAGTATTACCTGGCTAAAAACGCCTAACTTCTGCCAAACTCCTTGCTCAACTGCCCTGAGCTGAGACAAATCACTGTTGGTCTACCATGGGGGCAGGTATGGGGAATAGCTGCCTGCTCCAGTTGCCGCACCAGTTCACGCATTTCATCATCAGTTAACGTCTGCCCGGCTCTTACGGCACTGTGGCAAGCCATAGACATAGCTATAGTCTCCGCCCAATCACCTTTATCGCCTCCAGAGTCTAACAACTCCCTCATCATTCCCGCCCAGTCTTTGTTATAAAGCAGAGCTGGCACCGCCCTGACCAGATAGGTTCTATCGCCGAAAGGCTCAATAGTGAAGCCAAATTCAGCTAAGCTTTCATAGCCTGATTTCAGAACCTCGTCCTGCTTGGGATTAACCTCAAATGTTACCGGCTCAAGTAATCCTTGAACCTCTATTTCTTGCTGTGCCCTCTGGTGCTTAATCTTCTCAAAAAGGACGCGCTCGTGGGCGGCATGCTGGTCAATAAGATATAGCCCATCAGGACCCTCAGCGATAATATAGCTGCTCAACAGCTGACCCAATACCCGCAGAACCGGCAGAGATACCACTGGCATCTGAGGAGCCACTGGCAGCGAACTGTTAAGACTACCGACCTCGGTTTGTGCCCATAATGCTTGCCTTGGTGGTGAGGGTGATACATATGGCGCAGCTACTTCCTCGATTTTAGGCACTGGCGTTTGCTCAATTAGAGTCCGCCTTACTGCCCGCTGAACAGCACTAAAAACCATGTGCTCATTTCGGAACTTTACCTCTGTCTTGGTCGGGTGGATATTAACATCTATCTCCTGCGGCGACAGTGAAATATTAACGATGGCAACAGGATGCTTCCCCGTCGTTAAAAGTCCGTGATAAGCCTCCTCTACCGCCCAAGCCAGCAGTCGGCTACTTATCCAGCGGCGGTTGACAAAGAAGCTGAGGTAACCCCGCCCGGAACGGCTTACTGATGGTGAGCCAATCATACCGGTTACTAGGAGCGATGAAACCGCTGTCCGGCTCTCCCATTCCCCATCCCGGCGGTTAATCTCCAGCATATTCCGAGCCACCTCCACGCCATAAACCTCAATCACGCTATCTATTAGGTGACCATTGCCCGGGGTTCTCAGCGCCACCCTGCCATCGATAAGCAAGGTAAATTTAACCTCGGGGAAGGTAAGGGCATATTGACTGACCACATTGGCTATGTGGCTATTTTCCGTAGCCAGCGACTTGAGGAATTTTAGTCTTGCCGGCACCTTGCGAAACAGATTTCGCACTGTAACCGTAGTCCCCGGAGACCGCCCCTGACTTCTCCTATTAACCATAGCACCATCCCGCAAACCAAGGTAAGTGCCTGCCGACTCGCCGGTAACGCAGGTAACAATATCAACCTCAGCTACGGCGGCTATGCTGGGTAGCGCCTCACCACGAAAGCCAAGGCTTGAAATAGACTCCAAATCGTCCAGGCTACCTATCTTGCTGGTAGCATAGCGGTCAAAGGCAAGCTCCACCTCATCACATGGAATCCCGGCTCCGTTATCGGTTACCCGAATCAAGCTTACCCCACCACCCCTGACCTCAATAGAAACCTGACTGGCGCCAGCATCCAACGAGTTCTCCACCAGTTCTTTGACTACTGACGCCGGTCTCTCCACCACCTCGCCAGCGGCAATCTGCGATACTACTTCTTTGTCTAAAACTTTAATAGGCATATCAAACTTAATTATACACGCTTCCGTGTAATATGTCAATAGTTTTTAGAAAATTATTCTAGCTTTTCAAATTGGGCAAAATTTAACGAGAGCTTCTTAATTCCTACCCCTTTAAAAACAACCACCACCTCGGTATCATCCTTCGCCGGCTTTAGGCTGACCACCACACCGTCACCAAACTGGGCATGGCGGACATGGTCGCCAGCCTTCAACTGCGGAGCCGCCGGGCTAGGAGCAGTAGCCTTGTTCCATGAATACACAGCCTGAGTGGCTAAACTGTCTTCCCCCTGCCACAGACCACCACCGGTCATTAGATGCTGTGGTATATCTGCCAAGAAACGCGACGGTCGGTTTACGGTGCTGCTCCCCATCAGGCTACGGCGAAAGGCACGAACCAGATATACCCTCTGCTTGGCTCTGGTTACACCGACATAACAGAGTCGCCTCTCCTCCTCCATCTGCCCCGGGTCATCAAACGACTTAAAATGGGGCAAAATACCATCCTCCATGCCAACAATGAACACCACCGGGAATTCCAGACCCTTGGCCTGATGCAGGGTAATCAGGGTTACCGCGTCCATACTTTCATCAAGCCCATCTACATCAGATACCAGCGTTACCCCCTCGAGAAAGGCGGCTAAGCCTTCAGGAGGTTTTAAATCACCATACTCCTGGGCTACAGTGCGAAGCTCAAGGATATTGTCCCAGCGCTCATCTCCATCTACCTTGTTTAATATATATTCCCTATAGCCAGAGCCTTTCACAACCAAATCAAATAAATCAACCAGGTTCAGCTCCCGACTACGGGCAATAAACTCCTCTATCAAGCCTAGAAAGCTAGCCAGTACCCTGGTGATACGAGGGTTAAACGCATGCCCATCACTATCCTTTTGCTCAACTATAAGCTGCAATGCCTTATATTCGGGGACACCCATAGACTTTGCCCAGCGAGTTAGCTCACTCAGGCTACGCTGTCCGATACCACGCCCGGGAACATTGATTATTCTTAGCAGGCTAACGCTATCATAAGGGTTCTGGATAAGCCGGAGATAGGCAATAATATCCTTAATCTCTCGACGCTCATAGAAGCGGGTACCAGCCACCAGCCTATAGGGTGTCCCATAACGAACAAAAGCCTCCTCAAGGGCTCTTGACTGGGCATTAGTCCGATACATTACCGCACAATCGCCCAACCTAACTCTCCCCTGCCCTGCCAGGCGCTCGACCTCACTGACGACAAACTGGGCTTCCTCATGCTCAGTATAGGTCTCAACCACCGTAGTTAGTTCCCCCGACTCGTTATCTGTCCACAACTCCTTGGGTTTGCGCTGTTGATTGGCTGAGATTATGCAAGATGCCGTTTCCAGAATCTTTTTGGTTGAGCGATAGTTCTGCTCAAGCAGCACCAGCTTAGCCTCAGGGTAGTCCTTCTCAAAACTGAGAATATTGCGCAGGTCGGCAAACCGCCATGAGTAAATTGATTGGTCAGGGTCGCCAACAACACATATATTGCGATACCTCCCGCCCAGTTGCTTTATTAATTCATACTGAACCAGATTGGTATCCTGAAACTCATCTACCAGAATATGCCGGTATCTTGACTGGTATCTGGACAGGGTCTCCGGGCTGTGCCTGAATAGCTGTACCGCCTTCATTAGCAAGTCATCAAAGTCCAGAGCGCTACTTTCAGTTAGCAGCTGCTGATAGCGCTCATAGACACGCCCGACTACCTCTTCAAAATAGCTGTGGGTGTGCTGGATATAATCTGGTGGGGTTAACATACGGCTCTTAGCCGCTGAAATGGCTGAGCGTATGGCCCGGGGCACATATTGCTTGGGGTCAAGACCTACTTCCTGAATACTACGCTTCATTAGGCTTAGCTGGTCTTCTTCATCATAGATTACAAATCTGGAGTCAACGCCTATTGCGTTGCCATCTATACGCAAAATACGGGCACAGATGGCGTGAAAGGTGCCTAAAGTTATATCTTTAACTGAGCCACTAACCAGCCGGTTAAGCCTATCCTCCATTTCCCTGGCGGCTTTATTGGTAAAAGTAACCGCCATAATCCAGTGCGGGTTAATGCCGCAAACCTTAATAAGGTAGGCAACACGATGAGCAATAACCCGGGTCTTACCACTGCCCGGACCGGCCAAAATCAGCACCGGTCCATCAATTGCCTCTACGGCTTGCCTCTGCCCTGGATTGAGCTCAGCCAAAATATCCATCTAGCTCATTATAACATTGGCACAGGTGAGTTCAAAGAGGCTATGTATTAGGGGTAGATTGAAGGGGCTTCGCCCCTTCAAAAATAATTCTTCCCCCTCTCCTTATTAAGGAGAGGGGGATACAGGGGGTGAGGTTAATAGAATAATCAATTTTTCTAGAGGAGCATAAGGGTGAAGAACAAAAAGAGGACAAACCTATCGTAGCCTACCCCTGATAGATATACAGAGGCTGGTTATCAGTAATTAGTCTTGTCTGCTTGGAAAGCTCACCTCTCAGGTGTTTAGGCAGTGAGAACATCCCCTGGTGGGTCAGCCCATCATAAAACCTCAGGCTGTTAAGTGACCGGGCTGAAATCCGGCTGTCCACCTCCTCAACTGAAAGCCGAAGCGGGTCAAGATTTACCGAGGCTAGGCAAAACCCCCACGGACCACCAAAGCAGGGGACATCCACCTGATAGGGGCAAACTATAGGAAAAACGCTTTTCAGCGTGTTATTTACTGCGTTAAAGTTTAATAGCTCAGTCCAGGCTGCCGACCCGGCCTGAACAGTAATAATTCCATTGTCGGTAAGTCGGTCTCGAACTAGTTGATAAAATTCCTGAGTATAAAGTAAATATGCTGGACCCTCCTCTATAGGGTCAGGTAAATCAATAATGATTATGTCAAATTTTTCCTTAGAGTTAGCCAGATACTCTCTGGCGTCAACATGTTTCAGTTCGGTTCGCTTGTCTTCAAAAGAGCCCTGACTGTAGTTGGGCAAGTATTTTTTGCAAAGAGCTATTACCTCGGCATCGATGTCAACCATCACCGCCCGTTTTACCGTGTTATGAGACAATACCTCCCTAAGGGTGGCGCCTTCACCACCACCGGCGATAAATACTGTTTCCGGGCTGGGATGAGTTATCATTGCTGGTTGAACAAGGGCTTCGTGATAGACAAACTCATCAGCCTCACTGGACTGAATCTTGCCATCCAGCACCAAGCACTTGCCGAAGCTGCCGCTACGAATAATTTCGGCAGATTGGAACTTTGTCTGCCCGGTATACAGCACCTCTTCGAGACTGTGCAGTTGAATTAAATCCCGGCTTACTCTATCGTAAAACCATTTATCAGGGTCAGTATCCATAACTTTTACCCCAAACCACTCTATATATCTAACATGCCTCGTTGCATCTCAACTATAGAGTGGTTTTTGCTGCCAAGCTTCCTTATCAGTATCTGCGCTGCCTTCTCTGGCTGAACAGAATTGCCACAGGTAAAGATATCGGCGGCAACATAACCATACTCTGGCCAGGTATGAATAAGTAGATGAGATTCGGCAATAATCACCACCCCACTTACCCCATGAGGATTAAACTGGTGAAAGGATTCCCCCAATACTATAGCCCCAGCCTCAGTTGCCGCCGCCAGCAGAGCATCTCTAAGAAAGCCTATGTCGTTTAACACATCCTTATCGCAGTCCTTCAGCTCCAGAAGTAAATGTTTTCCTAATGCATTCAATCACCTGCCCTCCTTAGAAGATTTTACTCAGTGCTCTGGTCTCTAAGTCAAACCAGGCACAAGCTAGATTGTATAACAATATGCTTACTTTAATCAATACCCTCACCGGATTCGTGTTTAGCCCAGCGCTCTATACACCGCCTGAAAATCAAAATGCTGCTCCATAATTTCAGTAAGCTTGGGCAGCTTTTTCTCCTGGTTAAATCTGGTCTTGGCGAGTCTGTCCTCAATACTCGCCACAGTGGCAATAGTATCACTCCCGACCAAAATAATGGGGGCTTTTTTACCCTCAGCGCTATGGAGGACAGACGGGATTGGTGCAGTATCACCACAAAGAATAAGACATTTAGTTGGCGTCTCCAGAGCTGCCAGTTGCATATCCGGTCGCTCGCCTCTGACCACTACTGCTTTATTGGTCTTGCGACCAAAGTATTCTGGACCGGGGTCAACAGTCATTGCCCCGAGCATAAAGTTCTCCACTAACTCCGCCGATTGCTCAGCACAACATAATATTTCTCCTTGAATATGCTCAGCCAGCTCACCTACAGTTAAAGTAAATAAAGCCCTATCCTCAGGAAGCACCCCTAAAATATTTATCCCTGCCTCAGCAAGCTGCCTAGACACCTCAGCCGACACATGCTCTACCTGACTTGTTGGCACCTTGTTCAATACTACACCCAGCAAATATTCCCCAAAATCCTTAAAGCTATTAATCTTTGCCTTAGATAACTCTCCAGAATAGCTCTCGACAATAATCACCCTGGCATCTAGCGCCTCGACTATATCCCGTTGGTAAGTGCCCTCTACAATAACCACATCTTTGCCCTGAGAAACCCGGGCACAGGCCTCCTTAACTTTGTTTGCCAGATTATCTTGGTCACTGATAGCTGGGCAAATACTACTAGTAGGCTCCTCCAAAGCCAAAATGTGCTTCATAAATACAGCATCACTGTCAATACCGTCCACTTTTTCACCGATAATCGGCTTAAGAAAACCTATTTTCCTGCCATCAGCCAGCAAACGCTTACCCAGCCCGGCGCAGATTGCCGTCTTACCCGCAGCTCCTTCCGGAGAGGTCACATATAAAGTAGCCAAATCATACCTCCTATTACATGCATACCAGTCTATTATAATTCCTCAACATTAATTGGTAAAGGGGAGATTAGAAAGTAGCGTTTCTAAATACCCCCTCATTGGTTTTGTTCGGTTTTGATGTATAATATAATAAGAGCAAATGGGTTCAGGAGTGTGAGCTATGGATACGAATGTAATCTATTGTGGTGATTGCCTTGTAAAGTTAAAAGACATACCAGACGAGAGTATAGACTTAATCTATATTGACCCGCCGTTTAGCTCTAATCGTAATTATGTGGCATTTTGGCAGGAACAAGAAAAAAGACATTTTGAGGATAGGTTTGAAAATGTCAGGGCATACTTGGATTATATGAAGCCTAGAATAGAGGAACTATATAGAGTTATGAAGCCGACGGGTAGTTTCTACTACCATTGTGATTGGCACGCTTCACATTACGTTAAAATGTTACTAGACAGCGATTACTTATTTGGCTATTCAAATTTCTTAAACGAAATCATTTGGCATTATAGAAGATGGACTGGCTCATCAAGGAATTATTTAAGAATGCACGATGTTATCTTGTTTTATGCCAAAGACAAAAGTAAGCATAGATTTAATCCGCCATTTACTTCATATACATCAAAGTCATTTGCTAGGAAACAACATTACCATACAAGAATAAAAGGGGATGATGTATATGTGACTTCAATTTCACCTAAAGGTGTAAAGGAAAACGATGTATGGATTATACCTGTAATAAATTCTCAAGCTAAAGAAAGACTAGGCTACCCCACACAAAAGCCCGAAGCTCTGTTAGAGAAAATAATAAAGGCAAGTAGCAACGAAGGTGACATAGTGCTGGATGCATTTTGCGGTTGTGGGACTACTTTGGTTGTAGCACATAGGGAGAAACGAAGGTGGATTGGAATTGATATATCTCCTACATCTTGCAGAGTAATGGCTAAACGATTAGAAGCTACTACGGGCATTCAAGAAGGGAGAGATTTCTCCGTTCAAGACATGCCCAAGTCTGTTGATGAATTGAGACAATACCCTGCTTTTGAATTCCAGAACTGGGCTGTTAATGCTCTTGGCGGAGTGCCGAATAAGGTTAAGGTAAGAGATATGGGTATAGATGGAAAGTTATATCCGATTGAGGATATTAAAAAAGAGAGGAAGGAAGGCATTGACCTGTTTGGCGAAATAGACCGCTATATCCCCATTCAAGTAAAACGCACTGACCAAGTAGGCAGACCTGATATAGAAAATTTTGAGATAGCAATGAAACGAGATAAAAGAGAAAAAGGTATATTTATAGGATTTGATTTTAGCCGTGACGCGCTAAAAGAAATTCGTAGGGCTGAGAGAGAAGATGGCTTACTCATAGAGCCAAAAACTGTAAGCCAAATTGTTGAAGACCAATTAGATAAAAGTCTACTCTAACCCACCAACTACAACCGAGTAGAACCCCCACATTGGTGCTACTCATTCTTAGTTGCTGCTACTTTACAATTTGTATTCATGACATATAGCACTTTTAATGACCCCTAGTTGCTATCTCAAGTTGTTCTTCGGTCCATTCTGGATGCATTCGTCTGAAGCTTTCTTTGAGTGCATCATAGTCTTTTGCCGCTTTGGCTTCTCTAACTTTTCTACGGGCATCTTGGTAGTCATAATATAACCCTATCAGAAATATCATAAGGAAAATAGAGGCTAAAATAAACATAATAATTGAGCCTACAGAGTAATCTTTGATTAAGAATGATGCAATCCCCGCTGACCCAACAAAAGCTGCCAAAAATGCTTGCCATGCACGTCTATAGAAGTCTAGCATACGCTATATTATACGCCTTAGAAACATAAACATCTAGTGTGTTGCCTCCTGTCATTATTTGTCCATTCTTATGCCTGAATCAGATAAAACCGTTATTGGCTAAAACGCCAACTAAGATTGAGTAAAACCCCCCACATTGAAAATATTGCAATAATTTGTTTAGTGTGTTATAATATTAGTTTAGTAAAATCAAAGATGTAAACTTGAACCTTTAAGCTAGTCCAGCGAGGCTGGCAAGGGGAAATACAGGGAAGTTTAAGAACAAGAACCTCTTGCCAGCAATAGCAAGAGGTATTTTTATGGCTAAAAAAATCATAATGACCCCAGATGATATTAGCCGAACCCTGGCTCGTATTGCCCATGAAATTACAGAGCGAAATAAGACTACTCAGCACCTGATATTTATTGGCATGCGTACTCGCGGTGTGCCTCTAGCCAGACGGCTAGCTGCCAATATAGAAAACTTCACCAAATTGAAAATTCCAGTCGGTGCTTTAGACATCAGCCTGTATCGAGACGACCTCTCCTCACTAAATCCGCAGCCTGTCGTCCAGCGCACTGATATTCCAGTCAATATTGACGACAAAGCCATAGTGTTAGTTGACGATGTTCTATACACTGGACGCAGCACCCGCGCCGCTATGGATGCCCTTATTGACCTGGGACGACCCCGGTCAATTCAACTAGCCGTGCTTATTGACCGCGGTCACCGTGAAATGCCTATAAGGCCTGACTATGTCGGTAAGAATATACCAAGCTCCAAACATGAAGAGATACAGGTCAAACTAGTAGAAACTGACGGCATGGATGGCGTAACCATCGTAAGTAAAGCCAAGGCCAAGACACTCAAGAGCGAATTAAGGGAGGCAGGCTACTTCAAAAGGGGGTATTATGGCTCTGGCAAATAGAAGTCTGGTAACCATAGATGATCTGTCCAACGGGGAAATAGAGGCGCTGTTTTGCTTAGCTGATAAGATGGCAGACTCCATGGACGAGCAGTTTGGTGTATGCCACAGCAAGATAATGGCGAGCCTATTTTTTGAGCCTAGCACCAGGACACGGCTCTCATTCGAGACGGCAATGCACCGACTTGGCGGTAGTGTTATTACTGCATCGGATGTCGGAGCAACTTCACTATCTAAAGGTGAAAGTATTGCTGATATGGCTAGAGTGGTCGGGAGCTACGCTGATATAATTGTCATCCGACACCCCTGGGAGGGAGCAGCCAAGGTAGTTGCTGACTACGCTGGCGTACCGGTAATAAACGCTGGTGACGGAGGTCATGAACATCCGACCCAGACCTTGTGCGACCTTTACACCATCAAGAAGGAAAGGCAAACCATCAAAGGGCTGAACATTGCTTTATGGGGAGACTTGAAACATGGGCGAACAATACATTCACTAACTTATGCCCTGGCTAGGTTCGGTGCCACTATCCATTTTCGTTCTAGCCCGGGCCTTGAGCTTCCAGAGCATGTTAAACGGAAACTAACCACAGAGTACACCGGTAGGCTGGAAAGGTATGATAATCTGAACGATGTACTGAAGGGAAGACTTTTTCCTCTGGATGCTATATACATAACACCAAGCAGACCACATCAACTGGCAAATATACCTGATGTTAGCCTGCAAGTCGAGCTGAAGGCAGGAGTTGATGCCCTTTATGTTACCAGGCTTCAGACGGAGAGACTCCCATCTACAGCCGAAGGGCAAAGATTAAAGGAGGAGTACCCGGTGGTAGATAAGAAACTCCTCAGGAAAAAGGAATTTAAGGGGACAATTGTTATGCACCCGCTGCCCCGTGTTGATGAATTAGCCTACGAATTAGATGCTGACCAGAGGAGTACGTACTTTAAACAAGCGGCACGGGGGGTGCCGGTCAGGATGGCACTTATAGCCCTGTTACTAGGGGCTAAGGAAATCTCTATTCCAAGAGAGGACGATTCCTTTATCCAGAGAATAGACTATCCCGTGTATAGGCGAGGTTTTGGAATAAGATGCTCTAATCCAGGATGTGTGTCAATAAAAGAAACGGAAACAAAGTATATTAAGCCCGAATTCAAAATAGTAGATGAACAACCCTTAACCTTGAGGTGTGTCTACTGTGAACATGAAGTTTACCCGCAGTATATCGCCAGCTCAGACTGGCATGAAGGGAAGTTAGAGAACAAGAAATACCATGGCGCCGACAGCCATTGGGCTAGAAAAATCAAGCCTGAGAATCTGATTATTTTCGATTCAGAGACTGAAGCCGAGACTCGCGGTTTCAAGCCCAGCCACTATGCCAGAGGACGCCAGAAATGATAAAGGGAAGATGAGTAAAGGATAATGAAGCCTCTGCTTATTCAAGGTGGGCGAATAGTTGACCCCAGCCAGGGGATAGATGAAATTGCTAGCCTGCTTATCACTGATAACAAATTCTCATGGATAGGCACGGGAGAGATAACCCCACCCCAGCCAGAGTATAATGTCCTTCACGCCGAAGGGCTAATAGTCTGCCCTGGCTTTGTTGACTTCCACTGCCACCTTAGGCAGCCCGGTTTTGAGGAGAAGGAAACCATTGCTACCGGGACACAAGCCGCAGCTAAAGGCGGCTTTACCACCATCTGCTGCATGCCTAACACCAACCCGCCTCTGGATACTCAAGCGGTTATAGATTATGTAAAGTCAACGTCAGCCACAGAAGGTGTGGTTCGGGTTCTACCTATAGGCTGCATCTCCAAGGGTAGAAAAGGAGAGGAGTTAGCTCCAATGGGCGAGCTGGCTTCAGCCGGGGTGATTGCTTTTAGTGATGACGGTGAGCCGGCTCTAAATTCACGCCTTATGCGCCAGGCACTGGATTATAGCCGTGCCTTTAACTTACCCGTTATTGACCACTGCGAGGATACCATTCTCACTGAGGATGGGCTTGTGAATGAAGGCGTGATATCAATTAGACTCGGTCTTCAGGGGATACCAAACGCCGCTGAGGATATTATAGTTGCCCGCGACCTGGCTCTTGCCCAACTAACTAGAGGCCGACTACACATTGCCCATGTTACTACCGAGGGCTCGGTTGAGCTTATTCGTCGTGCCAAGGAGAAAGGCATCAAGGTTACGGCTGAGGCCACCCCCCACCACCTGACCCTGACCGAGGAGAAGGTTATAGGCTATAACACCAATGCCAAGGTAAATCCACCGCTGAGAACTAAACAGGATATTCAAGCCTTAATTCAGGGGCTGAAGGAAAATGTGATTGACATTATTGCCACCGACCACGCTCCTCACACTGAAGCCGACAAGCTCTGCGATTTTGCCAGTGCTGCCTTCGGCATCAGTGGCTTTGAAACTGCCCTGGGGAGCCTTATGAGCCTGGTGCACGATGGACAGCTAACTTTAGTTACTCTCATCTCTAAGCTCACCTGTGAACCGGCAAAGATTATCGGTAATAAAAAACTGGGCACACTGGCTACTGAAGCCTCGGCTGATGTTGCTATCTTTGACCCTAATTTGGAGTGGATAGTTGACACCAGGGCTTTTGCCTCCAAGGGCAAGAATACCCCCCTGGCCGGCTCGGTGCTCAAAGGCAAGGTAATGGCGACCATATCACAGGGGAAGCTGGTCTATAAAGATGACTCAGTTAAAGTCGAGATGAAATGAATTCACCAAATTTTAATTTAGAAGTTGTTTATCAAGGGGACGGGGACAAAGGGGATAGGGTTGACAAATAGAATAACTAAAAAGGCAATATTAGTCTTAGAAGACGGCTCGGTATATGAAGGCTATTCCTTCGGTGCTGAGGCCGATGCCTATGGTGAGGTAGTGTTCAATACCAGCATGGTGGGCTACCAGGAGATGCTGACCGACCCCTCCTATGCCGGGCAGATTGTAGTCCCCACCTACCCCCTTATCGGCAACTACGGCATTAATGAACAGGATTTTGAATCGAAGAAAATACAGGTCAGCGGCTTTGTCGTCAGAGAGGAGTGTTATCAGCCCAATCACTACCTGAGCACTAGCACCATTCACCAATTTCTGGCAGAGGGAGGCATCCCCGGAATCTATGGCGTGGATACCCGTGCCCTCACCCGTAAACTTCGCTCAGCCGGGGTAATGATGGGCATTATCGCCCATGATAGCACCACAGACCAGGTACTGGAACAGCTAAAGAAGCTGCCCGATTATGGCTCAACTGATTTTGTGAAGCATGTAACCACCGATGCTCCCTATAAATGGGAGACAGATTTGCCTGAAGGAATTACTGAACCTTTATGTAAAGTAGTTGTCATTGACTGTGGCTTGAAATACAGCATCCTCCGCTTCCTGAACCAGATGGGCTGCACGGTGACTGCAGTTCCCGGCACCATGTCAGCCGACGAAATCCTTGACCTGAAACCGGATGGTATTCTTCTATCCCCTGGTCCGGGCAACCCTGAAGTCCTGGATTACATAGTAGACACAGTAAAAAAACTGGTTGGCAAGAAGCCAATTATGGGTATCTGTCTTGGTAACCAGCTTATAGCTCGTGCCTTTGGCGCCAGGACCTTCAAGCTGAAGTTCGGGCACCGCGGCGCCAATCACCCCGTCCGAGACCTGGCTACCGACCGGGTTTATATTACCGCTCAAAATCACGGCTATGCGGTAGACCCCGATAGTCTCAAGGGTGCTCTGGAGGTTACTCATATAAACCTGAACGACGGCACGGTGGAGGGGATGCGACACAAGGAACTACCAGTCTTTTGTATCCAGTACCACTCCGAGGCTTCTCCGGGTCCGTGGGACAGCACCTACCTGTTTAAAGAGTTTACCGAGATGGTGAGGGGGGAAAGATGAATAACCAAGAAGTCCTGCTTAAGGAATATGAGGTCTGCCAACAACACATTAATTCTAGTGCATCCCGTTACTGGATTATTGTTGGCATTTTCATGGGTATCAGTACAGCACTTTTGGGAGGGGTTGCTTACGGTTTCATGTCAAACAGCATACGTCTTAATGTAAATATATGGGTAACTATAGTGCCTTTAGTGCTCGGCTCAGGGATAATCGTCATCCTTGTAGGTTTGAAGCGCTACGTGAGACGAGTAACTTATATTATGAGACTCAACTATGAGAGGATGCGTGAGATAGAAGTTGAGTTGGGAATGTGGAGGAATTGGAGAGTTCATATTCTTGACCAGTGGCATAGAAAACGGAATGAACTAGGCTTTAATGACTCTGACAGGCTATCCGACAAAGACCGCAAGAAAATATGGGATGAACTATTGAAAGAACTAAAGATAGAACTATCTGAAGAGGGCTTCAAGCAACTCTTGGAGAGAAAAGAGAGCCTTATTAAGCTTTGTGACCGGTGGCAGCGTGGCAAGCCTTTTCGCAGCTATGAACTTCCAAGCGGGCTTGAGAGTATGACACGCATATTTTGCACGGTAATTTTAATGTGGGTGGCTTTGATGATTTTGATTGTAATAGCATTCCTCATATCTTGTTAGAAACTGACAACAGGAGCTTATATGTCTAAACCATCTAAAGTCATAATCAGGGGGATGGTTGAAGGGGCTTTGCCCCTTCAAAAACCACTCCTCCCCCTCTCCTTTGAAGGAGAGGGGGATTAAGGGGGTGAGGTAGATTGGAGATGAGGGGAGAGGAAAACAAAGTGAATGAGGCTGAGAAACAAAAGATAATCGGCGAGCTAGAAGACTTTTACAAGGAACTCAAATCATATAAGAGGTTACTGAATTTAAAGGGCCGACTGTCAGATAAAGATACGCTAAGAGAAACACTCGTTCGTAAAGCTGGAGCTCTTAAGCCAAAAATAATAGAGCTAACGAGGAAAGAGTATATAAGTCGGTTTGGCATGGCCCACAATATTTGGGACGTGGGGTTAACTGCTCATCGCATATCAGACATTTGTGATGTGGCACTAGATTATTGTATCGACGCCGTAAATGAAGCTATTGGTAAGCTCGAATCAGATATTAAGAAGGGCAGAAGAGATAAAGCAGTGGATGTCATAGAAAAACCGATAAAAAAGCAGTCCTTAGGAAAGGAAATCAGGAGGCAGCTGAGCGGAACACCAGAGGAAGTTGCCCCACATATTATAAGAGTGGCGCGAGAATTTCAGTTTCAAGGCTTTAGTTATGATGCGAGGGAAGAACGCATTACCTCAAACAAATTCTCTAAGCAGATTACTATATATCGCGTTACCAGTTGGTTGGACGTCGACGAATTTTGGGCAACGGGTGGTCAAGAGTTGCCCCATGAAGTCTTGCCACACATTGTAGGTGGCATACTTCTTCAGTCTCTGCCTAACAACAAGACTCTGCTTATAGCGAAGCACATTTTACCCAGTTTTGATGACGAGGGTTCTTATTTTGATAGTTTCTTGGAGAAGCTGTCGTTAGAGTTTAAGAATCTAGGTATCGAGGAAACCACAGTTCAAAAGACGTGGCGGTGGTTCAACAGAATTATTGAATTATGGAATAAATTAAAACCATAGTAGAGGAGAGTAAGTGTCTAAACCATCTAAAGTTTTAATAATTGGTTCGGGGCCGATAATTATCGGGCAGGCGGCGGAGTTTGACTATGCCGGCACCCAGGCGTGTAAAGCGATGCGGGAAGAGGGGGTAATCTCGGTGCTGGTCAATTCTAACCCGGCTACCATCATGACCGATGAGGGCATCGCTGATGTTGTCTACATTGAGCCGCTTACCGTGGAGATGATAAGTCGCATCATTGAGCGTGAGCGCCCCGATGGGCTACTGCCCACCCTCGGCGGTCAGACCGGTCTAAATTTAGCCGTAGACCTGGCTGATGCCGGCGTCCTGGATAAATACAATGTAAACAGCCTGGGAACGCCAATACAAACGATACGAATGGCTGAAGACCGCGAGCTATTCAAGCAAATGCTAATCAATATCGGCGAGCCGATGCCAGAGAGCGCTACGGTAAATAGCCTTGAAGAGGCAAGAAAGGTAGCCAGAGAGATAGGTCTGCCCCTCATAATCCGCCCGGCTTACACCCTGGGGGGGACGGGGGGAGGAATGGCCAATACCTGGGAAGAACTGGACAGTGCGGTAACCATGGGGCTGTCTGCCAGCCCCATTCATCAGGTGCTTTTAGAAAGCTCGGTGGTTGGCTGGAAAGAGATAGAGTATGAGGTAATACGAGATGCCGCCGACAACTGCATCACCGTTTGTAATATGGAAAATATCGACCCGATGGGGGTGCATACCGGCGATAGCATTGTCGTCGCCCCCAGCCAGACCATGACCAATAAA
>SDBU01001645.1_pt1 | contig 31175 bp, 46 predicted proteins | sample 2277071 | NCBI WGS metagenome assembly SDBU01 (sample SAMN10397929, study PRJNA504765) | marine sediment metagenome | isolation source: marine sediment core GS08_GC12, 126 cmbsf | place: Arctic Ocean: Gakkel Ridge, Loki's castle | collected 2008 | reverse complement strand
CAACACAATGTCAGAGACTCCTAAGAAGTGGTTAGGCCAAACCACAATTACTCTTTCTTCTACTGGTGGAGGCACCTTCAACTGTTCATTCAATTATGGCTATGCTAAATATGAGGATTTCGCCAATCAAGACTTCACCGCAGCCTTTTTCGAGGTAGTAGGTGTTGCGGGAGCGAATGATACGGGTGCTAATTTCAGATTACTCAAACATAGCACAGCTAATTGGCATCACCACGCCACGGCTTTTGTACCTGGCCCCACTGCTGGTGAGGCTAATGAACTAGCTAATATGAATACCGACCACTCAACGCAAAAGAACCTAATAAATGGTGAACCATTCCAGCATAAGCGGACAGATTTGAATACTGATATTTCAGGGAATGACAGTGAGGGGTCAATAGTGGAGATAACGACATCAGCAAACAGAGCAATAGAACACGCTGACATCCACTTTGGAGTACACACAGCACCAGGCTTTACTTACATGGCCTCTACGAAGCAGCATTTAATATTTATGAAACATGGCGGGAATTGGCTGGAATTATAGGGAGAAAAAATGGCAACTTGTACAGTATGTAGCGCAACATTAACCGGTAACCCGGCATCTGTGTCCGGGCGGTATGAGGAGAGTGCTTCTGGCTCAACCTTATTGGAGAGTAAGTTGAGTGCCTTTCTTGGATTAACCCTCTGCACTCACCACCTCATAGATTTACTTGATGGTAACGACCAAGCCGCGATAACGCCTAAACTAACCAACCTAAAGAACTCTGCTGCGTCTGCCCTGAGCGGAACACAGAAAGATATAGAGATAGACATAGAGGGAACATCTTTCTATTTCACAGTGTTCCCCACTAAGGCATAAGGAGAATCATCATGGTTGATTACGGCCGGTATGTTCTTAATGACCTGGATTTCGAGAACACGATAAAAGAAATGGATGACCGGGAACTCCAGTTGTTTACTGCGAGACTTGCATACAGCAATTCTATCAGGCTATTCAACCTTGAGAACGTAACCCGGAAGCGGCTTGGCCTTGTCGGCGGCATTGGTGTCTTCGTTGGCGGCATTATCATCGGAGCTATAGATTACTTCAGTCGAAGAGGTGGCACATAAACCATCACCAGCGGTGCTGAGGTGAGCAATTAGCAGGGTATCCTTATATAGTAATAGAAAGATACGGGCGGCGTAATGTCGCCCCTCTTTTTCTTTGCAAACATATATTGAGAAAGGGGTTGACAAAGGTATTGAAGCGTGTTATTGTAATTGGGCTATGAAGTATGACAGTGTAAGAAAAACAGAACGGAACGAGCAACTCAAAGAATACCGCAAGGCTAATCCCGATAAGTCATGGAAAGAGGTAGGTGAGGCTTTCAATATCTCTGGCTCTAGGGCGCATAAGTTATGTAATCCAGAGACAAAAGCTAAGAACACTGGAGGGTAGAGTGAAGAGAGTTAAAAGGTATCTCAGGGAATGGTTGGGGATACAATCACTAGAAACACGAACCGACAACCGACTCACAAGAATAGAGAGCCTAGTAAAGGTAGGTGTTGACCTTGGTTTTAAGACACCAAGTTGGATTGTTGTTTGCTTGAGAGGGAAAAACGATAAAGATGTTGTGAGGTTCTTTGAACTACCTGATGGTGACATAGCCCGTTTATTTGAAGAATTAAAATACCTTGAAAAAGAATTACACATTCACCCTGTCTTTGATGCCCCCTCATATATCAAGAAAGACTATTGGAGACTTTAAGCCAAGGAAATAACATCGTGCTGGTAGGGGAGACGCCACTGTAAGCGCGGGATGGAAGGTTGGCAACATAAAACACCCGCCACCAGCACAATTAAACAAGAAGGAGGTACGGACATGATAACAGAGATTACTTGCCAGATTCACAACACAACTTTCAATGCCCTTGATGGCTGTCCCGATTGCTTGGCTGAGATAGCCGGGGATAGTGTACAGGTCACTGAAGAGTGGACACCCGATAAGCATACTGTAACTGTTGAAGGGGTAACTCAGACGGAAGACAACCCACTTGGTATGATTCCGGTAGTGGAGATGCCTCTCACCCTGGAACAACAGATAGCCGTGGTATCTCAGGCGAGACAGAAAGCTGCTGAGTCCAGAGAGAAACTTTCTGAAGCAAGGTCAGAGTGGGAATCCAAGTATGCTGTTGAGATTGGTCGGGCATCTGCCTTTGATGAGTCCGTTAAAGTATCCGAAGCCCTACTCCGGGAACTCGCTTTGATGGTCTACGCTGCCGACCCTACCAACAAGAAGCCGGCGCCGGGCGTTGGTATCCAGGAGGTCACCAAGCTTGCCTATGATAGCGACCTAGCCTTGAAGTGGGGCATAGAGCACAACATGGCACTCCAGTTGAACAAGGGTGCTTTCGAGACCATAGCCAAAAACACACCCATTGATTTCGTCACCATCATAACCGAACCACGGGCTACTATATCGCCTAAGTTGGGAGAGAAAGATGGAAGTTGAAGATATTGGAAGGCTTGCCCTTGATGCCCATGTAGCCAATGAAGCCAGACTTGTAGCGAAAAAGGCTCGCAGGTCAGCCCTTGAGACTCACTCATGCGATTGTAAAGGAAATGACTATGGCCACGCGAATGAACTTTGCTATCAGGGTGATGAACCCGTTGAGTATTGGTGCGAGAATTGTCAGTATGTCCGGCCTCTCCACCTAGCCTACAGAGAAACAGCCGAACTTACTAGGAAGGCTAAATACAGGCTAACAGCAGCCGCTAAAAGGTATCTGAAGTAATGCCTCACTACTACCCTGACGACCAGAGCGAAAAGAACCTTAAAAAGATACGGCATGACAACTGTTGTTCTCAGTGTGGTAGACCGCTTTACCTTTACCGGGATACCGAGAAGCAACTGACTTACCTGGCTTGTACCACGCCGGGGCATGAAGGGATAGTCAAAGAGTTTAAGCCACTGGATAACGATACACAATTAGGAAGGAGTATTAAAATGACACAGGAAACAATGAACCAACAGGATACTAATGCCTTGGTAGCACAGGGCATCCCGATGACCGGCATCATTACCAAAGACCAGGCTACCGCTATCCTCACGACAGTCTGGAAGGATGCCCCAAAGATAGAGGTCTTTAAGGCAGCGATGCTTTGTCAAGATTTCGGATTACATCCTCTTATGAAACATGTGTTCCTGGTTAAGTATGACAAGTACGAAGGAAGGGGCAACGACAAGAAGAAGGTTGGTGAGGACTGGGTTACCATACTTGGCATCGGTGCCACCCGGTTGATTATGAGTCGCCTTGGCTCATTCGGGTATACCGATGACACCCCCAGGATAATGTCTGAAGAGGAACAGATTAAGGTGTTCGGGAAGGTGGACAATGACAACGTGATTGCCATTACCAGACTCAAGACAAAGGATGGGCTTGAGGCTCCTGGCTATGGCAAGTATCCCAAGACCGGTGGCTATCTTATGGGTCAAGACAAGGGTAATTCAAGAGAAAATATGGCTTTCATCAGGTCGGAGAGAAATGCCTTTGGTCGCCTCTTCCCGGATGCCAATATGCCCAAGCCTACGATTGAAGTCATGGATGAGAAATATATCTCGACACCTTCAGGCCTAGCTGAGTTAGCAACCGGCGAGATAATCGATGAGATACCGGTACCTGTTGAAGAGCCAGAGCCTCAACCGGAACCCGACCCGGAGCCAGAGGTAACAGAGACCAAGGAAGAACCGGAGATGGTCAAGGATGAAAGCCGGGTTACCTCAAAACAGGTGACCGAACTCATGGCTCTGATGGAGAAAGCTGGTAAGACCGCCTCTGACATGGGGGTTATGATGTCCAAAGAACTGAAGTGGAAGGTACCCGGTAAATTCGGAGAACTCCAGAAGTGGCAGATGACCGAGCTAATGCGGATACTGACTGAAGCTGTGGGGTGAGATATGATTAAAAGAGTAATAAGAAATCTAAGGTGGTTATTCAATCATCCACCGACTACGGTTAACGGTATTACGGGTAACCCCAAGTGCAACTACTGTGATAATGAGGCAAATCTTATTACTGGAGAGCTTGCGATTTGTCATCGCTGTGGGAAAAAGGCATTTGACAAGGTATTGGAGTAAGATATGGTTGAAGCTGTCAGAAATACTGTAATAAAAATGGACAATATTCTTCCCCTTCTAACTACCCCTCACTACTGCAGGAATAATGAGGATAAGGTCAGGTGGTTAGCCTGGAAACTGGGGCATACAACGGTTATTTGCCCTGCAGATAAGGTGAGATACATACCAGAAGAGAATTGCTTTGAGTTGACCGTAGAGGAATAATGGATACATCAGAGACTTATATCAAGATGCTGAGGTCTGCGTGGCCGGACTTAAAAGACAATGTGCCGATTCAAGCCATGCTCTTTAGTAGGCGACAGCGGATGCTCTATGTTCTGGATAATAAGATTGTTACCTACAGGGAGCATAGAAATACATCCAATGTTGACCGGGCAATCCCGTTGCTTGAGCAAGACCAGTTACAGGAGATGGTTGGATTGTGGGTGAATAATAGGTTTGGGGTAGCAAAGATACTCAATAAGTTCCAGTATTTCTGGAGAAAGAATTTATCATCTGATTTAGTCTGGAATTTACATTCAATGGAACAACTCTGGTTAGCCTTTGTAATGAAAGAGAAATACAGTAAGACCTGGGATGGTGAGAAATGGGAAGACCACCTAAAGACACAGTAGATTATTTCCCGCACGACTGTATTGTGAGCAAGTCACTCCTGATAGTTCAGAGTCAGTATGGGAACGATGGCTATGCTTGCTGGTTCAAGTTGTTACAGTTGCTTGGCATATCAGCAGGCCACTTCATTGACTACAGCGAGAAAGCCGTATGGTTGAGACTGGTATCAGAGACACATGTTCCAGAGAAATTAGCCCTAGAGCTACTTGAAACCTTTGCCTCTCTCGGTATGATAGATAAGGAACTACACAAGAGAGAGATTGTCTGGTCACAGCACTTCGTTAATAACGTGGCTGATGTCTATAAGCGCCGGAGAGTGGATGTACCTCAGAGACCGGGTGGTGTTGCCCCTAAGAAACAACAGGCTGAGGCTGAAGCTACAACAAATGATACGATACCGGACCTAGTGTTCGGTCAGATGGTAACCGACTATGAAGCAGAGATTGGCATGGTAACACCTAGCCTGTCAGATAAGCTGACACTATTCCAGGAAGACTACCCTGAAGGCTGGTTCAAGATGGCTATCGATGAGGCAGTAAACCAGAATGTCAAGAAGATGAGCTACATTGAAGGTATCCTCAAGAGATGGAAGGCTGACGGTATCAACCCAATCAACGGTGTACTGGGTAAGAAGAGTAATGGTGACGAAGCTATGGGCAGGTTTCAGGAGTATAAGGACTGATGAAAGAGACCGGACTATTATTTACAACCGATAAGTTACCGCCCCACGACCTCGACTCAGAGGAAGCTGTGCTTGGTAGCATCTTGATTGATTCTGACCAGATAAAGATGCTGACTCTAAGTACCGCTGACTTCTATCATGAGCCTCATTCATTTATTTATAATGTCATGCTCAAGCTGAAGGAAGAGGGTGTGGGTATCGACCAGATTACAGTAGCCCAGAGGCTTAATGAAACAGACAAGCTTGAACCTAGTGGTGGTGCTGGTTACCTCAGTCACTTGGTAGCGATAACACCCTCATCTTTAGATTGCCAGCACTATGCCGAGATAGTTCAGCGACTCTCCAACTCCCGGCGACTGATAGCTGCCGGCGAAGCAATAACAAGGGTAGGTTACGAAGCCGGGCCGGACACTGCTGGTGCTGTAGCCAAGGCTGATAAGATTCTCCTTGATGTGAGGAAGACAGCCGGTGGTAGCCACATAATAACACCTGAAGACCGTGACCGGATTCTCATGGACAGGTACGGTGACCTATATGAAAAGGAGAAGGGGATAGCAGTTGAGACAGGTTTGATTGACCTTGACAAGCGACTGGGTGGTGGCCTCTTCCCCGGTGACCTGATAGTTCTTGGGGCGAGACCCGGAGTGGGCAAGACCACCATGCTGAAGACCATCACCAATCATATCGGCAGTAATAATAATGTGCTGTTCTGTACTGCTGAGATGGACACTGGGAGCCTTGGTGACCGGGATGTAGCTGGACAGTTAGGTATCCCCGTTGATACGGTGAGGCTTGGCAACTACGACGACACAACCATGGATGGCATACTGTCCAAGGCTCTGCCCTGGATTTCCACACAACAGATATATACTCTGGACTTTACCCGCGGCTTCCAGATTACAACCACGAATATCTACCAGTCAGCCTTTGAGATTAAGGAAAGGCACGGCCTATCACTGATAGTTGTCGATTACCTTGGGCTACTCACTGATAAGTACGGCAATAATAATAATGATCGGATAGGATTCATCACCCGGACCCTCAAGGCGATGGCCATGACCCTTGATGTACCGATGCTGGTAGCTCACCAGTTGAACAGGGCGGCTGATATGAGACCAGACGAGCAGAAGAGACCACAGTTATCAGACCTCCGGGACTCTGGTAATGTTGAGCAAGACGCTGATGTGGTCATGTTCCTGTACCGCGAGAGCTACTATAAGAAAGAGTCTGATAATAACGAGACAGAAATACTCATAGCTAAGAAGAGACAAGGCGAATCAGGAAGGCGAGTCAAGGTTTTGTGGGATAATAAACATCAAACCTATCGCAACCTGGCATGGGAGGGAGAATAATGACAGAACAAAATGACCCTAGATTACTGACAGATGAAGAAATAGGAAACCTTGAATGGAACAGTGCTGACCTTGAAATGCGGTTCGTTGAGGCACACCCAAAAGAGATTAAGGCTATACTCCAAGCCCAACTAAATAAAGCCGACAAGTTGGATGAAGTACCGGGTGACGCAGGCTACCCAGTTGATAAGTTGGATGAATTAGAGAGTCTAACTTGCCCTGTTCTAATAGAGGCTCAAGACCTCGGAGATATAATCCAACAGGGTAAAGATGAAGAACGGGAGAAGATATTAACTGAGCTGGAACGAATATTAAGGTTAAATAAGTTTTGGCAAAGGGATGAAGCTTTATCAATATTTATAGATAACCTCAAAGAGATGGGAGGTAAGCAATGAGTGAATATTCACCGGCAGAAACACAAATGATTTTATGTATGACCAGACGTATGGAGTGTACTCCAAGTAACTGTTTGAATTGTGGTTGGCTTAAAGACGAAACGAAAACAGTACTACAAAAAGACCAACAGGAATGGCAATCCCTCAAGCCGGTGAAGGAATGAAAACTATAAGGTGTCCCGTGTGTAAGTTGAGCACTGGTTTTTATAAGCAAGACAATGTAGACCCAGAGAAGCCGCCCGATGTATTTCCTACGAACTTGTGCCAACGAACTATTAAAGGCAAACCGGAATATATCAGTCCTAGATGCGACAAATGTTATGATAAGGCGGTAAAAAAACTAGACAGGAAACTACAAAAAGCCAGTGAAGGAAGGTGAGAAATGAAACGTAAAGAATTTGATAATATTGATGATCTACAGGATTTTGCCAGAGAACTGCACGCACAAGATATTCCCCATAGAATGTCCAGTAATCGCCTCAAGAATGAATACTGGATTGAGTATGAGGTCAAGGAATTAACCTAACAGCTTACCGTAAAGGAGAGAGATGAAGATATTAGCGATAGACCCAGGAACTAAATGCGGTTATGCTATTAGCCCGGTTGAGTCCGGGACATGGGACTTATCACCTAAGAGGCATGAAGGCGGTGGCATGAGGTTCCTGAGATTAAAGAATTACCTTGTTGATATTTGTGAGGGCGTGGAGTTAGTGGTCTATGAGGAAGTACGCCGGCATATGGGTACTGACGCTGCTCATATCTACGGTGGTATTGTAGCCATTATCAGTGAGTATTGTGAGTTGAAAGAGATCCCGTATCAGGGCGTCCCGGTTGGAACAATAAAGAAATTCGGAACCGGGAAAGGGAACGCCGATAAAGCCATGATGGTTCAAGCAGCAAAAGAGAAGTGGGGATCGATTAAAATAGTTGATGATAACCAGGCAGACGCGCTTCACCTGTTAGCTTGGGCGCAGAATGAATACGGGGATAAGTAAGAGATGATTAATCGGAAGCATACTGAAGAGACGCTCAAGAAAATGAGCGCAGTGAAACTTGGGGAGAAAAATCCCTTATGGCGTGGAGATGATGTCGGGTATTTCGGACTCCATCATTGGTTAAGAAGTAGAAAACCCAAGCCTGAACTCTGCGAGGAGTGCGGGGTAAAACCACCCCAAGATTGTGCTAACATTTCAGGGCAATACCTTCGTGATGTTAACGACTACGAATGGCTATGTAGGAGATGCCATATGATAAAGGACGGACGACTTGAGAAAATAATCCTTAGAAACAAAAGGGGAGTTAAGAAATGAAAGTTTGCTCTCGGTGTGGAGGTCAGTTACTACAATATTACGAAGAACTCCTTTGCCTTCAGTGCAGCTTTAAACCCGGCGATAATGTGAGAGTGCCAGCCGGCGTCGACAGGCTACCTGACAAGCAAACGCATAAGAAAAAGGGAGCGCCGGTAGGAGTAAGGAAGTGGAAGCATGAAAAATAGAAAAGGTCAAGCGTGTCTGTGGAATAAGAGTATCACCTGCCAGGAAGGTTTTTGTAAAGACTGCCAAATCTATAAAGACTGGGAGAAAGAGCATGGCATTAAGCCGAATTAAGTATCCTATCTTCTGGTGCATCGAGCCTCATCAGCAAGCTGCCCTGCTCCGGTATAACTACGAGGTTCATGGTACTGTGCTATCACCACCGCTACCACCTGGCACAAGTCAAGCGGTCTGGGATAACACCTGGGAAGACAGCCGGGAAGATGTTGACCGGCTGATGAAAGAGAGACCGAGGCCATCAGTGAGGTCTACTAAATGAGTAAACCAAGATTGTTAGACTTATTCTGCGGAGCCGGTGGCGCTGTTATGGGTTATCACCGGGCTGGATTTGAAGTCGTTGGAGTTGACAATAAACCTCAACCTCATTATCCCTTTGAGTTTCACTTGGCCGATGCGCTTACCTATCCACTCGATGGGTTTGACGCTTACCACGCCAGCCCACCGTGTCAGGATTCAACCAGGGCAACTAAACAGTGGCGAAAGGAAGGACGGGTTTATCCTCAACTAATAGCGCAAACAAGAGAATTACTGAAAGCTACAGGCAAGCCTTTTATTATCGAAAATGTCCCTGATGCGTGGCGTTTGATGAATAATCCCACTATCCTTTGTGGTTCGATGTTTAATCTAGCCACTTATCGCCATAGACTGTTCGAGACTTCTTTTATTATGCCGATGGTTCTTGATTACGGGCATGGTTTACGGCAGGACCCGATGGCGGGGCCCAAAGAAAAACGAAAACAACCAATGTTGGTTGTTGTAGGACATTGCGGATACGCCGGTGAAGGCAAACTCCGTAAACAAGCAATGCAAATTGACTGGATGTCCCAAAATGAATTAACCCAAGCCATCCCACCAGCCTTTACAGAATACATCGGGAAGTATTTAATGAAAGAGTTGGACACAGAAGCATGACCGACATCTGGTTTTCCTACGGCTCCATCAGGTACTCGCCAGACCAGTTGTTATTCTTATTAGAACACCGAGCATTACTGGAGAGTGGAAGGTGGCCCAGTGAGCATATCGAGAGCGGATATACCGGTTCCTCAAAGGGCAGAGCATACAAGAGTGAGGGCTACTTCGTAAAACCAGTAATAATAATTGCCGAATTAAACGCCAGGCTTACCTCCTGCTGCCTGGATGGTGAGCTAGTAGTAGGCCGGTACACCAACGGGTATGATGAGGTTGAACTTGCCAGGATACACCATCTTGATTACTTCGATGTCGTGAAGAGAATCGGCACGGCACTTGCTTATTGTCAGGGTGCTAAGAGAAAGCGGTCAAGCTATCAGGACTATAAGAAAAACCGCATGTCTTACCAAAGGAAGAGGGAGCCACACCACCAAGCGTGACTCCCAAGGTACTCAGGTATCAGTGAACCCCTTTACTCGGCTGTATGGCTGTCTGAGCGCGTCATTTCTCATGGACGCTGATGGCATAAAGGTCTTCATGTATCAGCTTCAGGGTGGCGCTTATTTCTGTTAATGAACCGAGTTCTTTGATGGTCTTATCAGCCGCGGCGTTGTCGAGTTCGTGTAGCTTCTTCATGTCCTTGAAGATAGCCAGGTGTGTGCTTACTTTCATTAGTCTGAACATTTTATTCCTCCTTCTTATCCATTTTCCCGGCGGAGTTGGGCAAGTATAGCAGTCTTCATCCACTTGGCCATTGACATATTCGTGTCGTCTGCCCTCTTTTTTGTCATGGCTATTATGGCCCTCAACCAGACTCCCTCATCCATGTCCTTGATCTGTTTGGTTTTATTGGCCATGCTCTACCTCCTCTGGTATTTCCTCTAACAGGGTATATGGGACAACTGCAACGACACCAACGTTCCCGTCGCCGCTCAATACTTGGCAACAGTACCAACCTTGTTCTATTTCCGAAACAAACCCACATCTCTCACACTGGTAACGTGAGGAATAGGACGGGTCTAATATCAAAACAATATTTATGTGCCCGTTGCTTGCTTCGCCTGTTATCAATCCGCATTTCTTGCAGACATCCTCTATCGGTTTTACTCGCCACAGGTATTTCTTTCCTATCTCTATCTCAGGTATCAGGTTCATCATTTAATCCTCCTTACTGGCTGGCCTAGCGGAATGAGGGTAACTGCCGTGGTAGGGAAAGTGCCTCCATTGACCGGACTTAGTTTGATAGATAGGTTTACCACATCTGGAACATTTGGTATCTGTCACTTCGTCACCTCCGCTTAATGGTTTCTTGGTTTTGCTATCTTTCCGCTTATATAATCATCATCGATACCTACTCGGCACCATCGACAATGCCAACCCCATAACTCTTTATACTCTATTGGGGCACTCATGCCGTTAGGGGGTGGAGGTACCCATTCGTGGATACCAAACTGACCGCATAGCCAACTCCTGAAGTAATTTCTCCATAAAACTTTAGGATACCACATAAGATTCATCTCTTCACCTCCTCAATGGCCTTAGCTAATTCATCCGGCCTGTTGACTGCCGACTCAAGTAAGCACAGCGTCAACCTCTGTTCCTCTGCTCTCTTGGCAATCTCCAGGGCTTCAAGCCAAGCCTCTCTCTGTATCTGTTCTAGTAGCCTGTCTCCTTCTTTCATCTAGCTCTACTTAACCTCCGCTGTGGCTAGCACTTTATACCCAGCAGTTGAGACTATCGGCATCAAAGCAGCGACAATCTCACTGTCCAGTTTTACTGCGATTGCCATGTTGATACCTTCAAACCAGAAAGAGCAACCGGGATAACGACGGGTGAAGTATTCGGCATATTGCTTCTGGACTCGGCACACTTGGCCAGAGGGTGTCTGGTACTGATATGTAAACAGCGTAAAGCACTTACGATTGTTATGAGCAAGTGACCTACCCTCTGACTCAAATATTAGTTCATCAACACACCCCGTGAAGCCGAATGTTAGAGTATCTTTTGTGATAGATGGCTCAAAGTCCAATGCTTCCCAAATATCCTTAGCTCTAAAATCCATTAAGAAACCATTGGATATTGCTTCAGGTAAATCGTCTATTGCAACTATTGTCTCCTCATTCAACCAGAATTTGTTAGCGTCAATATGTTTCATGTTACCCTCCTACACCTTCCTGTATTCGTACTGGCCCTTGATGGCCTGGTTCAGGTACTTGCCGGCTGACTCAGCATCGAGGAAGTCAGCAAAGACTTCACCGGGTACGCCACTGTAAACATACTCGCTGCCGTTGTTGAACCTGACCCCCAGCTCCTGAGTCTCAGCGTCATAGCCTACCTGGTCTATGTTGCTGCTCTCTACTGATTGATACGCGATTACCATGATCCTATTCCTCCTTTATTTATTGACCTCTACTATCTAACTTCCCTCTGCTTTGGCTATGGCTTTTTGTCTCCAGTCATCCGGTATATTCCAGGTGAGGAACCAGGCATATAACTTTAACGCTTTTAAGTTGATGTCATCAGCTAGAAATACTGCCTGTATCAAATCATTTCTCACAACGGCAGATAGAAAACTTCCTAGTGGATAATCTTCGTGGTACCACTTAGATATGCTCTCACAACACATAGCCACATGGTCAAGCTCATCGGGTGTCAGGTATGTTTCTCCGTTGTTTCTCTCTAGGTATTCTCTGATTTCTGTGTAACTCATATTCCTTTCTCCTTCACCTACTTTATTTCAGGCTTACAACCTGACGGCTAACCGGGAACCGTTATGCTCCCGGCTAGGTGGTCAAGCGGTAAACTAAACGGCTGCCAGTTCCGGCTGTTCTTTCAGTGTTATTTCCACAAGGGTATTGCCGTCATAGTCTCCGCGTCTGCGCCCCGTGACCTCAAGTATAATATCGGTTGCGTTAATATTCGCCTGATGTCTGGCGTCCCGGCAAAGCTGGCAAACTTCTACCCGGTCATAGTCGCTATGATCTGTAACACAACTACACCCGCGCGGCTTGTTCGCGGTTATCCCTACATGGAGCCAACCCCAAGCGGTGCCGGAGCCGTGCTTTGCGGTCACATCCTGATACCCGGCTTTTTTCAATGCCTCTTTGACTGTTTTGGTTTCCTGTTTACGGTCTAGCATTATACTGCCACTCCTTATCTATCATATTTTGAATGTGGTCTATTTTAGCGAGCCCATTATGGCCGCTTTGTGCCAGTGATGCGACCAAAATCGCTATCGTACATCTTATTATCAGATGAGTCATGTCGCCTGTAAACCTTGGGTTGGTGGCACCATTCGCAATAGTACCCAGCGTCGGAGTGTTCCCCTGTGGCTGACTGACTACAAACGGTCGGCACTGTTTCAGCGTAGCGAGTTATCAGGTTCGCTATGTAGGCAGGGTCACACACACCCCCAATGTTATAGATTTTACATAGTCTCGAAGCTGCCACCCTAGCATAATCAGGGACGTTCACGCCCTTGAAAGCTTCATTGAACCATTCTTTATCGTACTTCATTTTGCTTTCACACTCCTGTTTATTTCTCTGGCTAATGCCAGGACTACATATTCCAGGCGCCAGTCATGGCGCCGGTTTCCTGGTTTGATTCTACTGCCTCTTTGATTGAGGCTATGCTGGTCTTCTCTCTGAATAGGTGGCCAGTGCTGGCCTCTATTGCTGCGTATTCATCGAGCAGCGCCCGGTTATGCTTGCCGGCCAGGATGAGAGCCGCCGCCGGCGCGAAGATACAGAATATACAACTTAGCCTGGGCATGCCTAGGTCATAAGCGTAATGATGAGGGACACCGCTTGCTAGTATGTTCCACCAGACCTGTTGCTCTGTCCAGGTATGAATAGGTAACCAGGTATCAATAACCCTGGTGCGAATAGTGCCACGTGTGTTCGGTTCAAATGCCTGGCGCTTCGCCCTGGCCGGTGACTCTTCGGCGCGGAATCCCATACAGTTTAGTATGCGGATTGTCTTGCCTGGGTTCTCTCGGCTTAACTGGGTGAAAAGCTTTTGAATCTGGCCGCGCTTGTGGTCACTGGTACAGTACCGGTTTGTACTGCTCGGCCACATCCCCCGCTGCTCGACATGTGTTAAGATATCTCCCTGGGGCCTGGCAAACACCTCAAACCTTAGCCCGTAATGTTCTGCCTGGGTCTGTGCTAGCTGCTTGGTGCCTTCCCACTCCATGCGCCCCAGGTCGGCATGAGCAACGATGAGGCGGGAAAGCGGGTAGTCGGTGCGCTTCGCCAGGTCGACAACCTGGGCCAGCATTGTCTGGCTATCCTTGCCTGCGCTACTGTTTATTACTACTTTGTCATAGTCGTGTAAATTCATGTCAGATTCTGTCCTTATTCCCTGTTTTGTGCCTGTGATGAACATTTTAGTTCATCCCGTTAACCCTGTCAACCCCTTTTCTCACACTATACCGTGTAATATGATAACTATTTTAGCCTCAATTCTACACGGTAACAGGTAGACTTCTTAACTTGTTTTCTTAGCCTCAAAAACATAGCCCTAAAACAGGGGGAAATTAGGGGTTTGTTAGCTGGATACGATGGTTATGTAAACATATATTTTGTGCCTGAGTTGGTTGAATTAAAATGGCTTACTTGACAAGATTAGGCACAAATGGTATATTGACAAGCGGTGGGCTTCCATTGTCCGGTGGTAGTCCTTCTTCTTTTTCCCTCCTTTTCGTTCCTTGGGCCTGGTGGCTTCACACTTCCTGCCAGGCCCGCAGTCATTTACCTGGTAGTAATATACCAGTGAGGTTAGTCCATCCAGATCAAGAGATTGATTCGACCATCCTTCATAAACTTCCGAGTCTTGACTTTAATGCCTGAGCGCTTACCTGCCGCATAAGCTGTCTGGGCTAAGATGATAGAATGTCTATTATCTCTAGGGTAAAGCATGAGCGAGTCGCCGGCCTTTAGCTTTTCCATCCTGCCGCGCCAGTTGCTATCCTTGCTACGCTGGCCGCTTGGGTTATCCCTGAGTAGCCTGTCCCGTTCTTCCTTACTGATATAGTCAACCATGCTAGTCACCTCCTAACTTACCTATATAGTATACTACCATAGTAACCGTTGACCTTCAACTAACCTACTACTAATCACAAACAATACGTGTTAGCATTAACTACCGCGCTGGATAGTTTATGTTTACATCTTAAGGGTTATGGTTTACATCTTAAGGGTTATGGTATGAATTAACCCTGCAAAGGAAACAATAGGAAACAAGATAACCCTGGGTGTAGTAAATGTATACATAAACTAAACGGGCTACCGGGATGGTTTTGTTGATCTATCAGGGAGCCGGTTACCCCTTGTCATAAGAGGCACCCCCTGGGGGGTAGGCCTTTCCGGGATAGCTGGTTCGGCTATTGTAACAGTTCATCTGAATTTTTCAACAAAAACCAAAAAGGAGAGGTTGACTATGAAGAAGAAGTTTAGTAGGATGACAGGATGGTGGACGAGGTAGTTTTCTCATGACACTTGCTGAGATGGTTGTTTTAGCGCGGGAAGAGAATCCGAACAGAAGGGCAACTGCGATAGCTGAGGATTTAGGGTGTAGCCGGGAGAGGGTGAGGCAGTTATTGGTGAGGGCTGGGCTTGCCACGAAAGTATCAGTTGTGTTACCGGGTTCGGTTTCCCCGCAGGTTGATTCGATTGAGATACCGGATGCTTGTCCCCGGTGCGGCGGGGACAAATACTACCGGGCAGACGAAGGACAGACAGTAGACATAAAATGCCATGTCTGCCAGCAGTTAATCAGTTTCAAGTTCAAGTAGGAGAGTTAATATGCCCAGAACTGAGCCAACCCTTAAAGAGCAAGCGTTTGCCCTGGACTTCTTCAAGACGCAGGGCAGGAATAGGGCCAATTCGATGAGGGTGGCCGGCTATCCCGTGGTTACCAGAGCGCGCGCCTTGAATCATGCCGACAGGATACTCCAACGCCCCAGGATACAGGCTTACCTTAGACACCTGTGGGAGAAGGCCGAGTCCCCGGTTGTTATGTCAGTCAGGGAAAGGACTGAGAGACTATCCGAGTTAGGCCGCGGTAATATCGGCGATCTGCTTGATGATGATGGTAATGTCGATATAGACGCGATACGGAATATGCCGGCGGTCAAGGAAGTGACGATTCAGGAAGACACCGTGGGTATTAAGAATCCGATAACACGCCGGACTATCAGGGTTAAGATGCTCAATCCGGTTGAACCCATCCATGAGTTGAACATCATGGATAAACTGCTGAACCGGGGGAATGATAGACCAGGTAACGAACCGGTTGTAAATAACTATTTCTTAATCGGTGAAGATACCGAGGGGAAGATAGCCCGGATAGGCGATAGGACCCGGAAGGCCATCGATGTCGCCAGTGAGGTGGTAAATGAGGTTAAAGAAACATCCAGACAAGAAACCGAGGAAGTAGCTGAAGATGGATAACTCAATTAGAATACTGGTCGTCGCCGGGTTCCTGATAATACTGGCTCTGGTTATCCTGAAAACTTGCCTTGTAGGAGGCTGATGAGAAAAATTATAATTGACCGTATTGCAGCTTTCCTAGCCTATTTAATCCGAATCACCTTTGAAGCCATTGTGCTTGGGGTGATATTAGCCTATATCCTGGTAGAAGTTTTACATATTGGAGGGTAATAAATGATTAAGCTTAAATGGTTTCGTTTTGTGGATTGGATAGACGATAAGATTCTACGCCACCGCTGGTACTCAGTTTGTCATTACGTGTCTATGGGATGGCTGAAGGCGGGGGGGAAGCAATCTTATGGGGCGGATTTATATGATGACTAAACAGGAAGAGATACGGGAAGGGTTAAAGAAACTTATTGGAGAGGTATTGCCAGTCCACAGTTACAGGCAATCTGAGGCGGTATATTCGTATCGCGGTGATAAGGATTTTCAGGATTTAATCATTGACTACCTCCACTCTCAAGGTGTAGTGATAAAGGATGAGAGGATACCGCCTAATACCATCTATTGTCACGGAGAGATACCTGATATAGTCCAATATTCAGTAGAGCCACTGATAGAGGGAGACTGAATGGTCACGGCCTTAGATTATCATTACACCACAGTTTTCAATGAGACCATGGATGCGTGGCTGGCCGGTAAGCGCCGTATGCTGCACCAGGGTGGCACATCCAGTTCCAAGACCTATAGCATATTACAGTTTCTCATCGAGGTAGCCGAGAGAACCGAAAAGCCGCTTTTGATTACTGTGGTATCTGAGTCACTACCGCATCTTAAACTTGGCGCAATCAATGACTTTTTTAATATCTTGGGAGAGACTGGCGATAAAAATAACCCGAACTGGAGCGTAACAAGTTCCACATACCAGAGACCAGACTGGAAAGGGAAGATACAGTTTATGGGTGCCGATGAGCCTAGTAAGGCTAGTGGCCCTAGAAGGCAGATACTCTTCATCAATGAAGGAAATAATGTGCCATGGGATACTGTTAGGGCGCTTGATGTCAGAACAGATATTTTTACCATCGTTGACTGGAACCCAACTGGTGAGTTCTGGGTACATGAATATCTTTCAGGGAAAGAAATAATCCCCGGTTGGATTCACGATAAAGAAAATAATGCCTTTCTTCTTTCAACATATTTAGACGCTAAATCTGTTTTGCCTCAATCCGTGGTTGATAATATTGAATCAAACAAGAACGACCCGAACTGGTGGAGAGTTTTTGGTGAGGGTCTTACCGGTAAAATCGAAGAGTTGGTGCATCCCAACTTTGAAATAGTAAGCAAGCTGCCCGAAGGTTATTATTTTTACGGCCTAGACTTTGGCTTCTCTAATGACCAAACCGTGCTGACCAAGCATTGTATAATTGGCGATGCACTTTACAGTCAGGAATTGATTTACAAATTAGGACTGACTAATGATGCTATCGCTCGGCAGATGGACTTGGTTAAGGTTAGAAAAAACCTTGATGAGATTTGGGCTGATTCAGCCGAACCAAAGAGTATCGCAGAGATAGCTGAGAAGGGATTTAATATCAAGGGCTGCGAGAAAGGGCCAGGTAGCGTAGAGTACGGCATCCAGAAAGTTAATCAGTACCGTCAGTACTGGACTGAGGACTCTGTACACTGTATTAAAGACCAGAAGAACTACCGATTTCTTAGAAAGAAGACTCCGGGTGGTCAGGAATATATATCTGACGACAGAACCCACTTCTTCAGTAATGGCATGGACTCCCGGCGGTATGCCGTGATGTCCCATATCCCTTACTTTACAGGCACACCAGCGCCGGCGACAACTTATTAGGAGTGTTTAATGGCTACTGACGCACAGATACAAAACAGAATTACAGCCCGGATGAACGAACTCAGGCCATTACATACCCGGATGGATAACACCAGGGCTAGTGTCTACAATCTTGAGTACCACATGAAGACACTGGACGGTAAGAAGAACCTGGATAATGTTATCAATGTAAGGATGCCCTACGCTCCCATTATTGCGAACACCGTTATCAACGACATCCAGACATCCTTCAGGCAGGCCATTGTTGAAGGTAACATATCGGCAGCTACCCGAATAGCGATTGAGGGATTTATCAACGATAGTCGGTTAGAAGCTGATGAGAAACTGGTCAATAGCGACTGGCACGCTTATCTTTTTGACATATGGGCAAACCATGTCTGTATCCGTAGTTACTTTGGTGTCCGGTGGGTGACACAGATAGTTGACGGTAAGTGGGTCATCGACTGTCTACCAGTTGACATGCGGTATGTACCATACGAATACGGAAACGATAATTTTAACTGGGTGACTAATCGCTCATTCCGTTCCTGGTCAAAGATAGAGTCACAATATGGACAAGAAATAAAAGAGAAAGGTATCTCTCCGCCAACCAACGCGAATAATACTTTAATTCAGGTAGACGATTACTGGGACGGGGAAGTCAACAAAGTCTACATCGGTGGTACAGACGGTGTGAGAGGTAGCTCTGGGGCGCAAGGTACCTTAGCAAGAGAACAAAAGAATCCCTTTGGTGAGCCGCCCTTCGTCATTACTGCTCCGGCCACAGGGTTCATGCTCCGTGATAAGGACTACATAGCCCATGATTCCGAGGATATCCTGTTTTTAATCAGGGAAATCCTTGGAGAATTGAATCGGTCAGCATCCATCGAGCAGACAAAAGGGTTTGAAACTCTCCGGCCACCTTATGTTGAGCCGGTAGAAAAGATGGATAGTACGCCGGCAGAAGCGGTACCAATCACAAGCCAGGTGAAGAAGTACGAGAAAGGCCAAGAGCCGAAACTCCTTGCTACCCCAGATGTGAACCAGGCGTTCCTTACCAGCCGTCAGGACTTACAGAGAATGGTACAGATGGGCGGCGTGAATGATATTGACTTAGGTAATGTCAGCCAGTCGGTATCAGCCGTGTGGATTACTGCCCAGGCAGGGATAAGAAAGAAGTTCAGTGGCCCGCGGCTGAAGAGTTTAGCTGATGGCGACCAGCAACTAGCCCGGATGATAACCCGTCAAGCCAAACTGGTGGTTGAACTTGAGGAAGGTTCCCCGGATATACTGGTAGGTAGGCAGGGGAGCAAGAATAAATACTCACCTGAGAAACTACCGGAACCTGAGAAATACAGTATTAGATATGAGTACCGGTCACAGAGTAAGACCGAAGAGATAGCTAACCTTGCCCAGTATGAAGCATCACCTGACCTGCCCGTAAGATGGCGGCTGGAACATTTACTGGGAGTCGATGACCCTGATGCTATAATCAGGCAGATGGACTTGGAAGACGCTAGGGCGGCTGATCCTGCTATCGGACTTTCCGAAATGGGTGTCTCCCTTGCGCGAGAGGCCGCAGAGATAGATGACGAACAGGAATCTGACCTGATGAAATACCAGTCGATGCTTCTGATTGAAAGGGCAGTTGCCTTAATCAAGCAGAGACTTAACCCGGCGCCAGAGCAAACAACCGGAGAGCAAGTATTACCGAGAAGGCGCGCCAGAGGTAACCAGCCAGTTTCAGAACTGGTAAAATTACCCAAGTTATTAGAGGCTACCGCAACAAGCCCATTAAGCCAGCCACCAGAGACACCAGCGCAATGATAAAATCCACAATACCTTTTAAATACTTTTATGGTAATCCTACCTATAGCTTTGATGGTCAAATCGTTACGGCTTTTATGATGGAATACCATGACCTGAGAGTTGAGAACAGAGCCTGGTTAATACCATCACCAAACTGATTCAGGAGATTAACATGGCAATAAATTGGACTGTGAAAGATGCGATAGAATGTCTGACAGACCTGACTAATCCTTTTGTTAAAAAGGGTATCGGTGGACAAAGTGCTGCTGCCAATCAGCTTGGGCAGAAACGAGCGCTGCCCAATATACAGACCATCATAGACGCTAATAAAAACAACGGCGGGAATAACCGATAATGGTAAGTCGAATTACCATAAGAAAACCTCCTGCGCCAGAGGACTTGGCACCTCGGTCGCTCTTTACAGTGGATGAGTTCAGGACTGCTTTCCCTGAAATATTCCAGGTAGAACGCCCTCCTGACTTCTCAATGGAGTTATTGACTCGACCGGAAGAAATCGGTATTGAAGATGCTCCCGTTCCTGCCGAGGGGGAAGAACAAAGATTCACCGAGAGTTTTCTTCGGCGGTTCTTCGGTTTTGAAATCGCGGAACCTGTCACTCCTGTTCCAGAGCCGACGTTACAACCTCAAGCTATACTCCCACCTCCCGGATTACTTGACCAGCCAGAACCAGTAGCTCTGGAGGCACCGCCGACCCCAGCAGGCGACCTTAATTTACTTTATGCCGAGTACCAGAGAACTGGCGGTACGCTATCCTTTCAGGACTGGCAACTCGCCGGCACACCGATTAGACCGGGTGCTGAGTTATCTGTATCTGAGGCGTTCCGTACACTGTTCCCGGAGAGGTTCTTACCTGAAGCAAGCTTTGGATTTACTGAAGAAGAGATACCGGGTATGGTACTTGAGCAGGCGGCGCAGTTAGCTACTGATAACCCGGCAGATTTTATCAGACAGCTTATTGAGAACGGCAGGACACCCGAAGTCGATACGATTATCAACGCCTTCTTCGATGTTACACCGGAACAGATAGACCAACTCTTTGAGGAACTACCACCCCCGGCCTTTACCAGACTTACCTTACCGATAGGTGGTGTGCCTCAAGAGACCTTTATTGATAACGCCACTGGCATCGTCTACAGTCCTGAAGGCAGGAGACTGGGTACCTATAATCCTATTGCCAGGGAGTTCCAGACTAAACCTGTAGAGAGCATAGTAAAGGACTTCATAGATACCGTACATTTCGCCGGTAGGCAATACTGGGAACTGGGCGAGAACTCTCTTCTCAGCCTTATGCCAAATTTTATATTCCAGGATGCGACTGAAGGAGACAGGGTTAATTGGACTCCGGCTCAAGTTCAATGGCATAACGCCAGGATGCGAGAGATAAGACAGAACTTCCGGTTCCTGTACTCTGAAAATAAAGAGGAATACAACAAGTGGTTAGCGGATAACCCTGACCTGATTCCTGACGAGACATTTCAAGAGGGAGCCTTCCAGCACCCCGAATTACTTAAAGACCCCAGATATTACGCTTATGAACTGGCCAACATAATCCCTTTCATTCTCACATCAACTTTGGCTGCGGTGGCTACCGGGGGTGCCACGATCCCTACTATCTTGGCCACGGCTGCGGTTATGACTCCGATAGAGGCACAGTCTGTTTACGAAGACCTGATTAACGCCGGAGCGCCGGAGGGTAAGGCGGCTGAATTAGCGTTAGTGGCTGGTGGTATCATGGGCCTGCTCGAAGGCGCTGGTCGGATACCTCTACTGAAGCAGTTGAGTCCGGTACTATTCAAACGATTTAAGGGTGAACTCGCCAAGGAACTTGTTAAGAAAGGAACCGCTGAGACAATCAAACGGTTTGGCCGGACGTTTACAGTTACCCAGTTCTCTGAGGTATTGACAGAGATAACTCAGGAAGTTGTTGGTAATGTAGCCGTTGGATTCTATGATAAGAACCGCGGTGTCCTTGAAAATGTACCTGATATAGCGGTAAAGACCGCCGTGGCTATGATAGTTCCCGGTGCTACTGGCGGTATTGTTTCAGCCAGACCCAACATCCGGGCTGATGCAGAGAACAGGGTCAAGGCAGCTATCCAGCAGACTAAGGACTCACCCGAAGCTGGCTTTGCCAGACTGCCTGGTGAACCTGAAGAGATAACTCCCAGACCTGAAGGGCGAGTTTCCCCAGATACATTTGAGGGGCGTTCTATATTTGATATGTCCCCCGAAGAATTAGACGCAGCAGCAAGTCAGTTAGCGGAGACTGAAAAGAATATCGCATCGGAAATATTCGGTGAAGAAGTCGGTGCTAGATATGAGCAATTACAGCGAACAGCTAATTCAAGTAATGTGGCTAGGGCTGATGCTGCCTCTAAGGAAATACAGCGATTAGAAGACACGCTAACTGATGAACAAAGGAATAGATTATTTGGTATTGGTGAGGCTGGTGCAAACGCTGAGGAACTGAGAGACCTGAGAAACGCCTTGCAAGTAGTTGATGATAGTTCTGAGCAGGCTATGGGTGAATCCCTAAGATTTATCCTCGTTGATTTACCATCAATTACCGATGTTGCCCAAATGACAAATGCTCAAAAAGAGGCGGTTGCTGTCCTTAGACACGCCAATAATCTCGCACAAGCAAAAGGCTTTGACTTAACAAATGTAACCAATATAGCAATAGAATCTGCCGCAAGGCGGTTTGAGCCAGCGGATGCTGAATTGATGCTGCGTAATGTTCAGCAACTATTACAAAGACCTATCCCCACAGAAGAAATTACTCAAGAACCCGGCGCACCTGAAGCTGGTATCCAGCCTTCAATGATTGAGGGCGTGCCTGCTGAGGAAGTTAGGCCGGCTGGTCGTAGTGAGATAATCCAGATTTCCATGGAAGACCAGCTTAAACTAGAGCAAGCTCGAAAGGCAGAACTTGACCCAGAGCCAGTACCCGATGAATTACAGACAGCATTTGAACAGCAGACAGAGTTAGAGGGGATCAAGACCACGCTGGAGACTGACCCGGTTGCCATAGAAAGAGTCAGGTTGGGTAACCGGAATGTAGGTCTGGATAATTTTATATCAATAAGAGAGCAGAATTTCCCTGAGACATTTACTGTCAAGCAAGCCTTGGCATTGTTTCCGCATGGTGGCTTTGAAACTTATAACCAGAAAGGAACACCGCAATTTAATAAGGTGCCAAGGGATGCGGCGCTTGATGATTTAGCTACTAAGTTCGGGATGACCGCCGATGAGATAGCTAACCGGGTAATGGATATCCGTCAAGAGAAACGCCGGCTTGTTGACTTAGAAACTATTGTTAAGGAAGCAGCCGTTGAGACACCGTTGCCAGTAGTTCCTGAGCAAACAACCGAGGAGGTCACCCAGAACTGGGAGACACTGACCAAGCCTAAGTTTACAGTAAAGCAGATTAACGCGCTGGTAGGATTCTTCGCTGATTATATCAATGACCCGAATGTTCTTAACGCATGGGAGATAACACGGGAACTTCGTGCTGAGGTAAGAACTGAGCGCGGAGAATCCATGAAGACCAGAACGCAGCAACTTATGGCTGATGAAAACTTGTCCTCAGAAGAGGCTATAAAGCAGGCCATGACTGAAACCATGAGGGGTGAACTCCCTTCTATAACTACAGAATATCTTGAGGGAATGACCGCAGACCTGAGAGATGCCCTCTTCTCCAAGGTAGCCCATGTTCTCAAGAATGAGCCGTATGAGATGATGTCAACATACACGGCCCTTCACAATGCTCTGGATGGTAAGCCGATTCCCAGAGAGCCAGGTGCCAAAGGTGGTTCAGCATATAGTAGGCTGGAGAGAGTCTTTGGTGATAAGCCTAAAGTTCTCAAAGCCATCGATAAGGCTGCAAGGGAAAAGAAACCGCTTGATGATATTGTCGAAGGGGTATTCCGGGAGACTGGGCGAGACCCGATACCGGTTGACCAGGAGTATGCCGAGTATCTGAGGGGTTTATCTGATCAGACTGGTGGCCCCAGTTCATTACTTGGTGAACCTGCTGATATACCGAATCCCTCAGACTTGAGCGTACCAGCCAATCTGGAGTTTGCCAAGGCAGAGTTAGAGCTTAGTGAAAAGTTCTCCAAGGGAGAACTTACCTTTGAAGAGTTTGAGTTAGCACGAAGGGAAGCTAGGGATGAGGCGTATCCGTTGCCACCTGTCACTAAGTATGACGGACCGATTGACAATTCCTTTAAGATAAAGCCGTTGTTCAATTTCATGGAACAGAGCATGTTCAACCGGGTGTTGAAGCAAATCCTTTGGACTCCGCTGGACATCGGTAATTTCCTCCGGGCTAACAAAGCAAGCTTAGATAACTCCTTCCTGAGACAGAGCCAGTTGATATTATCAGGACATCCCGTGCTGGCTTACCAGGCGCATACCGCAGCTTGGCAGTCGATGTTCAGTCAGAGACACTCTGAGGCAGAGTGGGAGTTGATAACCCACGACCCGGATTTACAGATATATGAGCAGATTAGAGTTGATACCGGGCATGATCCATTAAGAGTACCAGCCTTTGCTGCTACAAAAGGAACCGAACAATGGAGAACTTCAGAGGAATTTGGTTTTACGAGGCAGGATGTAGAAAGAGCGATACCGAAATTTACAGCATGGTTACCCCATATTAGATATTCTGAGAGAGCTTTCTCTGCCGGAACCAATAAGGCGGTCTGGGGAGTGTGGAAGAGTAAGCTCGACTTTGCCAGGCGGTATTCAGAAAGGATAGCTTCCGGTGAAATTGTATTGCCGGAGGGTGAAGCCTTTGACATCATCCAAGAGATGACCGATGAACAGGCTATGCTTGGTGACCTGATCCAGAGAGCAAACCTTCAAAGATTCTCAGGTCTAGCTCCAGCGATGAACGCCTTTTTCTTCGCGGCCAGGTCAAAGATAGGTCGGTTACTTCTGCCGAAACATTTACTTGGTATTACTACCCGTGACGGAAAGATAGGTTTCAATCCCAGAGTAATGAAAGAGGCTTGGAGAGACTTCATCCTCTGGACATCTTACATCAGTGGTATCATGTTCCTTGGTGCTTGGTTAAATCTGTGGGACCTTGAGACAGACCCACGGAACGCTGAGTTTATGAGTGCCAGAATCGGGAAGATACGCATAGACCCGTGGGCTGGCTACAGGCAGTTCGTTGTTCTGTATGCCCGGCTGGTTACCGGTACCGGTATCTCATCGGTAACCGGTGCTGAGTACGACACTGACCCAGTTAGAGCTATGCAGAACTTCGTGACTAATTCTCTGTCACCGTTGGCTACTATCTTGCTGGAGTTCTGGACAGGGCGAAACTTTATCGGCCAAGCAATCGACTTTACTAAAAGTAAATTCTGGATTGAGAAGATTACTCCATTCTCAGCTACGGATATTTGGGAAGCTTATGAAGGTGAAGGCTGGCGAGGTGTGGCAATAGCTACGTTGCCGGCAGTTTATGGTGAGGGTGTTCAGACCTACACCGGCGACTGGGAAGAGAACTTTACCAAGCTGGGCATATCAAAGTACATTGATAACACTGGCTTTGGTTTAGATGTTCCTTACTATGACACTGCTGATTTCTGGTCTGATACCTCATCGCAGTTCAAGGATGCCGACCCAAACGATTTGACTCCTAGTAAGGGCTTTCCGAATTACATCAAGGCGATAGCCGAGGCTAGGGAGATTAACGAATCTTTAAGCCTGCTACCAAACCAGCCACTTGTTTCTCTTAATGCCGACCCGAATTTAGATGAGCCGACCTTCAGTGAGTACCACGATATGTGGCTTGAAAGGCAGAAGCTTGTCGCCGCTGGCGATGATGCTGAGTTTACTACCCAGGAATTACAACCTGATGGTGAGTTCAAGACGGTAACCCATAAGGGAGAAGAGGCGCTTAAAGAGTTCGATAAGAAATTCAAGGATGCCGAGAAAGGTAACTTCGACCAGAGACAGTTTTCACTCTTGGTACAGTATCATGCTTTCACTGATAAGAATAAGCAGGCCGAGTTCCTTGAAGAGCATAAGTTAGAGATTGGGGTGAACCCCAGGCAGGATTGGCTGAGGACTCACCCGAAAGAGAACGCTGAATTGGCTATATGGGGACAGGCCAAGGTGCTGACCGAAGAAGCATACGACCACTTCAAGACTCTGGCTAGGCAGTATGATATTCCCGATACCGCGATACCGGAACTGCTGTTGCCGCCCGATACTTCAATTGATACCCACTTTGAATACCTTGAGATGGTATCCGATGGTACCTATGCCGGGGCTGAAGCTGACCTGCTACTCCTGAAAGACCAGATAGCTGCTGACGAAGCTGGCGTACAGTCCTATGTGGACTGGCGAAACGAAACTAACCAACCGCTTCAGTTGTCTGAGAAAACCCTGGAGAATCTACAGCTTAGAGTTGATAACCAGCAGAACTACGACGACCTTGAAGAAGCCCTTGCCAGAGACGATGAGCAAGCCGTAGAGGACATCAGGGCAAGAAAGGTAGGTGATGGCACCTTCCACGATGTAGAGCGCCGTGTTGAGGCAACCGGTAAAGGCACAAGGGCGGCTCCAATACCTGAAGAGATTGTCAATGATTATGTTAGCCATATGCAGATAGTCGATGAGACAAGCGGCTTGAGTGCTGAGGCAAAGCTGAACCGGTACGATAACCTAGCTCTTAATGACTTCCTGATGAATGAAGACTACTGGGGTAAGAGTGCTGCTAAGGCGCTGGACCCTGATAAGTTCTACCTTGATAACTACCTAGTACCGCGCTGGCGAATAGATGTTGCTTACAAGGAACAGGATGTTGAGTATAAAGCTATAGACCCCAGAGCTAAGAACCCGGATACCGGCGTATTGCTCAGGGATGAGTACCTGCTCAAAGAAGAGAACACTCTATACCGGTGGGATCGGCGTCGGCGTGAAGCATTGGAGACTACTAACAGCAAGACCGGTGAGAGATTCCCGCTTGAAGAGATAGAGAAGTTCGTCAACTATCACGAACTCCCGGTCAAGGGGATGAGGCAGGAACGGTACCTGGTAGAGAATGGCGGCCAAGATCCAGAGAACCTTACTGGTTTTGCTGCGGCTATGCACAATGTCAAGGGTATCGATATACCCAGACCAGAGGATGTGCCGGCCGTACAGTTTGATAACATCTTTGACCGGTACCAGGAAGAGTTTGAGACCCTTGAGGGGCTGGCTGATAATCAATCCGAACACTACATTGAGTTCCCGGAACCAGGCCTGACATTGGATGAGACACGGGAGAAAGCCCGGAATGCCCTGCGGTTCGACATTAACGGTAAGTATACCGAGTTCGGCCTGGCAGAACTAGAACGAACTGCCTACGGTAAGCTAGTACCAGAGAACTTGGTTGGCAACTATGTCGAATACTACACCATTATCGGTGAGGGTAAGCCAGTTGACTACGAAGATATAAACGGTACTTCTCTTTGGTACGATGACGACTGGTTCCTGATGGAGAACATACAGTTCTACGAACAGGTTTATAAAGGGATACTGGGGAATCAGAAAAGAAACTTCACTAAGGTACCAACCAGAGAAGTCTTTGCCAAGTACCTTGAATATCTCCAGATAGATAGTCGTCAGGCTAAACTCCGCGATGACTTCCGGTGGGACAATCCTAGCCTGGATGACTGGCTTGTTCTGAAGTTCGGGTATACCCCGGTGACCGAGAAAAGACGGAGAGCCGCCCAGACACCCGGAGAAAAACTAGCTCTCTCTATTGCTGATTTGGAGAGAAGATTAAGAGAACACCCTTAGTGTTTTTTAGAACGTTTGGCTTTGAGTTCGGTAAGCTTATGTACTGCTGTCTGTGTCTTTCTGTAGATTATCCTAGTAGGTTCTATTCTTTCTTTATATTGCTCTTCGCTAATTGCTCCACTACGGAGAAGCCTATTATAATCTCTAACCATAATCTGGTAAGGAACACTAAGTCTCGATAAGGAAAGCCATGATTCCTCAATATTCTCAGCATTGATATTAGGGTGAAGTTCCTTTAAGTCTTTTACTAATTCAGCAATACGTAACTCCGCAATCTTATCGGTTTCTTTTTCACTACGTATGTTATTTGCTAAAGTGCGGATAGCGAAAAGGACTTCTTCAATAGGTGCTTCTTCTAGGCAAGGGGGTTCTAATCTTCTTGACCAAGAAAAAGTATCAAGGAACTTATGGAATATAAAAAGAACAATGGATAAAAATACAATGGAAATGACTACAAAGGTTATCACAGTTGATTCCATTATCTACTCCTTTCCTTATCCCAGTAGGGGGAATGGCATTTCGGGCATACCGCTGGGCGTTTTAGTTTACTAGGCCATTCGTGGAGACACCTTAAACACTTCATTATCTTTAACATACTGAGAGTATATCATTGGCAATCATATAAGTCAAGTAGTTTGCTGGAATATTAACAGTAAGCTTTTACCACTTAGGAGGTTTAATTATCATGGTGGAACAGAAGACCGTAACAGAAACCACTGAAGGCACGAAGCCAACAGCGGAAGAGCAGGCAAACGCCGCCTCTAAAGCTGAAGGCCAAGCCCCTGAAGGTGAGAGTAAGGTATCGTCTGAGAAGGCTGAGGAAAAACCAATCTACACCCAAGCCCAGGCTGATTCCCTACTCCACGCTTCCAAGTCTGACTCCGGTAGGCTTCTGAAAGATGCCGAGACCGCAAGGGATGAGGCTCTATCTGGTAAAGCGAAAGCTGAGGCAGATTCTGAAGACATCCAGGAGGAAAGGAATAAACTCCAGACCGACCTTGATGACCTCAACAGTGAAGACCCCAAGAAGTTTGACATCATCAAAAGGGACAAAGACCTCAGAGACCAGCAACGCGAACTAAAGAAAGGTGTTGAAGACTTGGCAACTGAAGTCAAGGTTCATGCCGAGACTGTAAAGATTGCCAACGACACCAATCTTGAAATCGCTATCTGGGAAACCGCAACCAAGTTTAAGAATGGTGACCCGGTAAAACTAAAGGCTCTTTGCGAATCCCTTGGTGTAACCGATGCGTCAAAACTGGGCGGCGTGGCCGAAACAATCTGGGAGAAGGCCGATGGGAAAGCTCCGGTCAAGAAAGATGGGGAAGATGGGGAGACTAAGGCCAAGGAAAAACTCAAACTGGATACCGGAGACACCTCCGGTGATGGAAACCTAACCGAACAAGAAAAACTTGATAAGAGGTATCCATCAATGGCTAAAAAATAAACTAATGCGAGGTAAATATGGCGACAGAACTTTCGACTAAATTCTTAACCCTGGCTGACTGGGCAAAACGGGTAGACCCCGATGGGGGGGTTGCTGATGTCATTGAACAGGTAGCCGAAACTAACGATTTTCTTGCGGATGCCAGTATGATTGAGGGCAACTTACCCACTGGCCATCGAAGCACACAGAGAACGACACAGATTTCCGGCACTTGGCGTCAGCTTAATCAAGGCGTAGCCGAAACCAAAAGCACGACTCGTCAGGTAGACGATGGGACTGGGCAACTGACGGCTTACTCGGCCGTAGATGTAACCTTGGCCAACCTTAACGGTAATGCTGCGGCTTTCCGGGCTTCAGAAGATAATGCGTTTATTCTGGGTCTTGGTGAGGATGCCACGGATGCTACCATCTATGGCAACTCCGGTGTAAACCCGGAACAACCTCATGGACTCGCTCCAAGGTATAACTCCCTTACGACCGGTACCGGCGCAACTGGAAATGTAATAAACGCCGGAGGTTCCGGGAGTGACAATACTTCGGTTTGGCTGGTTACTTGGGGAGAAAAAACCACCACCCTGATACACCCCAAAGGCACGATGATGGGGCTTCAAGGTAAAGACCAGGGTGAACGCCCGTGGGATGATGGTAGTGGTAATCCCTACCAGGCTTTCGTGACCTACTTTGAGTGGAATATCGGCTTGGCCGTACCGGATTACCGGTACAATGTTCGCATCTGCAACATTGATGTTTCAGAACTGACTGCCAGTGGAGCTACCGGAGCCGACCTGATGTTCAACATGACCAAGGCTTACTACAAACGCCCGACAATAGCTCTAAAGTCAGGGCTGGCAAAATCATACTGGTACTGCAACAAGACGGTGGCAGAGTTCCTGCATCACCAGGCTTCCAACAAAGCCAATGTGAACCTGACCCTTGACAATCCCGGTGGTGAGCCGGTGATCAGGTACCTGGGCGCTCCTATCCATGTGGTCGATGCCATCACTTCCGCTGAAGCGACCATATCCTAAACAACCGGTAACAAAATAAAAGCGAGGTAATAACATGATATTAGATAGTCTACTTAAACTAAGCGATGGTCAGGATTTCAGCCAGACCACTGGTGACTACTACTCATCCAATGTCATCAACTCCGGCGTAACCAGAGATATAGGGCCTGGTGAAACGCTGGCTCTCTTCATCGCAGTTGACGAAGCCTTCACTTCTTCAAGTAGCACGGCCACCGTCAAGTTCTCGGTGATTGATGAAGCGGATACCACTCTTGACAGTTCGTCTGTTGAGATTGTATCAACCGATGACATTATTGTCACCAGGCTGACATTGGGGAAGATAATCATCCTTCCCATTCCTTCTGGGCTGCTCACTCAGCAGTATCTCGGTATGAGGGTTGACATCGGCACTGATACCACTACAGCCGGTACAGTCACCGCTTATATCGGGCCGGCCACCTTTGCCCAGACCTGGAATGCCTAAAAAATAAACATGGTGGGGGAGGGAGGTGTAAAAGCTTCCTTCCCCCAGTAACTTAGGAGGTTACTAAAATGACTACAAAAAGAGGAATCTTACACAGAGGAAACCATATATTCAAGAACCTTTCCATAGCCCAAGGTGGTGTAACAGAAGGTTTAGGTGGTGGTACACAAGAGCCGGTCACTAAATACTTCGTAGATGGCACGCTGGGTGCTAGTGGTAACTCCGGCCTTGGCTGGGGAACGGGTGTTGCCTTAGCAACTATTAGCCAAGCAATGACTAAAGTAACTGCCCTTGGCACTAGGGGAAGAGGAAGGATATATGTGGCACCCGCTGGTTACACTGAAGATATTATCACTTCTTTGAATACCGAATCTCCCTTCGGTGCGCTTGTCGCAGTCAACCCAACGCTCCGTAGTTATGGTGCTGCATGGATTATCTCTAGCACGACAACTGAGCCAGCCATAACGGTAAGAGCAAGAGGTTGGTCTATTGACGGGTTTGAGGTTGATGCCAATACGACTGACGGTTGTATCTTCCTTGATGGCACCACCAGTAATGCACTTGCCCAGGCTACTGAGATTGCCAACTGCCATCTGGCAGGTATCCAAAGTGGTTCTGCTCAGGTTGGGCCTGCCTAAGAGGAGACGATATGCCGATTTATGTTTATGAGTGCGAAGACTGTGAATTAGAGACCGATGAACTTCAGCC
>SDBU01001644.1_pt1 | contig 31227 bp, 20 predicted proteins | sample 2277071 | NCBI WGS metagenome assembly SDBU01 (sample SAMN10397929, study PRJNA504765) | marine sediment metagenome | isolation source: marine sediment core GS08_GC12, 126 cmbsf | place: Arctic Ocean: Gakkel Ridge, Loki's castle | collected 2008 | reverse complement strand
GATCTGGCTGGGCGTGTACTTGAACCTCTTGGCCAGGATCGGGATGACGAGCGGCTCTTCGCCCGGTTTGGCATCGGGGGCAGGAGGCGAGCCGGTGGCGAGCGCTGTTCCCAGCGACACCGCTGCCGGGGCGATGCCCGCCAGCGCCGCGGTACGTGGCCTGGCCGGGCGGGCGGCGGTCGAACTCGAGTCCGATCCCATCTTCAGGATCACCCATTCGCTGATGGACTTGCGGGATCCACGGTCGCCTTTGCCTCCGTCCCAGACGGCGAAAGTCACGTTCAGGGCGCTCTTGGACAACTGGGCGTCACGCTTCGCATCGTCCGTCGTCAGGGCACGCTTGATGATGACCCGCCACGTCCCGTCTTGCCACCGCCCGCGCCCGGCGAGGGGGTTACGGTCCTTGATCGTGACCGTGCCGGGCCGCGTGGCGATCAGGTCCTGACAGGCGCTGGCCGTCTTGTCGGCCGGGATGGCGACTTCGGTCGGGATTCCGGGGTCTTTGGGCGTGGGGTAATGCCTGTTAGGCGTCTCGCGAGTGGTCGAGCCCTTCCGCGGCCAGAATTTGGCATCCAGGTCGGCCTTCCACTGCCAGATGTTGATGGGCGACTGGAACCCCATCATGATCGAGATCGGCTCCATCTCATCCTCGGCCAGCGTCAGGCCCACCGCGACGCAGTCGGGGAATTCGCCGCTATCGTGGGCGAGGTCCTCGGCCTGGTCCTTCCACTCCAGCAGGAAGTAGGCCTCCTTGCCGTTGTGGAACGCGCGGACGTCGATTTGCGGCACGATGTTCTTCTGTACGTGGGGCACGATCATGATCTGGTGCACCAGCGGCACCGTCAGCGGCTTGAGCGTCTGCCACACGCTGTCGTCCAGGTCCGCCTTCGTAAGGGTCAGGGTCCTTGCCAGCTTCGGCATGGCCAGTTCCTGGAAGGCCGCGTTAGTGTCGCTCTCGCCGCCGTAGCGGTTTTGCCAGCCCCAGAAGGACAGTCCCGCAAAGACGCCCACGCTGACCACGATAATGAGAATTATCACGCCGCGGTTCATGCGAAGTTCTCCTTCTCGCTTTCCATGAAGACCTCGTACAGGTCGATCAGGTGTTGATAGAACGGATGGGTGTTCTCGTTGGTGCCCGCCCGCAGGGCCTGCAGCAGGGGCTGCGCCCAGGTTGCCACGTGCTCGGTGAAGAACTTCCGCCACGCGTCTCGGCACAGCGAGGCGTTGTCTGCCTCGTCGGCCCGGGCGGCATGGGCTTCCTTGAGGGTCAGAAGGTGCATGAATTCCAGCTCGGCCACGATGTTGTCCGCACGGTCGCTCTCGGGATACACGCCGAAGGCCCGGTAGAACCCCATGATGTCGGCCAGGATATGGGCCTTGGCGAACTCATGCCCCTTGCGGTGCTCGGTCTCGTACGGGAACGGGCCGTTGACGGGATGAAACAGATGCATGTGGCCCGCCCGAAGCTCCTCCAGAGTGGCTGACCGCGCCGAGGCGACGACCTCGCCTGTCAGGCGCACCACCTCGCAGTCGTCACCCGGGGCGACGTCGCCGCAGAGCCGGAAAAACTCCTCGACGCCCTGGTCCGGCTGAGAGAACCCCCGGGCCAGCACGCTGTAGACTATGCTACGGGCGGTCAACTCCTCGGGGCTGTCCAAGACCGACGCCGACGGCTCGGCCGAGGTGTCTGGTATGTTCTTGGCGTTCATCGTGCGAATACTCCCTGCTTACGGCTCGTTGAAGCGGTGGGCGCTGTATTCAGCATCGTGGAACGGACGTTCGTAGAACGGCTCGTCAAACGGCACGGAAATGATTCTCTTGCCCTTCGCGTCGAAGCCCTCGATAACGTCGTCCTTGATGGCGAATCGTTCGATGGTCATTCGCGTCGTGCCGAACAGCTTCAGCACGCCCCTCAGGTCCCGGTCGGGGCTGGTGCGCGTGGCGATGGCCTCCTTCACGCCGGGCCCGAACATCTGGGCCAGGAACTTGCGGGGCACCCACCGCGGCGGGATATAGTAGATGTTCGGCTCGGTCCCGAACTGCGGATACAGCGGCAGAGCGAGCTTCCGCACGTGGACCAGGTAATCCAGCGGGTTGTCCGGGCGGGCCTCGGCCGGCGTGCTGATCCAGCCCGACAGGCGAATGCTCCCCACGCAGGCGGCCATACACCGCGGAATCTCGCCTTTCTCGCGGCGCTCGCCGCCCTCGAGGCGCGGATAGCACGCGATGCACTTCTGGGTCTTGCGGACCACGGGGTTGAACATTGTCTTCTTGTACGGGCAGGCTGCCATGCACTCCTGGTAGCCGCGGCAGCGCTTCTGGTCCACCAGGACAATGCCGTCCTCCGGGCGCTTGTAAATCGCCTTTCGCGGACAGGCGGCCAAACAGGCCGGATGCGTGCAGTGGTTGCAGATTCTCTGCATGTAGAAGAAGAAGTTCTGGTGCTCGGGCAGGGACAGCCCCTCGCTCGAGGTGGCCGTGGCGGTGTCTTCGTAGATGTTCGGGAACCGCCATTCGGGCGTCTCGGGGATAAAGCCCAGCGGCTCGTCGCGGGCGCCGCCGTCGGGCTTCTCGAAGATCGTCTGCCCTTCATACTTTCCGCCTGTCCACTTCTGCGGGCCGAGCTTGGCCAGCAAGCTGCTGTCCCAGTGCTGCGGATAGCCGCCGAACGGCTTGGTCTCGACGTTGTTCCACCACATGTGCTCCTGTCCGTTGGAGAACGTCCAGGTCGAGCGGCACGCCATGGTGCAGGTCTGGCAGCCGATGCAGCGGTTGATGTCGAAGACGGCCCCGAACTGCTTGGCCGCGCGCGTGGCCTGGTAAGGGTACTGCATCTTCCGTTTCAAATGCCAATTGTCTACTTTGGCCATGGTTACTGTTCCTTGCAGAATCCGCCGGCGAGATAGCGTTTCATGTCGTCGTCCTCGTGGCCCGGAGTCTTGCCGCTCTTGACCGGATCCCACACGCCCTTCCCGTCGATGCCGCCCTTCTCGGCGAAGGAGACCTCGACGAGCGACTCCTTCGGCGCGCCGGTCGGCGTGTGGGTGTCGACCGTAAAGCCCTGGACGATCTTGTGACCGAAGTAGTCCTTGTGGACCAGCGACCCGGTCATCTGGGTGGGGTTCAGCCAAGTTCGCACGCACGACTGGTGCGATCCGAATCGCAGCGTGGCCATGTATCCGGTGTCGGTCATGGCCGAGCCGTCGCCCTTCGGATCCTCCTGGGCGCGGACGCTGCGGTGCGTGGCGCCGTAGATGCTGTGCTTCATGTTCAGATAGCCGCGGGGGAAGGAGGGGTTGTACTTGGCGCGGACCATCAGGCGCGTCATCTTGTCGAAGAACCTGTCCTCGTCGGTCTGATCCTTATCGGCCTTCTTGTTGCGATACGGCCTGTCGTTCGGCGCGGCGTCCAGGTAGACGTAGTCGCCGTCCTCGATATTGAGTTCCCTGGCGTCCTCGGGATTGATGTCCAGTTCCTCTTCGCCCACCCAGGGGCTGCGGCTGTCCATCCGGTACGGGTCGCCGAAGTTGCTGCACCAAATGACGTTCCAGTCCACGGTGGACCACGACGAATGGACGCGGTGGCGCGTCTTGCAGGTCACGAACACGGACTTGAGTCCCTTGTACTTCTTGGTCAACGGATTCGTCGAGGCCAGGACCTTGTCCACCTCCCACTTCTCGTTGAAGATGCCGCGCAGGTCGCCGTCTATCTCGCTGGCCGGCACGCCGTAGTCCTTCGGGCGGATCGCATCGAAGTCCTGGGGCACGACGATGACGTTGGTCTGGTACGGCGTGGCCTCGACCGGCTCGCGGTGGACGATCAGGTTCTCGCCTTGGTCGATCCACTCGTCCTCGTCGCGGTAAAGCTCCAGGCGCCCGGTCTTGGTGTAGAACGGCGCCGACTCCTGGATCTGCTCCCAGCCGGGGATACGCGGGTAGGTTCGGAACATCGCCAGCGCCGCGCCCCCTTTGTTCTCATCGTCATTTTCTGTCAGCGAGTACTTCCCCCGTACGATGTCCTCGACCTTGTAGCCCCGGAAGGCATAGCATCCGTCGAGGATGCGCTGCATGTACACCTCCACGTGGCCCTTCGGGCCGTTCTTGTCGTTCCTATCAACGAACGTGAAGCCGTCCTTGCCCTCGTCGGCGAAGACGAACCTGAAGTAGTCGGCGAACCGCCTGTCACCGGTCAGCTTGGTAAGCGCCTTGGCCACGCCGGCGTAGATCTCGATATCGTGTCGCGTGTTGTGGACGCGTTTGACCTCGCCCCGCGAGAACAACTGGAGGAACGGGTTGGTGCACGAGGCGGTCATGTCCGGATGGGCAAACTCGACCCAGGAATCCACCGGGAAGACCACATCGGCGTACTCGCAGTTCATGGACCACTCGAAGTCCGTCGCCACGTGAAGCTCGTGCTTCGGCAGGACGTTCTTGATGATGTCGTAGGCGCCCTTGGCATTGCCGATCTGGTTGGCGTTGCAGGTCCAGACCAGCTTCGACGGGCTGGGCATGTGGCCCTTTTCGGTAAGAACCTGCCTGCCGAACTTCGGCGTATCGACGATCAGGGGGTCGTCCCCGTGGGCCCAGAAGTGGATCGACTCGAAGTGCGCGTATTGTCGCTTCTTGATGTCTTTTCCGTCCACCTTGGGATCGTGGTTCTGATTGAACGGATCCTCGGCCACGTAGGCCGGCAAGCCGTTGAAAATCGGGGCCTTGTAGTTGCCCGCATAGCTGCCCACGTTGCCGCCGATCTTGCCCACGTTGCCCGTCAACGAAGCAACCACAAAGTGCGAGCGGTTGATCAGGTCGTTGTGGAAGTACATGTTCAGCCCCATCCCGCAGACGAAGGCGACGGCCTTGCTTGCGGCGATGTCGCGGGCGAACGTGCGTACCTGCTTGGCGGGCACCTGGGTGATCTTCTCGGTGGCCTCGGGGCTGTAGTGCTCGGTCAGCTCCTTGTACAGACGGAAGATCGACTTGACGGCCACCTTGGTCGTGCCGCCGTCGCCCTTACGGACGGTGACCTGGCCCTCGAAGTCCAGATCGATGTCGCCCAGGGCCAGGCCCTGCTTCTTGAGCTCCTCAGCGAGGTACTTGCCCAGGCAGTTGCGCGAGACGCCCAGGAACTTCTTGCCGCCGCCGGTGGCAATCACGGCGTTCAGGGCGTATTTCTCGGCGTCGGTCTGGATGGGCTTGCCGTCTTCGTAAGTGTACTTGACGCCCGGGTCCAGCATTGCAGCACCCGCGACGTCCTCGGCCTTGAGTTCCTTGAGCGTGTCCATCCGGACGAGGAAGGGCATGTCGGTGAACTTCTTGACGAACTTCTCGTCGTAGAGCTTCTCGCGGATGATCACCCCGGCCGTGCCCAGCATCAGTGCCGCATCCGTGCCAGGGCGTATCTGCAGCCAGTAGTCCGCCTTGGTCACCGTGGGGCTGTGCTCGGGGGCAATCACGACGATCTTGGCCTTCTTCTCGATCGCCATGTGCCACCAGATCGGGTCGGCCATCTTGTTCTCGACCAGGTTCAGCCCGGCGATAACGACCATGTCGGAGTTGTGGAAGTCGTGGAACTCCTGGTCGAAGGTCTGCGTGCCGTGGACCATGGTGTGTCCGGGCGGAAGATCGGTGTGCCAGGCGTAGTTGTCCCACGACCGTGCGCCCAGGGCCTTCTCGGGCGGCACCTTGCGCACGTGGTGGTCCAGCAGGGCCATCATGTTGCTGAAGCGGTACATCCCCGTCAGTCGCGTCACCCCCAGCAGGGCCATGCCTCCGCGGTACTTCATCGTCCGGACGCCGGCGACCTTGCCGTCGGGATCCTTCATCGGCTCGATCATCTCGGGCGGATAGCCCTGGGCCAGCAACCACTTGGCGCCCTGCTCGCCGCTGTAGGACGTGGCGATGTTTATCAGCGCCTTGGCCACCAGGTCGTTGATCTCGTCCCACGTGACCTGCACCCAGTCGTCCTCGCCGCGTTTGAAGTATTTCTTCGGTGGCTCGCCGGTCTTCGCGTCGCGGGGGAAGCCGGCCTCGATCCAATCCTTCCATCCCTTGCGGACCGTGGGGTACTTTACGCGGAACTTGCTGTAGACGCGCCGCATGAAGGTGAAGCCCTTGAGGCATCCCCGCGGGTGCCACGTCGCGGTGGTCTTGTTGCCCTGCAGGTCGGTGTAGCCGGCCACGTCGTAGGCCTGTTCGATGCGCACCAGCACGTCGTTGCGGATGAACCCGCGCAGGCGGCAGTTGTGCGTGTCGTTGGGGGCACAGACGAACGTGAAGGACTTGTCGTAGCGGTACTGGTCGCGGTACAGCCCCTCCCACTGGCGGTCCGGATAGTGCTCCAACGGGTTGTCGACCTCGTCGACCAGTTTCAGGGCCGCCAAAGCGGGCCCTGCCGCGGCCGCCGCCAACCCGCCAAGCCCGGCGCCAAGTAGTTTCCGCCGAGTCAGTTCGAATGACGGGCGAGATTCCGACGACCTGTCTGTTCGGTCCTTTGGCATTCTCCACACCTTTGTCTGCAAAGACTTGCCCCGGCCGCCCGGGCGCGGCGCCGCATGGGGGCATATCCTCAAGCTGTCATGTCATGGAAATCGACGCTGTTCTTTCCGCCCACGGACGGGCGGGCGAACACCGATGCGTCTCGATGCGGAACGCCGTGCTCGTGGTTGCCGCAAGAATGAAGATGCATTGGCACGTACTCGCTCAGTACCACTCTTTCGGTCGCCATCGGCCGGAGATCGTCCGACTGGGACTAGCTGGCCATCGTCCGCACCGAACTGACCACTGCGCCGGATGCGGGGGCAGCCTGAAGAGACAAAAGCACACTAAACGGTATTGACGAACCTCAATACCACATAGATATTACATGCAGTATAGGCACTGACTCCATGCTCGTCAAAGGAATTAGAGAAGTTCCTCAAGACCTGTGACATGGCCGGGCACTCCCTCTGCATACATATCCTCAAGCAGAGCGTGCAATCCGCTGAGCCACGTGGGATAGAACGCCAGTGTGGCGCGCGACGCCACATGGCGGAGCAGGGCGGGCACCCATCGCAGCAGATGCTCCCGAGCAAAGACCATCGCGTCCGCTTGGCGATCGTCCTCGGCCAACACTGCTAGGCAGTCCAGTTCCATGGCGATGTGGTCCGGAAACGCCTTCTCGTCGGGCCGTAGCGTGATCCCGCATCGTTGGTAGAATTCGGCGACGGCTTCCGTCGAGACCCCCCAAAAACGGTCTTCGCCCAGAGCTACGGACTCTACCGGCGGCATGTGGCCGTGCGGGCCGATAAACAGGCGACAGTACTCCACGGCCAACGCTTCCACAGTCGCAGCCGTGTTGTGCAGGTCCAGCCCGGCAAGAGGGTCGGCGCCGAGGACCTGCACCAGTTCTTCTCGTCTCGCCACGACCTGGCGGAGAAGGCGTTCGTCCACTTCTCGGTAAAAAATGGACCCGAACAGGCGAAGGGCGGCAGCAATCGGTGTGGGATGCCTGCCCGCCTCGGCCAACGGGCCAGGAGGGGCAGGGGGATCCTGAAGCGAAACAGGGTTGGAGTCGGTAGGCGCCTGATTTTTCAACATTCGATTATCCTTCCGCCGAGGCCGGGTTCCGCTATGCTTTCGAGACGCTCACCACGGTGTCATTCGATCGGAACTGTCCACTGACCCGCGCCGGCGTATTGGGGATGATCCAGTTGGGGTGCACCCCCGACAACTCGGTCCAACGCGTCGGGTCTTCGCCGGGCTTCTGGCCCTTCTGCCACCAGATAGGCTCGTCATCGGGCTTCGCATCGGTTAGCCCCGTCTCGATGGCCTTGCCGGAAGCGTACCGCCCGTAGGCCCAGTGTCCGCAGTGGAAGCTGACGGCGATCACTTCCGGATGGATGCCCTCGGTGAGGTGGACTCGCGCGGTGATCTCCTTGGCCGATGTGGCCCCCTTGCCTTTCCGCCAAGGAAGCTCAACCATGTCCACGCGGATGCGGATCAAGTCTCCTTCCTTGACGTCCGCCCCAAGGAGTCGGCGGGCCGTCACCGGATTCAACCACGCCGGGTTGTTGTGGTAAATCTCCTGGAGCCACTTGCAGTTCTGGCTGCGGGAATGGATCTGCACGTTGACCTTGAAGCTGATCAAGATGAGCTGATCCGACTTGCGGGCACGGTGCTCAGGCACGGGCACCCATGAAGGCAGGCCGCTTGCCAGATGCTGCGGGAGCCACTTCTTCTCGTCGTTGGTCAGGAAGTCCTCGATATCCTCCATGACCATCTTGGCCGCGGGTTTCATGAATTCGCTTCGGATCTCGTACCGGCCGGACTTGTTGAACTTGTCCGGCGGGAAACCCTTGTGGGCCACGCCGTCGATCATCTGCCCTACGTAGCCCTTGTAGGCGTTCTTCGAGCCGGTGTAGCCCTTGGCCTGGACGTCTTCGTCACTGACGTGGGCCTTATGGGGGTCCCAGATCACGCCGGTCTTCTCATCGACGACCTTCCCTTCGATATCCTTGGGCTTGAGTTTCTTCTCGTGGGTCCGGTAGCTGGGTTTCGTCGCCTGAAGGAGCACGCCGTACTTCGTAAAATAAGCCCAGGGATCGGTCGCCACCAGCTGCCCGTCAGATCCATAGAAGGCCTTGCCGTGGTCCTTGTTGTACGTGTCCTGAAGCTCGATGGACGTGCGGAGGTATTCCTCGGTCGTCTTGTAGGGGTGCAGGGCCGCCATGCCGCCGCCGATCCGCTGGGCAAGCTGGATGAAGATGTCCTGCATGTCCATCGCTTCGCCGAGGGGCGGAGCGACCGGCTGGCGGATCTGAAGGAACGGGAACATCGCGAACGACGCGGCCGACTCGATAGCCCAACGCTCCAGATAGGTCGCGTCGGGTAGGATCACGTCCGCACACTCGGCCGTCTCACTCATCGCCACGTCAACGGCCACGATGAACGGGAAATACTCCTCGTTGCAGAGGATTTCGCGGTTCCGCTTGCAGTCGCCTGTGGTATAGGCACCGTTGTAAACGTAGATCATGTAGAGTTTTGGCCGCCCGTGCGAGCCATCGGCGATCAACTCGTAGATCCACTGGCAGGAATGGTGCGTCGGCAGGTGGAGGTCGTCCCCGTCAGCAAGTTTCAGCTTGGCGGCCTTGCGGACCGCCTCTTTGTTATCCTTGGCGGCCTTGTCGTTGTAGCCATCCTTGCTCTTGCCGCTTTGTTTGACGTTCGTGCCGCCTTTGACGTTGAAGTTCCCGGCGATGGCATCGAGGGCCTTGACGGCCCACTCGGCCTGGGCGCCGTTATAGTGGCCGACGAAACCGCGGTAGGTCACGATCGTCGCCGGCTTGCTCGTGCCGTACTCCAGGGCGATCCGACGGATCGTTTCGGCCGAAACCCCGGACTCCTTCTCCGCCCACTCCGGCGTGTAGCCGGCATAGTGCTCCCGCAGTTCGTCGATCGTGACATTGCTCCACTTGGCGAGAAACTCCTCGTCGCACAGCGCCCTGCCGTCAGGCTTCTCGTTGAGGATGATGTTCGTCATGGCCAGGATCACCGCCAGGTCCGTCCCGGGGCGGATGGGGACCCACTGGGAGCTCTTGGCCGCCGTGTTGCTGAATCGCACGTCGAAGGTGACGATTTTCGCCCCGGCGGCCTTGGCGTCGATCAGTCTCTGGGCGATGTAAGAATGGCCGGTGTGGGCTTCCAGAACGTTGGCGCCGAAGATCAGGATGTAACGCGAGTTCGCCACGTCGTTCACGTCGTAGTGCTTGCCCATCGTCAGCTCGTTGCCGAGCCATTTGGCCGTCTCGCAGATTGACGTGTGGTTGCCCTGTGTGCCCGAGCCGAACGCCGTCTTCTGGAAATGGTTCTGGGCGTTCTTGATGCGGCTGCGCCCGTAGTGGATCATGAACTCCTCGGGCTTGCCGGACTCGTAGATGGCTTTCAGCCCCTCGACCGTCCTGCCCGCGATCTTCCCACCGAAGGCGACCAGGTCGAGGGCCTCCTTCATGGGGACCCGCTTCCATCCGCCCTGGCCGCGTTTGCCGGTCCGCACCAGGGGATAGAGGATCCGGTCGGGGTCGTAGACCTGGTTGAGCCCGGCCTGAGCCTTCGCGCATACGCGCCCACGATTGTTCGGGCAGTGCGGGTTGCCCTCGATCTTGACGATGCGCCCGTTCTCGCGGTAACCGATGATGCCGCAGGCGGCGATACATTGCATGCACGTGCTGGGCACGCCGACCCGCGCCTGCCCGGTTCTGCCGCGATAGCCCCCCACGTCGGCCAAGACCATTTCGCCGATCAATGGGTCAGCTCGGCCCTTGGCCAGGCGCGGCGGCGCATCCTCTTTCGAGACGGCTTGGGCGTTGCGGGTCAGACTGCGGAACAAAGCCCCGGCGCCAATCCCCACAGTCGCCAGCAGCCCAGCCTTGACGGCGAAACGGCGGCTCGTCGGCTCCCCCGCGGGTTTCCGGTTCTTCCTCACGCTGGTTATCTCGTCAGTCATGGTCAAAGACTCCTTCGCCGATTGCTGTCAGATCTGTCCGGCCATGACCACGGCGTAGCGGAATACGTACCCGCCGGCGAGGATTAGCACGGTGGTGATGACAGTCAGCGGAATGTTGATACGGTCCAGTTCCGGCCGGTGCCGCGCGATCTCGACAATCTGCAGCAGGATCGGCACAACCAGGCCGAGCCCAATGGCCCCGACCCAGAACAGGGGCCCCCAAGCGGCGTTGGCGGCCGACAGTGCAGCGCGGGCGTCGGTCGGGCCATACAGCAGGCTGATCCACCAGACAAAGAAGGTCAGTCCCTGCAAGATCATGGCCGCCACCAGCAGGTAGCGGAAGTCGTGAATCATCCACGGGGAAAAACGTTTCTTTCCGAGCGTCTCATCGTCCTTGCCGCGCGCCCTGGGAGACAAGCACAGGATCAGCAACACCGCAGCCATCCCGGTGGTGACGAAGCCCAGCAGGGCGCTGACGGTGGCCGAGCCTGTGTTCCACAAGGGCCGGGCCCGAAGAATGGTCAGCAGCCAACCGTGGTAGGCTCCCACGATCAAGGCGACGGGAAGGCCGATGATCCCCACCGTGTTGCGGAGCTTGGTTGTGGAGGGCCGGAGCCACAAGTAGGCGTATACGATGCCGATGACGATCAACAGGGTCTGGAATGGCCCACCCCACGACAATGGGGAAGATACATTGAAACCCGTTACGGTCCGCCAGAGTCGCAGCGGGTGACCCAGGTCGGCAACCATGAGGACCAGACCCAAGATCACCATTATCGGCGAGAGGACCGCGCCGACTCTACTGACCGCGGGGTACTTGTCCTTGTAAACCAGGCTGTTCAAGACGGCCAGGAGGAAGGCGCCGACTCCGATGCCGCCACAGAACAGATCGGTGGCGATCCTCCAGTCCCAGTACACCAAGTGCGGAACGTTGTACGTGATCATGCTTAGCATCGGTCTTCCTCTCGGTCCTTACGTGCCCGACAGCGTACGCTGTTTCCTGATCCGATCTTGGGCCGGCTGGTCCAACCCGATGTAGAACACCCGCGGGTCGGTGCCCATTCCCGGGCGGAGTGTCTGTACGGGATTGCAGGCGGCCGCTTTGGCCACGGCGCTGTCGGGGTCGTTGAGGTCCCCGAATATCCGCGCCCGGGCGTTGCAGGTGTTCACGCAAGCGGGCAACATTCCCTGCTCGATGCGATGCAGGCAGAAGTCGCACTTCTGCGCGATGTGATTGCTGGGGTCGGCGTACCTCGCACCGTACGGGCAGGCCTGGATGCAGTATTTGCAGCCAATGCAGATGTTGTCGTCCTGCGTGACCACACCGTCTTTTCGCTGCGTCGTGGCCTGGGTGGGGCAGGCCTCCACGCACGGCGGGCTGTCGCAGTGGTTGCACAGCGCCGGCAGGAACTGCCGTTGGACGCAAGGGTATCTGCCCTTTTCCGAGACCTCCACCCAACTCTTGAAGTATCCCAACGGCACCTCTTGCTCGGCTTTGCAGGCCACCGAACAGGCGTGGCACCCGAAACACCGCCGCAGATCGATCACCATGCCGTATCGCGGTCCTTCGCCAGGCTTGTTCGTTTCGGTCGTCCCGGTGCAGCCGGGCAGGGCTGCGGCGCCCACGGCAGCCGCTGCGGCGCCGGCCGTCCCGGTACGCTTCAGGAACTTGCGTCGTGATAGCTTCATCGCAATCGTCCTTCCTCTGACGCCACGGGCCCCGTCAAGCGGGCCTGAGTGTCAACACGTGTGACAGAGCAAACCTTGCCTCGCCACGCCTTCAACATTACGAATTTGTGTGCCTCAAGCGCCCACTCACGCAGCGCGCTGGACCACTGTATTCCCCGCTTTGCAAAGCGTGTGCCAGGGAGGTCACTTACGATAACCGTTTGCATATACAGGAATTATGCTTCTTGCGTAGAAAACGGGGGCCATCGCGGATGACGGGAATGCGTTGGATGCCGAAGGGAAGGTGGGTGAGGAGGCGATCTAAGTCTCGCAAACAGTAATGCTAACGTGTCCGCGACGGATGTCGGTCGCCCGCAGACGAAAATCCATCACTCGGTATCGGATTGCGATGGTGTTTTGTGAGCTTCGTTCAACTTGGCCACCTTGTACTGGAGCGTGGAGCGAGGCACGGCCAGCGCCTCGGCAGCCTGCGCCAGGTTTCCCCCCGATCGTTCCAGGGCCCAGCGGACCAGCCGCGCCTCCACCTCCGCAAGGACCGACGCCATGTCAAGTTGCTGCACCTCCGCCAGTGACATCGACACCAGCGTGCCGGCCTCGCGAGGCGGGGAAAGCTCGGGAATGTCCGCTTCTTCCAGATGATCGCTGGCGGCAAGAACCACCATTCTCTCCAACACGTGCTCCAGTTCCCTCACGTTTCCCGGCCAATGGTGCGATTGCAGTTTGGGCACCACGCCCGAGGCCACTGTCAGTTTGCCTCGGTTCAGTTTTATCGCCAGCTTTTCCAGGAAATGCTCCACCAGCAACGGGATGTCCGATCGGCGGTCCCTCAGCAACGGCAGGTGCATGGGCACGACGTTCAGGCGGTAGTAGAGATCCTCCCGGAACTGCCCCTCGGCGACCATCGCCGGCAGCATCTTCTTCGTTGCCGAAACCACGCGGACATTGGTCCTGACGGGCTGCTGCCCCCCAACGCGCTGAACGGTGTGCTCTTGGAGAACGCGCAGCAGCTTGACCTGGACCGCAAGCGGAATGTCGTCCACATCGTCCAGGAACAATGTCCCCCCGTGTGCGGACTCAAAATACCCCACCCGGCGATTGGTCGCTCCCGTAAAGGCTCCGGCTTCGTGCCCAAACAGCTCGGTTTCGATCAGGTCCTTGGGCAGGGCGGCGCAGGAAATGGCTACAAAGGGCCCCTTCGCTCGATGAGAGCATTCATGTATCATCCGCGCCACCAGTTCCTTCCCGGTGCCGCTTTCACCGTAGATGAGAACGGTGGCGTCGGTCTCCGCCACGGCGTGGATGCGGGTCAAGATTCCCCGAATGGCCTCGGACTTACCGACAATGTGGCAATCGACGGTCGGGGCGGCCAGTGCTCGACGGAGGGCGTTATTCTCGCTGGCCATCTGTTCGAAACGCAGCAGCTTGTCCAGCTTCAGCAGAAGCTCCTCGGTCGAGAACGGCTTCTGGAGGTAATCAAACGCGCCGAGCTTCATCGCCGCCACGGCCGTTTCCACCGATCCATAGGCTGTCATTACGATGGCTGCCTGGGAAGGGCGCCGCTGCTTCAGATCTCGCAGGAAGGACAGCCCGTCCTGTCCTGGCATCCGCAAATCGGTGAGCACAACATCGAAGCACGTGTCCGCCAGCAACGGCTCCGCCTCCAGAGGATTAGCCGCAACGGTCACGGCGTAGCCCAGCCCTTGCAGTTCGTCCTCGAGGATCGCTCGCTTGATCGGCTCGTCATCAACAATGAGTATCTTGGTTCGGTTCTGGCTCATCACAGCGCTCCGATGAAGTGTCTCGAGGAAGGCGAATCACGAATCGGGCGCCGCCGAGCCTGCTCCGGTTCGGTGAAAGCGACAGGTCGCCGCCGGCCGCGTAGATCAGTTGGCGCGAAACGCTCAGACCCAAGCCCGTCCCGCTCTCGTCGGGCTTCGTGCTGAAGAACGGCAAAAAGACCTTTTCACGCAAGTCCTCGGGAACGCCCGGCCCGGTGTCTTCCACGGATATGTTGACCCATTCCGAGTCGTAGGCCGTCACAACGCGAATCTCCGGCGCTTCCCCCCCTTCGGCCGCATCCGCGGCGTTCAGGATGAGGTTCAGGGCCGCCTGTGAAAGCCCCTGGCGGTCGCACAAGCACATGCACGCCGCCGACCCGTCCCATGTAAGACGGATCCCTCTGGCCTTCAAGTCGGCTTCGACGAGGAGACTCAGCGCCTCCATTGCATCGGATAGCTGACAGGGCGCCACCGACACCCTCTCCCCCAGCCGCACGAAGGTCAACATGTTCTTCATCGTCCCGGCGATTCGGTCCAGGCCATCCTGCAGCATGGGATAGTACTTGGCGGCTCGCCCGCTCTTGTCAGGGTCTGTGTCCAGGTAGCGAACGCATTCCAGCATTCCGTCGAGCGGATTGTGGATCTCGTGGGCCAACCCCGCCCCCAACTCGCCCAATGCCGCCAGTCGCTCCACGTTGACCATTCGGCCCTGGGTGGCGGTACGCTCTTTCTCCAGTGAGCGAAGCCGGTCAGCCATCTCCGAGAACCCTTTGCACAGCGCCGCCACCTCTTTCGTGCCGCGTACCTGGAGTTCGTCTCCCACATCAGGTTCTTGAGGAAGCCGTGATACGTACGCCTCCAATTGGCGTAGCGGGCGAGTGACGTTCGTGGCGGCCACATGAACCCCGATGCCAATGAACGCCAGCGCCCCGGCCAGGGCGGCCCCGAGCCACCACTGAGTGCGATCCGCCGCCTCTGTTGCTCGCCGACATGACAGACCTACGTGCAGTCTGCCCAACTGCCCTTGGAGGATGGGGGCCGATACGTCCAGAATCTCCTCCTTGTCGGTCCGGAAACGCAACGTCGCGTCCTGCCTCCCTTGCCACAACTTCGGCAGAGCAAGAGGATACCCCTCGGGGAAGGTGTGCGCGACGACCTGCCCTTGTGCGTTTTCCACGCAGACGTAGCGGACATCTTTCTCCCCGGACGCCGCCCTGTGCACGGCGTCGTGCACGGCCAGCCGGTCTTCCAGGAGCATGGCCTCGACGATCTGGCTGGCGACGGTTCTGGCGAGACTCTTCCCGGATGCCGAAACCGACTGCTCTGCAGACGTGGTCACCACATGTGTTACATAGATTCCCAAGGGCACGTACAACGCCACGACCGCCATCGCTCCGTACAGCAACAGAAACTTATCAAGTGACCACCGGCTAACCTTCATCCGCGGCCCCTTTCCTGCGAAGCTCCCGATAGAGCTCTATGGCCGTGTCGTAGGCGTCGGGGTGCGGCCGGGTGAAGCGTTTGATGCCAATCTCGGAGAGGATCTCCCTGCCCTGAGGGTCCTCGTCCAACGCCAGAAAGGCCTCGCGTAAGGCGTCTTCAATGTCTTTCGGCAGGTCCTTGGGCACCACGATAGGCGGCGGCCCGTACACCTCGCTCTGCCAGATGACCCGCACGCGTCTTGCCAGCGAAGGGTCATTGCGGACGCTGGACTTCCAGACCAGGGCGTCGACGGCGGCCGCGTCCACGACGCCTGCAGCCACCGCCAGAATGGACCGATCATGACTGCCCGTGAAGACGATCTTCTGAAAGAACTCCGAGGGTCTGTATCCCCTGTTCAAAAGTTTTGCCGAAGGCACATAGCATCCGGTATTGGATTCTGGATCGGTGAAGGCCATCACCGCCCCCCGGAGGCTGTCAAAGGTATGATGAGGACTCCTTTGGGGAACGATTACCAGGCAGCGATACTCCAGGCCATCAGCGAACTCGGGCTGCACAAGGAGCTTGATTCGCCCATTCTCGAGGGATCGCGCATACGTGCCGGTGCATACGAAGGCCACGTCAACTTGCTTCTGCTCAAGAGCTTCGCGAACAGCCTTGTAAGAAGGCCGAACGATAAACGCCTCCTTTCGCCCGAGATCCCGACATATCCTCTGGGCGAGTCGCCTGTACGTGGAGAACGTCGCCTCAACACTGACCATCGTCGCCACGGCAAAGCGCAGGCGATCACCTTCTTTCGCGGACGACGGGGTGGAGGTGTCGACAGCCCGGGCGAAGTGGCGGAAGTCCACGTATGGCCCACTGGGCCTCATGAGATATCCGGCTCCACGCACGGCAGTGAGGCCAAGACCCGCCATTGCCAGGCACACGGCAATTCGTTTGACTAAAGGCTTGAGCACGTGTGCTCCCGCAGCATGTAATCCAAGGCTAGGGCGGCCCCGGGTCTGACAGGCCCGGATCGCCTCCGACCAAGCGGCCAGGACTTGATTATAGTGAAACGCGCGCCGCCGAGTCAACGCAGCACGATACCGGGCACACGGGCAATTCCTTCAACATCCTCTGGGCCATGCCCGGGGTGCCTCAATCCGGCCCACATGCCACCGGTGCCTGGATGAAGAAGTTCGGCTGGTATTACGATCTTGCACGTCGCTGGGACGGAACATACCGCCATCAGGGCCCCCCCACGGAGAGGTCTGATCCATACCGCCGCTGGGACTGCACCGGGGCCTATCTGCTGGCGTATGCTCTCCCGTTGAGAAACATCTATCTGACCGGAAGACAGAAGAGCGCCTCCCCGCAGATCGATGCGGCCGCGGCAGAGGGCCTCATTGCCGATGGACAGGGCTGGACCCCCAAGGATCGAATCGCCGCCTATGCCAAGCGCAGCGAGGCGCAGCTCTTTGCCGGACTGGCCAGTTGGTCGCCCGTTGCCCGCTATCTATCAGGCTGTCGTCGAGCCCGCACCCAGCGGCATCATGTTTGCGGACGGCATCCGCCTGAGCGGTCTCGAGATCCTCGCAAAGCATCGAATCAAGGAAGGCCTGCCCCAGTGTGTATCTCTCATGGATCCCGGACGATGGGGCTTGAAAAACCGGGTCGCACGCTGCCTCAAGGTACTCCGCACATATGGTGGAGCCGCCAAATCCGTGATCCCGAAACTTCGAGAATTGGAAAAGGAACTCTTGTCCCGCAGGTGGAAGCCCGACCAGATTAAGAGTCTCAACATCCCCGCTATGATCACCGAAATCGAGAGCGACAAGGACCCCCCGGCCCTGCGGTCGCTGGACCTTCCCAAGGCCAACGACCGGCCTTGACCGAATTTGAAACCATCACCACGATCGAGGCCCCAAACGAGTATCCCGAAAGGATCAACCTGGAACCGCGAGCAGGGCGGCTTGGTGCTCGCCGAGGACGCGGGCGGGTCGGTCGGACACGTCCACCCGGCCGGATCTGTGGGTCTTGGGTGTCGTGATCGTGCTGTGAACCTCTATAATTGGATAGTGACAACTGTGGAGGTCCAGAGCATGTGTTACGGCGTCACACTACCGGCTACGGTCGCGGCCGTGGTACTGGCCTTTGCGGCCGGATGTACCGCCACCCCCCCGAGTGATAGCGCGGCTCTGCTGGCGACCGTCGAACAGCAACTCGCCGCCGCACCAGTCGATTCGGACGTTGCGGTGATTCTCTCGCGGGCGAAGAAAGAGGCGATCACCTTGCCCCCTGCCGACCGGGCGGCCGTTCTCGCCGAGGCGCTGGCCAAGGCCGAGAAGGCCCGGCGATTCAAGATCGCCTCCGAATCCCCCTTCCCGGCGGGCTGGCCGAAGCCTTCGCTGCCGGGTCTGGTGCGAATCAAGACCTACCCAGGTGTCCGATCGGCGTGGGTGAGGGCTCCGGAAAACCGTGACCGGCAGTTTGTGATGCTGTCCGAGCACATCAAGAAGCGCAAGATTGCCATGACCGCCCCGGTCGTGATGGAGTACGATGCCAAGGCGGCGAAGGACCCGGCTCAGATGGGGCCGGCTCTGGCGATGGCGTTGCTCTACCGCACGATCGACCAGGACAAGGCCGGCCAGTTCGGCGCCGTCCGGGTAGCCAACGACGAACCGATGCAGGTAGTCTCCGTTGGCGTCGAAGGCGATTACACTGCCGTCAACTTCCGCAAGGCCCTGGCCCGCTGTCGCGACTGGCTGGGAGCCCAGAAGCCATGGCGAGTCGCGGGCCCGCCGCGCGTGCTGGCCTACAGCTCCCCGTCCATGTTGTCTTGGCAGAAGTACAGCGAGGTGCAGATTCCCGTGGAACCCAACAAAGACAAACCCAACGCGAAGTCGACCATGCCCCCCTTGACCGACCAGGAGAAGCATATCCTCCTGGCCAAGGGAACCGAAGCCGCATTCAGCGGCAAGTACTCCGACCACTTCGAGTCCGGCACGTACGTGTGTCGGCAGTGCGGAAGCGCGCTGTACACCTCGACGAGCAAATTCCACTCAGGATGCGGCTGGCCGAGCTTCGACGACGAGATCTCCGGGGCTGTCAAGCGGCAGCCGGACGCCGACGGTCGCCGGACGGAGATCATCTGCGCCGCTTGCGGCGGCCACCTGGGTCACGTGTTCACGGGGGAGAGTTACACGCCTAAGGACACGCGGCATTGCGTCAACTCGATATCTCTGGTCTTTCGCCCGGCCGAGAAGCCGGCCACCGAAACAGCCGTTTTTGCCGGCGGATGTTTCTGGGGTGTCGAGCACTTGTTCCAGAAGACCACCGGTGTGATCAGCGCCACGTCCGGGTACACGGGCGGCCAGGCGGCTTCGCCCACCTACCAGCAGGTCTGCACCGGCAAGACGGGCCACGCCGAGGCAGTGAAGGTTGTCTTCGATCCGCAGCGAGTGTCCTACGAGCAGTTGGCCCGGCTGTTCTTCGAGATCCACGACCCCACGCAGTTGAATCGCCAGGGGCCGGACGTGGGCACGCAGTATCGCTCGGCCGTGTTCTGCGAGAACGAGCAGCAAAAGGCGATCGCCGAGAAGCTCATCGCCGAGCTGCGGGCCAAAGGCTACAAAGTGGTCACGGAGTTGCCGTCGGCCTCGGCGTTCTATCCGGCCGAGGACTACCATCAGGACTACTTGAGCAAACACCCCGAGCGTCCGGTCTGCCACGCCCGCGTGCCACGCTTCGAGGCAGAGGAGAAAAAGTAGGCTCCTACCTGCCGGAAGTGGTCATGTTACGACGGGCTTTGACGGCGGCCAGCCGGCGATTTGCGGGAGCTGTCGCACGTGAGGAGTTCCGTTCATTGCGGCAAGGCTGTGGCCCCCTGTCGACGCCGCGCGAGACCCCGAAGCAAGGTCATTTCACTGAAGCCTCGAGACCCTCGCGGTCGAAGATGACGTTCACGCTGGCTCGGAGATGCTTCGGGTTGCGGACGAGCCGGAGATACTCGCTGAGGCGCTTCGCGGCGTTGACGCTGTTGTGGGCCAGGATGACCCCGCCGGGGGGGATCCGGTCGAACGCGGCCTGGAGAATGTCGAGGTAGATGCCCTTGCCCTTGTCCGGCCCGCCGTCGGCGTCCAGGTACAGGAGGTGGATCGGCCCGTCAAAGTCGGCGGCAACGTCGACGGCGTCGGCGGCGACGATGCGGGCGACGCCGGTGGGATCGATCCGGCGGACATTGCGCTCGGCGCGCTCTGCCTCGTCCGGGAGGATCTCCACGCCGAGCAGCTCTCTGGCTTGGTAGCAGGCCCCGGGCCCGGCGCCCGCGCCGGCGTTGGAGATGAACGTGTTGCCGCAGAAGACCCCCGCGGCGATCATGTTCACCGGCTGCACGATGGCGTTGATGGCGTAAAGCAACCGCTGCATTCGGGGCGTAATCGCGGTCCAGGGGATATCGAAGGATTCCTTCACCGCCTCACGGTGGGCCAGCATCTTGGTGTGGTCGTACTCGGTGCATGCCAGCACCCCGGCCGCGCACAAGGCCCCCAGCGCATCGGCCACCACGGCGATCTCCCGCTCCAGCGGCTCCAGGGCCTCGTGAGGGCGCTTGTAGTCCATCACGTATTGGTCCCAGTCGTCGCTGCGAAAGGTTTCTGCCATGTGATGCGTCCTCCACCTTCGGCCCCGGGCGGGGGCTTCCGTTGCCGCACGATTATGCCCAACGGCCCCGGTGAGCACAAGCCGGAGACCCGGTCGGCGGGCCGGCATGGTATAGTGATAGATGGCCCTCAGCCACCGGACCGGGCACACGGCTGCGACCGCGGCCACGTTGACCTGGGGCCGGAAACGCCGGGAGGACGGGACGATGACGGCTACTCGCGCCGCGGCCCTGCTGGCCGGCCTCTTCGGAATGCTGGCCCTGGCTGGCTGCCCAACCGGGTCCACAGGCCCGAGTGGCACCGGTTCCGGCGCCCTCGACGTGAAGGTCATGTCCTTCAACATCCGCTTCGGCACCGCCAAAGACGGGGCCGACGCGTGGCCGTACCGGCGGCGACTTGTCGTCGGTCTGCTCGAGCGCCAGGACTGCGATTTCGTCGGCATGCAGGAAGCCTTGGGTATGCAGGTCCGCGAGCTTCGCGATGCGCTGCCGCAGTATCACCACGTGGGGCCGTTGCAGGAGGGGGCCGGCTCCCACGGGCAGGCGACGCCGATCCTCTACAAACACGCCCGGTGGCGGGCGGCTGAGTCGGGGACGTTCTGGTATTCCGACACACCGGCCGAGCCCGGCAGCAAGAGCTGGGGCAATCGGCTCCCCCGTGTCTGTACGTGGGCCCGGTTTGTCGAGAAAGCTTCCGGCCGGGCGGTATACGTGTTCAACTCTCACCTCGACCACCTCTCTCGGCGGTCACGTCGCAAGAGTACCGAACTGTTGGCTCGGCGCATCGCCGATGCCGTCCGCGACGCCCCCGCGGTGGTCACCGGGGACTTCAACGCCGTGGCCGCCGACCCGGCCGTCGCCTACCTGACAGGCGGCCCGCCCGCCCCGGTCAAGCTGACCGATACCTACCCCTCACAGGCCGGCCGGGGCAAGTTGACCGGCACGTACCACCGATTCACCGGCCACGGGCTGTTCGGGAAGATCGACTTCATCTTCGTTTCCCCCGCCGCCATCGTGCGGTCGGCCGAGATCCTGCGGGACCACGAGGCCGGACGGTATCCTTCGGACCATTTCCCGCTCACAGCAGAGGTTACGTTTCCCCGGTAGCCACGGCGGGCCGGCCGGAGAGGACGCCCCGGGCCTTCGGCACGACCTCCTCTGCGGCACCGCTGAAAAGGCCGCGTGAACCCAACGGGCAAATCCGATAGAATCACCCGGCTGTGGCCCCTTGACGCCTGCAGGCGTCGGGCCGGACCCGTGGCGCGAGAGAAAGGATGGCCCCATGGCCGTAACAGTCAACGGCGAGGAGATCACCGGTGCGGAAATCGAACAGGAGGTCGAGCGCCTCCGCCCGCACTACGAGCAATACGTCAAGGCGCATGGCGCCGAGGGCGGCGAAGAGCAGTTGCAGGATTGGGCCCGGGAGAACGTCGTCGAGAGGACCTTGCTCCGCCAGGAAGCCGGCAACCTGGACATCGAGATCCCCCCCGAGGAGATCGACGCGGCCTACGAGCGCATCGAGGCCCAGCAGGGGGCAGGCGCCGACAAGGCGGCGCTGCACGGGGAAATCCGGCTGCACATGAAGATGGATCGGCTGGTGAACCAGACCATCGCCGACGTGGGCGAGCCGACCGAGGAGGAACTCCAGGCGTATTATCAGCAGCACAGCGAAGAGTTTCGCACTCCCGAGCAGATTCACGCGGCCCACGTGGTCAAGCACATCGACGCCCACACCGATCGCAAGGCGGCGCTGGCGGTCATGCAGGAGGTCAAGGCCAAGCTCGACGCCGGCGAGCCCTTTGAAGAGGTGGCCAACGGTATGTCCGACTGCGCCGGCAACGGCGGGGACCTCGGCTACTTCGGGCGGGAGCAGATGGTGCAGGAGTTCGAAGACGTGGTCTTCGCCATGGAGCCCGGCCAGGTCAGCGGCGTCTTCATGACCGCCTTCGGCTACCACATCGCCAAACTGCTGGACCGCAAGGCGGGCGAGCCGGTTCCCTTCGAGAAGGTCAAGGACGACATCACCAAGGAGCTGCTCGAACAACGACGAAACAAGGCGATGGAGACCTACGTCGACGGCCTGAAAGAAAAAGCCACGATCGAAGACGTAAGCGGCTGATTTCCCGGCCGACGCGGGTCGGACGTCGTGTGGCCGGCTCGAGACTCGCAGACAGAGCAACGGGGCGCCGGGTAGCAAGGCCCGGCGCCCCGTTATCTACTTGTATCCTGCCGACAGGGTCACTCAGACGGCGTGGCCTCCTGGTCGGCGACGGCCTCCTCGGTCGTCACGGCGTGCTCGCCGGCGACTTCGCCGGCGGGGGTCAATTCGATGGCCTTGTAGCCGCCCTTGGACCTGAAGTAGAAGATCAATCCAAGATAACACGCCGCCATGATCACCGGCAGGATGGCCGCCCTGGCCATAGCGCTACGCTTGGCCTCGGTGGTGACGGTGTCGATGGCGCTTTTGTCGGCCTTGACGGTCTTGTAGACCTCCTCGGTGACCAGCAGATTCTCACCGGTCAGGAAGGCAAGCCTCTTGGCGTAGCTGTCGGAGGCTGCATCGTGGGCTTTCTTGGCGACCTTATAGGCCGCCTTCTCCGCATCATGCTTGACCTTCTCCGCGTCCGAAGCCCCATCAGCCAGCGGGGCCGGCTCGGCGGGTGTGAGGTGATCGAAGGCATTGCGGACAAGGCTAACGTACTTCTTGTCATCAGCGAGCGCCTTGGCGAGCGCCTCGGCGGTGGGCTCGGCGCCCGTTTCCTTCTTGATCCGGTCGATCACTCCTTGGCGATGGTCGTAGAGGGCGACCTTGTCGTCAATCGCATTGGTCTTGCTGACATCGCGTGACCTGTACTCGCCGAAGACACTAGCCTTGGCTTTCGGGTCCATCACGCGGCTGTAGAGCCCACTTTGGCTCTGAAGTCGACTGTCGATCTGCCTGTCCTGCCAGAAGCCCAGCAACTGGCTGCCGATAATGCCCACGCCGAGCATCCCCACGCCGGCGATCGCGTTGAGCGTCAGGGCGCCCCCACGCGGGAACCGCTCAGAGACCAGACCCAGCGTCACAGGCCAGAAGAAGCACTGGCCGGTTCCATAAATCGTTGCAGCAACAAGAATTATCCATCCATTTGTGGCCCCGGCAAGCACAAAGATGCCCACCGCAGCGCACACGGAGCTGACGAACAGCACGCCCAGCGGCCGCAGCCGTCGCTCGATCGGGCCGATGCAGAATCGCAGGATCATCATGATCGTGGCCGTGTAAATCAGCACCCAGCCACTGTCGATGCCGATATCCGTCATAGCCGGGCTCATCAGGTCCTTGATCCAGGTGTCGGTGCCCAACTCGGTGATGGCCAGCAGGATCATGATCAGCAGCAGGAAGATGTACATCCCTCGCCCGAGGGTGCGCGTATAGGCCAGGTAAGCGCCGACCAGGGCTACCATCACGATCGTCAGCGGCAGGGAAGGCAGGTCGAAGAAACTCGTGTCGACCAGGTTGGCCCAGCCGAGCACGCGGTTGATCTCCATGACGATCAAGTAAACCACGATCAGCCAACCCAGCGCGCCGGCCTCCTTGAGCATGTCTTTGTAGGGCACGCCTGCGACGACGCGCTCGGAGGCCGGGAACTTGCACCGCAGCAACAGCACACCGTACGCCAGCACCGGAATGAGGATGACGCCCGCCTTCAGTTGCCAGCTCACGCTGTCGCCCATGGTCATCATCATGATGCCGCCCAGAACGAAGCCGCCGGGCCAGCCGGCATGCAGGATCGTGAGCATCTTCGTCTTGACCTTCGGGTACATCGAGGCGATCACCGGGTTGATCACGGCTTCCACTGTACCGGCCGCCAAGCCGTTGAGGATCGAGGCGGCATACAGTCCCCAGTACCCCGTGGCCGAGAACATCAACACGACCGAGATCAGGTGGCAGGCGAAGGCGAAGATCATCGCCTTGCCGTAACCGATGCGATCGATCACGAGGCTGAACAGCACGATACTCAGCCCGAACGGCCACATTCCGGCGCCGAAGATTTCGCCCTTCTGCGTCTCGCTGAAGTTGAATTCAACTTGCCAACCATCCATGAGCATGACACGGATGATGAAGGCGAACGATGTGGCCACCAGGGCGACGAAGCAGGCGACGAACAGGGCTTGGCGGCCCGCCTTGCCTTCTCCGGCGGCATGTGGATCGACAAGTTGATCATTCATCCCGGTAACTCTCCAGTCGAAATGAGACCTCGGTTCTCACAGCACACCGATCCCGAACATACCCCATGCGCTGCCGGCGCCCTCACGACGAGGGGGCCAATTCATGGACATCCTACCGGCCCCGAACCAGCACGCAACTTAATTCCGGTCCGGTCAAATGCGGCAATCGGGGGGTCACTCGGCTCGGCGGATGCTCTTGATCGCCACCGGTTCGGCGGGGACGTCGTCGTGGTGCCCGTGGCTGGCGGTGGCGACCTTGGCGATCCGGTCCACCACGTCGAGCCCCTCGACGACCTTACCGAAGGCGCAGTAGCCGAAGCCGCGGGGGGTCTCGTCGGCGTGGTTGAGGAAGTCGTTGTCGGCCAGGTTGATGAAGAACTGGGCCGTGGCGCTGTGCACCTCGGAGGTGCGGGCCATGGCCAGTGTACCGCGCTGGTTGGGGGCGTCGGCGGAGGCCTCGTTGGCAATCGGATCGTGGCCGGACCTCTCCTGCATCTCCGGACTGAAGCCGCCTCCCTGGATCATGAAACCCTTGATGACGCGATGGAAGATCAGCCCGTCGTAGAACTCCTCATCGACGTAGCGGAGGTAATTGCCGACGGTGACCGGGGCCTTCTCCGGCCAGAGCTCGGCCTTCATGGTGCCCATGGACGTTTCGATGGTCACGACGGCGGCGGCGGCGGTATCGCTCATGCGTTGTCTCCTTGGTCGGTGCCGGTCGCGCGTACCTTGGCCCCCGAGGAGGCCGGCCCATCATTGTAGCCATTGTCGCGGTCGCCGCAATGCCGCCCCTTCGGCAGCCCTGGGTCGACAGCCAACCGGCAGGGGCCGCGGAGTCGAAGGCTCCAGAGCCAAAAGCATTTCTCCTGCTGTAAATGCGGGCCCTCTGCTATAATCTGGAGGGCCAGGGCCGTGGTCTGCCGGCGTGCCGCCTGAGATCGGCGGCATCGGGGTGGACCGCGCGGGCGAGGAGTTTACGGGTCCTTCTGGAGCGGAGGCTGCACGCAAGACGGATCCTCAGCCGATGGCGACGTGGACTGCCTCGGCTGTCCGACCGCGCGGGGGGGTCTGGGCACAGGTAGGTTACGTGGGACACAGAGGAGCGGATATGTCACGGTCTCTCGGTCGGCGCGGCGCTGGTGTGGATCGACACTCCCCCGGGCGGACACCGGCGCGAATGGGTCCACCGAAGCTGGCTGCTTGGGCGCTGTGCGTGGCAATGGTCCTGCCGGCATCGGTGGGGCACGCGTACACCTTCTTCGGCGGCACCTGGTCGCAGCCCGGCAACATCACCTTCAGCTACAGCAACCTCTTTGACGGCAGCTTGGTCCTGTCAGGTTTCTCGGACTACGACATGCTGTTGGCGGTCGAGGAGGGCTTGGGCCTGTGGGCGAATTACGCGCCGCTGGTGTTCACCGAGGTACAGGACTCCGGCTCGCCGGTGAGCGATTCGTCCTCCTCGGGCGGCGGCAACATCCGCTTCGGCCATCATGGCCTCAGCGGGGGGACGCTGGCACACGCGTGGTCGCCCAGCGGTGGGTTGGGCGGGGACGTGCACTTCGACAGCAGCGGTCGGACGTGGGGGCATAACCTCTTCCGCGAAGTGGCCACCCACGAACTGGGGCACTCGGTGGGGTTGGGCCACGAGAGCGACGTTCCCGCCGTGATGAACCCCTACGCCAACGCCAGCCTGGCCGGAATGCTCATGCCCGACGACATCGACGGCGTCCGGGCCCGGTACGGCACCGGCAAGGGCGAGGTGATCACCACGCGAATCTGGACCGGTGACGCCGGCGATGGCGACTGGGCCACGCACGGTAACTGGATCAACGTTTTGTTGGTCGGCGACATGAGCTGGCGGCCAACGAAGAACTCCGACGTGCACATCAACGGCGGGAACACCGTGAGCATTCTCTCGGGGTCGATGGCCTGCCGAACGCTGACGCTGGGGCTGAACAGCGGCGACAGCGGCACGCTGAGAATCACCGGCGGCTCACTGACGGCGCGGAAGAGCATCACCGTCGGCAAGTCGGGCAGCGGCACAATCGACCAATTGGCCGGAAGCGTGGTCACCCCGTCGCTGGAGCTGCTGGGCTATGGCGGGAAAACCGTCCGGTACAACCTCGATGGCGGCTCCCTCACGGTCATCGGCAACATCAACGACAGCTCCGGCGACAGCACCTTGCGGGTCCGTGGAGGCACGCTGAATGCCTACGGCACGGTCACCTTCGATCACCTCGACCTCGAAGGGCTGGTCGGCGGACACACCTTCACATGGGACAACGCGTCCGATAAGTTCCATGTGAACAACGACGTGGCTTTCGGGGGCGATGCCACCAGGGCCTGCACGTTCGAGGTGCGCGCCGGCACGCTGGAGGTGGACGGTAACATCACCGACGGCGCGGGCAGCGGCACCCTTGCCATCGACGGCGGGAACCTGCAGGTGGCCGGGACGATCACTGTGGATGCGTTCCACGTGGGCGATCAATATGACGGAGCCGTCACACGCGGCGGAAACGTGACCGCCCAGACGCTGGTCGTCGGCAACCACGCCTCGGGCGACTATGTGCAGTCGGGGGGGGTCCACCAGGTTCCCGGTACGTTGACGGTGGCCGCGTTCGGCACGAGTTCCGGCCGATACGAATTGGCCGGCGGGGAACTGAACGCCAACCAGACAACCATCGGCCTCGACGGCGTGGGGACGTTCGTGCACTCGGAAGGCAAACATCACGTCGCCGGTGCCCTGTATCTGGGCACCGAATCCGGCGAAGGCCATTACCAGATGACCGCCGGCGGGGTCAGCGGGGAGATCGGCGCCGAGTTCGTCCAGATCGATACCGTGGAGATCGACGGCGTGTTCTACACCGTCTACGAGATGAGGGTCACTCCTCTAACCGACTGGACCAACGCCCGTTTGGAGCTGACGCTCGAGAGCGGCACGCTCTACCAAGAAACCACCTTCGGCTCCGACACCGAGCCCGACCCCGCGTTGTTCCCCCTGGAGGAGAACCTTCGCTACGACACGTACGCCGCTGTGGCGGCGGGGCTTCCGGCCCTGGCGGCCTTCGCGGGCGAGAAGACCATCGACGAGACGCACTTCAACGCCTCCTGGTTCGACACCTACAACTCCGGTGCGGGGACCTTCAAGATCGCCCAACTGTCAATCTCCAGCGACGCCCAGGGGGACATTTGGGCCAGGGTCTTCGACGCCAATCCCGGCAATCCGGACGCGATATCCACGATCATCAGCGGCCTGTCCATCTCCGGCGGCCAGATCACCCCCGGGACCACCGTGTTGACCGCGGCCACCGAGTATGTCGGCTACCGCGGCACGGGGACGTTCGATCAGACCATCGGCAGCAACACCGTGGGGGAGCTCTACATCGGGCGACATGCCGGGTCGGTGGGCACGTACATCATCTCCGGTGGCACGCTGGATGCCGGCGAGATCCACGTGGGCTTTGACGGCAGCGGAACGCTCGCCATCACGGGCCCCAACGCCGAGATTACCGTCACCGCCAAACTGAGCTTCGGCGCCGACGGCGTCCTCACGGCCGTGCCGGGAGCGACGATCCATATGACGGGTGCGGCGCTGGAGAACAAGAGCACCGACCCGGTCGCCCTCGGCGGGCTGAGCAACCTGACACTGATCTTTGAGGGCGGCGCCGTGATCGATCCGCTGGAGGTGGCCGGGGAGGTGCAGGGCGGGCTGGTCGACAACTTCGCGCTGGGCGGGCTGGTGCTCGGGGGCGAGGACGTCGGGCGCATCGGGCTGGTCGACACCTTCGACAACGGCCATCGCGGAATCGCCGGGGCTGAGTGCCTGTACGTGTACGCTCTGGATATCGGCGAGGGATCCTGGCTGGATGTGAGCGGCCTGCTGCTGTACGTGGCCGGCGACATGACCACGATGCTGGACGGATGGATCGGGGTCGGCAGGCTCATCGACAGCACATGGGCGCCCGGGATCGATGCCATCTACGTGGCCGCGAGCGACTGGACCGTCGTCCTGGGCCTTCCGATCCTGCTGGGGGACATCAACGGGAATGGCTTCGTCGACGAGTACGACCTGTCTCTCCTGCTGGCCAACTGGGGCAACGCCCCGTTGGGCTGGACCACGGGCGATTTCACCGGCGACGGCGTTGCCGATCACGTGGACCTCAGCGTCCTACTGGCCAACTGGACCGGCCCGCCGCCCGCCGGAGCGGTGCCCGTACCCGAACCGGCCAGCCTGGCCCTGATGGGCTTCGGCGCTCTGGTTACACTTCGGCGGCGACGCGGCTGAGGGGGCCCGGGCGCCGGCATTAGCGCTTGCAGTGGCCTGGCCGGATGGGGATGATGGGGGCGGCAATACCTGTCGAAACGGCGTGCGCCGTTGTCATGTGGCCCTTGCACACACTCCGGGAGTGACGGTGATGAACGGATACTGTGGAAAACTGCTGCGAGTCAACCTTTCCACCGGGCAGATCAGCACCGAGGCGATCGATCCAGGAATCGCCAAGAAATTCATCGGCGGGCGCGGGCTGGGAACCTACTACCTCAGCAAGGAGGTCCCCGCGGAGACCGATCCCCTGGGGCTCGACAACAAGTTGATCCTCGCCACCGGCCCGTTGACCGGCTCGGCGGCCCCGGCGTCGGGGCGGTACATGGCCATCACCAAGAGCCCCCTGAGCGGGACGGTGGCCTGCAGTAACTCCGGCGGGTTCTGGGGGGTCGAACTGAAATTCACCGGGCACGACATGATCATCCTGGAAGGCAAGTCGCCCAAGCCGTGCTATGTGAGCATTCGCGACGAGAAGGTCCAGATCCACGACGCCGGCGCCTACTGGGGCAAACTGGTCGGCGAGACGACCGAGGGGCTGGTGGCTGAGTTCGGCGACCCGAAGGCCCGAGTGTTGACCATCGGGCCGGCGGGGGAGCGGCTGAGCCCGATCGCGGCGATCATGAACGACAGGTACCGCGCCGCCGGGCGCTCCGGCGTCGGCGCGGTGATGGGCAGCAAGAACCTCAAGGCCATCGTCGTCCGCGGCACCGGCAAGGTCTCCTCGGCCGAGCCGGAGAAGACCGGCGAGCTGCTGAAGGGCTTGCGGGCGAAGATCAAGGAAAACCCCGTCACCGGGACGGGCCTGCCCACCCACGGCACGGCCGTGCTGGTCAACATCATCAATGCCCAGGGCGTCTACCCGACGCGGAACTTCCAGACGGCGGTGTTCCCCGAAGCCGAAAAGGTCTCCGGAGAGGCCCTGACCGACAAGTACCTGACCGGCAAGGACGTCTGTTACCGCTGCCCGATCGCCTGCGGGCGGTACAGCCGGGCTGGTGATGTCGAGGGCGGCGGGCCGGAATACGAGACGCTGTGGGCCTACACCGCCGACTGCGGCGTCAGCGACCTGGCCTCGGTGATCCGGGCCAACAAGTGGTGCAACGAGTACGGCATTGATACTATAAGCGCTGGTGCTACAATCGCTTGCGCCATGGAGCTGTGCCAGAGGGGCAAGATCCCCCCTGAAGACGTGGACGGGCCGCCGCTGGAGTTCGGCTCCAACGAGGCGATCGTCGAGTGGACCCGAAAGATGGGCGCCGGCGAAGGCCTGGGCGCCAAGCTGGCGTTGGGCTCCTACCGCCTGGCCGAGCTGTATGGCGCTCCGGAACTATCCATGAGCGTCAAAAAACTGGAGTTGCCGGCCTACGATCCGCGCGGCATCCAGGGCCACGGGCTTCAGTACGCCACCAGCAACCGCGGCGGCTGCCACGTTCGCGGGTACATGATCTCCCCGGAGATCCTCGGGCTGCCCGAGAAGCTCGACCCAACCACGCTGGAAGGTAAAGCTGTGTGGGCCAAGACTTTCCAGGACCTGACCGCCGTGATCGATTCGCTGGGGATGTGCCTTTTCACGTCCTTCGCCTTCAGCCCCGACGACTACCGTGACCTGTACACCGCCATCGTCGGGGAAGACTGGACCACCGAGGAAATGCTGGCGACCGGGGAGCGGATCTGGAACCTCGAGCGGGTCTACAACCTCGATGCCGGCATCGCCCCCGATCAGGACACGCTGCCCAAACGCCTGCTGACCGAGCCGATCCCCGAAGGCCCGGCCGCCGGGCAGCTCCATCACCTGGCGGAGTTGCTCCCGGAGTACTACAAGGAGCGCGGCTGGAGCGGGGAGGGCATACCTACCCCCGAGAAGCTGTCGGCCCTGGCCCTGGCATAGCCGGCACGTGGCGATGTCCTCTCCTGCCGTGGACCCGCCCCCTCGGTCTGCACGTGGGCCTGCCACGCCGATCGGACTCGGATATGGCGGATTTTTCCCGACACAGGAAAGGGATTCTGGTGTAAAAAGGATGGTTTACGGTAAAGGCAGCGCTGTCGCCGATTGGAAACGAATGAGTGATATCCCATACGGAGTGCCCAGCGATGTATCGGCCTGAGATCAGAGTGGTGGATTGCACGATTCGCGATGGCGGATTGATTAACGATTCGAAGTTCTCCCACGAGACGGTGCGGGCGGTGTACCAGGCGGCCTGCGATGCCGGCGTCGACTATGTCGAGCTGGGCTACCGCAACAGTAAGGAGATGTTCTCGCCGGCCGAGTTCGGCGCCTGGCGCTTCTGTGACGAGGACGACCTCCGCAAGGTGACCGACGGGATCGACCCGAAAGGCACCAAACTGGCGGTCATGCAGGACGCCCACAAGGCCGTCCCCGAGGACGTGCTGCCGAAGGAAGCGTCCGTCGTCGACATGATCCGCGTGGCTACGTACGTCAAGGACGTCGACAAGGCCGTGCGCCTTGAGAACAACGCCACCGAGAAGGGCTACGAGACCACCATCAACATCATGGCCATCTCGAAAGAAGGGGGGATGTTCCTCGACGAGGCCCTGCAACAGCTCGAGGAAGAGACCTCCGCCAAGGCCGTTTACGTCGTCGACAGCTTCGGCGCGCTGTACAGCGAAGAGGTGGACTTTTTCATCGAGAGGTACCGAAAGTACCT
>SDBU01001643.1_pt1 | contig 31234 bp, 49 predicted proteins | sample 2277071 | NCBI WGS metagenome assembly SDBU01 (sample SAMN10397929, study PRJNA504765) | marine sediment metagenome | isolation source: marine sediment core GS08_GC12, 126 cmbsf | place: Arctic Ocean: Gakkel Ridge, Loki's castle | collected 2008 | reverse complement strand
GTGGGGCTACTTTAATGTTTGGAATGTAGCAGATAATATTGCTGTTTTTACTATTGATGAACGTGGGGACACAGACATAAAAGGAACTTTGGATATGAATACTAATAAGATTGTTGGAGTTGTTGACCCAACAACTAATCAAGAAGTAGCAACTAAAAAATATGTTGATGATGAAGTAGCTGGAGCAGGAGGTTTAAGTTCATATGACACTGGATGGATAAATAGAAGTGACTGGACTGCTGTCCACATGGGAAGCAATACAACAAAGAATGTAGATAGTGAAGTGACCCACAATCTTAATGCTCCTTTAAGTGATATTTTAGTTAAGGTTTTATTTTCAACTGATGCAACTGATGCTAACAGTTATGGAGTGTTACCATTTGTATATGTGGATGCTTTTACGAATTATGGCGTTGGTATTTGGGAAATTGACAATGATAATATAAGGGTTCAGACAGGTGTCAGTGGTCTGGCTTATATGGCTGATGCTGGTGGATATGGTGTTGTAACCACACAAGATTGGTATTATAAAATCAAAGTGTTTAAATTAACATAATGGAAATAAGAACAAAATTAGAAATTGGAAGTTTTATCGTGATGGCGATGTTGATTAGCGGAGCCTATTTTATCGCTCAGGGTGATACTGCATATTATTGTGAGTCAAAAGATCAGGTTAGAATCTGTGACAAGTTGAGTTCAGGAATCGGGACAAGATGTTATTTCAATGAAACTTATTCAATCTGCATTGAAGGATGGAAATTAATTGAAGATGAAGTTGAAGCAGATTTTCCAGAGCAAATTGGTTTATTCGCAAATGGTGAGAATTATGTTTGTGAAGTTATCAATGGCAAAGTTAATTCTTATTCTCTTTGCTTTTCAGATTCAAATAAATCTGGTTATCTCGGAGAATTAGTATGAATAATGGATTGGATATCGGATTAAAAGAATTCAAAAGAATGAAAAGTCTGGATAGAGATACTTTGATGTACAACAACCTAACTGAGATTAGGAAAAGAATAGACAATTATAAATTTCACAAAAAGATTCAGTATGTCTGGTTAGGCTTATTAACAATCTTCGTCGGAATTAAAAAATTTATAGGATTTTAAATGCCATTAAAAGAAGAAAATAATTTAGATTTGTTAAGCAGAGAAGAACTGGAAAAGATTCATACAGAAGTTCATGCGTCTTTTCACAAAGTTCTTTCAGGAGAAACTAAAGGATGGACCTTTAGAAAACTCTATGATTATCATCGTTTAATCTCTAACGCACTTATTCGTTCAGGCGGAAAACACTTTCCTGTTGATAATCTGGACAACATAGAAATTTATGAACAGCACGAAGTTCTCGCAGATTACTCTCATTTAGAAACTAAAAGAGATCTCGCAAAGATAAATTATTCAGGTGATGATGAAGGCGAAGAAATTTTCTTAAAAGATATTCTTGCAGAATTTGAAAGATTCAAATTAAAAGAGCCTTTCGTCTACATCGTCGGTGGTTTGTGTAATCACGGAAAAACAAAAGGTGATATAGATATTTTAATTAAAAAATCCCGTCCTGAAGATGAATCAATCGATATGCCTTTGAAGTTTAGAATTATGCGTCAGCTTCCAAAAAAATACTGGGAAAGATTGCATTTTTTATATGACGATGAAATGCATGGCCCATTCACAAATTATGTCCCTCTTTATTCTCTTGTCTGTGATATTAATACAAAAGAAGTTTATGAAATGTCAGAGGATTTTTCTCAACTTTCATCTGTCAGTGTTTCAGAACAGGCAAAGAAATCAAGAAGTGAGGATAAAATTATTCCGTTCAGATTCTTTACTCAGCCAAAGCCAGTTCATGGAAGAGCTCGTGAGGAAATTTATTCTCTTGAAACTATTGAAAAAACTATGAATGAATCAAAAGTTTGGAGGGATAATGTTGAATCAGGAATTTTCCTGGAAAAGAAATTTGATGGTGTAAGAGTTCAGATTCATAAAGTCGGAAATAAAGTCAAAGTTATGTCTGAAGAAGGAAAAGATTATACTGCTATCATTCCTACAATTGTAAATGAGCTGCAAAAAGTAAAATATGATTTTGTCGTTGAGGGTGAAGCAGAGTTATGGCTGAATAATAAACATCAGAATAGGGCAGATTCTGCAGGACTTTTGAACAGGAAAGAAGCAGCCCCTGATGAGAAATTTATGATTATTAATTTATATGATTGTATGTGGTTTGAAGGAAAAGATGTTCACAGTGATCCTTTCATTGAAAGAAGAAAAAGTCTGGAGAAGATTGATTCTAAACATGTGAAAGTAGGTGAATCTAAAATAGCAAAAGGAATGGTTTCAATCAAAAGATTATCAAAAAGATTTGCTTCTCTTCCCGGGTCAGAAGGGGTGATGTACAAGCTTCCATCTTTTGTTTATGAATTAGATGGCAAGAGTTTTAATTTTATGAAGTTCAAAAAAGAGCGAAGTATTATTTGTAGAGTGATTGCAGTTCACAAAGTTTCTGGAACAGAGAAAACTTATTATTATCACTGCGCAATTGAAGGAAATACGTTTGTAGGAAAAACATTCAATACAAATATTGCAGTTAAAGTAGGTGAGAAATTAGAAGTCGTCTTCGTGGATATTAATCAATATACTGATCCAAGTACAAAAAAAGTATGGTTTAATTGGTGGGCGCCAAGAGTTATAGCAAAAAGTAGTAAATCACTACAATCTGTAGAAGGTGCGAAAAAAATAGTTGCTGAAACTTCTGGTCAAATTGCTGAAAAGAAATTGCCTAAAATCTCAAAAAAAGATTCAGATGAATTAGAAGAAGTTTTAATTCAGGATCCTGAAGATTATGATGCTTCAAAACTGGATGATAAAGTTTTGCTGGATGATCATAGGATTGTTCATGCTTGGGCTTCTAGTTTGGCAAAAGGAAAGAAACTCAAATTCTCTTCTGGAAAGGAAATAACAAAAGAAATTATTCAGGATATTCATAGAAAAATTGCTGTAGAAATTCTTAAAAGAAAATTCAAACATGATACTCCCTTAAGGATTGGCTCTTTATCTGAATTAAGTTTTAAGAAAAGATTTGTATTTCAAAATCATTATCGTGGTAAGAGCTGTCATGCTGATTTGAGGTTTGAAAGAAATGGAAATCTTGAAGGCTATACTTTAATGCATCAGGTTGAAGGTGAGATTAAAGAGCCTGTTATGAAAATTGAAGATGCGAAAAGAGAAGATGCTGATGATAAAAATTTCAAGATTAATCTAAAAACTGGTGAGTTAAAACAGGATAAAATAGAAATTGCTACAAAGGCAACTCAGCCAAAAGTCTGGTTGGATATTGCTCCTGGAATCTCACTTTCTGGCATGGAAGCAGGAGTTGGGAAAAGGCCTGAGCCAGGAGCCACGGCAAAGTTTCCCGGAGTTTTTTCTAAAATAGATTCAGGAACCTATGAAGAAGGATCTCGTAAGCCTTTCTTCTTTGAGTATTTTTTAGATGGCAAGAATTTCAAGGGTCGTTATATTTTTAGAAAATTAGCAAGAGCTCGTATTGAAAAAGTTCCTGCGGCCCGTACTCCTTTTGTCTGGTTTTTCTGGAAGCCTGATGATCAAACTCCTTATGTTTTATCCTCTCGTGGAATTTCTAAATCTTATGTTCCTGAAAAAGGAAGATCAGCGCTGCCGGCAGCGGTAGAAAAGAAAATTCCTAAGAATCTTAGATGGTGGGAGAGAAATCTATCTGGAGAGAAAGCTCTGGAGATGATTAAGGAAATTCGAAAATTATTCTTGAAGACTGAACAATTAAGTACCGATACAAGTACCGATATAAGTACTTATACAAAATCTAAAATAACTGCTGATGAAGAAACTGAAATTATAAAAGAAAATAAAAAAAAGCCTGAAGCTTTTGAAAAACATAAATTTAAACCTGCTGTCTGGACCCATAAGAATGGTCATCCAAGATGTTTGATTTGCGGTGATGAACCAAGAACTCCAAGGCAGGGAGAAACTCCTGATAAAGATGGTTATGGTATGTGTGATGCTTTGAAAAAAGATGAACTTGAAGAAGATGTTGTTTTAGGTACCAATGAAAAATTAAGCGTTGGTACCAAATTTAAACTAAAACACGATTGGTGGAAAGGACAATTTGTTATCAGAGGATTGCCAATCGAACACTGGTCTGTTAAATTTGAAACTAAATCATGGCCATATTTTTCTCTTGATAAAAATCCTCTTACTGTTGAATCTGGAATCACCGGCATCAGGAAAAAAGGAAGCAAGAGCTTGTATGATCTTGAAGGAATAATTCCTGCAGGAAAACCGCCTAATCCAAATAAGAAAATTCCGATGCATATTGATGATATTGATGAAGGTTCGGTTAATATAATTGAAGATTCTGAAAACTTTATGCATGTCGAATTCAAAGGTAAGAAACTAAAAGGTGACTGGGTTTTCAAAAGAACAGATCCTCAAAGCAATATCTGGCTCATGACTAAAGGTAAGTTGCCTGAAGTTACTAAAAGTAACTTTGGTGAGCCGTTTTCTGATGAAGAATTGCATACCATCCAATTTTTAGGTGAGGAAAATATAGGAATTTCTGCTATGTCAAGACATTTAGACAGACCAAGATCTTCTGTTCTACATTGGCTTAACCAAGTTTAGTTATTTATAGTAGTCTGACTTCTATATTATATGGTCTTAGATTCTGCTATGGAATATTCAGAAACTGAAAATACAGAAGAGCTCGTTGTAATTCCTTCTTTAAGTGATTTTGAAACTTTGTCTGCTGAAGATTTGACCACTAAAGATGAAGTTCTTGTTTTAAAAAATAAATTAATTATGAGGGAAGGTGAGCATAATGGAGTTTATTATTCTTGGGATGAATTAAAAAGTGCTGTTGCAACTGGTGAAGGCGGAAGTTTGTTTTATGATCATGATGATTCTGCTTCTAACTGGGTCGGAGATGTCAGGAATCTAAGAGCAGATGATTCTACTAAATCTATCTTCGGAGATATTCATATTGTTGATCCTGTAGCTGCTAAGAAATTAAGATATGGAGCAAAGTGGGGAGTTAGTCCTACAATCGATGCAGAGAAACTTGTTAGAGATGGGAAGAAACTTGCTCTCGATCCTAAATTTATTTCATACTCTTTAGTGTTGCGTCCTGCGGTACGTGAGACCATGCTAAATTCAGAGGATAGAACGGAGAAGGAGGTAAAAAGCATGGAAGAAAATAGAGAAATTGAAGAACTAGCTCGTAAGAAAAAGAAAGAAGAGGAAGATAAAGATGAAAAGTTGAAATCTCTTCAATCTAGAGTTGATAAATACGAAGCAGAAGATCTCGAGAGGAAATCTCAGGATGTTTTGACTCGTGGTTCTGGATTCGGACTTCTCTCTGAAGATGACTTGGGTGAATTAAAAGAACTTTCTGATAAAGGAAGAGCTTTTGTTTCTAAAGTTATTGACAGGGTTGCTGGTACTTTAAAACTTGATGAAGATGATTCTGGGGAAGAAGATGGTGAGAAAAAAGAAGAAGAAAAACTCAAAGAAAATTATCTTAAGTTCAGAGCCAGATTTAAGAAAAAGAACCCTAAATGTACTGAGGCAGATGTCAAAAAGGCTTACGCAAAATTAAGTGAAGACCTTCAGAAGAAAAAGAAATATCCTTATCCATATCCTGAAAAGAAAAAAGATGAAATGAAAGAATCTCAGGAAAGGATGAAGGCTGAACTTTCTGAAGACAAAGCTGAGGACGACAGAATAAATACAAATATGCTGGCTTTCATGCAGGAGAATCAAAGATGAGAACAATACAAGAATTAGCCGGAAGTATGGAAAGTGATAGAGAAGTTTTTGAGTTAGCGACTGCTGAGACAGCAGCAACTGATACTGCAACAAGCTCAACTGATGATTCCACTGTTTTAGGAACTTATTATAGGCTTACTCAATTCACTGACAAGATTGCTCATAGTGGTCAGGATTTCAGATACTTGCAGAATGTTTGCAATCACAATACACAGCTTGTAGGCTCAAGAGATTATGGTGTTAGATTATTCTTTGAAGAAGAAACTCAATTAACCCTTGATTTAGCTAAAACAGAAGGTGCAGAAAGAGACTTCACTGAGATGACTAATCTTTCTTACATTGATGCTGCTATAACTTTCAAGATGGGTGCTATTTGTATCTCTAAGGAGATGGCAAGTACTGGTCATTTGGATTTGGTTGATCAGGCAAAGTATCAAATTGTTCAGGGAACAGAGAGAGCTGTGGAAACTGATATTGTCACAGAATTAACAACTGCTTCTGTAAATGAAGTTTTTGGTGGTGATGCGACTTCATTGGCAACTTTGGCAACTGGTGATGTTATAACTGCAGATGTAATTGCTGACGCAAGAGTTAAATTAAGAACTTCAAACTATGCCCCCGCAGTTTTGCTTATCCATCCTATACAGGAAGGAGCATTGATGAAAGATTCAGCGTTTGTGAATGCGTCTGAATATGGCGGAAGAGAAGTTATTCTTAATGGTGAGATTGGCAAATATCTAGGAGTTAAGACAATTGTAACTACTAATATTGCTGCGACTGGTTCTGGTGTTACTGGTAAACAATGTTTCATGATTGGAAAGAATGCTCAAGGTCAATGGCCTGTTACTATAGTCTGGAAAGAAAAACCAACTTATAGTTATGAGTTCTTGAAGAGATGGAATAATCATTACATTTATGTAGATGCTGCTTGGGATGTCGAGTTAGTTTTAGACGCTGCTGTCTGTGAGATTGCAGTTACAAACGCATAAAATTTTATTGTTATTTCCTTCAATTTATTTTCAATGAAGGAATCATATTCATCCAATTGGTCTGGATGGCCCTTCGAGAATTTCCTCTTCCTGAGGAAATACGAGCATCGAAGATGTTCGCGAGAGGGTTGAGATTCGTCTTTGACGATGGACCCAGATAATTGAAAGGAGGTAAAAGATTATGAGTCAATTTATGAAAACTACAGGTGGAAGATACGGAATGCATTCTGGTAGTGGCAAGTTCAAGAATATGGAAATTGTTAATAGGTTGAATGTTGCAGGTAATGAGATGCCGATCATGCCAATGAATGGTGATGTGTTTTATGTTGATTTAAACGTTACTGCTTCTGGTGATGGTCGAAGTTGGAAGTTTGCTTTCAAAACAGTTACAGAAGGTTTAGCTGCTTTAAAGGATTATGATACATTGATTATAGGTCCTGGATATTACAATGAAACACTTAAGATGACGTTGACAACTTTAGAAAGTGTTAGAATTTTTGGCTGCGGAACAGGAATGCAATGGAATGAAGGTGGAACAATGATAGGTGATGAAACTTCTACAGATGATATTTTAGATATTACAACTTGTAAGGGAGTTGAGATTGCAGGTATTATGTTCTATAATGTGACAAGTGAGAAAGATGCAATAAATTTCACTGGATTGAATTATTCTACACACATTCATGATTGTAGTTTTATCGGAGATGTTGGAGGAGGAACAGTCCAAGAAATTGGAATTAATTGTGCTGCAGCTAATGGACCAGATACTTATATCCATGATTGTAGATTTTTCAGATGTGAAGCAAATGGAATTATAATGGGAGAACAAAGATGTGTTGTTAAGAATAATTTCTTTGTTGTTCCAGCAAGTGGAATAGGAATCACTAATGGAGAAATAGCAGCAGGGTATAATCTTATTGCAGATAATTATTTCCTTGGAGCTAATAGCTCAGATGTAGGAATTACTGTAACAGGAACCGGTGCTGGATATGCAATGTACACTCACAACTGGTTTGCTAACTTAAGTTCTGAAATTGCAACATCTATGGATGAAAATTGCTTAGAGAATTACTTTGCAGATTATTCAACTGGTGGAGGAGTTGTAGCAGTTTGTGATCCTGAGGCTTAAAATTTAAAATGGAAAAAGAAAAAACAAAACCAAAAGAAAAAAGCAATGAGGAGAAATTTGTAGATAGTGTCGCAGAGTGGAAGAAAGATAAATCCAAAGAAGAACTATTGGAGATTGTAGAAACAAATCCTAATGCAGGTAAGTTCACAATCCTCGACAGAATGATTGCAAGAAAAGCACTTGATGAGTTGAAGATTCCGTATAGCAGGAATTTCAAAGCCCAGGGTAAAGAGAAACCTGCTGAAGAAGAACCTGCAGAACCTGAAGAAAAATCAGAAGAACCTGTTGAAGAAGAAAAAAAAAACTGAGTGAGTCTGAAGCATTTGATTTAAACAAAGATGAGCAAGTCTCACTTTTGGAAGAGTTAGGTGCTGAGAAGATTCCACGCTATGAAAAAGACAGAGTTGCTTTGATTTTGAAACTTCAGTAATTCCGCGTCCAATCAATATAATAATATTTTATGTTACTCACGATTGATTTTTCATGTGAGTTTTTTTCCTTTTTAGATAAATATATAAATTCCTTTGTTTTTCTATTTGCAATTAAATGCTTATGATAGGAGGCGTTTAGAATATGCCAATTTGGTTAAAGCTTAAGGTGTTCGCACCCAAAGATAATATCAGCAACGTTGGAACTAAGTATCAGACAATTGATGGCAGAAGACAGATTGTGAATCCAGAAGGTTCAGATCCTTTCCAAATCAAGAAAGGAGAGTTTACTCCAATTCCATACGATTGGAGAGACCTGGATAAAGTCAAGGAAAAATTTGATCCTGAGATTTTTGACTTTTTCAAGACTAAGAAAGAAGTAATAGCAAAGTTGAAGAAAGAAGAAAAACTTCTTGCCATGCTGCCGATTAAGAAACTTGCTGAAAGAAGAAAGAGAATCCAGGAAAAAGTTGATAAGGCAAAATTTGGTCAGAAAAGACCAACGATGGATGATGTTATCAAGGAAGCGAAGAAAATCGGTGCTGATATTCCTTTAGGAATTCAATAAATAAATAAGGAGCAAAAACAAAAATATGGGACTCGTTGTTACTGCGTCAGGTTCTACAGCTGGTAATCCACCATGGATTTATCTAACTGGAAATATCCAGGAAGTTATAGATGAATTGCAGAATCAGAATGTAAGTGCGAATCAGATAGCATATTATGAAGATGATGCAACTGATGCAAAGGCCTTGTTTTGCAGGATGGCTTAAATGGTTCTCGGTGGAAAAACTTCTGCAAGTACTGCTGGAAATTGTCCTGTGATTCAGTTAACAGGATCTATTCAGGAAGTCATAGACGAACTTCAGAATCAGAATGCCAGTGCTAAACAGGTTATATTTTTTCTTGTTGATGGTGCTAATGCTCGAGCTGCATTTTGCAGGTTTAAATAATGGCTTGGGCAACTTCTGTTTTGTTTAGAAGAATGACTCACTTTTCAACTTCTGATGTTTCTGATGCAGATATTACTAATTTAATCACAGAGGCAGACAGGAATGTTGTTAGATTGACGACGACAGAAGTCTGGTTAGAAGAACTTGATGGTTCTATTGACGGGACCAATGTAGATTTTAGAACAAAGCATATTCCTATTGCTGATGCCACTGCAAGCGGAACTGTTGTTGCTGCTGATGTCACAGTTTATTATACAACTTATGATGATACAACGAGTTGGAGAGAATTAGGATCTGCATCCACTGTTACTTCAATTCAGGCTGAAACAGGAATTATAACAATGGAAACTGCTCCGACGACAACTACTGCTGAGGCCGGTGTGTTTGCGATTTACAGATATGATACTCAAGGAAAAATAGATTATGATATTCTTGCTCTGGCTTCAACTTATTATCTCGCTTATCTTGTTGCTAATAAAATAAAAGGAAACACTCCTGAAATGTCACTGGTTGAAACTCCTTATCTGAGAAGAGATTTGACTGGAGCAGATTGGTTAAAGTTGTGTTATGAAACTTTAGGACTTCAGGATAAAATATTTTTAGTTAGACCTGATGGCGAGGGTATTCCTGAAATTAAACCAGCTCAAGTTGTGAGCGGGATAAAAAGGTTATAAAATGGCATTTAAAAAAGGAAACAAAATTTGTGTAGGGAGAATTCCCTGGAATAAAGGAATGAAAGGATTTGTTCATAGTGGAAGTTTCAAAAAAGGTCATAAACTTAGTAAAAAAAGTTTGACGAAATTAAGTGAATCTTTAAAAGAACGCAAAGTATGGAATAAAGATTTAACTAAAGAAATTGATGAGAGAGTTAAAAGAAGTGGTGAAATACAAAGTAAAACTAAGAAAGAAAAATTTAGAAAGGGAGAAATAGAAATCTGGAATAAAGGAAAGAAATATCCAGCATTAACAAAAAGAAATTTAGAAAATAATCCTATGAAGGGTAAAAAACCTTGGAATTACAAAGGTATTACTCCTTTAAATAAATTATTAAGGAGCACAAGTAAATGGAAAATATGGAGAGAACTTGTTTTCCTGAGAGATAATTTTACTTGTCAAAATTTTAATTGTCCTTATTGTGATAACAAAATGGGTGTTCTTTTGCATCCTCATCATATCAAACCTCTAGCATTATTTCCAGAATTAGTTTTCAATGTTGATAATGGAATTACTTATTGTGCTGAATTTCATTTAGAATCAGGCTTGCATAAAAATATTCAAAAATTAAAACAGGGGGTAAATTAAAATTCCCGCCCCTACAATTTCTTCTTGTACTCCAAGTTCAGGTCCGATAGCAGGTGGCACTCCTGTCCAGATTGTAGGAACTGGTTTTACTGGTGCTACTGCAGTAACTTTTGATGGAACTAATGCTACAATGTATGCTGTGGTAAATGCCACAAATGTTTTGGCTGTTGTTCCTGCTGGTAGTGCTGGTGCTGGAGATGTTGTTGTCACGACTTCAGGAGGATCTGGAACTCTAACAGATGGTTTTACTTATGGTCCTATTTTCGCAACTGAAGCAGAATGTGCCAGCAAAGCAGGAGAAAATGTTGATGCGACTGGCTGGACTTCAGCAAACATCTATCAGTGGGCTTCTGAAGTAGAAAGTTATATCAATGTTTTAACTGGCCATAATTTCTCAGATGATTATTCCTCTTTAAATTCCGATGTGAAAAAAATATTAACAGAAGCGTGTTCTAATTTTGTTGCTATTTATGGCATCGTATATAATATGGCTGGATATGATTCAAGAATAGATGCAGAAGATTTAGTTAATCTTTTATGGTCAAGGTTCCAAAAGTGTATTGATATTCTTAAAGATCCTACTTCTGTGAAATATATGGAAGGGGCGTGAAAAAATGTTAGATATCCCAGGTATTTCTCAGATTTTTAAACATTCTGCTGATTTTGATCAAGGTCTTGGAAATATCAGAAAAGGAATAGCTACTTTGGTTGTTGCGGTGGACGGTTCTGGAGATTTCGCTTCTATCCAGGATGCTATTAATTCTCTTCCTTCTGGGGGTGGTGTTGTTTACATTAAAGAAGGAACTTATTATATAAATGAAATGATCACAATAGATTCCAATAATGTTAGTCTGATTGGGGCTGGGCGTGCGACACATTTATTTCAAGGAGATGCCACAAATCTTACATATATGCTTTGGATTACAGGAACTCATGCTTACATCTCACAGTTACATTTCGACCAGAATGAATCTAATCAATCTGCTGGTTCTGCGATGGTATTGATGGGTGGTGATCATTCAACTATGACAAACTGCTGGCTTGATAATTATTTTATTGAGGCTATTGAAGTTTATTATGTGAGCGACATAATTATAGCAAATAATCATACAGAAACTGGTCCTATATTGTCTCAGTCTCTTGTAGTTCTTGGCTCTTCGAATGTGCTTGTTGATGGAAATATTTTTGATGGTCGAAGTTTGTTAATCGATTTAAGCAGTGATTCTTCGAATATAAATATAGTGGGAAATATCTTGACGGCAGGTACTCATACGGTGCATGTACATTCAGACAATACAACCATCGTTGGAAATACAATTATAAGCAGTTCTGCAGGTGGCATTGCGGTTCCTATTTTGGCAACTGCTGACAGAACAACAGTAACATCAAATAGAATTTTAACAAATTCAGGCACTCCAATTCAGGATCTTGGAACAAATACTGAGATAGGTCATAATAATACAACATAAATTAAAATGGTAGAACAACATTCAGGATTCGACTCAATAGGAATGATTGCCTTTAAAGATGCAATCACATTTGGAAATGATGATTTAACACCAAGTGTGGCCGGAGGAAATGTTTTCAAATGTGCAACCACTCACACTGCAGCTAAAAGTTTAACTATGTTTGATGATGGAACAAACGGCCAGGTTATCATAATTATTGGTGCTAACCCAACGAACAAAACTACTATTACAGATGGTGGCAATCTTTTGATTAACGGGGATTGGGTCGAAGAATCAGAAGCAACTTTGACTTTAGTTTTCGATGGAACCAATTGGTATGAGATAGCGAGGAGACATTCATGATGAAAAATATAAAGTATTGGCTTTTGGGTGAAGGTAATTTTGACTGGAAGATTTGGGCTAAGAAAGTCGGGCTGACAATTTTAGCTGTGGTCATCGTCGGTGGGGCTTCGGTTTGGGCTAATAAGCCTTGGTTTCTTTTGGCTCTTCCTTTGCTCAAAGCATTAGAGAATTGGTTGAAACATCGTTAGTAATTGCGGTGTAGTTGCAGAAATGATATATTTATAAAGGTCTTTTTCTTAGTTCTTATGAGCCAGAGACCGCGGTTCGAATCCGTGTTCGCTTTCTTTGTTCTTCGGAACATTGAAAATCTCCGCGCGCAGGAGATAGAGTAGTTTAGTGGTCTAGAACGCTGGCTCACTAAATAATATGAAAAGTAAAAGTTTTTTAGCAAAGATTTGTTTCACAGGAAACAAAGAAAGAAAAAATAAGTCTTTGATTATTCACATCCCCGTCGCTGTTTCTGAATTATTAAAATTAAAAATAGGTAAGTTCATTAAAGTTGTTTTGAAAAAATGAAAATTGAAGGATATGAAGAAATAAGTCATGAAGAATATAGGAAACTTCCAAGTGATGAAACAGCATCATTCTTAGAAGATTCATCTGTTAAAACTTACTACTTCAAGATAGCCCAAGAATTCCCGATAGTTTTTGAGGATAGGTGTAGAAAGATTGAGGTTACGAATGATGAAATTATAATTAAGAATGTTGATACTCAAGAGGTAGTTAATTTTGGATATGTAGGAAGTTTCCCACTCCTCCTCAAAGCAGTAAAAAAAGCAGAAGAGGTTGCGAAGAAGAATGAAAACTGAAGAAGAAATAAAGGAAGAAATTGAAAATGTAAGAAAACACATTCAAGCATATTATGTTAAGAATAATATTCAAAGATTTAATTCTTGTCAAAGTTATGTAAATGCTCTCGAATGGGTGCTAAGAAAATAAAAAATGAAAAAATTATGTAAGGTTAATAATGAATGGAAATGGATTGTATTTTCTGAAAAAGAAGAATCAGATATCAGGGAAAAGCATAGAGTAAATTCTGTTGAAATTTACAAACAATGTTTGGAAGATGCCAAAGGAATTGTAGGAGGAGATGCTCCTCTTCTTACTCACTTGTTAGAAGTTGCTTCTACCTTATTCAGCAAAAGATGTGATGCAGTATATTCTGTTTTGCAGACTGCTCTTGATGATGCGATTCACGATGTTCAAAGTAAACAATAAAAATGGTAAATGAAATTATTTGGAAGGGTTTTCGTTTTTTCAAGTCAGGAATGCAGAGAATTTATACAGTTAAATTGAGTGATAAAAAATTCCAAATACTTTGGCAGAGGTTTAAAAATTGGAAAGGATCTCAGCAAGATTTTTATTTTAAATTTGTTAATCCTTTTGGATTGTCAGATCCAATAATTTTAAAAAATGGATGAAAATAATTATTAAAATGCCATATAAATTCATAAAAGCGATGTCAGTTCGTAAAGCTATCCGTGATGAGCATTTCGTCTGTTCTGAGAAGTTTTTAGAAGCTTTGGATGCTGAGATACTTAGAATAATTAAAAGGTGTGAAGATAGAGCTTCTGGATCTCACAGAAAAACTGTCTTTGCTGGAGATTTGTGAATGGTACGAGAACAATTCAGAGACAAGTTAAGATTGAATAAACAAAACCAAGAATTACTTGGGACTATAAATGAAATTATAGAGGAGTTTTCTATGCAGGGTTATAAATTAACTTTAAGACAGCTTTTTTATCAACTTGTTTCAAGAGATATAATCTCAAATCAGACAAAAGAATATGCAAAATTAGGTGGCTTGCTAGTTAAGGGTAGAATGGCAGGAATTGTTGATTGGGAAGCAATAGAAGATAGAATCAGAGTTCCATACATTCCATCTGCTTGGGATTCTCCAGAAGCAATAATTGAATCTGCAATCCATTCGTATAGGAGAAACAGGCAAGAAGACCAGGAAGTTTATATTGAATTATGGGTAGAAAAAGATGCCTTGAGTGGTGTGTTAAAAAAGATAACACAAAAATACCATATAAATTTAATGGTGAACAGAGGTTATAGTTCTTGCACGGCGATGCACGATTCTTTTGAAAGATTACAAGAAGCTGAACAAGATGGCAAAAATACTTATGTTTTATATTTAGGAGACCATGATCCTTCTGGGCTTGATATGATTAGAGATATTGAAGATAGGTTGAATGAGTTTGGAGTTCATCCAGAAGTTAGACAAATTGGATTAACCATGGAGCAGATTAAAGAATTTAATCCTCCGCCAAATCCAGCGAAGATTACAGACCCAAGAGCAACAAAGTATATAGAAAAATATGGGGCGATTTCTTGGGAAGTTGATGCTTTAAATCCAGAAACATTACATAGTTTAGTCAGAGAAAATGTTGAGGAATTAATTGATATGGATTTGTTTAATAAATCTTTGGAGCAAGAAGAGAAGGATAAAGAAAAATTAAAAAAGTTATCTCAGGGTAAAAAATGATAGAATATATCAAATGTGTAAAGTGTGGATCTAAGACTGCTTATCTTAGAAAGGAAACTAAAGATTATAGGTGTGGAAAATGTGGTGAGATATTTTCTTTAAATCAAGAAGAGCAGAAAGAAGAAAAACCAGAAGAAAAAGTTGATAAGATTGTTAAACATAAAATGCCGAAAGAACAGGCAAAAGAAGAGTGGAAAAAATACTGCGAAGTTTTAAGGAAGAGGAAAGATAAATTCTTGAAAGTTATGAAAGATGCAATGTATCAAATGAAAGAAGGAAGGGAACTAATCGATGTTTATGAATTAATGAAGAAGTTTGGTTTGAGTGAAAAGAATAAGCCGGTGTTTGCAATAGCAAGAGCCGATATTACAGAAGTTTATTTTGAAAAATTAGATGAAGGTTCTGGAAGTTTTCAAATGGAGCAAGGTTGGAATAGAACAGGATGGAATACAGATGTTAATTTGCCCCAAAAAATATTTGATGTTCATTGGGACAGAGTAGATGAAAAATCTGATATGGCTTGGAATATAAAAGATAAGAAAATGCAAACCAAAGTTCCAATAATTCCAGTTGAACTTATACCAGATGGAGATTTGAAAAATTATTATATCTTGTGGGAAGTTGTGGATTGGGAAGATCTTCCGCCACCAAAGGATCCTATTTTGTTAAAAAGAATTTCTGAAAATCTATTTGCGGTTTTGGGATGTTGGGATGTTACAGAATTGGAAAGGTCTGTTATGAGGGGGTTGGAATAATGGCAAAAGTAATTGAAGTAATTGAGACATTTGAGAGAAGGGGATTAGGAACTGAAAACAACCCTGTAAGAAAAATTTATCAATTATGGACCTTAGATGGGAAATTAATATTCGCAAAAGATCCTTCTCCAGAAGAAGGTTCAATGACTAATGAAGAAATAAATGCAAGAGAAAATGGAGAGGTTGGAAATAATTAATATGAAAAAAGTCTTTATCAAATTAAATGAAAATTGTGAGTTAAATAAAATAAGTGAATTCAAAGATACAAAAATAATTTTTTTAAGTTATGATACTAAAATAATTGTAGTGGATGAGCTCTCGGGCGAGGTTAAGGTTTATTAAAATGACAGATGATTTCCCCGAGACAAAACAATTTGATGCTCCGATAGTTGAACAAAAAGAAAGTATTAAGTTAATGAAAATGAGCAAGGGTTATAATTGGGAGATTAAAGTTTTTATACAGTTCGATGATTCTGTGAGAGATGAAGGAAAAAATATAAATTATGATAGAGATTTAGATTCGATTGGCAGATTAGAAAAAATAGATTCTGAATTAAAAAAGAAATTCATGAAGGAGGAAAAATGAAAAAATATAAATTAAAACTTAAGGCGCAAGAATTTACTTTTGAAGATTTTAATGATTTTCAAAATAAAATAAAAAATTTACTGTATCATGGCGTTTTGATATTTGAAACAGAAGTCATATCAAATGACACTGAAGATGACACCCCAGATGACATTGAAAAGCCAAAACCCGATGGAGATCAAGAAGATAAACCGCCCAAAACACAGTTAAAAGCCCAAAAAAGTGGCGCTGAACATGGTTCTGGGCCAAAAAGAAAACGCGGCGGAAAAAGATTTCCAAAAGAACTTGTGGAATTTGTTAAAAAGAGAGTAGACGAATTAAATAATTCTGATTTATGTGACGAGATTAATAAGGAGTTTGATTTGAATATGGTTTCTCAAAATTTATCAAAGTGGATGTACTCTAAAGGAATAAAGAGAATAAAGAGGGTTAGAGCGCTTAAAGTAAAAAAGCCAAAGAGTGATGGTCCGGATGGAGAACACGTTAAGGAGCAAGGTGTTCCAGATAAGAGAACACAAAGCAAATATCCAAAAGAGATAAAGGAATTTATTAGAAGCAGGATGGAGAAAAATTCAAATCAAGATCTTATAGATTTGATTAATGAGAAATGGGACATAGGAATTTCAATGACGCAGCTAAAAAATTATATGAAAAATTATCAATTGAAGAGGGTAAAAATAATCAGAACTCCAAGAAGAAAGAAAACAGATATAAAAAAGGAAAAAAATTTGCCTGGAGAAAGTGTGGGGGATGAGGTCAAAAGAATTGAAGAGCAAAGAGAAGGACTTGAAGATGATGATGATATAGACGGTTTGGAGTTGGATGATTAAAATGATAATTGAAATTGAGCCTGTTGAGTTTTATTTAATGTATTTGTGTGTTGCAGCTACATTTGGAATCATCTTAAAAGCGTGGCAGTTAATGAGGAAAAATAAAAAATGAATGAACTTACAAATCAACAAGAGGATTTTATGATTGAAAGCGAGATGGAAAGAATCAGAAAATTTGGTTTGAATTGGAATATGGAACAAAGATTAAAAGCTCTTCCAACTACTGAAGAAATACTTATAGAATTGGAGGGTGAAAAATGATTGAAAGAGAAGCATACATGAGAGAATATAGGAATAAAAATAAAGATAAAATTAAGAAATTACAACATGAGTGGTATCTTAAAAATAAATCGCGTGTTTTAAAAGCTAATAGAGATTGGTGTAAGAAAAATAGAAAAAGGTCTCGAGAACTTCATGAGAATTCTCGTAAAAACCATTTGTCTGTTTTCGTAAAAAAAGCTAAAAGGTATAGAAAAAAATATCCTGAAAAAATAAAAGCACATAATACTTCAAATAGATTATTAAAATGTTTCAAAAAACCAGGTTTTGAATTTCATCATCCAGATTACTCTAAACCATTAGAAATTGAAATTTTACCTACAGAAATTCATCGAAAAATTCATTCGCAAATAGAATTAACAGGAGGTGAATAAAAAAAAATGTGTCCAGAAATTGAAAACACAAGTGCGCCCGCGCATCAACCAAGTCCTGCTCCAGGAGCTGCTCCGGTAAATGGCCCATTTGGAAAATTAGATTCGTCAGGAGAAATAGAACCACAGGTTTTTGATCCTACTCCGTTTATTGGAAAAAATTCGTTTATTGAATCTGTAGAAGAGCATGAAGGTAAGTTTGGATTTTTTATTAAGGTCCTTAGCCTGCCTGTTGATGAAGGCCAGAATCCAATCAGAGCTAGTAAGATATTCGGTCTTCAGGCTGATGCTGAAGGTAAAATTGGATGGGGTGAGAAATCACAGCTTGGAATTTTCCTTAAGAAATTTAATGCGCAGCATTATCGGGATTTGGTTTCAGATCCTAAAATAGAGGCCATGAATGATAAAGATGGAAAAAAATTTAGAAGGATTTCAGGTGGCCAGAAAACTGCCATCATAATTCAGACTCAGACTGCAAAAGACGGAAAAGATTATTTATCGTTTTAATATACTCTTTTGTAAAATTTAGAGATGAGGGCAGATTCATGTTTAGCATGATAACTAACTCTGTCTTCTTTTTTTTTTAAAATCATACTCAACAAAGTAGAATAAGTTGGGAGGTGTTGGCATGCCTTTGTGGTTCTACAATACCACGAGAAAGGAGAGTTCCCTATCATAAAGCCGCTTGATAAGATCGCATGACTCTCCTGCCATTAAATTTAATAAAAATGTCAAAAGAAAATGAAACACTGAGTGAGAAGATTGATGGGTATGACCCGATAACCCAGATAGTCGTTAGAAACGATGTCAAAGAACACACTCAAAATGCACAGAGGAGATTGAAAGAGGAGTTTGAAAAACAAAAGAAATCTTGTAAAGAAGTATGGCATAGAGATGTTGCATTTCAATATTTAACAACATTAGAACTTTTAGAAGAAGATATTAACAAAATATTCCTTGAAGAATTTGGGAGGAAGTTGATATGAAAAAAACATTATTAACTTTATTGGCAGGATTACTTAGCGCTAGCTTGTCTGCTCAGGAACTTCCAAAAGTTAAAGCAGAAGATATGCACTGGATTATGTTCGGTCAGCATCCAGCAGGTCCTTGTATAACTCATGGCTATGACACAGATGGAGATGAGAAAGAGGACACAAGATTCCATTACATAATGTATCCAATGCCAGACGGAGCGTTTTTTATACAACTTGATTCTTATGCTATTGATGAAAATAGAAACGGACTTTTTGAGGATGATGAGTGGGTTCCTTATATTCAAAAAGAAGAAAATGGTGGCTTTGATTTACCTGAACCAGAGAACAGAAGAGAGGTGTCTTATTAAAATGGTAAAAGAAATTAAACCCTACACAGAAAGGATTTACATTAAAAGAAAATATAATAATGTTTATGCTTTATTGAGGGAATTATTTAGAATTCCAAATAACGAAATGGTTGTAGATTTTTATTGGGATAAGAAAAATGGTGAATTGGTGCTGGAAACACTTAAAGATTAAAAAATGAAAAAAGAAAATAATCAAGGATGTAGGAAATTAATACCTGTGGATCCTTCTGATAAGAATTCAGAAGGTTGGATATGTGGACAATATTATGATGCTTTAAAAAAAGTCATTTTATGTGATGAATGTTCAAAAAAAAATAAATCAAAACTAGGGAAAAAGAATCGTGCTGCAGGTGTAAGATTTGAGTTACGTGTAAGAAAAGATTTAGAATCTAAAGGATGGAATGTTTTTAAGAATACTAATAATGTTGATTTGTCAGATTATACAGTTGATAAAGAAGGTGAAGATAAGTTAGGTAAATATGATTTTTGTAGTCCAGGAAAACTAATCCCAGCAAAACATAAATTTAGGGGAGTTGGAATCCCCATGTCAATTGGAACTGGCTTTCCAGATTTTATTGCTATTTCAGAAAAGTGGCATTTAATCAAGAGCTTGAAGTCATTAGAGAATTCGATCCCGAAAGGATTAAAAGTTGTTTTTGGAATCGAAGTAAAGTCAAATGGATCTCTCACAAAAGAAGAACGCGCAAAATGCAAATGGATGTTGGAGAATAATATTTTCTCGAAGATACTGATAGCGCGCAAAGGAAAGAAGAGGGGGGAGATTGAGTATATTGATTTCGATAAAAATAAAAAATGAAATACTCCCACACCCTAAAGGGTAGGGTATCTTAAAAAAAATGGAAACAAAAACACAAGCAATTAATAAATTTAAATTTAGAATGGATATATTACAGAAAGTTTTTAAAAAAAGATTGTTGGGAAAAATACCAAAAAGTCTTATAAAAAAATTAAGTTTAGAAGAACAAGAAAGTCTTTTAATAGGATTATTAAATTCGGAGGTTCGCAATTCCTCCCACGCTTAAAAGCATGGGTATCCTTGCGATATTTATATGAAATGTAAAAAATGCGGCCACAATGTACCTCCATCTTATACTAAAAGAAAATCGAATGGAGATGTTCTCTGTCAATTTTGTTTTAACAAAGAGCAATCGAATTTCGAAAAAAATCAAAAGGGAGGTGAATAAAAAACATGGTAAAAAAACAATTGGACCAGGAGCAGAAAAATCAGTTGAGGGATCAGGTTGATGGCTTCAAGACTCAACTTTTTGGAGAAGGGGAAAAGCTTTCTGTTTTTCAATATCAAGAGCAGCACTATTTGTCTTATATTAAGATTCAGATTAAACAAACTCTTAAAAAGATTCTTCTGTTGAAAGATAATATCAAAGCACTTCAAAGTCAGATTCGTGATGGCGTTGAAGTCCAGGATCCTAAAACTCAATTAAATAATAAAGAGGAGGAAAAAATGTCTGAAGACGAAGAGAAGAAGGAAGATGAGTCTGAAAAATCTGAAGATAAATCAGAAGAGTCTAGCGATGAAGAAAAGAAAGAGGAGTGATCCTACTTTCTATAATCTATTTCTTTTTTTTTATTTTTTTCACGATCATTACTCATCACTAATTTGCAGGGTGGCGACATCCGAGGTGAGGAATTTCTCTAAGACACCAAAGAGCTCTGGAGGGTGGTGAGCAGTTTCTCTTTTTAACTGACTAAAAACCAAAGGAGCTCAATCTTCTTTTAGAAGTGACGATGGCATGACGCTCGCCGTAAATGTTTCGGTATTTTTCGGCAGGAAGCCGTCGAACTGAGTTCTAAAATACGCGAAAAATTTATAGGCGGGTCTGCCTTATCGCACACTTCACTTAGTCCAGCTGGTGATGATCGAAACTCTTTCAGATTGTAGAGTTTCGCTCTACTTTAATAAATAAAATTGAGGTAAAAGTAAAATGAGAATTGGTAATAGAATGGATTTAATGGAAAGTTTGAATAAGTTACATATGGCTCAAGTAATAGATGAGTTTAGTGGAGAGTTAGTTGAAGAACAAATAAATGAGGAGTTTCCTGAGGTGGCTGAAAATGAGTGATAAGTTATTTTGTGAGTTGAATGAGAAGAAAAAGTGGTTTTTATTTATTTCTTTTCTGTTAGTTTTGAACATTATTTGTGTTGCTTTTGTTTTGAGTTCTGGACTTCCTGAAGTTGAATCAGGTTCTGACTTTGATAAGTTAGTAGATGAAGCTTTTGAGGTTGATGAAGCAAGAGCAAATAGATGTGCTGAAATTGGATTTGAAGGTGATGAAAAGAGAGCATACTGGTGTTTTAAGTCCTTGGTTGACGCCAAGGATTAATTTTTTTTGCTTCCTTTGTCACTAAAAAGGTGCAAAAATATTCCTCCATTCTTTATCTTTTGCTTGATCCACAGGACAAGCCATTCTTTGAGACATAAATTCTTTTGATATTTTCTCAACTATTTCTTTATCTTCCTCATCTTTATCCAGAAATATTTTATTGATTTTCTGCAACATTTCGAAATTTCTCTACAAATTTTTTTCTGATTTCCATATAGTTAAAGAGAGAAAAATTAGGATTGTAAGATTTTTTAAAATTCTTCCAGATTGCAGTAGCATCTATATCAAGATTTTCATGCGTGAAAATAGACATTTCAGGATTTAAATCAAGACTCTTACCAAATTCTACAATCTTTAAGGTTAAATCTTCTTTCTTGTAGTCTGCCTCTTTTGGTTTCAAGAAATCTCTCAGTAATTTATTTAGAGTCCCAGAGACGTTAATTCTTTGTTCTCGTGCTTCTTTAATTAATTCTTCGTCTATTGATAGAGTCACATTCACTTTCATTCTATTTAGAAGAGTACTTATGTTTATATATATTTCTATATGTAGAAAGATTTAAAAATGGGTTTCCCCCTTGCAATCCCCCATCCTAGGGAGCGTATACGTAAGTACGTACGTACGTATGTATGCTTTTTCACTTATGACTACAAAAGTCCAACGCAAGAAAACTGGACGTTCCAAAATCCTATTTTAACTAATCCTCACTTGTATTTAATATCTTATAATGTCTCTCCCGTGATTACTTTCTTTTGTGCTTGGCGGGTGGTAATATATAGTTACATTTTTAAATATCTTTTTCGTGATGTCCCTATGAGATTAAAGCCAGAATGTCCAAAGTGTAATTCTAATGTAAATATTGTTGTTCTTATCTGCGGTTTCTTTTGTACGTTCTGCCGTTTGAAGTTTTTCATTTCTGAATCTAAATCGCAGACTAAGTTGAATATTCAAGATGGGATTAAAGTCTAAAGCTTACAAAGATGCTGTTAGAGCTGTTAAGGATAAAGATTACGCTGTCAAGAGATTAAAACTCCTTTTCGTTAGAGTTCTTACAAGAATAGAAAGAATTACCATTTTTCTAAGAGAGGATGAAATTCCTCATAAAACTTTGAAAGATAAGATTTCTTTGCTGTCGTCCTTGTTAGAAGTGAAAAAAAAGATTAGGGTTGAGCTTAAAGATTTGGAATCAGACAGCGGAAAACAAACAAAGACCCTCGGTAAAATCCTAGAATAATGACCTCTCGCCCTTTGCGAAACATCAGTTTTCGTTTTCTCGAATTAGGCACTACCTATTTTTTTACTCCCCCCTCTGTAGTGGCTACGTGTTTCGTTTTTTCTAAAAAAATTTTCAAAAAAAAATAAAAAAAATAAAAAAAATTTGAAAATTTCTAAAAAATTTGAAAAAAATAAAAAATTTTTGGGAATTTCGCGCGTTTTTCAAATTCTGTCTCAACCTTCGCACTTAGACAGAATTTGTTTTCTTCGCACGCCTCACGCGGCCGCATCGCATTTTTTTCAGGAAGAAAAAAACACTAACGAACTCGCGTGAATTTCCTGCTCAGTCTTTCGTCCTTCGCAGATGTATTGCGGGGCGGTGAAACTTCCGCCCCGCCATCGTGGTTCGTGGATGCCACCAAACTCCAGGAAGGAGTTTGCAGACTTCTTCCTGAAGTCTGGTCCGCCTCTCGAATTCCGTTCTTTCGGGTTTCGTCTTTCGAATTTCGCTCTTTCGTGTGGCAACGTAGAAAAATTACACTACCATAATAAACATCGATGCATACCAACAATTTTATTTTAAGTCCTCTTTGATGTATTTACTTTGTGCAGATATTGTAAATACTCGGAACTTAAAAAAAATCACGTGAAGATGATGTTGTCGTGTGTTTTAAGAAATCTAAGTTTCGTTTGTTTAATTGTAAAGTATATGAAGTATATGATGTATATGATTTAACATAATCTTTCTATCTGCGTTTTCATAGAAGACCGAAAACCGCTTCGGTTTTCAGGACTTTCCCGCCCCTCGCGCGCTTTTATTCTTCGCGCGCCCTGAAAAAAAATAGAGAGAGAAGTTTAAAATGAAATTCTTACCGGTGGAGAATTCCGATTTCGAATTTAATTTTAATCCTGCGTGTTTCAATTCACACAAAACAGGAAATTTTGTTCGAATTTAAATATTCGCAGCCGAAGGTTCTCTCACTATTTCTTTTTCGAAGCAAGATAGTCCGCAGAAAAAATTCAATTAAGCCTCAGATTTCAGGATAAAATCTGGAGGCACGCTTCACTTCAAACCGAATTCGAAGAATTCGGGTTCGCTTTAATTCAATTTTTCCTTTGCAGTTATTAATTTCGTGTGAATTCGGGGAAGGGAAATGTAAAGTTTGTTAGTGCTTTATCATAAAATGTTTTAGTGAAATAGTTTTGTGTCTTAGTTGTTCGGCTCGCTGTGGCTCGCCTTCCCACCAAAGAACCTGCGGGGCGTAGGAACCGCCCCGCCCCCATCATAAAATTTTTAAAGAAGTCTATCTTACAATTATTATGACAACTTATAGAAATTTAAGCGGGAATTCTTCAGTTCGATATTATTATAGTTATGGTTCTTCAATTAAAATTCGTTTTTCAGGAGTCGGAAGATGGGGGGGAATTCGTTCAAGCACTTATATTTATACATATTATTCTGCTGGTTCTTCAGTTATAGAATATATGAAATCATTAGCAAGTCGGGGAAAGGGATTAAATTCATATGTAAACAGACGTCAGCCTAGATATTCAGATAGGTATTAATAAAATGAATCTTAAATATGCTTCAAAGGAACAATTAAAGGAAATTCTTCTAGACCCAGTCCTGTTTTCAGAAGAAGTATTGGGCATGCCTTGTGTTTCAGAAACAGAAGAAAAGATTTTGCGTTCTCAATCAAAAAGAATTATTTTAGCTGCTGGAAGAAGATGGGGAAAAACAACAATGCTAGCAATTTATTCTTTATGGTTTGCCTTAACCCAGGCAAAAGGAAAAGGAAAGATTGCATGTTTCTCTCCTTCCTGGGAGCAGTCTGCAATTTATATGGATGCTGTCAGGGATTTGTTGGATTCTATAGATCCTGTTATAAGAAAGATGGTATATATAAGTGAAAATAGAAAGATGCAATTAACAATTAACGGATGCCAGATTTTTACAAGATCTGCCAGAAGAACATCCCGTTCAATTAGAGGGCATGGTAGAAATGTTAAAGTTTTAATCAGGGATGAAGATGCTTTTATTCCAGATGATATGATGAAATCAATTCGTCCTATTCGTCTTTCAAATAATGCAAAAGAATTTGTCTGCTCTACAACAGCAGGACATAATCATTTTTACAAGGATTTTAATTCAAAGGTATATGAATCTTACAGAGTTTCAACTTATGATAATAAATTTATAGATAAAAAAGAATTAGATGCTGAAAAAGAATTATTAACTAAATCAGAATTTGATCAGGAATATATGGCCAATTTTATTGATGACAGATATTCAGTCTTCCCTCAAATTTTAATTGATTATGCAACTGATTTTAACAGAACTCAATTAGATTCCCCACAAGATAATGTTGATTATGTTATGGGAGTTGATTTAGGAAGAAGAAGAGATGCAACAGTTATTTGTGTTGGACATGCTGATTCAAATCACATGGTTATAGATTTTATTAAGGAAGTTGTTTATCTTGAAGATGGAATGTATTGGTCTAATGTTTTAGATGAGATTGAAAATTATGTTAAAAAATTCAATGTTCGAACTCTCCACATAGATCAAACAGGAATTGGGGATAAACCTACTGAAGATTTAAGAAATTCTTTATTGAATCAAAATATTTTATGTTATGTAAAAGGAATAGATTTCACCACAAGATTAAAAAATTCAAGAACAGGTTTGGTTAATGCTCTTCTTTTAAAGTTTGAAAGACGTGAGATTCATTTTCCTTTTATTGAAAAATTAACACGGCAATTAAAGAATATAAGATTTGAAACTTCTAAATCTCCTTCAGCTGTTTCAGGAACTTATGGAACATTTACACATATCGGACATGATGATTATGTTTCTGCTTTAATGCTTTGTTTAAATGCAATGCCAGATATCAGGGGGGAGATATTTTATACAAGAAGTTCAGACATTCCAAATGCAGATGAGTTTCAACATCCATTCCAACAACCTCAATTAATCATAACAAATCCAGATACATTCCAATGACAAGAAACTTAGGTAAGGCAAAAGCAAAACAAATAAGAAAGAGAGAAAGAAGAATTGAAAGAAGGAAAGCAGAAGAGTTTGGAACAGTTGTTGAACGTCGTGGAAGGAAAGTTATATCAATGGATTAGTTTATTTTATTATATTTTTAATCTTATTTATTAGTGGAAACAATTGATAATCTAAGTTAAAGAAAGTGGAATTAAGTTAAAGAATCTGTTTATTATGCTCTACAGACCTATTTTAGGGGGTTTCCCATATAGCTTCTGCTCACCTCGCGCCCCGATTTTTTTTTTCAAATTTTAGAAAATTATTTATACATCACTTTCTTCTAAATTTAATGCCAAGATTTATAAATTTCTTATCAAAGTACTTCCCGAAAAAACCTGAGTCTTTGCCGTCTGCTCAAGCTCTTGAAACTTTCAAATTCGCAGATCAGGATTTCCACACAAAAAAAGGCAAAGAACTACTCTACACAATTTTCAGAAGATATCCAGTCATTTTTCATGGAGTCAGACTCCGAGCCTCGTTAGCCATTCCCTCAATAAAAATCAATACTGATGATCCCAAAGCCCAGAAAGTCATAGCAAAATTCCTGTCTAATCTTCATCCAACTTCTGGCCTCACAGCTCTCACTTCTTTCCTTAGAGATCTCTGGGTAGATACAGATGTCTTTGGAACTTCTTTTTTAGATCCTATTTGGAATAAAAGACATATAAATTATGCCGGCCTAAAAAGAATTCACCCAATCTCAATCGACTTGATAAGAGAACATGGTGAAAAATCAAAAGTAAAATTAGATGACAAAGATAATCCAGTCGGCTGGGTTCAGGAAATAAATTACAAAAAGAAAGAACTCACATTCAAGCAAATTCAACATCTTTCGTTTACTAATGTTGGTGATGAAATCCTCGGCCTCTCAACTCTTGAACCAATCTATAAAACAACTTGGCGCCTGATGAATATAGAAGAAGGAATTGCTACAGCAATATTCAGGCATGGTTTCCCTCTTTATGATATTCAGGTTGCAGGAGGAATTGAAGGAAAGCCACCGACAAAAGAACAGCTCGATGATGCAGCAAAACAAGTTAGGGGATTAAATTATAAATCAGAATTTATCCATCCTCCTAATTACAAGGTAAAACTTCTTGAAGCTTTTTCAATTGGAAAAGGTGAAGATTATACAGGCAACTTTATAGATTCCATTTCATCCTGCTTGGGCATTCCAAAGTTCATGCTTCTTGGAACATCAAAAGAAGTTTCACGGGCAGTCAGCGAGAGTCTTCTAAAAGTAATAAAACCTTCACTTAAACCATCTCAGGATAAATTAAAGTTATTTTTTGAAGAACAAATTCTTAAACCTTTGATGGAGGCAAATCATATTAAAGAAGTTCCTGAGTTGGAATTTGGGTCGTGGTGGTTATTAGAAGAAGAGTTCAAAAAAGAAATCGAGAAAGAGAAAGAAGACGAAGAAAAAGCTCCAGAGGAAAATCAAGAATCCGGAGTCACAGGAACTGACTCACTTCCACCCGGGTGGAGAGATTCCAAACTTGTCCCAAAAAAGAAAAAGAAAAAGATTTTCATTAAAGCTGGCGATTACACCCAGGAAGAATTAAATGAGGAAATTGGATCACAATTAGAACAATTAGAACAATTGGAACAATCTAAAAAACTTCCAGGACTTTATATTGTTCAGCCTCATGCAAATTTACTATACGAAGGTGATAAAAAACAAATCATCAAATCAAAACATGCTGCAAAGATTCTCGATAAATATATCGGCAAAGAAATGTATCTTGTTTCAGAAGATAAAGTTTTTGGAATAATAAAATTAAGAAAGCCGAGAGAAATAGATATTAATGAATTCATCCAGCTTAGATATGCTCACAGAGTTTCAGATGAAGAAAGAAAAGAATGGTGGCCAAAAGAAAAATCTCTTTTCGCTTACGAGTTTGATTCTCAATTTTTCCCTAAATTAAAATCCTTTAAAGTTCCTAAAGGACCTCAAATATTAATAAAAGAAGTTTTGCCTAAATAAAAAATGTATAAACCGTGCCCTCTTTGTAATAAAAAGAAACCGCATTATCATAAAGGTTGTAATGAACCAGCAGCGTTTAGAACTTTAATAATTCCACAAAAGAAAAAAGAATCAAAATAAAAAAATGACAGATTATCACAATCAAACAAATGAGCAAATCTCAATTCAGGTTGAAAAGTACACTCAGAGAATGGCTTACACAACACAAGGTCTTCCAGAATATATTGGTCTGGCTCTCCCGGGTGCTGCAGAAGATGCAGCTGCTTGGCAAATCAGAAAATTAGTGTATACCGGAACAAATGCAACTTCAGTCCTCTGGTGCGATGGAAATAATAATTTCGATAACACTTGGGAAAATTATGACACTCATGATTACTCATAAAAAATGCTAAAAAAAAACATATTAATCACTCTGGCATTAATTCTTTTCCTAGTTGCGCTTGTTTCAGCTGCTTATAATTTTCGAACAATCTACAATCCTTTCACAGGAAAATTAGATTATCATATTACTTCAAATATGACTGGTGAAAATATTACGATTGATTTTTTAACTATCTTAGAAAATGCAACTGCAACTTGGTTCAATGGTTTGTTCAATTGGACTGTAGGTGATACTTATGCCACGTTCGATGGATCAACCTGGCTGCAAAATGAAACAACAATAAATGATACAATTGACAGAAGAACAGCTTCAGTCATTCATAATGCGACTAATATCACAACAACTTCTGGAACTCATGATGGTGGAAATTTAACTTCTATCATAACTTCTGAAGATGGTGACTATTACAATGTTTCAGAAGCTTCAGGTGCTGCTCCTCTTATTGTTAATATCAACTTTTCAGATGTAAGTGATTTTGACAGCTTGATTGGAAGAATTTATTACGACGGAAGTCTGGGTCATGAAATCCAGTTAGAAATTCAAAGAACTGATACAGGAGCTTGGGAGAATTATCTTGATTTACCAGATATAAATGATTTTGTAAATATTTATGTTCCTGTTTTTGATCCTGTCTATCATGTTTGGGCTAATGGAGATGTTGCTCTTAGATTCTATCATGTTCAAAGTGGAGTTCCAACTCACAATTTTTTTATTGATTATCTTGCAATCGTAGATGGCTGGACAGCTCTTACTTCTGCAGATCACGATGGACTTGCTGGGAGAGGGGATCCAGACAATCATCCTTGGGCATTACCAACTAATGGTTCAATAAGAAATGCTTCCCATATTATAGTTACAAATAATGTTACTGCTTCAGGATTTTTTGGTGATTTTTATAATTCCTCTGGTGCTTTAGAATGGATAAGGCCAGAACACGTTTTTGATATTGATGACGCTGATATTGAATCTGATTTGAATACCTATGTAGATATTGCTGGTGATACGATGACTGGTAATTTGATTCTCGAAAAGAATCTAACAGTTGATACAGATACTCTTATTGTTGATTCTGGTAATAATAGAGTCGGTATTGGAACAGACTCACCAGACTCCGCATTTCATATTAAAGCAAATATTGCTGGAACTGTTGGTTCACACTCTGCAGGACAACTAATTATTCAAAATCCTACTGATAGTGTATTCTCCAATGTAGTTATTACAGGTTATGAATCAGATGGCAGTGGAAATCCAGACCAGCAACTTTGGTATCTTGGAAGTTCATCAGGTAGCAACACAGATATTATTTTTTTAAATCGAAGAAATGCTAAACTTCAACTGGGGACAAGTGGCACTTCTCGTATAACAATTTTAGGTAATGGCAACGTCGGCATTGGGACATCGAGTCCAGATGTTCCTTTAGAAGTTAATGGCACTGCAGGAAGGATACTAAAACTTGTTCCTGGAGGAGAAGCTGTTGGTTCTGATGCTTTTCTATCTTGTAATCTCGATAGAGCCACATTTGGTTATGATGGTGGAGACTTAATGGCTGTTGTTTCTGGTGCACAGGGAAAAGGTATAGAATTCAATGTTAATTCTACCGCTTTCGGTGAGGGAACAGCCATGACAATTCTATATGATGGATATGTAGGCATAGGTACTGAAAATCCTGCAGACAAACTAACTGTTGTAGGAACAATAAATGCAACTGATTTCCAATGTGCAAGTGGAACAGATTGTCTTGGTACAGATGTTATCGACGATATTTATGTGCTCAACACAGGAGATACGATAACTGGAGATTTAGATATGAATTATAATTTTATAAGAAGAAGTATTTTATATGTTCCTCTTTATGATGGAAGTGCTCAGTATAATAATTTTATGCCTTCGTTTAGTGATACATTATTTTATGGAAATCATAGAGATATAGTTATTACATCAAATAGAGTAGCAAGCAGTGGAAATTTAAATAATACATTTAATCTTAATAATAATCAGTATGCTGATTGGAGTAATGTAAATTCAAGTAATCCTGTAATTATAAACATAACTTATGGTTCTACTTGGGTGGGTGGTGATGGTCCTTATTTAAATGATTTTGAAGTGATTTTTTCTTGGAGACAACGAAATGCAATAGATTATTCAGTAAATATATTTCACGATAGTAATGATGATGGAGAATATACTTGGACTAATAATAAATGTTCAGATACTGGAAATGATAATTATATAATAATATGTCAGATAAATACTTGGAGAGTAAGAACTATACTTTTTAATGTTACAGATGCGGGAGATGGAGATCAAGATGGATCTCTAAGAATTGGAACATTTCAAGCAAAAAGTTCAAATTATGGAGATGCAACAGGACATTTAGCGAGTAGGAGCAGTAATACTTTTTATGGAAATCAAGATATTCGTGGAGCAGTAAGTGCAACAGACTGGACAAATGTTTCTATTACAGAATCTCAAATAAGCGATTTACAAAGTTATTTAACTTCTTACACAGAAACAGATCCTTTATGGTCTGGAAATCAAAGTAGTTATTCAACAACAGCAGAAATATTGGCTTTTGGATATTACAATTCAAGCGATTTTGTTATTACAGATTATTTTACAAAGACACAAATAGAAAACTTTGGTTATTACAATTCTTCTGATTTTAGCATTAGCGATTATTTTACATCATCTCAGATTTTAGGATTTAATTACTGGAATGATTCATCCGCAACTTTCAACAAGACTTATGCTGATACTTTATATTTAACAACTGAATCAGATCCGATTTTTACTGCTTGGGATAATATCACAGGGATTCCTCACGCAACTCCTTCGGATGGAGATACAACTCACTTCAGTCTGGCAGATGAAATTTATGATTGGGTAATAGGATTGAGTTATTTAGTTGTAGGAGATATTGTTGGACTTGTTGGAAATTGGAGTGCTGATAAATCAGATTATTTTAATACAACAGATATTTTAGGTTTTGGTTATTACAACTCAACTGACTTTGATATTAATGATTATAGAACTCTCACAAATAATATTTTTTCAGCAAATGTTAATGTTACAGGAAATATAACAGCAGTCAATTTTTTTGGAAAATTTGGAGACCTAGTATCTGAGGTGAATCCTGATGGTGCTGATGCAATTAGAATAAAAGGAACAGATTCTA
>SDBU01001642.1_pt1 | contig 31249 bp, 30 predicted proteins | sample 2277071 | NCBI WGS metagenome assembly SDBU01 (sample SAMN10397929, study PRJNA504765) | marine sediment metagenome | isolation source: marine sediment core GS08_GC12, 126 cmbsf | place: Arctic Ocean: Gakkel Ridge, Loki's castle | collected 2008 | reverse complement strand
TGAATTCCTTTGAGCGGTCATTAAGACGTTTTTTGCTAATAAATCTTGGCGAAGCAGAAGATCAGCGATTTGAACTGTCTGAGCCCGCAGGGCGAGTTTAGCGCAAAGCTTCACTACGTGCCAAATCGCCTGGAGCAAGCCTTAGATTTACCAAAAAACGTCTTAGACAAGGCGAAAAGGGATCTGGGCAACAGCCTGTTAAGATGCGACCCTGAGTATTCCGGATAACCCGGAACTACTATATGTTGCAAAGCGTTTCGCCTTGACACACAAGCCCATTGTTCCTATATTCGGCCCACCAAAAAGCGAGTTCTTATCAACTTCAACCTGGGAGAATATCACAAGATGGTTAATAGGTTCTCGGAGGAGATGACATATGGATAGAGGCAGGCAGGAGCTGGTCAAAAGATACAAGAAAAATCCAATTATAAGACACGATGATATCCCCGTCCCTTGCAATACTGTATTCAATGCCGGAACCGCAAGGCATAAGGATGAATATATACTCCTCCTTCGGGTGGAGGCGCTTGAGGGCAAATCGTTTTTCATGCTGGCAAGGAGTAGGGATGGTTTTGCTTTTAATATAGAGGAAGCTCCTGTTATGGAGCCCGCTCAAGATAGACCCTTCAGCATATATGAGAAGAGGGGTATTGAGGACCCGAGAATTACCAAGATAGATGATACCTATTATATATTGTATACAGCATATTCCAGACATGGACCGAGATTAGGACTTGCCAAGACCATAGACTTTAAGACGTTTGAGAGGATTGCGCTCGTATCCCAGCCCGAGAACAAGGATGCGGTGCTCTTTCCCAGAAAGATTAAAGGCAGGTTTGTGAGGTTTGATAGACCTTCTACTCCTAGTGGCGCTGATATGTGGATATCATATTCTGAAGACCTCGTGCACTGGGGAGACTCCAAGGTAGTTATGGAGACGCGCCCGGGCTTCTGGGACTCCAGGAAGATTGGAGCAGGCGTGCCACCAATTGAGACAGATAAGGGCTGGCTTGAGATATACCACGGTGTGAAACAAACCTCAGGAGGTAATATCTACAGGTTAGGATGCGCCATCTTTGACCTCGACGACCCATCAAGGATAATAGGGCGTTCCAAGATACCGGTACTTACACCAAAGGAATATTACGAAAGAACAGGCGATGTGCCGAATGTTATCTTTACATGTGGCGCGATATTAGAGCCCGAGACAGGGGAGTTAAAGATATATTATGGCGCCAGTGACACCTGTATATGTGTCGCTACAGCAAAGCTCGAGGATTTACTTGAAAGTGCTCTATCTGGATTTGAGGGGCCTTAAGGCGAGAAGGAAGTAGATGAGAATAGGTATGGTTTCTACATTTCCTCCAATAGAGTGCGGAATAGGCACGTATGCCTCGTATCTTGTGGAGGAATTGAAGAAGCTACATAATGAGGTGTATATAGTATCCCAGACAGGAGCAGAGGGTGAGAGAGTCTATCCTGTGTTTAACGCAACCGATGGCGACCTTGCTGAGAAGGTCTTTGAGGCGATGATAAAATTCACGCCCGATGTTGTGCACATTCAACACGAGTATGGTCTCTTTGGTAAACATATGGGAGTGAATGTTATTCCACTACTGTACAAATTCAAATTCGCAGGCATCCCTGTTGTGGTAACCCTCCATAGTGTGTATGAAGACTTTAACGATAAACAGGCATTGATAACCGATGCCCTTTTAAGAATCTCCAGCGCAATAATAGTGCACCACAATTTTCAGAAAGACTCTTTGAGGGCAACTATTAAAAAGGGTGCCAACATTTACATAATCCCACACGGCGCAAGAGAGGCTACGCTCGTGCCTAATGCCAAAAAGAAGTTAAAGGTGGAGGGTAAGAAGACGATATTGGTGACCGGATATTTCAGGCCCAACAAGGGATATGATAGGGTTGTTAAGATGTTCCCGGATATCGTAAAGGAGGTTCCTGAGGCTTGGCTCCTTATCGCCGGAAAGACAAGGCTTCAGGAGTATGGGGAGTACAGGGATTACTTCTTTAGACTTATAGAGGAGTCACCTGCCAGAGACAGGATATTGGTCTTAAGGGGACAGTTTCCACAGAAGACACTTGATACGATAATCTCGGCAGCGGATATAGTCCCAATGCCTTATCTAACAGGGGCCCAGAGTGGTATCATGGCCCATTGCCTCGCATTTGGAAGGCCAATAGTTGCCTCCCCGCTAAAATCTTTTGTAGAGACAATTGAGGAGAGCAAAGCAGGGCTTATAGCAGAGAAGGATAGGTTTGTTGAGGCTATAGTCAAGATTTTAAATGATGACAAACTTGCCAGAGAGCTTTCTGAAAACGCCCTCAGGTTTGTAAAGAACCGCCTTTCCTGGAAGAAGATTGCTCAGAAAACAGTTAAGGTATATCACAGGATAGTTACCACACCTTATGGTAGGGCAAAGTATGTGGAGTTTTAATCATGTGGAAGAGGGGAGAGGTTCTATCTCCTGCTCCACCGCCGTTACGTAGCCCTCAAACCATATATTGTGGTTTTGTCATTCTCTCCAAAACTAGAGAGTTCTGCTATGTTTATTTCCCCCCACCCCCAAAACGCTAACTAGATATCTTTAATTCTGACTCTTTGAGTTATTACACCTGCAGACAGGGAACCCAGATAGGGGGGCAAATCTTTAATCCTGACAAATGGATGGGTAATGTGTGACTATCGGCGATTCCAGGGTTTTGAGTCTCCCTGTGCCTGTTGATATTTGGATAGAATTACATTGCGTGGAAAGTTGGCACTCGAGAAGTAGGGAAGGGTCGTTTCCACGAACCGCTCCTTGAGTCCATTGAAAACCTCATCTTTTTCGCCTTCTTCAATGAACTGGCGGGACTTCTCATAGCGATAGGTAACCTTCTCGCCCACTGCCTGTGGCTACCTTCCTTTATCCTCCAAGCCTTCCATCCAGGAATGAAGCTCCCCGCGAAAAATTATTTCAAAAAAATGCACGTAGCCCTTGACCCTGTAGTATAGTCCAATGTTTATACTAGGCAAAACAAAGGGCACTAACATTTAAGGAGGTATGTGATGAAAGGATTAACGATCGGTAAAATTGCAAAAAGCGCTGGGGTTGGCATTGAGACGGTTCGTTTTTATGAAAAGCAAGGGCTGCTGGACCCGCCTCCCCGAACTGAATCTAACTACAGGATATATCCGGAAGAGGCGATTGCCAAACTCCGCTTTATAAAGCGTGCCAAAGCACTTGGGTTTTCCCTAAGTGAAATCAAAGGCTTATTGTCACTACGCCACGACCCGCATGCCACCAAGGCAGACATTAAGCAACGTACCGAGGCCAAGATTGAGGACATAAGACAAAAGATACAAGACCTGACCAGAATGCTGAAGGCCTTGGAATCTCTGTCTGAAACATGCGACGGTCATGGCCCGATCAGTGAATGTCCCATATTGGAGGCGCTTAATTCGGGAAAAGGCTTTGAGCGAGAAAAACATAGTGGCAAGAGGCACAACGTGTGAAGAAAGGGGGGCCCGATCATGGCAAGGCTACCAAACCACAAAAGAAACGGCAGGCATAATGGCATATGGGGTAGTTATTTGCGGCGGCTGGAAAAGGTAACTAGCGGGAAATCTATGCGAAGCCCTTATTGCCATAACTGCAACTCGCACTCGCCGGAGGAAGTAGGCAAAGGCAAGGTCGTAATCACAAGGCGGACAAAGACTACCAGGACTGCAATCGATCCGGTCTGCGAAATGAAAGTGGATCTCAGCAAAACACCTGTGGTCACCACCTTCAAGGGTAACAAATACTACTTTTGTTCTAAAGACTGCCGCAAGGAATTTAACGAACATCCACGCAAATTCCTGGCGTCCGGGACTGCCAGATCTGCTGGTGTATGGGGTCGTTATTTGCAGCGCTTGGAGAAAGTAACCGGTGGTAGGCCACTCAAATGTCACTGAGGCAATTTCGGCGAGTGAGTAATCCGGGAAAGGGGGCAAAAATGCCAACAAGAGACGAAATACGTACATGGTGTTATGGGTTAGGCGATGGGAGACTGGAGGAAAACGGAATTGAGGTTGAAATTGATGTGGGATCAAGAACTGGGCCATCAGGTCTCTCAGGATTCTCCATCGGTCTCCATTCAAGGGATGGCAAAGCAGCAGAATTTAACCTCGCATCCAAGCTTGCAGATGTCTGCATCAGGCAAGGCAAATGTGACAAATGGAAGAAAAGGCTTCATGCTGCAATAGATGAGGCCTCCTCAGGATGGGCTCTAAGTAGAGCACAAACTCGAGCCGTTTAGGATGGATAGTTGATGGAGAAGATTACCGAACTCGACTCAGTTCTATTTCAGGCTATTGCGGCCTCAAAATAGAATGCGGGAAACGCTCTCTTAATTCCCGCTAAATTTCAAAGAAAGGAGGGGATGAAAATGAAAAGGCTTTTTATGGCATTCATAGTGTTGGGCCTGGCGTTGACTCTGGCGGGTGTCGGCTTTGGTGACAACCAAGAGGATTACGGCCCCGGCCACATGATGGGTCCTGGTTACGGTTGGGGATCCGGTCATATGATGGGTCCGGGTTCCGGTTGGGGCGGCGGTCATATGATGGGCCATGGCCACCGTGGTTGGGGTATGCGTGGACCTGGCTGGCAGTCAATGAAACCCGAGCAACGGGAAGAATGGGAGAAGATGCGGACTGACCACCTGAAGGACACTCTGGAGTTAAGGAAGCAACTGGTCACAAAACAAATGGAACTGCAGACCCTTTGGGCACAGCCAGACGTGGACCGCAAGAAGGTTGAGAAGCTTTCCAATGAAGTGGCTGAGCTTCAAGCCAAGCTTTGGAAGAAACGCGACCAATACCTAATGCAGTGCCGCCAGGAGTTCAGGGATCAGGATTGGGCCTGTCCCAGCGGCTAGTGGTAAGGCAGGCTCCGTACCCCTTGGAGTTAACAGGATGGCATGTATGAAGAGGCAGGGTCATCACTGGCCCTGCCTCTTCTGTAACAACGTCCATATATTGTGCGATCATGGGTGACCCCATTTCCTCTGAACTGTAAATAATAACATGCTCTCCGTAATAATGTGTCACTATCGGCGATTCCAGGGTTTTGAGCCTTCCTGTGCCTGTTGATATTTGGATAGAATTACATTGCGTGGAAAGTTGGCACTCGAAAAGTAGGGAAGGGTCGTTTCCAGAAAGCGTTCCTTGAGTCCTTTGAAAACTTTGTCTTTTTCCGTTTCTTCAATGAAATGACGGGACTTCTCATAGGAGTAGGTGACCCTCTCTCCCACTGCCTTTCGAACGGCATCAAACGAGGGGTGTCCTGAACCTTGGTCCTCAAAAAATTCTGGTCTTGCCGCAACGTCTATACGGGCCACAAAACTAACCAGCCACCCGTCTCCAGCCACCCGTCTTGAAAGGTCATAGATCTCAAGGGTGAGGCCGTTCTCAAGCTTTATTTTGTCAACCAGTCTTTCTTCCATTATTTATGCTCTTACCTGACTTTAAAAGACTGAATACTCACCGCCCGTTTTCCCTATTTATCCCGATCTATCGGGATTGCTCGGGATCACTTGAGGCACGGATCTCTCTCTGTCTCTCACAGAGCCCACAGAGCACTCAGAGTTTATTGATCAGATTTCCTTGACCCCGGTTAAATAGGCTCCGCATTTAACGGGGCAAGGACGGGAAATCTGATTAAATTGCTATCCCGCTCTCCCGCGGGAGATCGTCGTCGTACTTCACAAGAACTGATTTGCCGTTCAACTTAAATGATCCTAAATCCATCGCCGATAAGCATTTTCCGCCGACGGCGGACGGAACGTTTTGTCTGATTCCTCCTCTCAAGGAATCAGACAAATGGTTTATCATCTCTGCGCCCTCTGTGAGCTCGAGCGCCAGCGGGCGAGAGACCTTCTCTCAGAGCTCTCAGCGTTTCGAATGATATCAAAACTCAAAAAGACGCAATTGTGGATCCTCTTTCTTGAGTGCTCGTTTTGGTAAAAAGGGTTTCTCGTATTCTTTCAGATCCTCTTCAACAGCCTCAAGAAAAGGAGAAATACCCTGCACTGTCCTCTTCCCAAACCATAGCCTCTTCTTGGCATGGGTCAGATACACTTTTTCCTGCGCCCGCGTCAAGGCCACATAAAACAACCTTCTTTCTTCGAGAGGGTCTCCCTTTTCACCCTCTTTTCTCTGGTATGGGATCAGTCCGTCCTCACAACCAGCGATGAAGACCACTGGAAACTCAAGCCCTTTGGCGGCATGCATGGTCATTAGTGCAACCTTTTCTGCTCCGGGATCGTAGCAATCCTGCGCCCGCTCAAGGGCAAGGTGAGCCAGGAAATCCGCACTCCGGTCCTCAAACGATTCGGACAAGTCCAAAAAGGTTTTTAAGTTTTTTTCAAAGTCTTCATCTTCATCCATGGCATCCATAATGCCGAACCGATCAAGGATGTACTGAATCTGCTCGTACACGCTCATGTCATTCTGGTTCTTCTCGAGTTGATCCAAGTCCTTTGAGAATCTCCTGAGTCTTTCTCGCGGGCCTGGTTTGAGTCCAGAGATCTCGTCCACGTGCCCGAGAGCGGTCATGAGAGAGCACCCTTGCTGCTTAGACCATTGCTTCAATGCATTAACAGTAACCTGGCCGATGCCCCGTGCAGGGAAATTAATGATCCTTTCCACGTCAAGATCACACGCCAGGGAGCACCCCGCCTTCAAGTACGAAACAAGTTCTCTAATCCCCCTTCTTTCTTGTAGCTTTTCATTTCCAACCATCTGAAAAGGGATGCCGGATCGCAAAAACGCCTCCTCCAAGGCCTTTCCCTGCTCCTTGACCCGGTAAAGCACAGCAAACTCTGAGAAGCTTCTTTCCTTTTTCTCCCCAAACCGGTCAATGCGCCCACTGTCCATAGAAAAGTGGGCGATTCCGCCAACCTCCTGGTCAATGGTCTTAACGATATACTCGGCCTCAGCCTTTTCCGTGGGAAGCCCGCTGACGGTCAGGGTCTTAGCACCGTGAATGCCAGACCAGACGCCTTCCTGTGCCCTCTTGGTATCCTCGACCCCGATGAGCTGCCCGGAGGCCCGCAAAACGGTCTCTGCGGAGCGGTAATTCCGCGTAAGTCGAATGGTTTTCGCGCCTGGATAATCATCGGAAAACCTGTGAAAATACCGAACGTCCGCCCCCCTGAATCCGTATATGGCCTGATCCGGGTCACCGATGACACAGATATCATGCCCCTCTGGTGCCAGCAGGCGGATAAGGCAATACTGGGCATAATTGATGTCCTGATATTCGTCCACACATATGAAACAAAACCTTTCCTGGTACTTTTTTCGGACCGCCTGATCAGTTTCAAAGAGCCTAACCGTTTCAAAGATCAGGTCATCAAAGTCCAGGAGCCGGTTTTCATGAAGGATCTCCTGATATGCTTTGTAAACAGGCGGAAAGTATTCCAGCACGGCTTCCGGGACAGGCCCGGTTAGATCGTCCTCCGGCAAAAGCAAGAGCTGCTTAACCTTGGAAATGAGATCTAAAATGCTTTGGGGGTCAAGCCTAGAGCCAACGGGCTTGTCCCATACCCTCTGAATGGCCGCCTTCACGAACTGAGGACGGTCGCCTTCGTTCAATATGGATACCGGGAGTTTTATTCCAGATGCATCGGCCTCAACCGAGATGATATCCAGACACAGGCCATGAAACGTCTTTGCGGTCACCCCCTCCACGCGCTTCGAGTCATCAAGAATCTGACTCAAACGCGCGGCCATCTCCTGAGCAGCTTTATTTGTAAAGGTCACTGCCAGTATCTGCTCGGGCCGGGCACCTCCTTTTTGAAGCAAATGAGCAATGCGATGCGCAAGCGTGAATGTCTTGCCGGTCCCGGGGCCTGCAACGATCAAGAGGGGTCCCCCGGCGTATTGTACTGCCTCCTGTTGGGCCTCGTTCAGGTTTTTGGGCAGACGAACTTGCTCAACAACACCCCTCTCACCCGAAGGAGTAAGGGAGATCTTAAGGGGCAAAGCAGCTTGGCCTGTTAGCGGCCCTTCCTTCTTTCTTCTTTTTGACGAAACCCCGAAGAGACGCTTTTGCCCTAATAGATGGCTGCGTTCCTCTTCGTCGAAGAGCGAGATGGTGCCGAACTCGCCGTCATATCCCGCGGCAATGTGAACCCGCTTGCTTCGCATTCTCTTAATCGCCTCCGCAAGCAAAGGCGGTCCGTGCCGCTCAAGGGTCTCTATGGGGGACTTTCTCAGGATTTCGAATTCAGGACCGAGCCTTTCAACAAGCGTGCGAAAGGCATTGGCCACCTTCTTGCTCTTGGGTCCGACCTTGAAGACTTCTGATAGTACGTCGGTCAGGGGAAGAAGACTCGTGTAGGGATGTGAGGTTTGTGGTCTCTCACCGGCTTTTCGGTCAGCCAGTTCTTCCACGCGATACAAGACGCCAATCGTCACCGGCTTTCCGCAGACAGGACACAGCCCTTTGTTTTGCATGGTTTCAAGGGGCGAAAGCCTCACCCCGCATTTTCGGTGGCCGTCGAAATGGTACTTTCCCTCCTCGGCAAAGTACTCGAGGGTACCCAGAAAACGCTTTGGGTCACCGGATCTCAAGGCATCTCTCATAGCAGAATAAGAAAGCTCTGTATTAAAGAGATTTGCCTCCCTCCCGAGATTCGCAGGAGAATGGGCGTCAGAATTGGAGACCAGGGCAAGGCCGTCTAATGACGAAACCCGCCAGTTCATGGCAGGATCCGAAGAAAGGCCGGTCTCAACGGCAAAGATTTGGGGCGTGAGATCCTCGAAGCATTCTTCAATGGAGTCGAAACCTGATTTGGAGCCAAGTACCGAAAACCAGGGCGTCCAGATGTGAGCCGGGATCAGAAAGGCATCTTCAGACGTTTCAAGGACGATTTCGAGGAGTCTCTTGGAATCGAGCCCCAGGATCGGCCTGCCGTCAGAGGCGATGTTCCCGATCCGGTCGAGCTTCTGGTTAAGCCTTTCTGCAACCTCAAGCCCCGGAACAAAGACCACATTGTGAACCTTCCGGGTCTTTCCACCCTTCTTGTAAATACTGCTGATTTCCCCGCTCAGGATGAATCGGACCGGGCCTCGGCAGCTGGTCGGCACCATATCAGCTGTTTGTGCTGCATGTTCGGGCTTCAGGTTAAAGAGGCCGTCTTCTGTTGATTCGAGCTTCTGGGATAGCTCTGAAAACCACTGGGGGTGAGTAAAATCGCCGGTGCCAACCACCGTGATGCCTTTCAGCTGGGCCCATAGGTTCAGGTGCTCCAGATTAAGGTTTTTGGCGGTTGCCCTTGAAAGGTAGGAATGGATGTGGAGATCAGCAATGAATTCCATTTATAGTGATTCTCAAAAATACATTCTGATTTGCTTTACGGAGCGACCTCCGCTCTCGCCGGTTTGACCATTGTTGAGCCTTCTGAAGGCTCGCTCCGCTAAAATGCAAAAACTCGTCCCGTTTCACGGGACTCAAACAGTTTACATTTTTGCGCTTCGCCTCGCCAAGGAGGCTTTACAAAATGGCCAAAAGGGCTCGATCGGAGGAGTGCATCCCTAACTGAAACAAAACATATTCTTGAGTACTTCTCTAACAGATGCGCGGCAACTGCTCTCCGGCCAGCATATCAAGAATCCGTGTGCCTCCGACGCCCGTCTTCATAAAGACCCGTTTGGGGTCTTGGGAAACCACACGCCCGATGATCACCGCTTCACTTCCATAAGGATGGGCCTTCATGCAGTTCAAGACCTCTTCCGTGTCCTCAGGTCCGACAATGGCAATCAACTTCCCTTCGTTGGCAATGTAAAGGGGATCGAGGCCAAGAATTTCACAGGCCCCGAGTACGCTTTCACGCACTGGAATCTGGTCTTCAAGGAGTTCCATCCCCACGTTCGACTGAATGGCGATCTCATTCAGGCTAGTGGCAAGCCCTCCGCGAGTAGGGTCTCGCATGACATGAATCTGATCGCTGACGGACATCATTTCTGCCACTAATCCATGCAAAGGAGCAGAATCGCTCTCTATAGGAGCTTCAAAGGAGAGCCCCCCCCGCTTGGAAAGGATAGTAACCCCATGATCCCCGATCGTGCCACTGATCAAAATCGCGTCTCCGACCTGAGCATTCTTTCCCGAAATGTCAGTATTCCCTTTTACGACGCCGATGCCAGAGGTATTAATAAAGATCTTGTCGGCTCCACCACGATTCACAACTTTGGTGTCGCCCGTGATAATCTGCACGCCGGCTTCCTCAGTGGCCCGCTTCATAGATGCCAGAATGCGGTTGAGATCGGCCATGGGAAACCCTTCCTCGATAATGAAACCCGAACTGAGAAAGAGTGGCACTGCACCCCGCATGGCCAAGTCGTTCACCGTGCCGTTGACCGCCAGACAACCGATGTCGCCGCCCGGAAAGAAAATGGGATCTACCGTGTAGGAGTCCGTAGAGAAGGCAAGCTTCTGATCTCCTACTTCAAAGACCGTACTATCGTCCAGCCCTTCAAGGAGCGCATTCTTGAACTGCGGCAGAAACACGCCCTTGACCAATTCATGGGAGGCTCTCCCTCCACTGCCATGATCCAACGTAATCGTATCTTCTTTTTTCATACCTGCCTTCCTAATGCTGTTAGTCTTCTATAGTGATTCTTACAACAATGTTCCCTTATCCAAGTAGCGGCAAGGCTGTTATGGCTTCCAACGGAGTCTCTTTTTGACCATTTTGCAAAGCGTTCTTGGTAAAGCGAAGCGCAAAAATTGAAACTGTGTGAGGGCGCCAGCCCGAGTTAGCGCCAAGGTTGCGCCGACGGCTTGAACAGAGACACTTCGTGCTTCAATTTTAGCGGAGCAAGCCTTAGAACGGTCAAAATGGGCAAACGAACGAGGGCGGAAGCCATAAGAGCCATATCAACCGGAACGTATCTCTGAAAAGTACTCTAAAATCTCACCTTAGGTGCCTCTTGTTTCTCCTCCGGCACTTCAAAGAAGGCAGATCTTTCAAATCCAAACATCCCCGCTATCAAGTTGGTCGGAAAGCTCCGAATCTTCGTATTATAGACCCTTACCGCCTCGTTGAAGCGGCGCCGCTCCACAGCGATCCTGTTCTCAGTCCCTGCCAGTTCGTCTTGAAGACGGATAAAATTGGTATTGGCCTTCAGATCAGGATACCTCTCCACCACTAACATGAGTCGGCCCATGGCCGAAGATAGCTGATTGTTGGCCGCGATCTTTGCACTGATAGGCCCAGCGCGGGCCACCTTGGAACGTGCCTCAGTCACTTTCAGGAAGACCTCCTTTTCGTGTGAGGCATATCCCTTGACGGTTTCCACATAATTGGGGATCAAGTCGTACCGGCGCTGGAGTTGATTCTCCACCTGTGCCCAGGCCCCCTTTATCCCCTCGTCCATCTGGACAAGGCTGTTGTAAGTTCCCTTCAGATATGAATACGGAATCAAAACGACAAGCAGAACGACTCCTATGACGATGAGGGCGGTTTTTTGTCCTTTTGTCATTTGGCCTCCTTAGAACGAATTGGGTGTTTCGAGCTACAGGCGATACCCACGGTAGTCCATCCGACTCAACCTTGAGTCGATACGTCCTCCCTGTCCAGCGTGTCCACGATCTTCCAGAGCTTTTGTACCTCTTTGAGGTAAGCCTTGAAAAGGCCCGTCATTTCCGGACCACCTGCCTTGCTCTTCTTTTCTTTAATATCAAGTAATTTTTCAAAAAGACCACTGTCCATGTCGAAGGTCTGACAAACCTGTTGGATGACCTCACGCCTGTGATGGGGTACTTCCTTTCCTTTCAGATAAAGCAATGCGCCAAAGATGGCGACTAGCGCGCCCAAGGATCCTGCCGTGACCTGCTGCAGGTTTTTTCCTTTGCCCTGGGTCTCCAGGAAGGCCTCCCTCAAAAGGAGCAACTTCCCCTTCACCTCCCTTTCACATTGCAGTCTCAAGAATTCCCGATCAAAAGGGAGATCCTTCAGGATATCCTTGCCATAAACGAGTGTATAGTTATGCTGAAAATTCAAATATTCAATCGGAAAGACATCCAATGATGTCTTGACATATGCTTCAGTCAGAAACAGGGGTGTGGCCACGTTCCGCTTTTTCCACTTGGCAACGAGGTCAAAGGCCCGGTCAATGAGATCGATTCCCCTTTCAGAAAGCACCACCATAAAATTTATATCTGATCTACCGGCAATGTAGTCGCCGCTTGCCGCGCTTCCGTAGAGTATTATGGAAACCAGGTCCTCGCCGAACAGGCCTCTGTAATCGTCGATGATACCGGGAAATATCTCCTCCGGATCTTTCGGAATCTTGGACATGAGGTGTCCTCCCATTCTGGAATGCGGAATGCGGATTTCGAAATCACCAACAAAGTATTTCGAAATCCCTGCAACCCGGGGTTCTGAGTTTTGGCCAGTGAATTGAAAGTAAGCCCTCAGTAAGTTGGGGTAACTTATGTTTTGCATGCACTCTCTGAATTCCCGCCAAAGTGGGAATCCAGTTCATGCTACCCTGACTTGTTGAAAGGTCACAATTGGAAACCCTTAGCTCGGCTTTCAATTCCGCGATCCGAATTCCGCCTTCTGCATTCTGCTAAAAGCCGCCGCCAGCGCCGCCGCCGCCACTCAAGCCGCCGCCAAATCCTCCAAAGCCGCCGCCAAATCCTCCAAAGCTGCCACCAAATCCTCCCCGGCCATAGCCTCCTACCATGCCTCTTCCCATGAACATCAGGAGAAGGAGTGGCCAGACCCCCCCACGGCGCCTCCCCATGGAAACAAGGACTACCAGAAAGAGAACCATGAAGAGCAGGCCCGGCAGGCCAGAGCGCCTTTTCGCGGACCGCCTTACAGGCACTTGTCCGGTCAGATTGACCCCTGCGTCTTTGGCAATAATGCCGGCGATAGCAAGGGTGCCGTTCAGAAGGCCTTTCCCAAACTGATCCTCCCTCAGATAGGGGACGATATACTGGTCGCGTATCTCACCAGCCAGGCCATCAGGGATAATGCCTTCAATGCCGTAGCCGGTCTCAATACGCATCTTACGCTCTTTGACCGTGACAAAAATCAGAACTCCGCGATCTTCGCCCTTTTTCCCAATGCCCCACGCGGCATACAAGCGGTTGGCATACTCGTTGTAATCTTCTCCTCCAATGTCTGGCATGGTGACCACGACCACAGGTACGTTCGTCTTTCTCAGAAGCTCGCCTGTCACTTGGGTCAGCTTTTCCGCATAATCGGGCGAAATGACATTGGCAAAATCATTGACTAGCCCCCTCGGTTTTGGAAATGAATCAGTAGCATGATTTAGAGTTGGGCATGCGAGTGTCAAGAAAAGGACAGTTGCAAGGCCGAACGCATTTTTCACTTTTTTATACTGTCGATATATGGTCATTTGGGCCTTTGGGCCGAAGGGTGGGACATTGAATCTTGTTTAGATCCATGCATATTAGCACAGTCAATCTTCGAAAAAAACATTTAAATACCTCTCTGAACCTCGATGGGATGGCTTTTGGGCGGTTCACGACTTCTTTCCCCACGGCTAAATTTTTCTGCATCAACTGTCATAAAATTGACTTTTCTGAGTTGCCATTATTCAGTCCGGGTGTATCCAGCTGAAATAGTTGACGAATATATCCTCGAACAAGTTGGCATAAACCTTGCTGAAGTAAGATTAGAGACTGTCAAAGCTGACATTCGAGGCAGGTTCTTCCGGCAATAAGAGACGGATGATGGATCGCAACGGAATCCAGATCCTTGTAAACCAATTGACTAAAGGATTGAAGGCACATGAGTGAACAGTTGAATATATTGGTTGTTGACGATGATGACGTGATCCTCCAAGTTTTCATGGATTTTTTTCAAAAAACGGGGGCCCATACGATCTTGACTGCCCGAGATGGGGCGGAAGCCCTTGAGGTTTTCGGGAAGAAAAAGGTCGATTTTTGTTTTACAGACCTTCATATGCCCGGCATGGACGGGATAGAGTTCACCAGGAAGATTCACGAGCTCGACAACACCTTGCCCGTTGTCGTCATGACCGGATATCCGTCTATGGATAATGCGATAGCCACCCTGAAACATGGGGTAGTGGACTTCTTGGTCAAACCGTTTCATATTGGTGACATAGAACTGACTATTAAGAGAGTTTTGGAACAGAAGGCACTCTTTGTCGAAAATATGCTTTTAAAGGAAGAGATCAAAGGGAAGGAACGTATCGATCGGCTAAATAAAGAGCTATCTGAGAAAGTCGGGGACCTCAATATATTAAACATGATTTTGCGGAAGGTAGACTGGGTCACAAGTAGTTCAGACCTGTTCGATATGATTGTTAAGCTCTCTGCAGATATAACCAATTGCGATGAAGTCCTTTTCCATGTACTGGACGAGACTTTGGGAAGGCCAATCCCCATCGCATCTTTTCAGAAAGAATCCAACCCTGACTCCAATGTCGGCACGGGCAGGCAGGCCGATCAAGGCCTCCCGGCCAGTGGGAGCAACGGTGGCGTCGCAGAATTCCTTGCGAAAAAGATCTCAGAAGGGGTCCCGTTGCTTGTTGACGGCGATTATGACACAGCGCTTTCGGATGCACATATCGGTTCGCTGGTTGCCATCCCGTTTAAGATTCGAAATAGGCTATTCGGCATGCTGGTCGCCATTGGCCGAAATGGATCGGTTTCTTTTACTGAAAAGGATCTGTACTATCTGAATTTCTTGGCTGAGAGGGCTACATTTGTCATAGAAAATGTCGCTTTGTACGAAAACATCTACGAAAATCTCTTCGCTACACTCTATGCCTTTGTCGAAGCGATCGAGGTAAGAGACCCGTACACCAAGCAGCACTCGAGTCGGGTGACCGATTTGGCGGTATGCATAGGAAAGGAGATGCGATGCTCTAACGAACAACTCGATCTGTTAAATTTTTCTGGTCAGTTACATGATATCGGAAAGCTGGCTATTCCTGATAGTATCCTGCTGAAACCGGGACCTTTGACTAAGAAAGAATTCAAACAGATCATGAAGCATCCCGCTATCGGCGCAAACATCATCGGCCGCTTGGGCCTTTTGACCGGGGAGCAGCGAATCATTTTGCATCATCACGAAAGATGGAATGGCAAGGGATATCCAGGTGGCCTCAAGGGTGAATCCATCCCCTTTCTGTCCCGGATTCTTGCTGTGGCAGATGTTTATGATGCTATGGCCTCCGACCGTGCCTACCGGAAAAGGCTTCTTGAGGAGGTTGTGGTCGAGACGATCACGCAAGGTGCTGGCATCGACTTTGATCGAAAAGTCGTTGAGGCATTTCTATCAGCGTATGAAAGGGGCGAATTGGGACCCAAGCATGATGCGTTTGCCTCTGATACTTTCGGTGACGAATCCAGACTCGAGCTATGAGCTCCCCAATATGATTCTTGACACACCCCGGTCAGCAGCAGTACACAGAATAACGCTTCAAAGCATACCCCCCTGGGTTCATGCCCTCCGTTATGGGGTTCACACCCAATTTCAAAGATGGTATAAGGACTAAATGTTATCCCTAATGTTGCATAAACAACACGGCGAAAGCATGTAAAGACGTCAGGCACAACAAGAAGAGGAAAAAAGAAGAGAAGGCCAAAAATGCGCAATCGAGAAGAGACTTCCCGAGAGTCTATGAATCCGTCGGCATCGTCAAGGGAGCGGATGCTTCTAAGAAAGCTGGCTGACAACTATTATGGTCTCTATATGGTTCGAGTCATCGACGGAATAACCCACAACCTCAGTGGCCCGCTTCAAGTTCTTTATATTCGATCTGAACAAATAGAGCAGGGCCTTGAGCAATTACGGGGTGCCCCGCAATCCGAAGGGATGACCCAAGTCGAGAGATTAGCCGGCCGTATGGAGGAGAAGATCAAATCAATGTCAGAGAGCCTTGATGAATTGAATGACCAGATGAGGCACCTCACAAGTCCTTTGATCATTGAAAAACGCTCCGAGATCGGGGACGTTAAGATCAATCAAGTCATAGAAGACTGTATTTTTCTCCTCAATGCTGACATGTTCTTCAAGCACAACGTGAAAAAGACTTTTAGCCTGGATGACGGCCTTCCGACGTTAAAGGGGCGAAGAACGGATTTCTGCATTATTATCTTGAACCTTGTCCAGAATGCATTGGAGGCAATGGTCGACGCCCAAGACAAACACTTTGCAATTGAGACGTCCGGCCAACAGGATATGGTGATCATCAGGGTTCAGGATACTGGTTGCGGCATCCCTCAGCAAGACCGTGAACACATATACGATCCTTTCTTTACAACCAAGAAGGGCACCGAGCATGATGGCGAGCTTGACGAACATGCAGGTCTCGGCCTTTCACTTGTATCTCTTTTGCTTGAGGACTACAATGGAACCATTGCATGTGAGAGCGTTCCTGGGAAGACCACCTTTACCATCCAAATCCCCTGCCTAGTCGACTCGTCGGACGGATAGACATTGCCCGCGATCGGCAATCAGTTATATCTTGCTGCGGCCATTGTGGACACGAGACCTAGTGTTGCGTCTCTAAAATAAGTTTAATTACTATAACGGCAGCTGAAAGCCTTTTCCGAGCCACATTGAGCATTTTCGGGCACGGAGTAAGGAAAATGGCTTGATGGCGAAGCCATACTTTTTGAACAGACTTATGAGACACAACACTAGTCCTGGATATGGCACGATTATTTGCTCTGGGTGAGAATGATGCCAAAGCGAGCTGATTATTTGAGCACAAACATACTCTCTACAGAGTTATCAGACCTGGATTTTAGACGGTTCAGCGTGTTGGTTTATGAAAAATGCGGCATCAATCTGCATAAGGGCAAGAAGGAACTGGTCCGAGCCCGATTGGGCAAACGGCTTCGTGAGGCAGGTTTTAAAGATTTCAGAACCTACTACAGGTTCGTGACGCAAGAGGACAGAGGGGATGAGCTGGTGAAGATGCTGGATGCTATTTCCACCAACCTGACCAGCTTTTTCCGGGAAGAAAAGCACTTTGATTTTCTGAAGCGGGTAGTTTTCCCGACCTACGCGGCAAGCGAAAAGGCAGCAGGGCTACAAAAGCTCCAATTCTGGAGCGCAGGATGTTCAAGCGGGGAAGAACCCTATTCTCTGGCCATGTTGCTGTTGGAATATTTGGGTGAAAATCCGCGCTTGGACATGAAGGTTTTGGCAACCGATATATCCACCAAGGTCCTGGCACAGGCCGAGAGGGGTGTGTATCCCGCAACCAGGCTTGAAAAGATACCAGCCACTGTGGTCAGGAAGTATTTTCATCGCGGCTACGGCAGGCAAGAAGGCTATTTAAGGGTTAAACCGTCATTAAGGGAAATGGTTCAGTTCAAACGCCTTAATCTCATGGAGCCTTTACCCTTCAAAGAGGCCTTTGACGTCATACTTTGCCGAAACGTGATGATCTATTTTGACAAAACGACTCAGGAGGACCTGGTGAGCAAATTGTACGACGGGCTACTTGATGGCGGCTACCTATTTATAGGACACTCAGAAACTCTGACCCGCATCAGCCATCGGTTTAGGTACATCAGGCCCAGCGTCTATCAAAAGCCGTGAAAGAATCAAAGGTTTACTTTGTCGGTGTTGCAGAAATGACCTTTCCCCTTAATGGGTTGTTGCTCAAACAGCCGCCCAGTTTCCGCCTGCAAAGGATGAGACACCGCTGACATCTTCATCCCGGCCATTCGGGCAACAGCCTCTTCATAATCCACTTGAATAATGATAAAATCTGGTTTATGAATTGCCCAGGCTGGCGTATGCGATCATTCGGGTTAAGCTGAGCCAGATCCGTAATTAGAACACGGAGTGCCTCTTTTTAAGCCGTTAGCCGCAACCCTGCGCTGAACCGTTGTTCGATTCGACTCTTCAAATTTAGCCCAAGGTGGAGCCTAACTGCCTAACCGGCTTTCGCCCCGGACGCGAGGGCCCGCACAAGCAAAACGTAGGAAAACGACCATTATGACAAAACCGGTGCATAAGATTCTTGTAGTGGATGATGAGCCCAAGATTCTGGAAGTCATTGCAGATGTACTGAGAGACGGAGGCTATGCGGTCGACACAGCCCCGGGCGGCACAAAGGCGATAAAATCTATTGATGCCGAGTTTTACGATCTGGTTGTCACGGATCTCAAGATGCCAAAGATTGATGGGATGAAGGTCCTAAGACATGTCGTTGATCAGTCGCCTGACACAATGTGTATTATCTTAACCGGTTACGGCACCATTGAAAGCGCTATTGAAGCCATCAAGGCAGGGGCCTTTCATTACATTACAAAACCCGTCAAGTCTGGTGAGATACTGATGGTCGTGGAAAAGGCCCTGAAGTACAAACTCCTGGAAAGAGAGAACATCCTATTAAGGCAGCAGCTCAAGAAAAAATATCGATTTGAGAACTTTGTCGGTGACAGCAGGCCTATTCAAGAGGTGTTTGAACTCATAGAAAAGGTTGCCGATACAGACAGCACAGTATTGATTACCGGGGAAAGCGGCACGGGAAAAGAACTAATAGCCAAGGCCATCCACTACAACAGCCACCGAAGAGACAACCTCATGGTTGTCATTAATTGTGGGGCTATACCTGAAGAGCTCTTGGAAAGCGAGTTGTTCGGGCATGAAAGAGGAGCCTTCACAGGTGCGCACAAGACTCGCATCGGCCGTTTTGAACTCGCCAATGGAGGGACCATTTTCTTAGATGAGATCGGGGACATGAGCCCCAATCTCCAGGTTAAACTTTTGAGGGTCCTTCAGGAACAGAAGTTTGAACGGGTTGGAAGCACGAGGACTATCGGGGTAGATATTCGCATAATTGCTGCAACTAACCAGGATTTGTTGAGTGCAGTGAAAAAAAGAACATTTAGAGAAGACCTTTATTACCGACTCAATGTTATTCCGATGAGGGTCCCTCCTCTAAGGCAGAGAAAATCGGATATTCCATTGCTTGTGGATTTCTTTGTCAAGAAATTTGGCCAAGAGAACCAAAAACATATCAAGGGATTTGCATCAGTGGCGATGGATACCGTGCTGAAGTACGATTGGCCCGGAAATGTGCGCGAACTTGAGAACTTGGTGGAAAGGGTCATTATCCTGGCAAATGGTGACGAGATTGGACTTGATGACATCCCCGAACCCATAAGAGGGCGGGCCGAAACTATGGAGTCTCTTGTAGCCACCATCCCCAAGGGCGACATTCATTTTGACCATGCTGTCGAAGAGTATGAGAAAAACCTGATTCTGCAGGCCCTGAATGACACAAACTGGGTCAAGACAAAGGCGGCAAAACTGCTCAAGATGAATCGAACCACTCTAATTGAAAAGATGAAAAAGAAGAAAATATACAAGCCTGCCGTTGGTTCGTAAGCCACACCCTTAAATTCTTCCAGTCATTTTTCTTGACATCATCATCGTCAAAAAGCTGACAGATCCGTCTTTTCAGAGGTCAGAAAATCCATCCGTTTTCATGGTCGGCCAAGGATTATTCCAAATCATGCGTTGAGAGCAAGCGCAGATGAAAATCCCTTCACCTTATTACTTATTCTTTTACTGGTTCCCCCCTTTTGGGTGAGGAGAGGGGGAGCAGCCTGCTCACCGCCATGCAAAGCCATACCTCAAGAGGGACAAGCCCAGTCTTTTGGGCCTGGGCCAAGGTAAACCCTAAGAAATAAGGGCTTTTTTTGGCCAGACGAATGGGAACAGAACCGATACAACTCAGGTTCCTGGCACCGGCGTGCAGGTTTTAGGGAACAAGTTGAATAAAGGGTATTAAAACTCCGGGGCAGCCCTGACCCCTATGTTTAATCAATAACCCCGCCGCAAATGGACGGGGTATTGAAAATTTAATGAATATCGAAAAAAGATGCGAGCGCAACGACAAAGGCACACAAATTGCTTTAGATAACGACAGAGGACAAATTCGGCATGGATAAGGCAAACAGTTTAATGGAAATGGTCAATAAGAATGGTCACGACATGAACAGGGTCAAAGGGGTCAAAATATACTTCGCGGGATCGGAGTTCCCCCGGGTTGTTGCTGTGACGAGCGGCAAGGGTGGTGTAGGAAAGACCAGTATTGTCGGGAACTTAGCTGTAGCATTTAGAAGACTTGGAAAACGTGTGCTGATACTTGACGGTGATCTCGGGCTGGCCAATATTGACATTATCTTCGATCTTAATCCTCTCTATAACATCACACATGTGATCAACGGTGAAAAGGATCTTGCAGAGGTAATCGTTGAAGGCCCTGAAGGAATTCTTATCATACCTGCGGGTAATGGCGTACAGGAATTGGCCCATTTAACGAACGGGCAGAAACTTAATCTTCTCAATGAATTCGACACATTAGATGGAGACTTTGACATTTTCCTGATCGACACCGGGGCAGGTATTTCTTCGAACATCATCTATTTCAACATAGCTGCACAGGAACGGATTGTGGTGGCCACATGCGAGCCGAGTTCTATTAGAGCCGCCTCTGCCTTGATGGAGATTATTTATACCCAACATGGCACTAGGCGTTTCAAGTTGCTTGTCAATATGGTGAATGACGCAGAGGAGGCGAGATCGGCTTTTGAAAACCTGAGTGACGCCCTTGAGCGCTTTGGAAAGGATATATCTCTGGAATATCTCGGGTTTATACCCAAAGATGACAATTTTCAAAAGGCAGCAAAGGAACAGTGCCCGGTGTTGCAACGTTACCCGGAGAGTAAGTCTAGTAAGAGCTTTTGTGAGTTAGCTGAACGTTTGTTAGCAAAATCAGGGAATGGACCTTCTGATGGGAACATCAAGTTCTTCTGGAGAAAACTCATGAGCTGTCACTGAGGCCACCAGTGCTATGATGGCTCTTCTAACCGTTAAGACAAGCGTGACAAGATGCCCAGAATTCAAGCAAGAGACAACTACAGCAAGACCAATTTGGGGTCGTTAGGGGCGAGAGATGAAGTAGAACGCGGTGCCTTGATTGCCAAGTACGCCCCTTTGGTGAGATTCTTGGCAAACCGCATAGCCACGCGCCTTCCCCCCAATGTGTCGATAGATGATTTGATAAGTGCAGGGAGCCTGGGGCTGTTGGATGCCATTGAAAAGTTTGATCCTCGTAGGGATGCTCAGCTGAAGACCTATGCAGAATTTAGGATTAAAGGGGCAATCTTAGATGAACTCAGGAGTATGGACTGGTTGCCTCGCTCAACCAGGAAAAGAATTCGTGAGATGGAAAATATTACAACCTCAGTTGAACAAAGACTAAGCAGACCGGCCGAGGATTCAGAGATAGCTGGACAGATGGGTATTGATTTAGACGCTTACTATGACATGCTTGATAAGGCCCAGGATGTTGAGGTTTTGAGCCTTGACGAGTATGTGGACAGTCATAGAGGTGAGTCCTCCAACAGATCTTACAAGAGCTTGATCCAAGGAGATGATAACCCTATTGACCACATGATGGCCCAGGAACTCAAGGAGGTCATTGCTGATGGAATCAAGGCCCTGCCTGAAAAGGAGCAGATGGTGGTTTCACTGTACTATTATGACGGATTGACATTAAAGGAGATAGGAGAAATTATGGGCCTCACAGAGTCGAGAGTCTCCCAGATTCATACCAAGACCATCATGAGATTGCGCACAAGATTCACATCGTATTTCGAGACATAAGGAATCTGTTCAGTTCATTCTCTCCGAGACCTTTGAAAAATGTTCAATTTTGTTCAAGTTCAAAGGTCTCTCTCCGTTATAGGAAATACGCATTTCCTCGCCTTTACACCCACCAAAAAGCCCTTTGAACTGCTACAGCGAGCGCATTCCCCGCAGGTTCTGCAGCTTGCTGCAGGGAGCTTCAATATAGCAACAAGATTCTTCCTCCACTTCAATTTCTCCTTAGACCGGCTACCGAGCAAGTTGATAAAAAACTTGATTTTTGCCAGGACAACCAATAAAAACACAATCAAAGCACACCACCCTGAAGGGTGGACTCCCCGGCAAGGAAGATAATCGTCTTTGTAAAGCAACTCTTTTACCCCGCCCAAAAAGAGGGGGCTCGCGGGGAGCAAGCCGGTCAAATAGAGCAAGAGAGGAGCGATTGTTGTAAATGAAGCAAGATATCTCTGAAAAACTCTTTGCACAGGCCCAAGAGGTCATCCCTGGGGGTGTGAACAGTCCTGTCCGGGCCTGCCGTTCGGTGGGCACGAAACCTGTCTTTATCCAGCGAGGCGAAGGCTCCAGGCTCTTCGATGCGGATGGCAATGCCTACATAGACTATGTGGGCTCCTGGGGCCCTATGATCCTGGGGCATACTCATCCTGACGTGATAGAAGCCATCCGAAGTGTGCTGGGGCGAGGAACTAGCTTCGGGGCCCCCACAGATCTTGAGATAGAACTGGCCGAGATGGTTATCGAAGCGGTTCCATCGGTGGAGATGGTCCGGATGGTCAACTCTGGCACTGAGGCCACAATGAGCGCCATTCGTCTGGCACGGGGTGTCACGGGCAGGGATCTGCTAATTAAGTTCGACGGTTGCTATCATGGCCACGCCGATACCCTCCTGGTAGAAGCGGGCTCTGGGGTGGCGACACTGGGCATTCCCGGTAGCCCCGGGGTCCCTGAGGCGTTCGTGCAGAACACCCTTTCCCTTCCATACAACGACGCGGAGCGAGTAGCGGACGTTGTTTCCAAGAAAGGTGACAACATTGCGGCCATTATTGTTGAACCTGTGGCCGGAAACATGGGACTTGTCCCACCCGAGCCAGGGTTCTTAGAGACGTTGAGGAGATTGACACAGGACCAGGGGATTATCCTTATATTTGATGAGGTCATGACAGGCTTCCGCGTTGCATATGGTGGCGCTCAGGCCCTGTATGATGTAATGCCGGATCTCACCTGTATGGGTAAGATAATTGGGGGCGGACTGCCGGTAGGGGCCTATGGCGGGAAGAAAGATATTATGAAGCAAGTCGCCCCTGAGGGCCCGGTTTACCAGGCCGGGACCCTTTCCGGAAACCCCGTGGCCATGGCAGCAGGAATCTCTACGTTGAAATGTTTGCAGCAGTCCAAGTTCTATGAAACCCTGGAAGCCAGGTCAGGCATGCTGGAAGCAGGCCTCAAAGAAGCTGCTGCAAAGGCAGGCCTCCCTGCAGTGACCAACCGGATTGGCTCTATGATGGGGCTCTTTTTCACCGAAGAGCGTGTTTCAGACTTTACAAGTGCCCAAACAAGCGACCTGACGATGTTTGCAAAATATTTCAAAGGGATGCTGGAACGGGGTATCTACCTGGCCCCATCTCAATACGAGGCCCTTTTCGTCTCAAGAGCCCATAATGAAGGAGACATCCAGGCGACAATTTTGGCAGCCGAAGAGGTTTTCGGCACTTTACAAATTTAGAGATTGACTTGTAGGCAATGATATGCTACGTGGCGCTGTATTCCTCAGGGGCCGGATTATTTGACATAAACGGTCCTTTGGGTAAGCGCTCTTTGTCATGGAAAAAGACACCAAGAAACTGTTCAGGGAGCTATGGTATTACAGTAGCCTGAGTTTTTCCATTGCCCTCGCTATGCTAATCGGTTTGGGCATTGGGTACTGGCTCGACAATCGAATATTTCATACTTCCCCGTGGCTCACCCTCGTCTTTCTTGGTCTTGGTGTGATTGCCGGATTTCGAAACATATATCTGGCCGTGAAAAGAAGCCGGGAACTGTAAAAAGAAGGCTTCAGCCTGTGCGTATAGAAAAGAAACTGCTCAGATTTATCACACTGACGAACTGGATCGTTTTTTGTATAGTCACAACCTCCGGCTTTATCCTGGCGCCAGGGCCTTTTGCATGGGGAATTCTGGCTGGCGGTCTTATTGTTACCATTAACTTCCAACTGATGTATCGATCCCTCAAGCTGGTCCTGGGGCCACCACATGTTGCCAATATAAGCGTGATTTTAGGTAAATACTATCTTCGTTTCTTGGTCACTGTTGTCATCATATATGTTCTTATAGCGGACCATTATGTACATCCCTTGGGGCTTATCATCGGCCTATCGGTGGTGGTCACAAGTATCTTCATTGCAACATTTAATGAGATAAGAAAAATCATCTTCAAGGAGGCGGCGTGATATGGAACATCCAATTCTCTTTCTTGTGAAGCTCTTTGAACTTATAGGGCTGGGCGATTTTGCCCACCACAATCCGCATGTGATCTATTCATGGTTTGTCATGCTCATCCTCATCGTGCTTATGGGCATTGGTACCCGTGGAGTCAGCATGATTCCCGGCAAGGGCCAAAATTTCTTGGAGTTTATAATCGACACGATGGAAGACTTCACCGTGGACGTTACCGGTGAGGACGGCCGCCCCTACTTTCCAATCCTTGCCACCGTGTTCATCTATATCTTTGTGTGCAATCTTATAGGCCTGATGCCAGGGTTGTTCCCGCCAACTGCTAACCTTAATACGACCCTGTCTATTGCCATCCCTGTGTTTATCATGACCCATATAATTGGCTTTAGAACTCACGGTGCCGCATACATCAAGCAGTTTACGGGGCCGATATGGTGGTTGGCACCGCTTATGATCGTACTTGAATCCATAGGTCATCTAGCCCGCGTGATGTCGCTCAGCATACGACTTTTTGGAAATATGATGGGCAAGGAATTGGTTTTATCGATTCTGTTCATGCTGGGCGGTGCCTTTTTTGCCCCGCTCCCCATGCTACTCCTAGGCCTCCTTGTGTGCTTTATTCAGGCCTTCGTGTTTTACTTGCTTTCTACCATGTACTTTACACTTGCACTGGAAGAAGCCCATTAATATAAATTCATAGTAAAGGAGGGAAGAGTCTATGTTGAAGAAACTGTCATTTTCCACGCTAGGGTCCGTATTTGTGCTGTGTGCCTTTTCTACGGTGGCCTATGCTGCAGGTGACGAGCTAGCCATTAGCGCCTTGAAGTACTTCACGGTATCCGTATTTGCGGCCGGCTTTGCTATTGCCATCGCAGCCTTCGGGTGCGGTATGGGCATGGGCACTGCAGTCAAGAGTGCAGTCGAAGGTATTGCCAGGAACCCGGAGTCCTCAGGTAAGGTAACCGTAACCATGTTGATCGGTTTGGCCTTGATCGAGGCCCTCGCTATTTATACCCTGGTTATTGCCTTGATTCTGATTTACGCTCATCCGTACTCTGACCCAATCTCAAAACTATTTGCAGTCCATTAGTCAGGAAGAAAAAGAGAGCAGGGTTGCAGCCGCCAGTTCATGGCGGTGTGCAACCCTGTTTTCTTTCATACTCTGTTCCAACTCTTTTCTCACAAGAGCTACCCCGCAAGATTCAAGCAATTTTGATACATATCAACTGAAGAATTGTATTCGAGAAATTTGTGAAGATTCCCTCAATCGCAATCGCTCGCCTGTCGGTTTACGCAAGAAACCTTGAGTTCTTAGACCAAAAGGGCGTAGAAATCGTCTCCTCGGTTCGCCTGGCTGACGCCTGTGGCATCAACCCCGCACAGATTCGGAAAGATCTTGCCTACTTTGGCCAATTCGGAGTTAGGGGCGTCGGCTATTACGTAAAAGAACTCGTCCTTGAGATTAGAAAGATCCTTAACCTGGACAAAAAATGGCGTTTGGGTCTGGTGGGGGCAGGAAACCTCGGCTCGGCCCTCTTAAGGCATGCCCAGTACATTGATGGAAGCTACACCTTTGTGGCAGCATTCGACAGAAAGCCAAAGAGAATCGGCGCAAGAATTGGTGGCATAGAGGTTTTACCCATAGAAGCCATGAATCATATAGTCAAGGAAGTAGGTGCGGAGATCGGTGTGATTGCCGTAAAGCCGGACTGGGCTCAAAAGGCTGCCGACATGCTGGTCACGGCTGGAGTTCGCGGCATTCTGAATTTTGCACCCATCCAACTCCAGTGTCCGGCCCACGTCTCTACCGAAAACGTAGATTTTAGCCTCAAGTTGGAGGCCCTCTATTACAGGCTCACCCCAGCAAAGTCGCGACGGCACCGCAGCCACATGAAATCCGGGTCGGTGATTGTACCAAAATGATACGGTGCAAGCAGACCTAGATAGGAACCTCTTGTTATTCCCATTCCTTTCCCGTTTTTTCTTCTTGCTTTGGGGAAATTCCCTCCTCGTCCACAAAAGTCTCTAATGCGGTAAACAATCCACGCCCACAGGACGGGGTTTTCCAGGATGAAATAAATGGGGTTGGAAAATACAGCAAGACAATTGGCTATTTCTGCATGCAGCTCCTTCAAGTTTCACAGACTGACTTAAGATGCACGCTATTTGGGGTTAGGATACAGCACCTTGGTCAGAAAGCTGCCGGTGTGGGACGCCTGGAGTTGCGCGATCTCCTCGGGTGTGCCGCACCCCACCACATGGCCGCCGTTATCTCCTCCTTCCGGTCCGAGGTCGATAATGTAATCGGCTGACTTGATGACGTCCATATTGTGCTCGATCACGATGATGGTATTGCCAGCGTCCGTGAGCCGATCCAGCACATCCAGGAGTTTCTGGATGTCGGCAAAATGGAGTCCCGTGGTTGGCTCATCCAAGAAGTAAACGGTTCTCCCTGTTGCCCGCTTGCCGAGTTCTCTTGACAATTTGACCCGCTGGGCCTCCCCACCGGAAAGGGTGGTCGCGGGTTGCCCGAGACGGATGTAGCCCAAGCCCACGTCTGCCAAAGTCTGAAGCTTGGTTCTTATCTTCTTGATCTTCCCAAAGAAGTCGAGGGCTTGATCTACAGTCATGTCAAGTACTTCTGAGATGTTCTGCCCTTTATATTTGATATCCAGGGTCTCCCGATTGTATCGTTTCCCTCGGCACACATCGCATGTCACATGAACATCAGGGAGAAAGTGCATCTCGATCTTGATGATTCCTTCTCCTCGACACGCCTCGCACCGCCCTCCTTTTACATTGAAGCTGAAGCGTCCTGGTCTATATCCCCGCATCCTGGCCTCTGGTGTTTTTGCGAACAGGTCCCGAATGTCCGTGAACACACCCGTGTAGGTGGCTGCATTGGAACGTGGCGTCCGTCCGATTGGAGACTGGTTTACGTTGACGACACCATCTATCTTTTCAAGGCCGACCAATCGGCTGTATTTGCCCACGGCTTTCCTGGAACGATAGAAGCGACGAGCCAGAGATCGATACAGGGTTTCAACGACTAAGCTCGATTTGCCCGAGCCCGATACTCCGGTGACACACGCGAAACATCCCAAAGGGAACCGAACTGTTATATCTTTGAGATTGTTGGTACATGCCCCTTCTACGACTATATAGCCGTTTCTCAACTGGCGGCGCTTTGGAGGCACCGGTATGGTTCTGCGACCCGACAGATACTGACCCGTAATAGAAGTCTCGTGCTGAAGCAGATCCTCGGGGGGGCCATCAAATACAACATGTCCGCCATCCACCCCGGCTCCCGGTCCCATATCAATCACATACTCAGCCGAAAGAATTGATTCTGCGTCGTGCTCCACCACAAGCACCGTATTTCCAAGATCACGCATCTGTTTGAGCATACTGAGGAGCCTTTGGTTGTCGCGCTGGTGGAGCCCAATACTTGGTTCATCCAGGACGTAGAGCACACCTGTAAGCTTGGAACCGATCTGGGTGGCTAAACGAATCCGCTGCCCCTCTCCTACAGAAAGCGTGGCCGAAGCCCGACCGAGCGTCAGGTAGCCCAGTCCCACTTGGGTCAGGAAAAGCAGCCTTTCGGTGACCTCCTTAACAATACGACTTGCAATGACCCTGTCTCGAGAGCTGAGAGAAATCGCTCCAAAAAAGTCAAAGAGGTGGGCAACTGAGCGCGTGCACATCTGATGGATCGACTCTCCGCCAACCTTTACTGCAAGGCTTTCTGGTTTAAGCCTTGCACCACGACACTTAGGGCAGGGTAGCACGTTCATAAACCGCTCGATCCCTTCACGGGCGTGGTGTGATCGTGTTTCCCTGTAACGCCGTTCAAGGTTCGGAATAACCCCTTCAAAAGGCCTGGAATAGGTATAGCGTCTATCGTCCCGTTCAAGATAAAAGGGAATGGCCTTTCCCTTGGACCCGTGCAGAAGAAGATCCTTCAGAGCCTCAGGAAACTCGTTGAACGGTGTATAGATGTTCACCTGAAAGTGCTGCGTGATAGCGTCTAATACCTGATAGAAATAAACCGAATGTCGATTTTGCCACGGGGCAATCGCACCATCCCTCAAAGAAAGGTTACGGTCAGGTACGATCAGATCGGGATCGAAGACGATCATGGAGCCGAGGCCGTCACACGCCGGGCAGGCCCCCAGCGGGCTGTTAAAGGAGAAACTGGCTGGCGTGAAAGGGGGGTAACTTATACCGCAAAGCATGCAGGCTGCCTTTTCGCTGAAAACGAGCGGTTCGCCCTGTAATAGGTCTACAGTGACCACACCTCCAGACAGCCCCATGGCAAGCTCGATGGAGTCGGCCAGACGATTACGCGCCGGCTCCTTAACAATTAGGCGGTCAACCACCACTTCTATGGCATGCTTTTTGTTCTTATCAATTGAAATCGGTTCATCCAGGTCAAACATCCTCCCGTCTACTCTAACCCGTGCAAAGCCATCCTTTTGCAGTCTCTGAAGCAGCTTTTGATGAGTCCCTTTCTCGCCACTGATTACAGGAGACAGGATAACGACCTTGGTGCCTGGCTCAAGGGCCATGACGGTATCTACGATCTCTTGGCTGGTCTGGGCTGTAATGGGTTGTCCGCACCTGTGGCAATGTGGCTTGCCGATACGGGCAAACAGGAGTCGAAGATAATCATAGATCTCGGTAACCGTGCCGACTGTAGAGCGGGGATTCTTGGTAATGCTTTTCTGCTCGATGGCGATGGCTGGAGCAAGGCCTTCTATGCTGTCCACATCCGGCTTGTCCATCTGCTCCAAGAACTGGCGAGCATAAGCTGAAAGTGACTCAACATATCGCCTCTGCCCCTCAGCGTAAAGTGTGTCAAAAGCCAGCGTCGATTTGCCGGAGCCTGAAATGCCCGTTATGACAACGAATCGATTTTGAGGGATGTCGACATCGATATTCTTGAGGTTATGCTGGCGTGCGCCGCGTACGGCAATCTTGTCCAAACGCATGTTTCCGCATCCTAACGTTTCGAGTTGATCGTTGATCAGTGGTGGATCCAAATTTTTTATTTTGCCTCCATAAAGCTCTATCGTCAAGCCAAATCGCCGGGCTGGTCGTGCTCCGGGTCTTTTTCCCTTGACGCTTTTTGCCGGGGGAATATATCCTTCACTTCAAAGCGAGCTGTACATTTGTAAGAAAAACAAAGAAACTAATGGAGGGCCGTATGGCGATCGCAGAACTCAGCATCGTTCCGATCGGAACAAAGTCCACCAGCCTGAGCAGCTATGTTGCGGCGTGCATTGAAGTGCTAAATGATTCGGGCCTCACGTATGAGGTTCACGGCATGGGCACAATTATTGAGGGGCAGCTGAGAGACATCTTTGACACTGTCTTGAAGATGCATGAGGTGCCGTTTGAAGCGGGTGCGCTCCGAGTCGCCACGAGCATCAAGATTGACGATAGGCGCGACAAAGACGCATCAGCAAAGGCTAAGGTGGAATCGGTGGTTAGGAAGAGATCACAAGCATAGAAACAGTTCCATATCAGACCTTGATGATCTCACCCGAAACCTTCTCCCCGAGTGTCAAAATACCCACCGATCCCTTTCCAAAAAAGGGAAACCTACCGGAAAAGGCCCCTGGGTTGAAAAAGAGGATCCCGTCTCTGATCTGATTATCCGAGCGGTGCGTGTGACCGTACACGATCACATCCACGTGATCAAATCCACCCACAATCCTTTTTGGCATCCGGAACGGGTTCCCCAAACCGTGGGTGATGCCGATTCGAAAACCTTCTATCTCTATGACCTCCTTGGATGGGAGTTGACTTCTGACAACATTGGAGTCCATGTTACCTTGGATGGCAATGATCTCTTTGTCTGAAAAGGCCTCCAACACTTCAAGCTCGGTAAGGTCGCCTGCGTGGAGAATCATGGACACATCAGCAAAAACCGTGTGCTGTAGTTCGTAAAGCTCAGGAGTCGGTTTCCTCAAATGCGTGTCTGAGATCACGCCGATCTTCATAAGAATGCCTTCATACGGTGTTGTGTTAAATAGCACATAGTCACACGAGCCTGTCCAGAAGACCACATAGCGAGACACAACACTAGGTTAAATACGATTAATGTGGCGTATCATCTTTTGAAACATTTTCAGGCTCGTCCTCTTCCAATACTGATACTGATGACACAAACCATCTGCCATCCTTCCTCACCAGTTCGTAGGAGAGTGTGTAAATCAAACCCTGCACCACAGTCTGGCCTGGCATTTTTGTATCAATATTAATATGAGCATAATTCCATCTTTCTCTGGTCTTTACTCTGGCTGAGTCTTCCTTGGGCAATTGAATATCTACGAATTCGATATCTACCAACTGGGATTCCATCTTTGTCTTGGCCTCACCGAGTGCTGTCATGTGGTGATAAACCTTCTGTACGTGTCCTCCTGTTGCAACTTCTTGAAGAGGGGTCATGTTCATCCCGGCATATCCTTCAGCAAGGAGCTGGTTATATCTCAGGATAGTATCTTTAACTGCCCGGGCATCCTTTGCGGTATCAACACGACAGCCGCCAATGCATATAACCATCAGCAATATGATAATGATCGTTCTCTTCATCTCGAACACTTCGATTGGATGGAGGATTTATTAACCAGGCTAACAGAGAAGCAGAGAAAGCTTTACCAGTAAAAAGGCCGAGTTGTTTACCTCGGCCTTATGTAAGTCTTTAAAGATTGCGTTACCACTCTATAGAGAGAGATTACCTTCACGTCAATAGAGATGACAACCACCAGTACCACCGCCGGTGGAACAATCATTCTTGGAATAGCCTGCTGGATCTGTACGTTTTGTAAAGGTGTAAACGTAATTTAATGAAGTCTGGTTGTCAAAGGCATACCGAGCAGGCATGCTGGTGTCTCCGATCAACCTCGAATTCTTGTAGCCATGAGGTACCATGATATGGCATTCTGTACAATCTATCATCTCGTGCTGGCCCCTGTTATGGATAGTCCAATACGCACTGTTGCGGCCATTTGCATCTTTGCTAAAACTCACGGTTGAATGGCAGTTCAAGCAGAATAGTCCGTCACCGGCAGCTCCAGCGTCTCCTCTTCCGTCAT
>SDBU01001641.1_pt1 | contig 31260 bp, 29 predicted proteins | sample 2277071 | NCBI WGS metagenome assembly SDBU01 (sample SAMN10397929, study PRJNA504765) | marine sediment metagenome | isolation source: marine sediment core GS08_GC12, 126 cmbsf | place: Arctic Ocean: Gakkel Ridge, Loki's castle | collected 2008 | reverse complement strand
GCATCATCATCCCGGCGGCCTTCGTCTTCTTCGGCCCCATGGAGATCAAGGCGATCGCGCAGCAGGGGGCCTTTGATCTGGGATTCGTGACCATGCCGCTCGTCCTGGGCAAGATCCCGCTGTCGGCCTTCTTCAGCTTTATCTGGTTCGCGCTCCTGTTCCTGGCTGGCGTCACGTCGAGCGTCTCGCTCGCCCAGCCGTCCATCGCCTTCATGGAGGACGAGTTCAACATCACGCGCAAAAAGGCGGTCGGCATCTTTGCCGCGGCCGCGTTCATCCTGTGTCAGCCCGCCATCTTCTGGCTGGGCCGCGGGGTGGTCAACGAGCTGGACTTCTGGGGCGGGACCTTCTGCCTCGTCCTCTTCGCCACCGTCGAGGCGATCCTCTTCGCGTGGGTCTTCGGCATCGACAAGGCGTGGGAGGAGATCCACCACGGCGCGGACATGAGGGTGCCGCGGGTATACAAGTTTATCATCAAGTACGTGACCCCGCTCTTCCTGTTGATCGTGCTGGGGGCGTGGTTCATCCAGGAGGGCCTGCCGACCATCATGATGGAGAAGGTCGCCGAGGCCGACAAGACGTTCGTCTTCGGCACGCGCATCGGCCTCGTCGTGCTCTTCGCGACGCTGGCGATCTTCGTGCGCGTCGCCTGGAAGAAGCGGCAGCGCAAGTGGGAAAGGGAACTGGTATGACTATAGCGGGTTGGATCTTTTTCGGTTTTTCGTGGGCGGCCATCCTGGGGCTGGCTGTCTTTTGTTTCACCAAGATCTTTACTAAAAAGGTCATCCGGTGAGGTCCTCATGACAATGAAGAGATTAGGTCTGCTGTTGATACCCCTCATGCTCCTGGTCCAGCTCTCCGGCTGCATCTTCCTGATCGCCGCCGGCGCCGGCGCGGTCGGCGGATACGCCATCACACGCGACACGATCCAGGGCGAATATGACGCCCGGCAGGGCGACGCCTACCGCGCTGCCGTCGAGGTGTGCGGGATGCTGGGCACGGTCATGGCCAAGAGCACCTCCGCGGGCACGGTCGAGGCGACGGTCAACAGCGCCAAGGTGACCGTCGTGATAACGCAGTTGACGCAGGAGGCCATCCGCATCAAGGTGAAGGCGCGCCGGGGCATCTTCCCGCGCCTCGGCACCGCCGAGCGGGTATTCGTGAAGATCGTTTCGCAGTTGATGTAACCTGTTTATTTGAGCCATCCCATGCATATCACTTCATTTTTACGCGGACGTCCTGTCCGGGCGCTGGGCATCCTGTGTTTGGCCCTGGGCCTCTGCGCGTGCTCCGGGGGCCCCTTCGGCGGCGCGCGCGTCGCCAAGGTCGTGGACGGCGATACCGTAGTGCTGTCGGGCGGTCGGCAGGTGCGCTATATCGGCATCGATACGCCCGAGACGCGGCGCCGCCGCGCGGGCGCCTGGGTGGAGGTCAACGAGCCCTTTAGCGCGGAGGCGCGCCAGGCGAATGAGGGGTTGGTCTTAGGCCGGCTGGTGCGGCTCGAGTACGACGTGGAGCGCCGCGACAAGTACGGCCGGCTCCTGGCGTACCTGTGGGTGGGCGAGGCTGGGGCCGAGGTCATGGTGCAGGAAGAACTTGTGCGCCGCGGGCTGGCCCTGCTTTATACCTTTCCGCCGAACGTCAAGTATGTGGACCGGTTTAAAGCAGCCCAGGATGAGGCGCGGCGCAGCAAAAGGGGGATCTGGTCACTGGATATGGTCATCCCCGCCCGGCAGGCTGCGGATCATGTAGGTCAGCGCAAGATGGTCCGGGGCGCTGTCAAGCGTGTGTACGCCACCCCCGGGACCCTCGGACTCGTCTTAGACGGTATCCGTATCGTTATCTTTAGCAAGGATATGGATCAGTTTCTCAGGGAGGGCATCCATCCGGAGAGGGATTACATGGGCAAAGACATCCGCGCCTTCGGCCTCATCAAGACGTACCGCGGCGCGGTCGAGATGATCGTCTCTCATCCGTGGCAGATCGATGTTATCTGAGGCTTTTAGTTGTTTTTTGCGGGAGGGGTGTTTTTTTCGACAAAGTCGGCGATCTCACGGCGCGAGGTACCGCTGATCTCCAGAAATTCCAGGCCTGCCCGGTGCTTCTCCGAGAAGGCGTCCTTCGAGGCCCATACGACGCGCGCGATGCCGGAGGCGGGGTGGGGCATGTCGTGCAGTTTGATCTGGAAGTAGAGGCAGGTGCCGCGGGGCACGGGGTTGTCCAACAGGAGGCCGGCGCCGCCTTCACTGATGTCGCAGGTGATGCAGCACTGGAATCTGTCTTCCTTCAGGAAACGGTATTTGACCGGCGAGTAGACCCTGAGTCTGGTCCAGCGGCGCCGTTCTTCGACAGGTGTGGAATCAAAAGAAAAAGCCACTGCATCCTCCTTATCGGGGACCCGTGGCTACTAAAAATTTAACATATAATTGGGCCCTTTTCAAGGGGTTGCGTTTAGGGGTGTGCGGCCTATGTCCATTATGACGCGGCGCGGAGATAAAGGTAAGACGTCGTTGTTTCCGAAGGGGATCGTCTCCAAGGACGACCTGCGCATCGAGCTGGTCGGGACGTTGGATGAGTTGACCTCCTTTTTAGGGGTGGTCCGGAGCCTGGCCTCCGGCCGCCGGCTCAAAGGGGAGGTGGCGGCGGTCCAGAAGGAGATTTTCTGGGTGAGCGCCGAGGCGGTGACGCCCCTGACGCAGCTCAAGAGGCTCAAGCGGCGCATCGCGGCCGGGGATGTGGCGCGGCTGGAAAGGGCCATCAGGGCTTTGGAGAAGAAGGCCGGCAGCAGGAAGAGGTGTTTTAAGACTCCCGGCACGGACGCGGTCAGCGCTTTGCTCCATGTCTGCCGGGCGCTTTGTCGCCGGGCTGAGCGGCGCATGACCACGCTGAAAAAGAAGAAGAGGCTGAAGAATGACGCCATGTTTTTATATATCAACAGGTTATCTGATCTTTTGTTTTTGATGGCTGATGAGAGGCGCAGGAGACGATGAGGAGCGACGAGGCCCTTGTGGTCGTGGATGTTCAGAATGACTTTTGCCCGGCCGGCAGCCTGGCCGTCCCCGACGGCGACGCGGTCGTCCCTGCCCTGAACGAATATATCGACGCCTTTCACCGCCGCGGTTGCGCGGTCTTTGTCTCGCGCGACTGGCACCCCAAGGTCACCAGGCATTTTAAAGAGCACGGCGGCGCCTGGCCCGCGCATTGTGTCCAAGGCACTGAAGGCGCGGCATTCCACCCCGGCCTGAAGCTCCCCAAAGAGGCGCTGATCCTCTCCAAAGGCACGGATCCGGACAAAGAGGGTTATTCTGTCTTTTCGGCGCGCGATGACAAAGGGGTGACCTTCGAGACCCTTCTGGCGACGATGGGCATCAAGCAGCTTACCATCGGCGGCCTGGCCACGGACTATTGCGTGAAAGAGACCGGCTTGGAAGCTTTGGATAAGGGCTACAAGGTCCATATCCTCGTCAACGCCGTGCGCGGGGTCAACCTGCATCCCGGCGACGCCGACAAGGCCCTCGCGGAGCTCGCCTCCCGCGGCGCCCACCTCATTCAATTTTAAATAGGGACAGACACTATTTATTTTTGACACATTGCTTTTGTAACTATCGGTAAAACAACAAGATAAATTAGGGAAAAGGCGAGATTAAATAGTGTCTGTCCCTAATTAATTTTTTATGCGGACGATAAAGGTAAAAGCGGTGCTGTTTGACATGGACGGGGTGATCACCGACACCATGCCGTACCACTTTCGGGCCTGGAGGAAGGTCATGAAGGAGAACGGTATCGAGGTGACGGAGTGCGAGGTGTACCTGAGGGAGGGGCAGCCGGGCCGCCGGACGATCAAGGAGCTTTTTGCCGAGAGGGGGCTGGTCTTTGACCCCGGCCTCGCGAAGAGGATCATCCGGGACAAGGAGAAGCTCTTCAAAAAGATCGTCCGCCGCAGGTTTGTCCGCGGGGCGCGCCGGTTCGTGAGCCACCTCGGCAAAAAGGGCGTGGTCCTGGCCCTGGTGACGGGCACGGCGCGCCATGAGATGACAAAGATCCTGCCGGCCTCGCTGCGGCGCTCCTTTCGCGTGATCGTGACGGGCGATGAGGTACGCCACGGCAAGCCCCACCCCGAACCCTACCTCTTGGCGCTTAAAAAGCTGGGCGTCCGGCCCCGCGAGGCCGTCGTCCTTGAGAACGCCCCCTTTGGCATCCATGCGGCCAAGAAGGCGGGCCTGACCTGTATCGCCCTTGAGACGTCCCTGACAAAGGCATACTTGAAAGACGCGGATATGGTCTTCACCACCTACCGGGAACTGGAGCGCAAGGTCGCCTTGACGCTCCTGGACGGATCCCTTTGACCCCCCGACATTTCGTTGACGCTCACCCTTTTTGTTGATAAGATAAAAAATTACGAATGGGAAAGTTTACCTTTGTGTCGCATACGGCCGACGTGGCGGTCCGGATAGAGGGGGACTCGCTCAAAGACCTCTTCGCAACGGCGGCCAAGGCCATGTTCGCGGTGCTGGTCATTAAGAAGGCCAACGGCCCGGCCGCCGGCCTCTCGGAGCTCAAGATCGAGAAAGCCGGCGACACCCTTGAGGACGTGCTCAAGGCCTGGCTCGACGAGCTCCTCTTTGAATTCCAGGGCAACGGCCGGATGCTGCACCGCATCAAGTCCTTGAGCGTCGGGGAGGACGCGGTCAGCGCCTGCGTCCTCGTGTGCGACTTCGACCGCGCCTGCTACGACCTGAAGGACGAGATCAAGGCGGTCACCTACTACGAGATGAAGGTGGCCATGACCCGCCGCGGGTGGCGGACGACGCTGGTCTTTGACGTGTGAACCGATATGTGGGACGGCCCCTTAGAGAAGATCGACGATTACCGCTGGCGCATCCCGAAGAGCTACAAGCCGGGCATGCGCGTCGACGGGATCATCTACGCGGATGAGAAGCTTTTAAAGGACATCCGCCACGACAGGGCCGCCGAGCAGGTCGCGAACGTCGCCTTCCTGCCGGGCATCGTCAAGGCGTCGCTGGGCATGCCCGACCTCCACTGGGGGTATGGTTTCCCGATCGGCGGGGTCGCGGCGACGGACGTCGAGAAGGGGGGCGTCGTTTCGCCCGGGGGCGTCGGTTTCGACATAAATTGTCTTTGCGCAACCACTTTTATTTTCAATGAGTTAGGATATAAAAAACAGATCAAGGATTTTGGGAAAAGCTTTACCGAAGAAAACTTACGATGCATGGATTTCAGAGAAAGTAAAGAAGATCATACAAGAATAGCCGCGTTTCTAAAACAAAAGCCGGGGCACACCGTGCTTAGCGTTATCACGGAAACCGGCAGGCAGATAAACGCGACGGAGGACCACCCCTTTTATACCAAAGACGGCATGAAGCCGGCCGGTAAAATAAAAATTGCCGAAGAAGTAGCTATTTATCCTTTTGCAGGCGTCGATCACGAAGAACCGAGCCCTGAGATCATACTGGACGAAGAGGATATCAGAAAGGCATTGCTTGAATTAGGAAAAGATTCAAAAGGAAGCGCCGTTGAGCAGATATTAATGCAGCTAAAGAAAAGGGGTCTCTATCCCTTAAGGTATGATTCCTGGCAGTTGCCTTATTTGCTGCGGCTCATGGGGTATTGTTTTGGAGATGGCTCGATTTATTTTGAGGGAAGCAGGAAGCGCGGAACAGTCTGTTTTTACGGGCAGAGTGAAGATTTAAGGAAAATAAAAGAAGATGTGAAAAGAATTGGTTTCGAAGCAGGGATTTATTCAAGACCGAGGCAGCATAGAATAAAGACATCTTATGCGGTTGTAGAATTTGATCGCGTAGAACATTGGCTCAAGGCTGCTTCAAGCAGTTTTGCGGTTTTACTGGTGGCATTGGGGGTTCCTGTCGGCAATAAATGCCGCAACCCCTACCGCGTGCCTCCGTGGTTATTTAAAGCGCCGTTGTGGCAGAAGAGGTTATTTTTGGCCGGCTTATTCGGCGCAGAGATGTCTTCTCCTAAGACGATGACGGGGCTGGGGTACAATTTTTACTGCCCCATACTTTCCATGAATAAGACTCTGGCGCATGTTGAAAATGGAAAAAAATTCTTAAGAGATATGTGGACCTTGCTTTCGGAATTTGGAGTTATTGCCCACACAATAAGCGAAAGAAAAGAACTTATAAATAAAGAAGGTATGGTTTCTTATCGTTTACGATTGATAATCTCAGATAAGCCCGACAACCTGATCAAGCTTTACGGCACGATAGGTTTTGAATATAACCAAAAGCGAAGATTTCTGGCCAATGCCGCCGTCGGCTATCTCAGACTGAAGAAGAGGACCATCGATGAAAGAAAACAGGCCATGGTCCTTGCTTCAACACGCTACGAAGGCGAAGGTTGTCAGCCGCAATATATCTTCAATGTCATGACATCAAAATATGTCTCTCAAAGGTTTTTAGAGCGCTCTTTGCATGAATCTCCCGACAGAGAACCCAGGATGTGGGGTGATGACCCGACATTCGAAGAATATGTACGGCAAGCCACGGAAGGCTTAGGACGATCGGGAATGGTCTGGGAGAGGGTCGAATACATAACGGATCTGGAATATGACGATTATGTATTTGATTTTACCGTCGCCCATAGGGACCACAATTTTATCGCCGATGGTTTCGTCGTTTCGAACTGCGGGGTGCGGCTCCTGCGCACGGAGCTCGAGGTCAACGACGTCACCCCGCGCATCAAGGAATTGGTCACCGCTCTCTTTCAGACGGTGCCGGCGGGCGTGGGGTCTCAAGGGACGATCCGCGCGAGCGCCAAGGACGAGAGGGAGATCATGCTGCGCGGGGCGGCCTGGGCGGTCGGACAGGGCTACGGCAGCGAGGCGGACCTGGAGGCGACCGAGGAGCGCGGCGCGATAGCGGGCGCCGACCCGGACGTCGTCTCCGAGCGCGCGGTCAAGCGCGGCAAGCCGCAGTCGGGGACGCTGGGCTCCGGCAACCACTTTCTGGAGGTCCAGGTCATCGACCAGCTCTTTGACCAGGAGCTCGTCGACGCCTTCGACCTGCGCCTCGGCCAGGTCACGGTGATGATCCACAGCGGCTCGCGCGGCTTCGGCTACCAGGTCTGCGACGACTCGCTCAAGAGCATGCAGCGCTGCCCGGAGAAATATCAGATCAACGTCCCCGACCGGCAGCTGGCGTGCGCGCCCGTCACGTCGCCGGAAGGCAAGAATTACCTGGGCGCCATGCGCGCGGCGGCGAACTACGCCTGGAACAACCGCCAGTGCCTGATGCACCTGACGCGCACCGTCTTTGAAAGGATCTTCGGGGCCTCCTGGCAGAAGCTGGGGATGCGCCTCGTCTATGACGTGGCCCACAACATCGCCAAGATCGAGAAGCACGTCGTCAACGGCCGCGAGCGGACGCTGTGCGTCCACCGCAAGGGCGCCACGCGGGCCTTCGGGCCCGGGCACCCCGACCTGCCTCAGGCGTACCGCGCGACCGGCCAGCCGGTGATCATCCCCGGGGACATGGGGAGGAACTCGTATCTGTTGGTGGGGACCCAGCGGGCGATGGAGGAGACCTTCGGCACGACGTGCCACGGCGCCGGCCGCTTGATGTCGCGCCATGACGCCAAGCGCTCCATCCACTTCCACGACCTGATGAAAGAGTTGCAGGCCAAGGGCATCGTCGTCATGGCCGCCGGCCACGGCACCCTCGTCGAAGAGGCGCCCCAGGCCTACAAGAACGTCAACGACGTCGTGAGCGTCGTCCATAACGCGGGCTTCGCCCGGCGCGTCTGCCGCATGCGGCCGCTGGGCGTCCTCAAGGGATAGTGAGACAGAAAGGTCCGACCTTTCTGTCTCACGAAAATGAGACAAAAGGTCGGACCTATTTGTCTCACGAGTGAGACTGAGAAGAGAGGTCTGTGATGCTTGACGTGAGATTGATCAGAGAGGACCCGGATGCGGTGCGCGCGACGCTCGCAAAGCGCGGCATGGTGGCGGACGTGGACGCGATCCTGTCGTTGGACGCCGAACGCCGCCGGCTCCTGACGGCGCTCGACGACCTGCGTCGCCGGAAGAACGAGGCCAACGACGAGATCGGCCGTCTCCTCAAAGAGAAGAAGGACCCGAAGGCAAAGATCAAGGCCATGAAGGGCGTGGCGGACGAGATCGACAAGAAGCAGGCGGCCCTGCGGGAAAAACAGGAGGCCCTCAATAAAGAGCTCCTCCTTATCCCGAACATCGTCCACGACTCGGTCCCGGCCGGCGATTCGACGAAGAACAAGGTCGTGCGCCAGTCGGGGCAGCCGCCGTCCTTCGCCTTCAAGCCGCTGACGCACATGGAGCTCGGCGAGGCGCATGACACGATCGACTTCAGCCGCGGCGCCAAGATCGCAGGGTCCAACTTCATCCTTTATAAGGGGCTGGGCGCGCGCCTGCAGCGGGCGCTCGTGAACTTCATGCTGGACCGGCACACGGCAGAGCACGGCTACCGCGAGATGTGGCCGCCGGCGCTCGTCAACCGCGCGAGCATGACGGGGACCGGCCAGCTGCCCAAGCTCGAGGAGGAGATGTATCGGCTCAAGGACGAAGACCTCTTCCTGATCCCGACGGCCGAGGTCCCGGTGACGAATATCCACGCCGAGGAGATCCTCGATGAGAAGGAGCTGCCGCTTTACTACACCGCCTACACGCCGTGTTTCCGGCGCGAGGCGGGCTCCTACGGCAAGGATACCAAAGGGCTGGTCCGCATCCACCAGTTCGACAAGGTCGAGCTCGTCAAGTTCGTCAAACCGGAGACGTCCTTCGACGAATTAGAGTCGCTCGTTGTGGACGCCGAGGACATCCTGCAGGCGCTGGGCCTGCCGTACCGCGTCGTGATGCTCGCCTCCGGCGACATCAGCTTCGCGGCGACGAAGTGCTACGACCTGGAGGCCTACGCCCCGGGGATCGACAAGTGGCTCGAGGTATCGAGCTGCTCGAACTTCACGGACTTCCAGGCGCGCCGCGCCAACATCCGCTTTCGCAACAGCGAGAGCAAGAAGACCGAGTTCGTGCACACGCTCAACGGCTCAGGGGTCGCCCTGCCGCGCGTCGTGGTGGCGCTCCTGGAGAACTTTCAGCAGAAGGACGGCAGCGTCGTGATCCCCGAGGTGCTGCGGTCCTACATGGGAGGCGTCGCAAAAATTGAGAGATAGGCTCTTTAGCGTCTTGAAGCTCGTCTTGGCCGTCCTGCTCGTGCCGATCGTCATCGGCGTGACGGCGGCCTTCCTGGACGGCCTGCGCGCCACGGACGGCCGCATCGCCGCGGCCTTCGGTTGGGGCGCGATCGCCTATCTCGTCCTGCACATCCTCTTCTACGCGCCCGCGCAGGTCTTCGACGCCGGCAAGAAGATGTCCGAGCAGGCGGTCGGCTTCGTCTTCCCGCTCGTGAAAGTGGCGGGCTTCTGCATCCCGATCTTCACGCTCCTGGCGTTCGGGCTCTACGCCCTCGTGGCGGCCGCCCGCAAGAGCGCGGACACGCTGCCCTTCTTTGTCTTCTGGGCGTCGTTCACCTTCACGATGCACATGGTCTTTTCGGCCAACGCCCTCAAGACCAAGAAGCCGGGGTGGCTTAAGGAGAACTACCTCCTGACGATCTTCATCATCTACATCGTCAGCATGATCATCATCGCGCTCGTCTTTTCGTTCCTGACGCCGGACTTCGTCCTGGCGCACTTTTTCAACCGGTGCGGCCACGTGGCCGGCGCGATCTACTCGGCGTCCTGGAGCCAGCTGTTTGACATAGAAGGGAGGCTCCGGCCATGATCGCATTGTTCAGCTTGTTTACCATCATCGTCCTGTCGATCCTCGTCGTGCGCATCGGCGCGATCGCCCTGGAGCTGACGGGCCTGTCGGCCGAGATCGCGACCTTCCAGGCGCAGTCGGCCTTTTCGGGCGTGGGGTTTACCACGTCGGAGTCGGAGATGATCGTCACGCATCCGGTGCGTCGGCGCATCGTGCGTCTCCTGATCCTCCTGGGCAGCGCCGGGGTCACGTCCTCGATCGCCGCCCTGGTCCTGACCTTCGTGGGCGGTTCGGGCAAGGATATCGCCGTGCGCGGGGCCCAGCTGGCCGCCGGCGTCCTGGTGATCCTTTTGATAACGCGTCTGCGCCTGGTCAATGTCCTGATGAAGCGGATCATCTTGAGGGCCCTGCGCCGCTGGACGAAGCTGCACATCTATGACTACGAACAGCTCCTGGGTCTGGGTCACGGCTACGCCATCTCGCGCATCCGCATCCATGAGTACAGCCCGTTCGTCGATAAGCAGTTGAACGAGATCAAGCCGGAGGAGGGCATACTCGTCCTGGCGATCTACCGCCGGGAGGCGGGCCGCGAGACGCACATCGGCGCGCCCCACGGCGACATCGTCATCCGCGCCGGCGACGCCCTGATCTGCTATTCACAGAGGGAGATCGGGGAGTTTTTTAATCCGCGGTAGGATGCTTTGATTCTGTTTTGATTTTGTTTTGTGGTCCCTGCCTCTCCGGAAGGTAAGAGGGGGAGAGTCAGGGACGAAAATTCTGGATACCAGTAGGTAGAATTTTCGGAGAGGTGCCAGAGCGGTTGAATGGGGCGGTCTCGAAAACCGTTGTGGCCGTTAGGCTACCGAGAGTTCGAATCTCTCCCTCTCCGCCATTGATACCAATTCGAACCTTTGTGCCCTTCATCCAGGAGGGCCAAGGTTCGAATTTTTGTATGGGCCACGAAAAAGGGCTTGAAGTCTCGCTCCGAGCCCTCGAATAGGCGGTAGTAGTCGGCGTCCCTCGTCGGGATGCTCTCGAGCCTGATAGGCGCGAGGAGCTCCTTGAGCGCCAGGGCAGAAGAGACGGTGTCTTTGTTTAGGGTCTCCCGCAGGTTCTCAAGCCGGTGAGTGATCCACTCCTTGGCAGGCGCCTTGAAGCTGTTCTCCTTCTGGAAGTTCAGCGATTCGACCTCCTGTTTTAATTCTTCGTTCCTCTTTTCGGCGTCCACCAAGGCCTCGGACACGGCCTTGGAGAGGTTCCCTATCCGGATAAAATTAAGGTAGTTCTGGATCTCCGCCTGGAGCTTGTCGAGCTGGGCCTTCTTTTTTTTGACCAGCTCCGGCGTCTCGTTAAAGCTCTCCGCCGCCAGCTTCTCTATCTTCTTGTAGATGTATTCCAGGTTTTCCGGGGTCAGTATCTCTTTGAGCTCCCCGACGATCTTTTCCTCTATCCTCTTGCGGGAAATGAGAAGGGTATTAGGGCAGGTCTTTCTTTTGGAATTGTAGCATCCGTAATACCCGGTGCCCTTTCCGCTTACGAGAACGACCGCCCCGCCGCAGGAGTTACACTTCATGAGGCCGGAGAGGAGGTGGGTAGGGCTTGTGTGGACATAGCTCTTCTGTTGGTAGAAGCCCCTTTTTTTCCTGCTGACAGGCCAGGTTCCCTTAAGCTCGACCCAGCGCTTTTGCGTCTTCTCCCAGAGCTCCTTTTCGAGGATGATGAGGTCCTCCCGGAAGAACGACATCTGCTCGGCGTCCGGTCGGCGCACGGACTTCTTCTTGCCCGTCATGGGATCCCGGACGTTCTTGTATTTGCGCCACTTCCAGGTGCCGATATACTTCTCGTTCTTGAGGATCCCACTGAGTGTTGAGGTGTTCCAGCCTCCGACAAGCTTCTTCTTGGTGGGGACCCTTTCTTCGTTCAAGGCTGTCGCGATTCTGTGAATGCTCTTGCCGGCAACGAACTCCGTGAATATCCTCCTCACGATCTCGGCTTCCTCGGGGTCTATCCTATGGACCATGCCCTCGTACTTGGCCTGGCCTTTCTTGTTGAGCCGAAGCTCGCCCACGGGCTTCGTGAGATAGCCAAAGACATGCTCGCCTCCGCTGAAACCCCTCAATTTCTGGCCCTCCAGGCCCCGCATTGTCTTCTTTTTGAGGTCATCAAGGTAAAGCTCATTGATGAGCCCCCGCATCTGGATGCCGAGCTTTGAGTTCTCATCGTCCGTGACAATGCCGTCCGAGACGGATATCAGCTTTATCTGGAGGTAGTTGAACTTTAGGACCAGGGTGAGCATCTGGTGGTTACTGCGGGACAGGCGGGAGAGGTCGTCAACGACAATGGCCTCGAATTCCTTGCTTTCGGCAGCCCTTTCCATCGCCAGGAGTCCCGGCCGGTTGACAAGGGAGCCCGAAAGGGCCTGGTCCACATAGATATGCTGGTCAGAGGTGGCGATATCATGCTCCGTGCAGTACCTCTTGCAGACCCGTACCTGATCATCGATGCTCTTCTCGCTTTGATTCTCAGACGAATACCGGGCGTAAATGGCCGCTTTCATCTTGACACCACTGAGGATTTGAAGGTTTCAGGGTTCTGCTTGGCCACCCGAACATACTCCGTAGCCAGAATGACCGAGATCACATCTAAGAGGCCTTGGACAGCAGGGGAGTCCCTCCAGCAGAGTCCCAGATGCTCTTTTTTTGGGCAACTTTTGTCTTCGATTACTGCTGTACGAACGGCGTCCATAAAAGCCTTGTCTATATCACAGATAGGGTATATATTAGCCCCATACGGTATAAAACTGAGCCAAATTGCCTTAGGTTCTATATGACTAAAATATACCCTAAAAGGTATATCCAGTCAAGTGTTATTTCGGAGGCCCAATGGACCCAAAGAAGCTCGGCAAAAAGGTCAAGCTGGCCCGGATCGAGCACGATCTGAATCAGACCGAACTCGCCCATAAGATAGGGGCCAAGCAGAAAAGCATTTCGCGGTATGAAAATGGTCTCTCGGTTCCCTCAATCGAGACATTGGTTAAGATAGCAAGGGTACTAAAGAAACAAGTTAGTTATTTTTTAGATGAGTAAAGAAGGGCAAGATGCCGAATATTATTGAAGAAAGATTAAAGAAATGGAAGGAAAAATTAGTCGATCTATCTAAGCGGAATAGATTGCTAAATTTTCGGCCCACGAAAGTATCAACCATCAGAATTATTGATGAGTTGCCATCGGAGATTTTGCATCTCCTTGCTATCGAAAAAGGGGGGATGGAATTTTTACCTCTCGAAAAGGAGAAGGAAGATTTGTTTCAATTATCCGCTGAAGCGAAGCCCGATATTGATGCAGAAATTTCTAGTGTGCAATTCAGAAAATACAAGAAAGAGGAATTAGAAAAAAAATACACCGACAAATATTTGCAGACAAATTTAACCAAAGAGCGCCTGACCAAGAATCTGTTTCGAATTTATTCAAAGGCTAATTCTGTAATGGAAGAGCAGGGATACAATGTTTTATTTTTGGCCTTGGGGTTCTTGGAATGGTATGAATCCGAAGGATCAAATATTAAATTACATGCTCCAATTATATTGTTACCGGTGGAATTATCTCGGACCTCTGTCCGTGGTACATTTAAGTTAAAATACAACGAAGAAGAGTTATTGATTAATCCCGCTCTAAGCTTGAAATTGAATAACGATTTTGGAATTTCAATACAGAAACTTGATGATGAATCCGAGAATATTGATGTTCAGCAAATTTTTCTCGCCCTACAAAAGGGGATAAGCCACAAAAAACGATGGCGCATAACAAATGATGTATATTTAAGTCTTTTCTCTTTTTCAAAATTTATTATGTTTAAGGATATTGGAAAATATTGGGGTGAGTTTTTAAAAAATTCAGTCATTAAATTAATTTGTGGTCAGACAACAGAGGAAAGGGTATCGCTCGGCCTAGAGCTAGAGGAGCACGATTTAGATAATCAACTTTCACCGTCAAAAGTATTTCAAATATTGGATGCAGATTCCAGTCAACAGCAAGCGATATTGGCGACAAAAAAGGGAGCCAATCTTGTCATTGAAGGCCCCCCTGGGACAGGGAAATCTCAAACCATAGCGAATATAATTGCTGAATTTTTGGCTGAGGGCAAGAAAGTTCTCTTTGTGAGTCAAAAAATGGCTGCGTTAGAGGTTGTAAAGAGACGTTTAGATGATAATCATCTAGGAGATTTCTGTTTAGAATTACATAGCAGAAAAACGAACAAAAATGAAGTGATCAAGGAATTGGTAAGAGTATTGGAAATGAGAAAAAAGCCAGACCATTCACATGATCAAGAGTTAGCGAAGTTACAGGCAATTAAGGCTCAGCTGAATGAGTACGTTAAAGCCGTTCATGCACCCTTTGGGAATTTAGAAATGACACCGTTTCAAGCGTTTGGGATTCTTAGCAAGGATTCAAATATTGAAGATATAGGGTATATTTTTAGGGATCCTAAGGCGTGGAATCGAAAAAAATATAATTCAAGTTGCGATCTACTTGATATTTTTAGCTACAATTTAAATATTATTCAAGATCCCTTAAGGCATCCTTGGCATGCATCGGAATTATCCGAACTTCGTTATGAAACCCGAATAAGTTTAAATGAGTTGATTGATTCAATGATAGAAAATCATATTAGTATCAAAAGTCTTGTTGATCGCTTAGCGGCCAATACTTTTTTTAAATCCCCCGCTTCAATTTCTGAAATAGAAATATTATTAGATACAAACAGATTCCTACAGAACACTCCCTCAGTATCGAAAAGCATTCTAACAAACAGTCGCTGGGATTCCTTGTCTGTCGACATCGAACAAATTATCCAAAACGTAAAGTTGTTTACCGAGATCAAGGAGGGTTTAGAGAGCAACTTTTATATTGAAAATTTAACTCAATCAAAAATTGATATTGATGCATTAATTTCAAGATATGACCGCTATGCTCGGAATATCCTGTTGCGCTTGGGAGGGAGGTTTTGGAAAGATAAAACTTTTGTCAAAAAACAAATACACGATAAATCATATCGGCCCACAATTAAGCAAATTGTTGATGATCTTCAAAAGATAAAGACGCTCAAGCTCACACTTATAAAAATTCGGGAAAGTGAGAATTTAGCTAAGGAGCTTTTTGGGGAATTGTGGAAGAGCTGTGATACAGATTGGGAATCCATAGAAGGCTTTGCAAAATGGATGGCGAGATTTCGGCAATATGCCTTAAAGAAATATTTCGTTGACTCAGTATTTGAGGAATTACATCAAAATACAATAGATAAAGAGCTATCGGAAAAAATGTCGAATAATCTTAAAGTAGCTCTCGATAAATTTATAAGTGACCTGCAGTCTTTTATGTCTCTTGCCAAGCTTGACGAACAAAAGTTTTTAGGTACATCAATCAATGAAACCTCGCTCAGTGATATCATCGGAAATATTACTTCCTTGAGAGACAATATCGATAAATTGGAAGAGTGGGCTAGGTATCAAGAGGCCCTCAATGATTGTATAAAGGCGGGCCTCGGCGATTTTATTAATAAGGTTTTATCGTTATCTTTCCCTAGCACGAGAATTGTGAGTGCTTTTAAAAATCAATTCTTGCGTTCTTGGCTGGATGCTGCTTTTTCAGAGAGGGCGGCTCTAAGGAAATTTCGTGGCGAAGATCATGAAAAGCTTATAGAAAAGTTTTGTGAGTTAGATAACAGACAGATTGAATTAGCAAAGCTGAGAATACAGCATAAGCTTTCTGGAAAAATTGATGGCGAGTATGTACCTGCAAGCGGTTCGGAGTTAGACACAATTTTGCGGGAGGCTCGGAAGACAAGGGCGCATATTCCAATTAGGAAACTTTTCGAACGAGCTCCGAATATTATTAGCAGTTTAAAACCTTGTCTGATGATGAGCCCGCTCACAGTCGCTCAATTTTTGAATCCGGGATTGATGAAATTTGATCTTGTAATTTTTGATGAGGCGAGTCAAATACCTCCTGAGGATGCTATTGGGCCCATATTGCGGGGAACCCAAATTGTAATTGCAGGAGACAGTAAACAATTGCCCCCGACAAGTTTTTTTCAATCTGAAGTTATGACTCATGAAGATGGCGCGGTCGTTGATGAGGCTGTTCCAGAAGATCTCGACAGTATTTTAGACGAATGTGCTGTTAGTCGAATACAAAAAACCATGCTTCGGTGGCATTATAGGAGCAAGCATGAATCTCTGATTGCTTTTTCAAATAAGCATTTTTATAACAACCATCTATTTACATTTCCGTGTGCCAATGAAGACTGCATCGACTTAGGAATCAAATTTAACTATTTACCAAATGCGTCTTATGATCGGGGTGGAACTGGAACAAACGTTGAGGAGGCGAGGGAGCTCGCTCTTGCTGTATTTAAACATTATAGGGAAAATCCTGCTTTGAGTCTTGGAATTGGGACCTTCAGTATTCGGCAGAAGTACGCGATCGAAGATACAATAGAGGAGATGTTGCGACAAGATAACAGCCTAGAAGTTTTTTTCTCAAAAGATAGGCACGAGCATTTTTTTGTAAAAAATTTGGAGTCAATTCAAGGAGATGAGCGTGATGTTATATTCATCAGCGTAGGTTATGGGAAAAATTCGAGTGGGCGCTTAGCTATGAATTTTGGTCCTATCAATCAAAACGGAGGCGCACGACGGTTGAATGTTTTAGTTACTCGCGCAAGAAAGAAATTGGAAATTTTCAGCTCGATCAAAGGCGATGACTTCGATATGTCAAAAACAAACAGCGAAGGTGTATATTCGCTAAAGAACTATCTTGATTTCGCTGAAAAAGGGAAGAGTGTCTTGCTTCGTGAATCGGATGAAGGCTGTGCTCTCGAGTCCCCATTTGAAGAATCCGTTTACGAGTTATTAACGAATCAAGGCTACGGGGTAAGAAAACAAATTGGTTGTTCTGGCTATAGGATAGATTTGGCTATTGTCGATGATTTAGCGCCAGGGAGATATCTTATCGGAATCGAATGTGACGGCGCACATTATCATTCTGCTTTAACTACAAGAGACAGAGATCGATTACGACAGCAAGTGCTAGAGGATTTAGGTTGGAATATATATAGAATATGGTCTACGGATTGGTTTAAGAATCAACGAAGGGAATTAGAGAAAGCAATAGATGCAATTGAAAAAGCACGAAGGGGTGAATTTTCGAAAAAAAAAAATAGCAATTGGAATCCCTTCTGATGTGAAATTCAAGAAGGATTCTGTGGGCCAAACAAAAATTAGTGTAGAGCCGTATTCGATTGCCCCGGTATGTCAGAAATCCAGGCCGGAATATTTTTACAGAGGTGACATTTCGAAAATTTGCACAGTTTTGGAGACAGTGATTTTTTATGAAAGCCCTATCCATAAAGAAGAGGCTGAAAGGCGGGCTGTGCAGTATTGGGGAATTGGCGCTGTTGGAAGCAGGGTAAGGGCGATTCTGAGAGAAGCTGCCCTAATGCTCGTTAGGGAGAAAAAAATAAAGAAAAAGGGCGATTTTTATTGGGCAGCAAATATGGAGTTACCAAAGATACGGAATAGAGAAACAGCGGATGTGAGTAAGAAAATAGAGTATATTGCTCCAGAAGAAATACGAGAGGCGGCGATGTTTGTTTTAAGAAAAGAATATAGTGCTCCCAGGGATAGCCTGATAAATAAAGTAGCAAATCTTTTGGGAATTCGAAGAGTTTCAGAACAGACGGCCGAATATGTATGGGATGCAATCAAAATATATAAAAAAGAAAAAAAGATCGCAGAAATTGATGGGCGATTAGTCGTTGCATCGATTAGTAAAAGTGCGTAACGTGGCTCCAACCCATGTGGCACGCAGAGCACTTGTGGAATGAGTGTATATCGTGCAAGGAGATATAGGTATCCGGTTCTCGGGGTATTCAGTTTGGGAATGATTAGGTACGCGTCCCCAGAATTCGCATATTGCCCAGGTCGTTGGCAAATCCATGGAGCCGACTATTCCTGATGGAAGTTGGTGTTTGTTTCGGTTTGAACGTGGGGGTTCGCGCAACGGGTTAGTCGTCTTGGTTGAGTCGCGCCAGGTCTCGGACCCCGAGACCCACCAAAGTTTCACAATTAAGCGCTACCACAGCCAAAAGGAAGACTTGGGAGATGGTCAGTGGAGGCATAAGCGCATTATTTTATCACCCGACAATAAAGAATTCAAAGACATAGCGCTTGAAAATGTGGATGGCGAGGATTTCCGAGTCGTGGCAGAGTTTCTTGAGGTTCTGGAACTGGAAGTCATTAGGTGAGTGTCCCCAGAATTCCCATAGGCCTTTTTGCCGATCATTCGGAATTATTTAAACAATATAGCGACAACCCGAGCTTCCGTAAGTGGCTGGCTGATTCAATTTTTGCTGTGACGTACGAGGCGGGGAAGGAATAATGCCAAAGGTGTTGCGATGGGATTAAAAGAACGTCTCGCATTTTATAACACAAATTACGGCATTCTACCTTTACATATTTCTAAGGGGAAAAAGATTTACATTGGAAGTCGAGCAGATCGGCGTTGCCGTTTTTGTTTACGCAAAAAGCCAGAAGCAAAATTTAGCCATGTAGCTCATGCTCTCCCGGAGTTCTTAGGCAATAAACAGGTCATTCTGCTGGAAGAGTGCGATGAATGTAATGAATTCTTTTCTCACAATATTGAAGGGCATCTAGATAAATTCACAAAACCTTTTAGATTGGTAAGTCAAATCAGAGGGAAAAGCGGAGTTCCAAGCTATAAAACAAACGATGGGCACTCTAGAATAGATTTTATAGCCGGTCAAGGATTTGTAACGAGCGAGGTGGTAGATAAGAGAATTTCCGACATAGATTTCGAGAAGCACACATTGAGTCTAAAATTTACATATGAACCGTATATCCCCACTGCAGTATATAAGTGCTTTGTTAAGATTGCCATATCGATAATGCTCGAGCCGGAACTTGCCCCTTTTGCAGCCACTATCAAATGGATTCGTAATGCCGATCATTCAAAAAAAATAATAAAACCTCAATTGATTTCACAAAGGTTTATTCCCGGACAAAATCCGAATCGATTATTGACAGTTTTCTTATTCAGAAGGAAGCGGGATTCAGTCGTATGCGATATTCCTTATTGTATCCTCATGATGGCTTTTGGAAATATGGTTTATCAGCTAATGGTTCCATCATCCAACGATCTTGCACTTAAACAACTTAGAATTCCTTTGGCTCCAACTGCATTTGAGATGCAAGGAATTTGTCTGCCTTCATGGACAGTCGATTTAACCGATCATAATATTGTAAAGGGTAAGCAAGAGACGATTAAGTTTCGTTATGGGGGGATTGAAGAAATTCACCTTTAGGATTGGCAGTCTTAAAAAACGTCATGACAGATGATTTGTTTGATGAGTTCATAGAATACGATTTCTCGATGGGATCGGATGTCGTGAAATGCCCGCATTGCGGCGCAGACGTGCCATGTAGCTTGTTTTTAGATAATGAAGTCGAATGTCCAGAGTGCGGAAAGAAGTTCCGTAAGGATGAAAAATAATTAAGTCTGATTAAACGGCTCTTTTGGAGTCATGAGGATCCAATGCAAAATTTACGTTTATCGCCCTCGAGCTTAAATATCTTTTTAGATTGCCCTAAATGTTTTTGGCTTGAAAAGAATCGGAGCATTAAGAGGCCAAGGGGTATTTTTCCATCGCTTCCGGGTGGGATGGATTCCGTGATCAAGACCTATTTTGATGCGTATAGAATTAAAGATGAAATGCCACCTGAAGTGAAAGATAGGTTACAGGGCAAGTTGTTTGCGAACATGAGCAAACTTGAAAAGTGGCGGAGTTGGTCGCAAACAGAATTAAGCTATGAGGATAATGCTATTAACGCCGCGCTATCTGGAGCATTGGATGATTGTTTAGTTGAGAATGGATTTTACATTCCCTTAGACTACAAAACAAGGGGGTCTGAGCTTATTGAAGATCCAAGAAAATATTATCAAACACAACTTGATTGTTATTGTTTAATTCTTGATGCCAGTGGGTTTAGAACAAAAGGGTTGGCATATTTGCTTTATTTTTGGCCTTTGGAGGTCTTTGAAGAGGGGATGATGCGGTTTAAGGTTAAGCCGATCAGGATTGAAACAAATATTGATTCAGCAAGAAAGATTTTTCGAGATGCTGTTGCTTGCTTGAAAGGTGAAATACCCCAAGCGAGTATGCACTGTGAGTATTGCAGTTTTGTTGCTTCAAGAAAAGTATAAGGAAAATAAGGGATGCTGAACCAGTCATTTTCTGTCGAAAATTTTCGGAAGATCATTGATTTAGAAAACCGCAAAGGAGTTTTCTTGGAAGGGGAGTTTTTCCCCAGTCTTAGGGCAGTTACCGATGATATAAAGGAGTGTAACAAGAATATAAGATCAGAAAGAAAAGATAAGAGCATTTCAGCAGATAAGATAAAAGAACTTTTTGAGCAAAGAGGGTCTTTGAAAGAACGAAAAGAGGCTCAGTTAAACGCTGAATTGCAGAAGATTAGTGAAAAAATTGTTGCCACTGATTTTAAGGTCGAGCTAGTTAAGAAGGACATCCTTGGTCAGAAACCGCTTTATCTTGTAAAAGACTCACCAGAATATTATTTTGCAATGAAGCAGATCCAAAACAACATGTCTCGCTTATTTGGCATAAAACAGGCGAATCGATTTGAGATTGTTAGTCAGGTAAAAGTTCTTCTTTCCGATGGTTTTCCAAAGTATGTTTTAAGGACAGACATTGATGATTTTTATGAAAGCATCCCGCATGAAAGGTTGCTTGAGAAAATAAATGGGAATAATTTATTGACCCATTTCTCAAGAAAGATAATCTGGCAGGTATTAACTGGATATAAAACATTATCTGGTAGAGGCATGGGTATTCCTCGGGGTGTTGGCATTAGCGCTTATTTGGCCGAACTGTATATGCGCGATATTGACCGGCTGATTATGGCCTTGAAGGGCCTGATTTATTATGCCAGATATGTCGATGACATGATCATTATTTTTACCCCATTAGTAGATGAAAAACAGAGAGATTATAAGAAGGAGATCTCAGAGATTGTTGAGGGTAAATTTAACCTAAAATTAAATGAGAAGAAAACGTTCGACTTTGATTTGAGGAATTCGAGCAACCAGTTTGAATTGGAATATTTGGGTTATAAAATCTTCTTTGGTGACGGAAAGCTAAAGACGCGATTGACCCAAAAAAAAGTTGAAAAGTATAAAGGGCGCATTGATGCTAGTTTTGACAACTATGTCAATTTGAGCAAGGTTAATGAAAAGGAAGCGCGAAAGTTGCTTGTCAGAAGGATGAGGTTTTGAACAGGGAACACAAGGTTAAAAAATAATAAGAATAATGTACTCGTTGGGATTTATCATTCAAACTCACAATTGACCGAGCTGGATGATTTGACCAGCCTAGATGATTACTTAAGAAACAAGATAAATTCGATTAAAATTATTCCGTTACAGGAACGGCTCAGAAAATTTAGCTTTAAAGCAGGGTTTGATGAAAAGCGGTTTCATCCATTTAAGACTTATGAGCTCCAGAAGATTATGAAAGTGTGGAAATGAGATGCGACGCAATAAGAAACAAATAAATATAAAGAAAGAACGAGTTGTGCTGTCGGATGTGTTGCCGTTTGAGCTCCCTGTTACATTTTCCAATAGGCATTTTTATCGTTTTCTTATAAGGAATCACGTGAGGGTTGACGGTAAGGTGATTCGCTGGGAAAAGGACACACCGGGATTAGAGCCATTAATAAAACTACTTTTTGGATTTGATAATAATAAAACTGTAACGCGGCGTCAAATTGAGATAGATTTCAAGCTCGATGAGTATAAGACGATTCCTTTTAGATATAAGATATCACATAAAGAAAAAGATTTTCGAGAATTAGTCGTAATTCATCCTAAAAACCAGCTGGCACTGATTGAATTTTATGATAAGTTTAAAGAAATCATTTTGTACTATTGTAGCCTTAGCCGATTTTCTATAAGGAGGCCATTTAAGGTAGCTAAATATTCCTATCATAACGACAGGATGCATATAAAGAATTTAGCACATGATCATGAGCATAAATCAGCTGAGGAATATGATAAGGAATATGAGAATTTAAAGACATTTTTCGTCTATAAAGAAATCAGCAATGTTTATAAATTTTACGAATCCTATAAATATCATCGGTGCGAGAAGAAATATCACAGGCTATTTAAATTTGATATATCGAAGTGTTTTGACAGCATCTATTCCCATTCCCTTGTTTGGGCTTTATTGAATAAAGAAATTGTTAAAGATAACCTTAAGCCTTCAGAGAAAACCTTCGGTGGTCAATTCGACAGGTTAATGCAGAATCTAAATTACGGGGAGACTAACGGAATTATTATCGGTCCTGAATTCTCAAGAGTGTTTGCCGAATTGATTCTGCAGAGGATTGATTTAGATGTTATGCATTATTTGAAAGAAGGGAAAGATGGGAAAGGTAAGGGGCTCGAATTTAAGACTGATTACGAAATATTTCGATATGTTGATGATTTCTTTGTTTTTTATAACGATGATGAAACAAAAGAAAGAATATTAAGTGCATATAGATATTTCTTGATGGAGTATAAATTATATGTCAATGACTCTAAGTCTGTTTTGTTTGAGAAGCCTATTATCACTGGTATAACTATTGCTAAGCAGAAAATTGTGGACTTATTAAACGACAATCTTAAATTTGATGTGAAAGAGGATCAGTCGACAGATTCCGAGGAAAATGAGGAAGAGGAGAAAAAATACGCTTTCTATGCCAGTTCTAACAAGCTTATTACGAGATTCAAGACGATTATTAAAGAGACGGGCATTGCTTATAAGGATATATTGAACTACGCATTGGCTTGCATTGATCGAAAAGTCTTAAAGCTAATCATGGTATACAGCAAAATTGAAAAGAAAGAAGAACAGGAACGTCGGGTTGTTAAGGCAGTATTGGAACTTTTTGATTTTACCTTTTTCTTGTATTCGGTTTCACCGCGGGTAAATACAACAATTAAGCTCTGCTTGATTCTTAGTAAATTGACAAAATTCACGAAAATTAAGGGCAACTTCAATAGCGATAACAGACATTTGATTTTTAAGAAGATTTACGATGAGATATCGTTAGTATTATGGAAAAATAAGAATTCGGAGTTTACTCAAGTAGAAACGCTTTATTTATTGATTGCCTTGAAGGAACTTGGCAAAGGTTATCGTCTCGATGAATCAGTTCTGGGTAAATATTTTGACATAGATCTAAATAAAAAGAGGTTTGGATATGAGTTGAATTACTTCTCAATCAGCGTATTGCTTTTTTATATTGAGAACAGGTCGCGATATGCCACCCTTAAAGAGATCTTGAAAGAGCATGTTAAGGCGAAGTTTGAGAAGAACAATAAATTGAAAATGGCTGAATTGACGTTCTTATTATTTGATCTGTTATCTTGTCCTTATATTGATGAAGGTTTTAAGAAGGATTTATTGACTAAGTATAACGTAACAGATAATGTAGTTCAGACTGCGATATTGAATCGTAAAGAACTTTGGTTTACGAAATGGACAGATTTTGACTTTAGCAAAGAGCTTGAAGCTAAAAAAAGCCAAGAGGTATATTAAGATCTCATGCTCCGTCCAAATAATTCTCACACACATGCATGAGTTTTGTTCTCATACACATTGGGAACAAAACAAAGGGGGCAACAGGGACGGGTTGCCCCCCTTTTAAATTTATGGGCGGCAGAAGTATAAAAGACAATTTTAAACGGCGATTAGGGGATCCGGCGCGGATTGAAGTAGAGTATGAAACCGGCAAGATATCGTCTTCCGAGCAATCGTACCAGAATGAGAAGGTGGCGGAGGCGTATATCGATGTATTGAGGCATTTCTTGGGCCGAGCGCCAACCCATGCCGAAATTATCGGCAAAGTAGATATTTCGAAGCCTTCAACGAGGGGTTGTTTGGTGTCAGAACTTCCTAATTGTTTAACATAGATGGAGATATGAGAGAATACGGCTTATCTGATCGAGCTCTCCTTGGCGTAGATTTCAAAGGTATTGTTCTTTAACCTGATTTTGAAGATTCGAGATTTCGGAATCCAAAGGCGGCGGGTGGTGAAGACCAGGAGCGCTTTGTCGGTTTCGTGGAGGATGCGGACACGGGTCCAGACGTAGCGCTCTTTGGGCGATTCGGGGAACATGTAGCTGAGGAGACCGAAGGGGAGGCGGCTCATTTTTCCCTCCTGGGGTTGTGAAGCGTCCGTTTGTGGAAGACGCAGGCGCGCCTGGCGGTTTCCTTATTGACCCCCAGGTTTTGGCCGATAGCCCGAATAGTTATGCCCAAAAGGCACATTTCTCCTGCCTTTTGGGCTAATCTTTGATACAATGGGGTGCGTCGGTTCGGCTGGATGACGATGCGGGCCGCTATTTCAGAGGCGGTTCGAATTGGTTGCAGTCGGGTCCGCCATTTTGCCGCCTCCGGCGGCAAAAGGCGGATGCCGAGGCCTCTGGCCTCGGCGCCGCACCATAATGTATGTTTTGCCGCCTCCGGCGGCAAAAGGCGGATGTCCCGGCGTCTCGCCGGGACGCCGCCACATTAATGTATGTTTTGCGAGGCCTCTGGCCTCGGCGCCGCACCATAATGTATGTTTTGCCACAGCGAGCGCAGGTATTCGCTCCTTAATGTTTTACTAACACGGAGACCTCATGGAACGCAAACGCACGGACGTCGAGGCAAAGATCCTCGACGCGATCCTGGGCAAGATCAACCTCCTGCAGAACGAGGACGAGAAGAGGGATGTCGTGTCGCGCGCCATCAGCGAGCTCTACGGCGCCACCCCCAAGGAGACGTTCATGCAGAGCCAGGTCATGGGCGAGCTCACCGACGAGGAGCGCCGCCAGGAGTTCCTGGACCGGTTTTTCGACTACGGGGTCATCGAGGAGCTGCTTCACGACCCGGACGTCGAGGACATCATCATCAACTCGCTCAACCACGTCTATATCCATCATACGTACAAGGGACTGGTCCGGACCGAGCGGCGCTTCGCGTCGCAGAAGGCGCTCGACGTCTTCATCAAGAAGCTGGTCGTCTTCTCCGGCCGCAGCAGCCTCAGGAAGCTCAACAACCTGGAGTTGGCGAATATCCTGGGCCGCGTGAACATCGCGTTCTCGCCCTTCGGGCCGCAGATCACCATCACCAAGATCAAGGAGCGGCCCCTGAGCATCATCGATCTGATCAGGAAGGGCGCGATGAACTATGAGATGGCCGCCCTCTTCTGGCTGTACATGGAAGGGATGTCCGTCCGTCCGGCCAACATGATCATCCTCGGGGCGCCCGGATCGGGCAAGACGACGCTTTTGAACGCCCTGCTGGTGCTTATCCCCGATAGGGAGCGCCTCGTGATCATCGAGGACACCCTGGAGCTCAACACGGTCCCGCAGGAGAGCTGGTCGCGGCTGGAAAGCGATGAGGAGGTGTCGCTGGCCGACCTGGTCAAGAACAGCCTGCGCATGCGGCCGGAGCGCATCGTCGTCGGCGAGGTGCGCGGGGAAGAAGCCCAGGATATGATGACGGCGATGAACATCGGCAAGTACTGCATGGGGACGATCCACGCGAGCGCCGCCCGGGAGGCCATCATCCGTCTCCAGAACGAGCCCATGAACATCCCCGAGATCCTGGTGAACCTCATCGACGTCTTCATCACGTGCGTCAAGTACCACGTCAAGCGCGAGGTCTTCCGCGTCGTCGCCGAGGTCGCCGAGACCGCGGGCATGGAACAGAAGAAGGTCCTGCTCTCGGCCGTCTGGAAGCACGAGTATGAGAAGCGGTTCTTCTCTGAGGTCAGCCCCAGCTCGGTCTTCCGCGACAAGATCGCGCGGGCCAGCGGCATGCCGGCGCTCGACGTCATCAAGGAGCTCAAGCTGCGCGCCGAGGTGATCAAGATGGTCGACCACAAGGACATCTGCGCGATGGACGCCGTCTGCGACTTCTTCAAGGAGTACAACAACGACGCCGACGCGGCCCTCAAGCGCTTCGACATGACCCACGACCAGCTGCTGAAGAATATTAAGATCTAGGCGGTATTGTGTTGTGGCCCCTGCCCCTCGGGAAGGCAGGAGTCGGAGGGACAGGGGCGAAATTTCGGGATAACAGTAGGTTGAAATTTCGGAGGCGTGGCTGAGCGGTTGAAAGCGGCGGTCTTGAAAACCGTTGTGGGGGCAACTCCACCGAGGGTTCGAATCCTTCCGCCTCCGAAATTTACTGATATTTTTCTCTATTTTGAAACCCTCTCTTTTTCCTTCCCAAAAACTCCTGTCTTGGTACCGTCGCCATAAAAGGGACCTGCCGTGGCGCCGGACACGGGACCCGTACCGGATATGGATCTCTGAGGCCATGCTCCAGCAGACGACTGTCGCAACGGTCACGCCTTATTACAGGCGGTGGCTGCGCAGGTTTCGGACGATGAGGAGGCTCGCCGCCGCCCCGCTCTCCGATGTGCTCAAGGCCTGGCAGGGGTTGGGCTATTACCAGCGGGCGCGCAACGTTCACAAGGCGGCGCGCATTTTTTGTGACCGTTTCCGCTGTCGCATCCCGGACGATCCTGCGGCGCTGGCAGAGGTCCCTGGCTTCGGGCCTTATACCGTCGGCGCGGTCCTGAGCATCGCTTACGGCCGCAGGATGCCGATCATCGACGCCAACGTGCGGCGCGTCATCGCGCGATTCCTGGCGATGAAGAAGGCGCGGGGCGGAGAGGCGGACGAGACGATCGAAAAGTTTTTGTATGGCGCCCTGCCTGCCAGGAGCGTCGGTGATTTTAACCAGGCGCTGATGGAGCTGGGCGCGTTGGTCTGCCGCCAGGAGGGCCCTCTGTGTCCGCGCTGTCCGCTAAAAAAGAGGTGCCGCGCCCGGCGCCGGGGCCTGCAGGATGTGATTCCCGGCACCACGGTCCGGCGCATCGTCCCCATTGAGGCGGTCGCTGCCGTAATCGAACGGGGAGGCAGCATCCTGCTTCAGCAGCGCGGCCCCAAGGGGCTGCTCGCCGGCCTCTGGGAGTTTCCGGGAGGCAAGGTCGAGAAGGGGGAGACGCCTCTGCGGGCGCTGCGGCGCGAGCTGCGCGAAGAGCTCTGCGTTTCGACACGGGAGGCCCGGCCCATTTTGACCGTGCGCCACGCCTACACGCGGTTCCGGGTGCGGCTCCACGTCTATCGCTGTGGTGTCCGGCCCCTGCCCAAGGCGGACAGGACGCACCGCTGGGTAGCCAAGGACCGGTTGAGGGATTATCCTGTCCCTTCGGCCACGGCCCGCATCATCGAAAAGTTAAAATAGAATATCTTGAATAATGCACTTCCTTTGTTAAACTGAAAAAGACCAGGCGAGGAGGAGTCGTGAAAAAAGGGTTGATGGTGTGTCTTTTGGCGTTGGGTCTGGCCGGGGCGGTTGGCGCCCAGGAGGAGCTGAGCGGGACCATCCAGATAAAAGGTTCCGATACCATGGTGAACCTGGGCCAGGCCTGGGCCGAGGCCTTTAGTCAAGCCCACCCGGAGGTGACCGTCGCCGTTACCGGAGGCGGTTCCGGAACGGGTTTTGCGGCCCTGATCGGCGGCACCTGCGACATCGCCGAGACCTCACGCACCATCAAGGAAAAAGAAAGGGCCCTGGCCCGACAGAATGGTTTTGACCCGCAGGAGTTCAAGGTGGCCCTGGACGGCCTGGCCGTCGTCGTCCACCCCGACAATCCCATCGACAAGCTGACCATCGACCAGCTCGCGGACATCTTCACGGGCAAGGTCACGAACTGGAAGGAGATCGGCGGCAAGGACCTGCCGATCGTCCTGTTGTCGCGCGAGATCAATTCAGGCACCCACATCTATTTTAAGGAAAACGTCCTGCACAAGGGGCGCAAAGATATCTTTGAGGAGTTCTCGCCCATGGCGCTCATGATGCCGTCCTCCCAGGCCATCGCCGAGGAGCTCGCCCAGAACGAGAATGCCATCGGCTATTACGGCGTGGGGTACGTGACGGACAGGCAAAAGGCCGTTGCCGTGGCAAAGGACGCCGACAGCGGATACGTGACGCCTGAGATCGAGGACATCATCTCGGGGCGCTATCCGATCTCGCGGCCCCTCTTGATATACACGCTGAACGAGCCGGCGGGCGCCGTGAAGGTCTTTATCGACTTCATCCTGTCGCCCGAGGGCCAAGTGATCGTCGAAGAAGTCGACTTCGTCCCCATAAAACCCACCTCGGAATAAGCAGTGGTTTCATCGAAGCGCCTCAAAGAGTTTCTCGTCGAGAAGCTCATCCTCCTGAGCGGCATCACCGTCATATTGTTCGTCGTCCTCATCTTCGCCTTTCTCCTCAAGGAGGGGATGTCTTTTTTTAGTGAGGTCAAGATCTCCGATTTTCTCTCCGGCAGGTACTGGTATCCCATCTCCGAACCGCCGCGCTTCGGCATCCTGCCTATGATCCTCGGCTCCCTTTTTGTGACCCTGGGGGCGGCGGTCTTTGCGGTGACGACGAGCATCTGTGCCGCCTTCTACATCGCCGAGGTGGCACCCCCGCGCCTGCGGAACATTTTGAAGACGGGTATCGAGATCCTGGCGTCTATCCCCAGCGTGGTCCTGGGGTTTGTGGGGATGGTGACGCTCGTGCCGTGGGCCAAGTCGGTCTTTAACATCCCGACGGGCCTGACGGCGCTCTCGGGGGCGATCATGCTCGGGTTCATGGCCATGCCGACCATTATCAGCATATCGGAAGATGCCCTTACCGCCGTGCCGCGCCACTTCAAGGAGGGCTCCATCGCCCTGGGCGCCACCCGCTGGCAGACGATGTACCGCGTGACCATCCATGCGGCCAGGCCCGGGATCCTGGCCGCGAGCATGCTGGGCATCGGACGCGTGATAGGAGAGACGATGGCGGTGATGATGATCACCGGCAACGCGGCCGTCATACCCAAGACCTTCCTGATGCCGGTCCGCACCCTGACCGCGACGATCGCGGCCGAGATGGGGGAGGTCGTGCACGGCAGCACGCACTACCGGTCCCTCTTTGCCATCGGCATCGTATTGTTTCTGATCACCTTTGCCATTAACGTGACGGCGGATTATTTCCTGCACAGAGCCAGAGATTAAGGTGCGCATGTTGAACGTCTATGTCAGAGAGAAGATAGCTTTTGGCGTGCTGTTTTGCGTGACGCTCTTCGTCCTGACGCCCGTCGTCGTCGTCCTGTGGATCATCTTCAAGAACGGCCTGCCGGCCCTGAGCTGGGAGTTTTTGACGCAGATGCCGACGGACGGCATGCGGGGCGGCGGGATCTTTCCGGCCATCCTGGGGACGTTCTATCTGGTGGTCGGGGCGACGCTCTTTTCGCTGCCGCTGGGGATCCTCGCGGCGATCTACCTGAGCGAATACGCGCGGGAAAACGCGCTGACGCGCCTGGTCAACCTGGCGATCGTCAACCTCTCCGGCGTCCCGTCGGTCGTCTACGGCCTCTTCGGGTTCAGCCTCTTCGTCGTCTTCCTGAAATGTGGCGTTTCGATCGTGGCCGGGTCGCTGACGCTCGCGATCATGAACCTGCCCGTCGTCATCACGGCGACGCGCGAGGCCTTAAAGGGTGTCCCCGGGTACTTTCGCGAGGTGAGCCTGTCCTTGGGCGCGAGCCGTTGGCAGACGGTGCGCCACGGCGTCCTGCCGTTCGCCTTGCCGGGCATCCTCACGGGCACGATCCTGAGCATCGCCCGCGCGGCCGGCGAGACCGCGCCCATCCTCTTCACCGTCGCGGCGTTCTATATCCCGCACCTGCCCAAGTCGGCCTTCGACCAGACCATGGCCCTGCCGTATCACCTGTACATCATCGCGACCCAGATCCCCAACATCCCCGTCAGCCACCGTTACGGGACGGCCCTGGTCCTGATCCTTATGGTCCTCATATTGAACCTGAGCGCGATGGTGATCCGCGCCAGATTCAGAAGGAAGTACAAGTGGTAGATCAGATATCCAAATTCGAGGTCCGGGACCTGAGCGTCCGTTTCGGCGCGGCAGAGGTGCTGCGCGCCATCACCCTGGATATCCACGAGCACGAGATCCTGGGCGTCATCGGGCCGGCGAGCTCCGGCAAGACGACCTTTTTGAGGGCCCTGAACCGGCTCAATGAAAGGCATGCGAACATGACGTATTCGGGCAGCATCCTCCTCGACGGGGCGGATATCAACCGCGCCATGGCCTCCGAGGCGTTGCGCCGCCGCGTCGGGATGATATTTGCCTTACCCATGCCGTTGCCCTTGTCGATCTATGAGAATATCGCGTTCGGCCCCCGGCGCAAGGGCATCCGCGACCGCGGGGCGCTCGACGCCCTGGTCGAGGAGAGCCTGTGCGCGGCCGTCCTGTGGGACGAGGTCAGGGACCGGCTCAAGACCCCGGCCACCAAGCTCTCCGGCGGCCAGCAGCAGCGCCTGTGCATCGCGCGCGCCCTCGCCGTCAAGCCCGAGGTGATCCTCTTCGACGAGCCGTGTTCGGGCCTGGACCCCGTCTCGACGGCCAAGGTCGAGGAGACGATGCTGCAGCTCAAAGAGCGCTACACCATCGTCCTCGTCACCAACAACACCAAGCAGGCGTCGCGCGTGGCCACGCGCACGGCCTTCTTCCTGATGGGGGAGCTGATCGAGCTCGACGCGACGCACAAGGTCTTTACCGCGCCGTCGGACAAGCGGACGGACGAGTATATCTCCGGCAAGTTCGGATAAAGGACAGGGCCCGGACAACTCACATGGCACTCATCGAGACAAAAGACTTTAACTTCTACTACGAAAAGTTCCAGGCGTTGATCGACGTGAACATGGCGATCCACGCGCGCCGGATCACGGCGATCATCGGTCCCTCCGGGTGCGGCAAGTCGACGCTGCTCAGGGCCTTCAACCGGATGAACGACCTGATCGACGGCGTCTCGATGACCGGTGTCGTCCGGATCGACGGCGAGAATATCCTTGATCCCGCGACGGACCTGGTCCGCCTGCGCAAGAAGGTGGGGATGGTCTTCCAGCGCCCGAATCCGTTCCCGCTCTCCATCTTTGAAAACCTCGTCTACGGGCTCAAGGTCCAACACCTGGCAAAGAAGGAAGAGCTCCACGGTATCGTCGAGGAGTCTCTGCGCGACGTCTTCCTGTGGGACAAGCTGAAAGACAAGCTTCGGAAGAACGCCCTGGGGTTGTCACTGGAGGAGAAACAGCGCCTGTGCATCGCGCGCACGCTCGCCGTCAAGCCCGACATCATCCTGATGGACGAGCCCTGTTCGGCGCTGGACCCCATCGCGACCCTCAAGATCGAGGAGACGGCGCGCGCGCTTAAAGAGCGCTACACGATCGTGATCGTGACCCATAACATGCAGCAGGCCGCGCGCATCTCCGACGAGACGGGGTTCATGCTGCTGGGCA
>SDBU01001640.1_pt1 | contig 31262 bp, 22 predicted proteins | sample 2277071 | NCBI WGS metagenome assembly SDBU01 (sample SAMN10397929, study PRJNA504765) | marine sediment metagenome | isolation source: marine sediment core GS08_GC12, 126 cmbsf | place: Arctic Ocean: Gakkel Ridge, Loki's castle | collected 2008 | reverse complement strand
TGTCTGGTGCATCACCCTACGGTGACTACCAACCAATGCCTACTACCGAGTACTACACAGTTCCGCTGACTGGTAACTTACTTGTCGAGCAGACCTTTGCCTTCGGAATGGATTTCGCAATGAATCCATACGACCCTATTCCAGTAACTCCGCCATTTGCTATCGATCCTTTGATCCTGATTGCAATTGCCGGCATAGTTCTTGTAGTAATAATTATTGTAATTGTAAAGAGAAGGTAGAGTAATCTACCTCCCTTTCTTTTTTTTTTCTCAGTTCAAGTGGCAACTAGGTTTCATGTTGAAATGTTTTCTAATAATTGATACATATGTTATGAGGACAGATTTATTACCGCGGATAAGTTACACCATTCAATCCTACAGTTTGGTGAGATTATGAGAGATAGTCTGAAATTTACCATTGTATTCATGTCAATTGTTATCCTAGCTTCGCCAATGATGCTAGTCAATGCACCCATAATAGCTGCTTCTGAAGCAACTCAGCAAGAAGTTAGCATTGTTAGTCAAGCAGGATATACAATCCTCTTTGATGAAGCTCATACTGCGTTAGGTAGCGCAACAATGACACCTGGAAATGCTTCGTATCTGGCTTGGATTCTGGAAGAATATGGATATGAGTGTGAAATGAATTTTGACCAGACACTCGATTCTAGTATTTTGAGCGGCGTAGATGCTCTGATTCTCATATTCCCCATGGTAGCACTAACTTCTGGAGAAGTCACTGCAGTTCACAACTTTGTTGAAGCTGGAGGCGACCTTCTTCTTGTAGGAACCGATAATTCACAGACTTGGAGCTTTTCACCAGTCAATCTCAACGCAGTTTCAGAAACATACGGAATCACTTTCACTATGGATAATTGGTTAGGAATTACAACAGATATGGTATCGCATCACCTTACACAGGATGTTAGTTCTATCCATTCAAACCTAGATTACAAATTGAGAGGTTGCACTCTGAATGTTGAAAGCCCTGCAACGACGGTGATTGAATATCAAGGAAATCCTGTGGCGGCTGTTTCGGAAGCAGGATCTGGTAAGGTAGCTGCGGTAGGTGCTCTAGCACCATTCCTCCAATATAGATGGGCGACCTCTTGGCAGGTTGAGAAAGACGACCTCTGGCAATTCTCATTGAATATCTTTGATTGGTTTGCAGGTGTTGCACCAAGGCATGTGGAGGTTCCAGATGTAGCAATCATAACAGTTGGACCAGGACCATCGTTATCACCAGCTGAGCTGGACAATTATGAGTCATTCACCGGTATTATCCACGATCATACCACACATAGTGATGGTCAAGGAACTCCAATGGAGATGGTTTGGTCTGGTTACACAAGAGGGCTTGATTTCATGGTAATTACAGATCACTCTTATGAAGAAGCGAGTCTTTCTGGCAGAGAGGGAATTACGGGAGCGTTGGCCTGTCGAAAAATTACTGAAAGTAATGGACTAAACATAGAACAATTCATCGGAGCAGAGCTATCACATGGACAACATTCTGTGGCATTTCCATTGACTGCAAATATATATGCAGATACACAGACTGAGATGGTCGAGGGAGCACATGCACAAGGAGCCATGATTGCACTATGTCATCCAACGATTGGGGCACAATATATGGATGCATATACAAAATGGGATGCTTATGGGTATGATGCAATTGAGGTAGATAATACAGGATATACTCACGGGTTATGGGATGAAGGATTTACACGTCCATTTTATGGAGCGAGTGATGGTCATAGTCCAGAATTTGTTGGAAAGGTAGTAAATATCGCATTTGTCGAAAACCCTTCAGGACCTGATGGAAGATTTACAGATACTGATCTTGTAGATGCTATCTTGAACAGACGGATTGTCATTAGAGATTATGTGAGTAACGTTATCTATGGACAGAAAGTGTGGGTTGACAGATATCTGGAACTCATGGCGGAAGCAGAAAGCGAGGGCGATAACGCAAGAGATGCAATAAATCTAGTTTCAGTTTCTGAAAATCAAACTCTACTAGCAGAACTCTATTTGAGAGATGCAGAAGCTGCAATGAAGTATGGAAGTCCATCAAGAGCAATAATAGCCGCCCTAGATGCACAAACATCTGAGGCACTTGGAGTTTCCATTGAAATCATTAATCCAGATCCACGCATACTTGATCCGCATCAAAACTATACCCTTTCACTCAACATAACAAATAATCTTGGACATGGATTAGAGTTCAATACTACAGTCTTTCGAACGGTAGAAGTAGCTGTTGACACAATCAACGAGATAGTTACAGTGCCAGCAGGATCTTCGGTTCTGCTGAACAAGAGTCAAGAGTGTCATGAGGAGGGATTTGTTCTAACAACCTTCAATCTCCATGAATTCAATACGACTTCAGAAATCACACCAGTATTTTTTGGTGCGGGAAGTATCATTAAAGGAAACATGACGACAGAAATCAATATTGGATATACCGGAACGAATGTAACAGTTATCTATCCAATCGCTCGAGCCAATTCGAGATTTCTTTCTTCAGCAACTTTGGTCTATGATGATGGGTCCGGAATTCAGAACAAGACTGGAAGTATCCGAACAGTAACCCTAGAAACCACGCTTGGTCCATATAGTAAGGGGACTAGTATCACATTCTACTATGTCGTCTATGATGCTTTTGGTGGTGTATTTGTTCTTGCAGAGGGTTCATTCACTGTAACTACGGATCCTCTTGAACCAACGTCAACTACTACAACAACTACTGTAGCAGAACCACTTCCTATTGACCCACTGCTCTTGGCAGCGATAGGAGGAACAATTGCAGTTGTGGTTGTAATAGTGATAATTGTTTTGAAGAAGAGAGGTGTTTAGGAACAACAGGCGTTGAAAAAGAAGAGTATATGATGAGCGCTTTTGTGAAAAGTAGTTCATCATACCTATGCTGTCAATCGCGTCACTTAAAGCATCCATAATAGGATAATAGGTTTATGAAGAAATCAAGTGCAGTTCTAATAATACTGATTCTTCCACTGCTTACCACAATTGCATTTATACCATATCCCCAAGTTGTTGATGCGTGGGGACAACAAACACATTATTTCATTGTAAACGAGGCAGTAGACAATATCGATAATAACAGCTGGGCAAATGCTTACGAATATTACTCTCAAGAACTATTGAGTGGGTCTATAGCACCAGATCAGTTATGGCAAGATTGGGATAACCATCTATACTATCCTGAAACTGGTGCTGGGAACGCACCAGCTAGTGCAGCAAAATGGTATGATTTTGCTCGAGCCAATTTTACTTCAGAAAACTGGGAAGATGGTTTCTTTGCAGCTGGAGTGATGTCACACTATTATGCGGACCCTTGTATACCTGTACACACCGATGAATGGTGGGAAGGTCATCCTGCCTATGAAACAGACATTAACTACAATCTTGGAGAATTTACCTTAACTACACCATCAGAAAACATTGTTACAAATGTTAGCCAGTGGGTGGTAGATAATGCAACCTACTCAAACCAATATTACGACATAGTGTATGATGCATATCCAACTGGAGAGGATGAAGCACTTGAGGCCAATTCTACAATCAAGACCTTAACTGAAGATTGTCTCTCCATGGCTATTGATGGTGTTTTATCGCTATTCTACAATCTAACACTTAGCTTGAATGCCCCTGATGTTACAATTACTTACGAATATGTGGCAATGATAGACTTCGCTCATAGCAACGATTATGCACCAGATGAACTCACAGCTATCAATATGACCCTTGCAATAAATGGGTATGAGATGATTGAACAGTATTCTGCAATAACTGCTGGAAGTCTTTCCACCGTTGATCTTTTCATTATGACATGCGCGGAGGATGCTTACACAGTTGATGAATTATCAGCAATAACAACATGGGCGCTGAGTGGTGATAAGGCAATACTTCTCACTGGTCGAGGAGACCATCCATCCAGCCCTACTACTGTTGCATATTCAAACAATATCTTGGAATCAATAGGTTCCAATATCAGAATCAATGATGATAATGTCTACATGGAGGGAACTTACAATCCGTGGTACAATGATATTACCACAATTCAGAATCCAGTAGATACTGTCAATCTTACCTACGGAGTAGATGGAATATCTTTCTTTTCTCCGAACAGTCTATATTTCTTAGACGATGATCCAATCCTACCAATAATCTACGCAGATGTTACTGCGTACCAAACAAATCAAGATGCACCCGAAATTAGTATCATCTACGATGATGTGATGGATGGTGAATGGGGTACTCAGATTCCATTAGCGGCAGTCGAGGAAATTGGAACAGCAAGACTCTTTGTCGTAGGTACAACGTTCTTCAGCGATTTTGATCACGGAGATGCGATTTTTGATAATATTCAGCTCTTGGAAAACTTCCTAAAATGGGCTACTGGAAATAGATCTGAGAATAGTATAGCTAATGTTGATGAGGTCGGTCCAAGAATTAGTGACATCGATTGGGATCCAGCATCACCCGCAGATGGTAAAGGTGTAAATGTTTCTGTAACAGTTACCGATCCGGGTGGTGTTTCAGCTGTAAATCTCAAGTATAACAATGGAACCCATGATGTTGTTTTGAGTATGATTGCTGAAGGTAGTGATATCTACACTGCAGAAATCTTGGATGTATCTAGCGGTACACTTGTTATCATCATTGAAGCTCTCGATAATGATGCAAACACAGCTGTTCGCGCATCCTATACAATTACTTGGGCATCTCCAACAACTAGTACTACTACTACTGGAGGAACACCATCTCCGATTGATCCATTGATATTAATTGGAGCTATTGCTGGAACTCTTGTTTTGATTTTAATTATAGTGTACGTTGGTAAATCAAGACGTGGAGCCTAGCAGCAGGTAGAGTTGAAAACCTACGAGGTTGCAGTGTTCAATTTGAGTACTGCACCTCTAGTTCTTTATTTCAAGTTTTGTCAATGTGACTAAGAAAAATAGAATGTTCATTCGATTTCTTATCGAACTACTAGTAAAAATCGGATGATGTGCCATCCGCATATCTTCATATGCTCTCAAAAGTATATTATCTTTGATTCACGAGATCCCGGTGAGGTAGCGATGTCTATTGGGATGAGAACAGAGGATATTGAAAGGGAAATTGAGATAGCTGTAGTACGAACCTTCGGTTGGTCGGTTATCGAGTTTGAAGCTGTTTTATATCAGAAATTCCTAATTATGTCAGCTCCAAAATCATTAATGACTGAAAATATTTTTCGTAAACACTTGAAAAGTATGGAGGCCAAGGGATATCTCTCACCTGTAGAGTTTCAAGGTAAGCGAGCATGGAAAAGGCTAATCATTGAGTCGGATTTTGATGAAAGTGTTCTAACTCCAGAAGAAGTCAAGGATTTAATCAAGAGAGCAAAAGCAGAGAGAAAAAGAAAGACAACTCAAAAGAAACCGCAAAGTGAGAAAATTGTTAGTGAGTCTAAAGCATTAGCATTAATTATTCTAAGATATCTTGAGATTAGTATGCCAAGCCGAGTTATAGTGAAACGCAAGATTGGTGAACCAACAATAATAGATCATGTTGAATCACTACATCATGCTCTGGTTATATCCAGAGAGTCATTTTTGAATTACATACGAAAGAATTTACCAAGAGTATATGACGAGATGGAGAAAGTACTCAATACTAAGGGGGATGAGGTAATCCTCCGAAGTTTGCGATTTATTGAATCAGGACAGAGAACCTATCCACCTCAATGATCTCGTTTCACTAAGAAATTAGACATATCCAGCAAAAACTGTTTGTAAGTTTCGTTGAATGGAGGAGTTGCAATATCCAGAGCCTTCTGACCCTCTCCAAGAAGCTGAACCATCTTCACACGAGTTGACTCGAGTGCACCGGAATCACGGAATACATTTCTAACCTGGTCAACTTTATCTGGTTTAATTTTGTCATCTCCAAGATATTTTTCTAAGATTTCTTTTTGTTCCGAAGTACATAATCTTAGAGCTTCAAGAAGAAGCAGAGTTTTCTTTCCCTCTTTAATATCTCCATCAGCTGCCTTTCCAGTAACTGCTACATCACCAAAAGAACCTAAAATATCATCTTGAATTTGAAATGCCTGACCAATCTTAATGCCATACTCACTCAAAGATTTCATCTGAGACTCTGTAGCTCTTGCTATAGCTCCACCCATCAATAGAGATTTTTCAAGAAGTGCTGCAGTTTTCATTCGAATCATCTCCAAGTAAATCTCAGAGTTGGTCTCTGAATCAAAGACCATATTCATCTCCAGAATAACACCCTCAATAATCTCTTCGAAACTCTTCAAATAAAATCTAAGGCAGGACATACCAATATCGGGATCTAGATTTGATTCGGTAATTGCTAGAGCGCCTAAGTTGATGAGTGTATCTCCACCAAGAATTGCGGCACTCATACCAAAATGAATTGCTTTATCAGAATCCAGTGAAATACTGGTTTTGTACCATTCTCTATAGCGAGCATGAAATGTTGGTCCACCCCGTCGGGTTTCATCATGATCGATAAGGTCATCATGCAGAAGTGAGGCGTTGTGTAATATCTCGATAGAGCAAGCTGTTCTGTATAGACTCTTCGGGTTTATTTCACCACCAACAGCCTTACAGGCAATCGCAATAGCTATTGGTCGGAAACGTTTTCCACCACGCATCAAATATTCTTTGAGATCATCATAATACTGAATATGTATTGGATTTAGTTTCTTTGCCCTCTCAACTCTGGTGTCAAGAAACTCTTCTAATGCCTTATTTACTGCGGCTAGTTCTGTTTCCATAATCTCGTCAAACTTCAAATGAGATTCTCTCCAGCAATACCTAGGAACAATTAAGCTCCTGTGCCCCTTTTTAGGATTTCTAAAATTGTCGAATATAAGTTTAGGAATTAGCGGTGTTAAAAAAAGAATAGGTGATGGAGAGTTCACTCCATCACTTGACCAGATTACTGACCAACAATTTCAGTGTTTGGAAACGCGATAGTTGGAACTACACGTTTGCTATGAATCTCGGGATCATTGGCAACCATAACATCCCCCTTCAAGGATTCGTAGAGATTGCCAACCCACAGAGCGTATCTAATCGGTTTTCCCAACTCACCATTTTCAATGATTCGAGCATTGCGTATTTCATTTGAGAATGTACCAGACATTGGATCAACAATTGGCCATGCAAAGTGCTCGATATAGACACCTCTCTTGATTTCACCAATTATATCATCCACGGATTTTGTTCCAGGTTTTACTTCCATAGTTGTTGCAGCGCAGACTGCAGGAGTAGTAAAACGCCCTGCTAAGTCTCTAGCAATTCTACGAATTCCATTTCCAGTAGATGATAGTTCAAGCTGATTAGCAGTATAGCTGTCAAAAAGATAGGATTTGAGAACACCATTCTCAATAATCTGAGTTTTCTGAGTAGGAACACCCTCATCATCAACAACTGCACTGAGAAGACCTCTCTCAGATTGACCATTATCAATTATCGAGAGACTCTCACTTGCGACAACATCACCAACTTTGTCAGTCCAAGGACTTGATCTCTTGTTCACGTTATCACCATTAGCTGCAAATGCTACTAGGCCATATAGTATTTCACTTCCTTCACTTGGAGCAAGAACACCTACAGCATCATCCCATTTCTCTTTGAAGGGTTTTGCTTGTAAAACACTGAGTGCCTGGGATTTCAGAACTTCTCCTATGTTATTGAAATCAATTGAGGATAATTCTCTCGACCAACACCTCTGTACGCCTTCACCCACACCAGAGCCGTCTTCCGATTTTGCTGTGAAGAATCCAAAGACAATAGTTCCCTTTGAGCCTACATCAACTCCCAATGAGTTCCGGATATGATATTGCACAGAACTTGTGCGGAGTGAGCCGTTAGGTATTGTAACATTATCAGCAGAAGCACCTTTGACAACTTCCATTGCTTTCTCCATTAATATCATACTGTCAGCTGCTGCAGTATCATTATCATGATATGTATCAGGAGAACCAGAAACCTTCTTGGGCTCAGGAAGAGATACAAACTTGAGGTCCTCATTACTTACACGAGCAATAGACTTAGCTCGTTCAACAACATCTTCTGGAGTTTCTTGGGCAAGTGTAGAACTAGTAAAACCAATTTGCTTTCCAATAATATACTTCAATCCTATACCAAACTCGACAAGAAATCCTCCTATCTTAGGAATGTCATCATCAATGTAAGTGCTAGCTATCTTCACACGAATTGAATAGACTTCAGCTTGAGTCGCACCACTTTTCTCAGCAAGTGCTACAGTCTTATCAGCAATATCAGCAATGTTCACGTTAGCCACCTCCAACTACCATTTCCATCCGCATATGTGGACCTCCAGAGGTCACAGGGATGAAATCTTCCTCGCCCTTTCCACAAGTACCACCTGCAAATTGGAGCTTGTTTCCAACTGCATCGACAGTTTGTAGAATCTCCAACACTTTTCCAGCAAGGGTCATACTACGTACTAGCTGAGTGAGTTCTCCATTTTTGATGATGTATCCTTTGAGAGCTGAACATTGTACTCCACCGCCTACAACATCTTCCATTCCAGACAATGATTTGACGACATAGAAACCGTCTTTTGTGTCAGCAATAATATCCTCATCCTTCCAATCTCCAACATCAAAGAATGTGTTTGTCATCCTAGCAAATATGCGTCTATTATAGTCCTGAGCACGACCATTCCCTGTGATCGCAACACCCATCAATGAAGCAGTTTCAATAGTATGCATGTATCCTTTGAATACACCATTCTCTATGATTACGGTTCTAGATGAAGGGGTTCCCTCAGAATCAAAGGGATAACTACCTGCAAACTCTTTCAAAGTACCATCATCAACCATCGTAACAAGATCGGTACCGACTTTGACGCCTGCCACATCAGTGAGAAAAGACCGTTTCTTGACGACCTCATCTGCTTCGCTTGCATGACCACAGACCTCGTGGGCAATCAAACCAGAATTGTCACCATCAGTAATCACAGTCATTTTTCCAGATGGAGGTTTTTCAGCAGCTAGCAGCTCAAGTGCTCCTTTAGCACAATCTGCGCCAAAAGGTTCAATGTCAATTGTTTGAATTAATTCATAACCTGTTTTTCCTCCACGAAAATCATAGTTGAACTGCATTTTATTGCCTTCACGTGCAACTGGTTGAACAACAGCTCTTGTTCGAATCTCATCCCACTCCAGCTGAGAACCAGCTGTATTAACCAAATGAAAAATTTTCTTTGTGTCAGTGTATACAGAATTTCTATTGACAATCCTATCATCAGTTTGCAGAGATTTATCAAGAGCCATAACAAATTCAAGTTTCTCTTCAGTTGATACATCTGCAGGGTCTACCTTGCATTTCTGCCAGAGTGTCTGTTCAATAGGTTGTACTTCTGAAAAATCAAGGGGTTTTCTAGAGAATCGGGCATTTGCTTTTGCACTCTTTGTAGCATCTTCAAGCAGAGTTTTGCAAATTTCAAATGATAGCGGTTCAGATGTTGAGGACATACCCCAACATTCCCCGACTAGAACCCTTGCAACAGTACCACCTTTGGTAGCTCTACTGAATCTGCGGAGGTCACCATTAACTACCATGATTTGAGTTGACGCATGGGATTCTTGCCGCATGTCTGCAAAGGACACATCTTTCTCTGGAATTTCCTGTATGACTTTAGTCATCATGTCCAGCATATGGTTTCACAAAATCCTCGCAGAGCGTGAATGAAATAAGTGTTTGGAGGTAAGCAACCAGAGTGTGAATAAAGTAAATCCTTGCCCAATGGAATAATTTGCATTAAGCATTGTATATGATCTGCTTTTTACCAGTCCCAAAGTGATAAAGCATTAGAATGTAGTTTGCTAATTATGACCATTAATATTGTCCCATTCTTTTCAGTTGTTTCTCCTGAAGGAATCAATAATGAGGTTCTGAAAGAGATAGAGCAGGAAGGAGTCAGAATAGTTGAAAGTATGAGGGAAGTTCCTTCAGGTGAACCAGTCTATCTTTTTATCGGTACTGGCGGGACAGAGAATGATGTTGCCAAGTTTCTCAAGTCAGCTAAATTAGATCCTCCAATCATTATTTTGAGCTATGATGAACGTAACTCACTACCAGCCTCAATGGAGATACGTGCATACTTGGAAAAAGATGGAGTTCTAGCAAGGATTGTTCACAAACCCTTAGCACAATTACACTCTCTTCTTGGGAGATGGTCAAAGTATTCGGAAATCAAGCAGCAATTGAAGACAAGCAAATTAGGCATAATCGGAGAGCCATCATCATGGCTCATTGCATCGGGAATTAACCCAAAGTTAGTCAAAGAACGATGGGGCATGGAAATCAGCAACATACCAATAGAAGAGCTGACAACCAAATTACCTTCGAAGGCAGGAATTGATTTCATAAAACATGTCAGTAATTTTCAATCGTGCGCAAGTAGTCAAAGCGTCAGCGATGATGAAATTGCTAAAGCAGGAATTGTTGCAGAGAGAGTTGCTTCAATCTCAGAAGATAACAAACTCGATGCAGTTTCAGTGCAATGTTTTACATTGTTAATGGACACGGGTATCTCTGGTTGTTTCTCTTTGTCATACCTCAATGATATAGACAATTTTGTTGCGGGTTGCGAAGGGGACATTCCAGCAACATTCACTATGCTTCTTTCTAAGATGCTAACTGGCACACCATCATTCATGGCTAATGTTGCTAGCGTAGATGAAGACCTTAACACAGCAGTCTTCGCACATTGCACGATACCAACTGGAATTACCGAGGAATATGAGATTACAAACCACTTCGAAACGGGATTGAGCGTTGGAGTTCGTGGTAAGTTACCATTGACCGAAGTCACTATTGTCAAGGTTTTTGGCGATGATCTAAGTGATTATTGGGTCGCCAGTGGAACAATCATCGATAACCTTGTGAACGAAACGGGATGCAGGACCCAGATCAGAGTAGCAATGGATGAACCGGTTGATTATTTTCTAGAGGAGTCTCTCGCTAATCACCATATTGTTGTCCTTGGAAACTATGTTCAAGAATTTTCAGAGTTCTTTGAATTTGTAAATAAATGAACACCAATTGAGATGACAATAATGTTCCAATGAATGTGATTCTTGTACGTTACAATTTTGAAGTTATAGAAGAAAGAGGTGGCGAGAGTGCAGGAAATCGTGGTAGGAGGGGGGAGTTTCGTAATTGAGGGCATGTAACGAAAAACTAGCCCACACACTCGCCTTTGCATTTATGAAGAGGTTTGTAGCCCACAAACCCTCCACAACTGTATGTTCTCTGTACTGACTTATTAAACTTATGTTCGGTCTAATAATAAAATAACACTTTAAAAAAAGTTTAAGATTTTATTCTAATGCTCTAAATCTACCAGAATAAGTTGAAATAATTCACTAGGATGATAATAGAGCGCATTCTAGAAGCGAAATGACTATCACATATAGAAAAATAACTTCTCCAAGTTAATCAGTGTGATAGAAGTGTTAAAGCATGTTTTACTAATTTTATCTTTGTACTAGTGTCTTTTTCACACGTATTGAAAAAAAAAGAATGAGATAGTGTGCCCGCTTTGGACACACTTTAGACGATGCGTCTACAAATCTTCAGAAGTGAAAGGTTTGCTTATGCTGTCCTCTTCCACCTTATTCGGCTTGTGACGATTTCGCCACTCTTCAATAGGCATTGAGAACTTCTCTTCAACCCTTGATCTGTGGATTGTGTTCATTGTGCAGAAGGGGATGATTCTGCCATCAGGCACAGCATAGTTGATATCACAATGCTTGACACGCTCGAGATCAAAGTTGTATGGGTCTTGGAAGTGCATCATTCCAAGCATGATAATACGATTCATAAATTTAGAAAGTGAATCATAGTCACCACGGCTAAGGAAAGCATTGATAATATCCTTGAGAATAGTCTTCTTCTTAAAATGACGAGCTCCTGCAGCTAGTTTGGCTTTTGCCCTCTTACTAGCTCCTTTCTTCTCATCAGCATAGAGGTTTGCAATACTCTCAAGTATATCGAGGAACTTGTCCATTTCCATCACTTCGGTAATAGGTTCATAATTACCATCCTCATCAATGAAAAGGAAAGTAGCCATTCCACATGCAAAGTGACAACTCAACTCAACTTGAGGTCCGCCCTTTCTGATGAAACCAAGAGCTCGACCAACAGGCATCATCGAAGGTACGGGATACCACGCTTCAGGAGGTATCTTACCATCAGTCTGCTCTTTAATCAAATGAATTGCATCAGGGATTGTGATACGCATCTCGTTACGGGCAGTGTGATCAATACGACCAGTTATACTCACGGGCTGGAAGTTTACACATCGGACAACATCTCGGTTATCAATAGCAAATCTAATGATATCACCAAGTTGGTCTTCATTAATGCCTCTCACTACAGTAGGTACGAGAATGAGTGAATGCATTCCAATCTCACGAGCATGTTGGATTGCTTGTTTCTTCAGGTGTAATATGTCAGTTCCTCGCGCCTCAATATAGGGGTCCGGAGTAACACCATCAAACTGCATATAGATAGTTGATAGACCTGCATCACGAAGCTCTTGCAAATACTTTTTGCTTTTTCCAATTCGGATCACATTACTTGCAATCTGCACATTTTTGAAACCTAGTTGCTTTGCCCATCTAATATACTGAGGCAAGTGCTTGCTAACAGTCGGCTCACCACCAGCAAACTGTATGGCAGGAGCTGGAACTGGTTGATTACGTCTTAGGTTCCTCATCATTTCAAGAACTTGTTCTGGTTCAGGTTCATAAACCGTACCGCCCTCGGCGGCAACTGCAAAACAGATAGGACATCGTAGATTGCATCTATTTGTAACATCAAGAAGGGCTAGTGCAGTATGAGACTTGTGATCAGGGCATTGACCACAGTCCTCTGGACATCCTTTCTCAGACTCGGTTCGGGGGTTATCAAGACCAACTGATTTGTACCAATACGTTTGAGCCCTATTGAACATATCAACGTCACCCCAGTAAACATCAATAAACTCCCCGTGTTTTTCGCAGGTTTTCTTGTACATGACCTTCCCATTTTCCTCATATAGAGTCGCATCAATAACATGAACTTCGTCATGGGATAGAAAACACTCGGGACAAATTGACTGAGTATCGTATGGAAGCTCCCTCACAGGATGCTTTTCCATATGATACCTTGATATATCACCACCATCATGATGGGTGAATGGTTTCTCTGGAATTTCTTTAACATCATCGGTAGCCATAATTATTAGCTCCATAATCGGATATTACCACCACTGAACAAGGTGGTATTCCACATATCGCTGCTGGAAAAATGAATATAAGATTATTCAGATGTTTCATACTCTGAAGAGTGAGCTATTTTTGATACTCATCTTCTTGGTCTATAGTAAGAACATAACCCTTGGTGAAACCCCCACGAGCAAGTAGTTTGGAATGACGTTGGAGTTCGATAAGAGCAGGATCAGCTTTTCTTAACTTCAGTAGTGCATCGATTGCTTCTTGGATATCAACTAGTTCTTCGGTATCACCTGAAAACAGAAACTCCTTTGCTTCTTCAACGATTTTCTCACGAAGAAGTACATCTAGTTCATCATGACCGGCAATTCTAACTTCTGGGGTTTCGCCGTTTTCACGAATTATATCAGGTATCTTATCTCGTACTAGTTTATCTCTCATGGCTAACACCTTTGAGAGGCTGTCATTTTAAGGCAAGTGCAGCTTCTACTTGGAATTTTGCTCTTTCAAGGAATGCATCAATGGCAGCTTGAACGTTCCCTGGTATCACTGTTGTCCAAGGTGCATCAGCATCACGAGAAACTGATTCAGTCATTGCATCGAAGGGGAGGAACTTGGGTGTGAGTGATTCATCAAAAGAAATTGTTCCAAGCCATTGTCCATCTTGAATGAGTTCGTATGTTGGGAGGAATTTCTTCATTGAATCCGGTACAATTGCATTCCAATAGATAGAAACACCGCTGAATTGAGCTGCATCACCCAGTCCAATTGTGTAAGTATCCAATGTTGCTTTAGCAGTTTCAAGATCGTAGAGAATCCCAATTCTGCAGTTTAAACAATGATTGAACTCTAGACCATCACCATCAGGTTTTACGTATGCAATTCCATTCTTTTCGATATTATCATCATTGCAGTGAACGCATAGATTCATTCCCCAACGGACTTCAACATGATTATTGAAAGGACCATCCACAAATCGCTTTACCGCTCCATCAAATGCAGATTTTACGACCTCAGATCCCTCAGAATCCATCTTTGTTCTGATTGCTTTCCATACCTCTAGCAGATCTTGCCAAAGAACTTGCATGACCATGTCTGCCAATTTGTCCATTGTTCTTTCTTCAAGAGAACTCATACATATTACCGTTCCCCGAAACCTATACATTCTTGGACATCGAGTCCGAGATGTTGTTCGGTTCCTGTTTCATCGAGGCTGCTCTCTGCAGATTTAAAGAATCCGCTATGAGTCTTACTTCCTCTCCGCAGGCGTTTAGAGTCTCCGGCAAACTGACGGCGACCAGATTCAGTGCAGCATTGAGATCCCTGTCGATCACTAGCCCACACTGTCCACAATCATACTCTCGCTCTGACAGAGAGAGCTCTTTCTTTTTGTGCCCACAACGTGAACACATTTTCGATGATGGAAATGTCCTAGATACAATGACAAGCTCAGAACCGTACCACTGGCACTTGTACTCCAGCTGTCTCCTGAACTCGTAGAACCCCACATCTGCAATGACTCGTGCTAACCTTCGATTCTTCAGCATCCCTGACACTAGCAGGTCCTCGATCACTACCTTACTGTGGCTCTTGGCAAGGTAGGTCGTCACCTTGTGCAGTGTGTCCTGTCGGATATTGAAGATTCTAAGGTACATCTTTGCAAGTCGTAATTTTGCTTTCTCGCGGTTCTTGCTCCCCTTCTTCTTTCGTGATAGAGACCTATGTAGTTGTTTCAGTTTCCTCAATCGTATTCCCAGAGCTCGTGGATTTGCAAAGGTGGTCCCATCAGAGAGTGTGGCCAGAGTCTTCACTCCAAGGTCTACTCCCATTGGTGCACCACTTACGGGTTGTGGGTCAAGGAGGTCCTCCTCCACAGTGACTGAAACAAACCACCTGTTGGCTCTCCTTCTCACTGTTACTGAGAGGATCCTTCCATTGTAGTAGCATTTCCTCTTCTCCTTGATCCGAACCTTTCCGATCCGTGGGAGCTGGATTGCTCTCTCATGGAACCTGATGGTGCCATACAGTCTGAAGCTGTCCCTGACACCTCTCCTCTTGAAGCGAGGAAATCCTATCTTCTTCCCAGACTTGAGTCCTCGATAGAAGTTCTTGAAAGCTTGATGGAGGTCTCTCAGGGCTTCCTGGGGTGCACACTTCGAGGTTTCGTACATCCATGAGAATTGGTCCTTCTTCAGGGAGCTGAGGAGTTTGTGCTGTTTCATGGCGTTAGTGAACCGGTCGTTCCCCTGATTGTTCTTGTATTGTGCAATCCTTTTTTCGAGACCCCAGTTGTAGGCAAAACGAGCTACTCCTGCATGTTGAGCAAGGGATGACCTCTGGGAATTGTTTGGGTCCAGTTCATACCTGTAGGCCTTATTGGTCAACATTCCAGTATATGGTCTTGCAGGGAGCTTAAAAGCTCATACAAAAAAAGATACTTATTCAAGTGTTGGTTTCATCGATGTCCAGGTTTGTCTAGGATTTGCACAGCTGTTTACAACCCCAATCATGTGTCTAGTTGGCTCAAGGGCATCCAACAATTAAACCTTAGTCGGACCTATCCAATGGTCAAGTATGTCTAGCCTAATCTTTTTAACTAGGGCCAGTAAGAAAAGCTAGAGTGCCCATACAGGTGAAAATAGGATGGATTGCCAAATTATCTAGCAAGGTTGGTCAATTACCTAGCTATGGCCATTCATGGTCCTCATCTGATTACGAGGGAAGGCAATCATTTTCTGATTATTTATCTATAGCACATCGTGAGAGGTTACTAAAATGAGCCAGTTACCAAAACGATACGATCCACTAGTTGTAGAAGAAGAGGTCCTTGATTTCTGGAATAAGGAGAAGGTCTACGATAAGACACTCAAACTTAGAAGTTCAGGACCAAAATGGAATTTTCTGGAGGGTCCACCCACAACTAACGGATTCATGCATGTAGGTCATGCACGCGGTCGAGCTATGAAGGATACACAAATCCGGTATATGACCATGCGGGGTTATGATGTGTGGAGACGAGGTGGATGGGATATGCAAGGTCTACCAGTTGAACTCGAAGTAGAAAAGAAAGAAGGCATCGTAGAGAAAGGGCTCATTGATTCTAACGTTGGAATGGATGTCTTTGTTCAGAAATGTAAAGACTTGGTCGATTTCTATCTTGAGCGATGGGTGAATGATTCCATACGGCTTGGTCTCTGGTTGGACTATCCTGAAGCATACCAAACTCGAAAAGACGACTACATAGAGCATGTATGGCATTTCCTAAAATTGGCAAATGAGAAGGGCCTACTTGGTAGAGGATATCGTGTCAATCCGACATGTCCGAGATGTGTAACTGCACTTTCAGGACATGAGGTTTCTCAAGGATATGCAACTAAGGAAGATCCTTCAATATACGTGAAGTTTGAGCTGGTAGATAGAGAAAACGAGTATCTCGTTATCTGGACAACAACTCCTTTCACGCTAATATCAAATGAAATGGTTTCAGTACATCCAAAATACAAGTATGTAAAGTTGGATGTTGGTGGAGAGTTTTGGTGGGTTGTTGAAGATTTAGTTGAGGTAGTCATGGAGAAGGCCAAGGTAGACTCCTATAGCGAAGTAGAGTCCCTTACTGGTAAGAAGATGCTTGGCTGGAAATACCGACATCCCTTCCATGACGAGGTTCCATTCCATCAAGAGCATGATGAAAAATACATGCATGCAGTGGTTACAGGAAAACATGTTACTGTCGAGGATGGTACAGGGTTAGTTCACACTGCACCAGGTTTTGGACCTGATGACTTTGAAGTAGGAAAAGAGTTCAAGGTACCAGTATTGGTCCCTGTTAATACCTCAGGCAAATTCACAGATGAAGTTCCAATGTTTGAAGGTAAATTGGTTTTCGACACAAATGCAGAAGTATCGAAACTTCTCAAGAAGAAAGGTCTCTTGGTTCATGAAGAAACAGTATCTCACGAGTATCCACATTGCTGGCGCTGCGATACTCCTCTCATCTATCTTGCTGACAAGACTCAGTGGTTCCTCAAAATGACAGGACTCAGAGATAAACTTGTCAAAGCAAACAACGACGTTGAATGGACTCCAAAGTGGGCAGGAACTGGGCGATTTGGAGACTGGTTAGCTAATGCAGATGATTGGTGTATATCTAGATCAAGAATCTGGGGCTCTCCATTACCTGTCTGGGTATGTGATGACTGTAAATCAGAGGTCGTTGTTGGCTCCAGAAAAGAACTCAAAGAACGCGCAGTGAAATTCCCAGAAGACTTTGAAATGCATAGACCTTGGGTTGATGAGGTCGTTCTCAAGTGTGAGGAATGTGGTGGTGAAATGCATCGTGAACAATTCGTCACAGATTGTTGGCTCGACTCAGGCATGGCGCATACAGCTAGCGTTGATTATCTGAAAGACCCAAGTCTCTTCAAAAGACTTTACCCATATGACTTCATCACTGAGGCAGTAGACCAGTCAAGAGGTTGGTTCTATAGTTTAATTTACACTTCTGTCGTGATGCATGGTTCAGCTCCGTTCAAGGATTGTGTAAGTCAGGAGCATGTTCTTGATGAAGATGGAGGAAAAATGAGCAAGTCACGTGGAAACGTGGTATGGGCAAAGGATGCTCTAGAAACTATAGGCGCCGACCCATTCCGTATATTCATGCTTACGCGATCAGCCTCATGGTCAAGAATGAACCACAGTCCGAAAGAGATAGATCTCACGAGAAAGAAACTAGATGTTCTCTGGAATGTCGTTCTCTTCAGTGAAACCTACATGGAATTGGACAAGTTCAAGTTCGATGAAAAGAGAATGATGAAATTCCTACCTAAAGCCAATTTAGAGGACAAATGGCTACTCTCCCGACTTGAGAGCGTCGTGAAAGAGTACCATGAACACATGGACAAATATCTCTGGCATCAAGCAGGTCGTGTATTGTTGGAATTCATATCAGAAGATTTTAGCAGAGTATACCTACCTTTAGTGAAGAAACGTGTTTGGCTAGATAGTGAAGATCCGAAGAAAGTAATGGCTTACGATGTCATGTATTATACTCTTCAGACCTTCATACGTTTACTGAATCCCTTCACACCGTTCATATGCGAAAAACTGCACAAGGACTTCTTAGTTCGCTTTGCTGAAGGGCTCCCAGAATCAATAAACTTGGTAGATATGCCAATGCCAGTTATCAAACTTATAGATTCAGAGATGGAAGCGACCTTTGATGTGTTGCAGGAACTCAGGACTGCCTCTAGTCATGCAAGAAATAAGAAGGGTGTGAAACTACGACATCCTGTAGCAAAGGTAACCCTGATAGCACAGGACAAGGAAACTAGCAAAAGAGCAGAGAATCTGAAAGAACTTCTACTAGATGACTTGAACACGAGGGACTTTGAAGCTGTTCTTACTGATGTCCTTGCTGAATTCACTCAACTTTCAGTGAAACCCAATTATAAGGCATTAGGTCCGCGATACAAGGACATGATGAAACAGCTAGTTGCTCAGCTGCAGAAGACTGATGCAGTCAAACTTCGAGATGACCTTGAGAAAGGGAGCGCAACAATTGAAGTAAAGGGTAAGAAACTGGAACTTGTGAAAGGAGATGTTGATTTCGAGGAGAGTCTACCTGAACACCTCAGCTATGCAGATAGTAAGATAGGCAAAGTCTACGTAGATGTAACAAGAACAAAGGAACTTGAAGCTGAAGGTCTTGTTAGAGATGTCACAAGACGTATTCAGGTAATGAGGAAAGAGATGGACCTCAAAGTAGAACAGTCAATAGACATAGTTCTTCATTTCTCAGATAATGAGTCAGTGAAATTAGCTAAGATGTTCGAAGATCATTTGAAAAATGAAACAAGAGCAGTAACCTTGGATTTGGTTGGACCCGATAGAGAACCAGGTTGGAAGAAGTACTCCTACATCAAGGAATGGGAAATTGATGACTTGAAACTGAAAGTGGGGATGGCTGCAAGGTAAATCTAGATAGGACTCTTCTCCCTCGAAAGAACTTCTAGCAAGGTATGAAAGACTACAGCATTCTCCCGGATAGAGGACAGTGACACCCACTCATTCGCACCATGAAGATTGTCTCCTTCAGGACCGAAATCAAAAAGATCAGAACCTTGACCAGCAAAGTAGCGTGAGTCAGATCCACCGAAACCCTCGATGAGTTTGTAGGTGACACTTTCTTTCTCAAGCGCCCACCTCATGGCTCGAATCAATCGAGAGTCAGGATCTGATTCCACATATCCTATACCAGAAGATACCTTCAAGGAGAATAATTCCAGGTGACCTTTAACGGCATCCTCGATTGCATTCTTGACAGCTTCACCATCATTAGTCATAGCTCGGATATCGCAATATAGTGTCCAGAGGTCTCCTTCTTTCGATAATAGATTGGGAGAGATTATCTTCCCTTTGTCGGAGTGTTTGGTAGGAAAGGCAGCTTGAGAGATTGATAGCAACAATCTCATTAAATCAGTCAGATTTTCATCGTAGGTCACTTCTTTGCCAGAAGAATCTGGATGAATCACATCTATCTCAGCCCAATCAGGCACAACGTTAGATTTGACAAATCCACCTCTCACATCTGTCACAACAGCTTCAGGGTTAAGATCTAGATACTTGGATGCAGTAAGCATTGCATGTCGATCAACTCCAGGTCTCAAGTAGGCACTATGTCTAGAATCGGTACCATAGGTCTCAGTTGCAAACCGAACAGTTTCAGACTTACCCTTAATCTTAGAGAGTTTCTCTTTCACTTTGATGAATGCAGGAAGTATGTTCCTCCTTCTATGGATTATCTGTTGATGAAGACCATCCGCTACAACAATATAGTCTGGAAAGAGTCCTTGCTTGATTAACCAGTCCTTGAGCATAGAAGCTCCATTACGACCGCCTATCTCTTCATCACCTGTTGCTGCAATCATTACATTACATGGTAAGTCAGTTTCAGCCAGCTTTTCTGCTAGAAGTAGGAGTGATGCAATGTTTCCTTTGTCATCACAGGTTCCACGGCCATAGGCCTTGTCACCTTCAACCTTGAGAAGAAGAGGTTCTGTTTTCCAGCCTTCTCCAAAAGGAACAATATCGTAATGGGCAATGAAGAGTATTTTGAACGGACCTTGGCCACGTCGACCAAAAGCAGTATGGTATCCATCAGACTCCAATACCTCTGTCTGGAATCCGTTTTCATTCAGAATACTGTTGATGTACTCAGGACACTCTTTTCCAGGCTTCTTTTCAGGTCCATCATTTCGTGTATCAAAGGATACTAGCTTTGCAAGAACATCGACTAGGTCTATTACCATAATAGGTCGTTTCGTGAGAAACAAATGTGAGTCAAAAGTGTATCCACAAAAAGAGTAGTGTAGGAAAAAGAGAGAAATCAGGGGTGCTCTTACGAACAACCCCTGTTACTATTGTATGAATCTATGTTCTCTTGTAGACCCAGCGGTTCCATGAACTCAAGCTAGGCATTTCTTCAGCCATACCCTTTCGCTTTCTAATCTCTAGAATGATCTCTTCTTGGAGATTAGTGGGCAAACCTTCGAAACCACGGAACTGGTAACCAAAGAAACTTCTTCCAGCTGTAGCACTACGGAATTCATCAGCGATATCTATTGTTTCTGCAGTTGGTAGGGTTCCCTTCACTGTGACATTTTCTTCTTCACCCTCAATGGTAAGGATCTGTCCACGGTGACCAGAAAGGACCTTGATCACTTGCCCCTGAGTATCGGTGGGTGTCTTGATATCTACATTGAGCACTGGCTCATAAAGACCAGGCTTTCCAGTTAGAAAGCCCATGTTCAGACCTGCGCTGACCATGGTGGTTACTTCATTATAACCTGTGTGTGCAGGGTCGTTGTGGATTGTAGCATCAGTCAATATTACCTTGACGCCCATCACTGGTTCATGTGCGATTGGACCGGAATCTACGAACTCACGGAAAACTGTCTGGAGGTATGAGAAGATTCGATCGAATCTCTGAACACCACTCATAGCATCAACAAGTATGCATGATTCGTAGATGTCCAAAATCTTCCGTGCAACCTTTGCATCCCAACCAGCTTCATCTCTAAGGATGGCTCCTCGGTCACGAGGATGCTGACCCATATTGACCTTGTTCTTCTTGATCAACTCTACTGTCTTCTCATCAAGTGGTTCCAGAACCATTCGAACCCTGTTGTGACCGTTAGGTGACTTTGTGTGGAATTCGTCTCCACGCTCAGTCATCTTTTCACGGTATACAATGATGGGTTCAGATACGTCGATTTTGACCTGCTCGTTGATTCGCTTTGTGAGAATCTCGATCTGCAGTGGGTCTATTCCATCAAGTCTGTACTCACCAGATTCTTTGTCATGAACAAACCTAGCAGTAGGATCTGCCATGATCCATTTCGATACGACTTCACCAAGTTTGGCAACATCTTGTGGGTCAATTGGTTTTATACTTCTACTGACCACGGGCTCACAGACATACTCGATGGACTCAAAGCCCTGCATCTCTGAACCAGGTTCTACGAATGTTTCTCCGGCTGGGCACATAAATCCGAAGACAGAGAATAGATTTCCTGCAGGAACCTCATCCATATCAAGAATATCGGTGATTTCTTGTACCCCCAGCCTCTTGACCTTTGCGTTCTGCCTCATGTTGACAAGCCGAATCTCTTGACCGTTCTTGATTGTTCCTGAGAAGATTCGACCAATCAGGGTAGGTCTCTTGCTCTTTGGTTCTATGAAGATCTTTGTGATCATTCCCAGAAGAGGCCCATTGGGGTCGCACTCAAGGAGAGACTTTCCTTCAGGACTATCTAGGTCACCCTTCCAGATACGTGGAATCTTGTACTTCTGAGCTGTCTTTGGATCTGGAAGATGCTTAACAATCATCTCAAGAAGCGCCTCATCTAGAGGTAGGTTCTCCCTGAGCCACATCTCATCACCCTCATCATACTTCTCAAAGACTACTGTAGGTTTGATATCCCTTTTCTCAAGAGTTTTCATTGTGAAAGCCCAACCAGTTTTTGCACTTCCGATTGCAACACTTCCCTCTTGGAAACTAACTTGCCAAGATTTCTTAAACTCGTCAGGTGCGACTTTCTGAATCAGAGTGTTCACCTTTGAGATGATAATGTCAATGCGCTCGTACACTTTTGCAGGGGGTAGTTTCAGCTCGTTGATTAAACGATCTACCTTATTAATAAAAAGCACCGGTTTGCAGGCTTCACTGCCTACTGCGAGGCCAATGTTGGTTTCAGTTTGCGTCATCATTCCCTCAAGAGCATCAACTAGAATAACTGCCCCATCGGAGGCACGTAATGCACGAGACACCTCACCAGTGAAGGAAAGGTGACCAGGTGTGTCAGATAGCTGGACGAGGTACTCCTCATCATCAACTGTGAAGTTGAGTAGGACCACAGAAGTGAAGATAGTGATACCTCGTTCCTGTTCCTCTTCATCGCTGTCTGTCATCAATGCCTGTCCGGCTGCAGCGTCACTCATTAGACCAGCACGACGCATCAGATAGTCTGTAGTAGTCGTTTTACCATGGTCGATGTGAGCACTGATTGATATGATTCTCTTGTGCTTGTAATCGTCTGAACGAATGAGCCTCTTGATTGCATCGGGCTCTTTGATCTTAACCATTGGGTTGTCTCCTTGTAATTGTTTTTTGCCCCCTCGCGTTTTTGTAAGATAGCATCTCCCCAACAGTAATTATTTCACGAGAGAACTCGTCGGGGTCACCGGTAGCCTACCGGTGGCATGGGCGACCTCGCGATTGGAATATTAAAAGTATTTCGTCAGGGGAAGAAATTCTAGTTTATTCACCTACTAGCAACAACTACCATACGTTCTGACCCTGAGGAATACGGCATGCGTGGAAGTTTGTTCTGGCCATAGAATTCAATCTTGGTGAAACCTGTTTCTTCCAACATAGCCCGAATCTCAAGAGCGGTGTACATCCGGATGTCATTGTTCGAAAGGGCATCCTCATCCATCAGAACAATCCGATTGTTGTCGGTATCGATGAATGTAGCAGGCCGACCGCGAAGAACTCCAGCCGGTGCATCAAGTAAGTGTGGTTCATTCAGAAGGTATCCACCCTCTAGATCAGTCCAAGTCTTCATGAATTTCGGAAAGTTATACGGATTCATAAGATCCAGAAGAAGGCAACCGCCTTCCTTCAGAGCTTTGTGGGTATCCTTGAGGACTTGCTTGTTTTCCTCATGGTTGAAAAAACCAAAACTGTGACTGAGAAGAACCGCTCCATTGAACTGATCCTCAAAAGACATCTTGAGCATGTCTCCTGTGAAGAAGTTCACAGTAACCTCATGGTCACCAGCACATTCTTGAGCTACCTCAATCAAGCGTTCAGAGATATCAAAGGCAGTGACGTTTATGCCGAGCTTGGCAAACTCAACAGACTGGTCTCCAGCACCGCACGCGATGTCAAGGAGCTCTCCGCCCTTCTTCAAGCCAAGTACTTCAACACAGAAGTCTACGACCATCTTATCGTAATGCTGAATACCCTGAATAGACCTTCGATGTTTAACCCTGAAGATTTCAGCCCAGAAATCATTCCAGCCCGTTTCAACCTGTTCCATTCTAGTCACACTCACACTCGAAACTGCCTGACGATGTTATGAAGATTGTTATGATTAGAAAATGAAAATATGGAGAGGGAACGCCCCTGTAATTCTCCGCCGGGAGGACGCAGACTCAGTAACAGGAAACTCAGAATGAGCCTAAATGGCGATTCCGTTCTCCAACATTGAATTGAATAGCTTTCCTTATAAATTGATAGGATTCAGCCTAAATGTTAAAGACTTCCATATTAGCGCGCAGTCTGCCGATTTATTGAACCTACCTTTACATCCACTGGAAAATCACGTATTTGCGAGCTTTTGTCCAAATTTATGAGGCCGGGAACAGTTCAGAACCAAAAAGTAGAGTCCACCAACCAGATCAAGTTTGCAATTATTATGAAGACACGAACATTAATGAAAAATGGTAGCCCCGCCAGAATTTGAATCTGGGTCTAAGGGACCAGAACCCTCTATGCTGGGCCAACTACACCACGGGGCTATTGTGGCGGTATGAACCGCGACGGGACACTGAGTTATCGGTTTTTCATCTTTTCGGTTGTTATCCATTCGCTTTACTTATTAGAGACTGATTCAAACCTCCTCCGATAATACGATGCCATACTGGTCTGAATTTTCACACAAGAGCTTCCAAGAGGCAGCAGCGAAGACGGAGGTAGTAGTCATGGTGACTGGAGCCATGGAAGCCCATGGAACACATCTTGCCCTGGGCACGGATATAATCTTACCAACGTTCCTCGCGAAGAACATTGCGGAAAAGACTAATGCATTGGTTTTACCAACTATACCATTTGGTGATAGTTGGGATTTCAATAATTTTGAGGGAACTATCTCAATTGCTCCAGATGTTTTAGTAAAGGTCTATAATTCAATCATGAAGGGAGTTTTCAAACACGGTTTTCGATTTCTGGTTGTGTTGAATGGACATGGTGGAAATATACCAGCCCTAACAATGGCTGCTAAAACCGCAGCCAAAAGAGGAAACCGAAGTGTCATCATCGTTAATTGGTGGAGGGACCTAGCAGAGAGTGCTCGCAAGCTTGTGGAGGAAACAGCGGGGGGTCATGCTGCTGAAGATGAAACCTCAGAGTTGATGTATGTGCGCCCTGATTTGGTTGATATGTCAGAGGCAGTATCACATCGAGTAATGACTAAGTTCACTATCATTTCTGGGAGTTATAGAGATGAACTTCTGCCATCAGCTATGTATGGTGATCCGCGAAAGGCAACTTCAGAGAAAGGTCGTTTGATTATGGAACAAGCTGAAGAGGAATTGATCGAGTTAATTAATCAACTACAACAGGGAAAGCTCCCCTTAATTCGCGAGTAATCAAATCCCAATCTTGAAGATTAATGAATCACGTAAAACTCGTTGGAACATTCTCAACAGATTCTTTCCTTCAGTCGCTATCGTATCAAAGACAGGATAACCCTCCAGATCCAACATCTGAACCATATAGTCAACAGGGAGTGCGTTAGGTAGGTCTCTCTTGTTGAGTGAACAAACAATTGGTAGTGTTGCCATTCTATCTGTACCCAGTGCAATCCTCAGTTCTTGGATCGATGCCAAGTTCTCATTCATCTGCTCTGGTGTTGAGTCCGCCATGAATATGATACCATCACAATCACGAAGAACCTTGATTCGGCTACTTGCATGCCTGCGCTGTCCTGCCACTGTGAAGACATCAAACACCATGTTTTCACTTGCTGTCACAGGTACAAAATCGAAGAATGTTGTCCTACCAAGTTCATCAGATATCTCAACAATTTTTCCTTTTGAAAGAGACCTGATGTTACCGAATAACCAACGGAGGGCAGTAGTCTTACCTGATAGAGAAGGTCCGTAGAAGACTATCTTGATATGGACTCTACCTTCGGCGTCACGTTTCAAGACCTTTCCCGGAACAATCTCAGCAGCAGTCTGTGGTGAGATGCTTGCTCTTCGAGCTAAGTCTGCAGTCTTTTCAGCATCAATATCCACCTGATGCGGGATTACTGCGTGACCCATAGTAAAAGTAACTGGTGTCTTTTCAGCGGTAACTTCAGAAAAAGGAGAAGTAGATTCGACTTCTTTTTCATCTATGGTTTCTGGTTCAACCTTGGGAATCCTAGTATCAACTGATTCTGTACCAGCTGATGGTTCTTCCTCCGGTTTCTTCTTTGACCGGCCGAGTAACCTCCTGAACACGGACAAAACGCTCTCCAAACTGTACGAATGCGATACTAGTCTTAAATCTTCGCTAGATTTAATCCGCAGAGAACTTTATCTGTAACTTGACATTATTTTATGCTGCAATGACCGATTTAATCGACGCCGAACTCCTTTCAGAGATGTGGCCCACTCTGAAAGACATGACCTATCTCAACAATGCTGCAACAGGTATTCCACCAACTGCAACAATCAATGCCATGAAAGAACACCTCGACAATAGAGTAAGAGCGACTGGTACTTTTAAAAAAACCCTTGAGAATCTCAAAGCACTTAGAACTAATTTGGCTCAGCTGCTGGGAGGAGATTACGGTCAATACGGGTTGGTACCGAGTACCAGTTCAGGAGTAAATTCATTTGCCCACAGCATCAAGTACCCAGAGGGGTCCAACATTGTTCTGTGTGATCTTGAATTTCCTGCAAATTATGTCCCTTGGCAAAATGTGAAGAAATTGTATGGTCCAGAATTACGAGTAGTAAAATCGGTCGATGGTAGAGTCCCAATTGAGAGATTTGCTGAAGCAATTGATGAGAATACAAGGGTGGTTGCAATAAGTCAAATTCAGTTTGGAACTGGATTTAGAGCAGATTTGGGAGCTCTAGAAAAATTAACACATGACAATGGTGCATATTTGTCAGTCGACATAATTCAAGCTGCAGGATGTTTCGAAACAGACTTAGTAGATTTGAAGATAGATTTCGCAACAGGGCAAGCAGCAAAATGGATGCTCGGGCCAATAGGGGCTGGGTACGTTTACATTAGAAATTCTATCATGGATAAAATACAACCAAGGTTTCTTGGATGGTGGGGTGTTGAGAAACTCACAGAATTTGGTTACTTTGATAGAGAACCTCTTACTGATGCAAGAATGTTCCAAGTTGGTTCACCTGCAATGGTTGCATATGTTGGGTTATTGGAATCACTGAAGGTTCTACTACGAATTCCAAGTAAGAATCGAGAACGTGCCGCACTAGCAACAGCAGACTATCTACGAAAGAGGTTGACTGAGCTTGATATTCCATACTATGACTTTGGACCAAACAACAACTCAGCAACAGTTTCATGTGAACCTCCCAATGTTGAAAAACTAAATGAGAAGCTTGCCAAGAACAAGATTCACTGTTCTGTACGAAATGGAAGACTACGGGTATCACCGCACTTCTATAATACCACTGATGAGATTGATAGACTATTGGAGTACTTTGGGTGATTAATTTGTTTGACAAAATTGCAGACTCTATCTATTTTCTTGTAAGTCGATCCATGGATTCGAATATTACATTCATTAAATCTGGAGACCATCACATCTTAATTGATACTGGAACAGGAATGAATTATGCAGCACTCGATAAGTATCTTCAGAATATTGGTTCCTCGCACTCATCAATTACAGATATTGTTCTGACTCATAGCCATATTGATCATATTGGTGGCGTTATTCCAATAGTTGAATCATGGAGTCCAAAGATTCATCTACATAAAGCAGAAGCAGAACCAATCAATAATGGTAATATGAGCCAGACCTTAGCAGATACTTTTGGAGCAGACTTACCACCCCTGACTATTGAAGGTATTCTGGAGGAGGGAACAATTCTGGATTTTGGTGATATTAAGATGAAAGTGTATCACACTCCGGGGCATTCCTTGGGCAGTATCTGTCTAATGATACTAGATACTGGAATCCTCATCACTGGGGATACTCTATTTCCTGGAGGTAGTTTTGGTAGAACAGACTTTCCGGGTGGAAACGAGCGGTCCCTAGTAAATTCTCTAAAAAGGATATCAGAGATGACCTTCGAAGTTGGACTTCCAGGTCATATGAATTCTATGAAATTCAATGCAAAGAAATCTGCAAACGCTTCGTATCAAATGGCTAAGCAAATTCTACTTCATTGAATACTTCCGTGGGAAAGTTCTTGACTATCAATCTGATAACCATGCATAAATACCATACACCGCTCTGATCCCAAAACTTAGGAGTGGTTCTGGCTTGAGAGGGTCGGTGACATAGGTGACTTCATCCGCGAACCGTGAATGATATGCCCATCCAGTACTTGACTGAAGATACAATGGCTCCTTGAATGTGGCTCCACCGCTAACACCATCTGGGAGGTCTGTGTACAGATAGATATAGTCAGGTCTACTGTCAGCGCCACAAATTACTTCCATCCCCGTTTCGGAGAACACCATGTCTTCAGTGAAGATCAGACTTACGATGGAACCGGTTGCTGAGTAAAAGAGACTTGCATCACTCCCAACTGCATTATTCCCATAGGTGAAAGTTGCATTCATATCCGAACTTGAAGGGACAATGATTTCATAGGGCACTCCTGAACCTAAAACCACATGGAGACTCCTTATGCTCAGCTTACCTTCGAACCGAACCTCCAGTAGATGGGAGTTCTCGCCAAAGTCACTGACAGTTAGTTCAAAGGCAGAAGCTTCAGGATGCGACCCGTAAAGTTGAACATCTATATTGTATAGGAGTTCGGGGTCATCAGTAAAGGAAACGTTCAGAGTACAATCCTGAATATCAGTTAACCATAGAGAAACGCGAGTATAGTCACCCTCGGGAAACTGAGCCCTATAGTGAAAAGATTCTGAGCTAGGTGGAAATAATATTAAAGTAATACCTGCCCCCACTATGATGAGGGCAAGCACCACTGCAACTGTCTTTCGGTTCATCGCACTCACTTCTTCCTTTATCCCCTGACCATTTATGCTTATATCCTCGCACTCGCCTCCAGAACGGGCATCCGTGCAACCGCCTGAGCAAGGGACAGACCAACACCAAGCGTGGATATGGCAAGCATCGCAACGGTTCGATCGTTGAAGGATCTCGTTCCTATGCTCCAACCCCTACCCTGAGAAACTGCCGAGAGCAGCCCACTTGTCAGGACTGAAAGGGTCATCAATGCAAAGAACTGAGTGTTACCACCCAAAGGACGCTCACCTTCATCGAGATTAAGCATATTGTCGAACACCATCTCGATTATCACTTCACCGACAATTTCGAGATACCCTATGAGTGCCCCCACTGCAAATCGAGACACTCGAACAATCCTGGAGAGCGGTGCAGCCCACCGACCGAGAATTGCCCGTCTTGCTACCCACGAACTGAGTCTCGCTGAGCGGGTTGAAAGGTCAGAAACATGTGCAACCGAACCACCGATACCTCCGATACCGAAACTGATAATCTCAGCAATCACCTCTTGCAGGATGAGGTCAAGAGTCCTATCCGACACGATGTGCCAGATTGAGAATGCCTCTATATACTGCTGAGAATAGAGAGAGATTACACCTCCTGTAACAGTTTCGCTGAGAGCGTTCGCAAATCTCATGAATCCCCTTGCCCCGTGGTCGAACATACCTGTTCCAGTGTAGCCCTGAGAGAGAAGCTCCAAGCCCCAGACTCCAGTAACACCCTTGGTCAATGGTGCTATAGCGATAAGGCCCCAACCAAGCGCAACCAGACCACCCCGCAAAGCATTGGAATCGGCCTCCTTCTGCAGCCCGATACTTATCCACCTATCGATGTACTCATCTTCGTACTCGACCTTCAAATAGAATACATCAGCATACACGAGATTGTTCACCTGAGCTACAATATCATCGTGGATACTGTCTGGGTCCTCCTGATATACAAAGAGGGTGATCTGAGGTGCCCTCCTTGAAGAGGTGTTACTCACCCACAAAAGTGGGTCGAAGTCAAACAGTGCAGAAAGGTCAAAGTCAAGTTGAGTTTGAGTTGTGGGTATAGTCTTATTCACCCATGTGTCAAGACCTGCAAACTCTACGAAAGCAAAGACATGAACCTCAGCAAGCTCTGGCACCTCCGAAAAGTCAAGACCAATGCGTATGTTCTGAGTCCTCAATACCTGATGTCTCACGATAGTTCCCGGAGAGGTCAGTCCTCTGAGAAAAGGAGCCCAGAGTTCGAATCGAGGTGAGTCTGAATCCATGTCAGTTGTTTCGACGACTGATGGCCGTATCTGAAGGGTTTCGGAAAGCATGTCCAGTTGGTCAGACACTGGTTCCCAACCCTCATCACCAGGATTGATATCTGATTGATACTGACCAAGTGGCCACTGACTACTACCAGTTGTGAACCAATCTGCACCATCATAGTCTGGCTCGAACTGCTCAACATAGGTGTCCAACTCACCATTCGCACAACGCTCTCCACTTCCTATGAGGAGCTTACCTACAAAGTTCACGATTGGACTAAAGAATGAAGGTACAGCTAACTCTTCTGCCCACCCTTCGCTGTTGAACAACTGCACTCCATCCTCAACAGTGTAGTCGAGTGTGACAGAGGATACAACCTCGCTAGCTTGAGAGTGACCCCAGACATTCATGTGACTTGCACGAGAAATATACTCCATGTAGGCATTGTTCAACGATGAATTGAGGAGTGTGTGTTCGCGCGTGATCATCTCCGATAGCCCAAATACAACTAATCCACCACCATGAGCATCAGCCTGAAATGTTATTGGGCTGCAGTATCTTGTTGGTGCACCCTCAGTCCATGTACCATACTCGATGTATCTTCTACCATTGTTCTTCAAGTATTCTGTATCAACTGACCATAGAGGCTCATAGTTCTCGAAGTTTCCAAGGAGAAGCTTTCCAGTGTCAGTAGTAACAGAGCCTTGTGAAGTACGGGAGAGAAACACTGTGGTTTCAGGCATCCAATGCTCATATGCATATTCGCCATCAGCATTTGCTACTACATCAGGATAATCAGAGTCAGACTTGAATACCTGCCAATAGAATGGCAAGGTTGCCAAGTCAGAGTCACCATAGATTGTACCTGAAGGTGTGAAATATAGCTTATAGGATGCATGATTGACCTCTGCACCCTCCTTGAAGTCTACCTCTACCAACGGGATTGAATCCATTGTGTCAACATAAATGTCAAAGTTCTCATCAGTATGAGTTAGAGATAGACTGCCAATGGTGTTCCATAGGTGATTCAAGACCGAAGTTTCAACACCATCAGACCAATAGCCCATCTCAATAGCCAACTGAGCTATAGCTTCGGTAGAAGGTAGCAGACGCCGTGAGAAACGCATATCCTCGATCATTCCAGTATCAATAGAGGGCAAGGTCATGGCAAAATATGGGTCAATACCCTTGTGTGTGCGGACCTCAAACG